>Ga0209488_10000999_pt1 | contig 24009 bp, 24 predicted proteins | sample Rivendell_Oct201_8_FD_188349 | JGI IMG/M metagenome (GOLD analysis project Ga0209488, IMG submission 188349) | Vadose zone soil microbial communities from the Eel River Critical Zone Observatory, Northern California, USA -... | ecosystem: Environmental > Terrestrial > Soil > Vadose zone >...
GAACGTGCCGTCGGCCACCCTCGCCAGCGCCGCCTCGACTTGTTCGAGGTGCTGCACGTTGTGGTCGCGCAGGGCGAGGTCGCGCTGCTGCTCGAAGACCTGGCTGGCGGCCGCGGCCTGCGAGCCGTAGGTCATCGGATCCGGCGCGACGATCCCTTCCTCGAGCCCACTGCGCAGCCGATCCCGCTCGGCCTCGAGCGCGGCGCGGGTGGCGGACAGGTCTGGCGCGGTCATGAGCGGATCGTACGCTGGGGCGGACGGGCGAGTGGCCGTGCCGCGCTGCCCGCGCGCCGGTGCACCCGCGGGTAATGGCGAGGTGAGTCGCAGCTAAGCGTCCAGGAGCAGACTGCCGGCGGCGGAGAAGGACCGGGCACTCATCGATGGGTCGGCCGCCACAGCTGACCGCCGGTCGGAGGAACGAACCATGTCGCGCCTGGCATCTGCCCGCGCCCAGGACCGAGTCCGGGCCCTCATCAGTCTCGCGATCCTCGTGTCGATTGCCCTCGTGACAGAGGCTGGCCACCGCTGGTAGCTGGCATCGCCGCTGGGCGATGCCCTCGCAGCGTGGGTCGCCGTCGCCTCAGGTTCGGCCGGACGTCGCGGTCCCGGTGGTCAGCCGGGACGCGAGATAGACCGGGATCGTCGAGAGCAGGATCAGGACGAGGGCGACCACGTTGACGATCGGTCGCTGGTTGGCCTGGCGGAGGTGGTTGAAGATCCAGATCGGGATCGTCTCCTGCGTTCCCGCGGTGAAGGTCGTCACGACGATCTCGTCGAACGACAGCGCGAACGCGAGGAGGCCGCCGGCGAGGACCGCGGTCCGGATCACCGGAAACGTGATGTAGCGAAACGTCTGCCACGTGTCGGCGCCGAGATCCATCGACGCCTCCTCGATGCTGTGGGATGACCGTCGGAGTCGGGCGATCACGTTGTTGTAGACGACGACGATGCAGAACGTCGCGTGTCCCAGGACGATCGTGAACGTCGAGAAGCTGATGCCCGCGGTCCGCGCCGAGGCGTTCAGGGCCAGCCCGGTCACGATGCCGGGAAGGGCGATCGGCAGGACCAGGCTGAGCGAGAAGACCTCGCGCCCGAAGAAGCGGAAGCGCTGGACCGCGAACGCCGCCAGCGATCCGAGGACGATCGCGATCAGGCTCGACAGGAGCCCGACCTGGATCGACAGGCCCAGTGCCGCGCGGACCGACGGGTTGTCCCACGCCGACCCGAACCACTCGGTGCTGAACTGGCGGATCGGCCAGACCTGGATCCGCTCGGCATTGAACGCGTACAGGGCGATGATCGCAATCGGCGTGTAGAGGAAGGCAATCACGGCGCCGGTCGCCGCTCGGAGCAGCCAGCGGCCCATCAGAGCGCCTCGAACGCGCCCAGCCGGCGCGCGACGAACAGGTAGATCGCCATGATCCCGACGGGAACGAGCGCGAACGCCGCGGCGAGCGGCAGGTTGCCCGACACGCCCTGCTGCTCGAAGACGACGTTTCCGATGAACTGGTTGTTCGAGACGAGACCGGGGGTGATGTAGTCGCCGAGGGTCAGGCTGAAGGTGAAGATCGAGCCGGCGGCGAGTGCCGGCAGGACGAGCGGCAGGACAATCCGCCGGAACGTCGCGGCGTTCCGGGCGCCGAGATCGGCACTCGCCTCGAGGAGCGAACGCGGCACCCGTTCGAACCCCGCATAGAGCGGCAGGATCATGTACGGGAGCCAGAGGTAGGCAAAGACGATTCCCGCCCCCAGCTCGGACGGGTAGAGCCCGGCCGGACCAAGCCCGAACCGCTGGAGCGCCCAGTCGAGCGGGCCGTTCGGCGAGAGGATGACGCGCCAGGCGTACACCCGGACCAGGTAGCTCGCCCAGAGCGGCAGGAGGCAGAGCATGAAGAGGACGGCCCGGGTCCGGGCACCGGCCACCTGGGCCATGTAGTAGGCGATCGGGAACGCGATCAGCGCATCGACGATCGTCACCGCCGTTGCGAACAGGAGCGTCCGGAGGGCGATCGTGCGGAACGCCGGCTGGTCGATGAGCTGGCGGAAGTTGTCGAGCGTCCAGTGCTGGACGACCCGACCCGTCGTTCCGTCGAAGGTCCAGAACGCCGTCACGAGGAGGAGCGCGAGCGAGCCGAGATAGACAATGCCGAACCAGCCGGCGGGCGGCGCCAGCAGCAGCAGGAGCTGGAGGCGCGACCGGCGGTAGAGCCCGGCGAGGACACGACGTCGCCGGCTGCCAGGAGGCAGCCGGCTGTCGGTACCGGTCGCGGTCGCGGTCATCGCGTCTCGCGGGGATCAAGGACGCCCGGCCGAAGCGGCCGGGCGTCCGGATCGTGACTCAGCCGCCGGCCTTGACCGCCTGGTACGCAGTCACCCACTGGTCGTACGGCACGCAGGTCTGGCCGCGGCTGTCCCCGCAGTCTGCTTGAGGGGTCTTCCAGAAGCTGATCGAGTCGTAGAAGGACTTGTCGTTGACGCTGTAGAGCGTGCAGAAGTCCTTGACCCCGTAGGAGCCGTATGTCTTGTCGAGTTCGGCGCATGCCTTCGGGTTCGCCGGCGCCTCGCCGAAGTATTCGGCGACCTCTGTCTGGACGTGCGGTGTGACCATCCAGGCCATCCACTTGTACATGCAGTTCGGGTGCTTCGCCTTCGAGGCAAGCATCCACGTGTCGGCCCAGCCGGTCATCCCCTCCGTCGGCACGACGGCGTTCACGGCGACCTTCGCCGCCTTCAGGGTGTTCGTCTGGTACGGCCACGTCGTCCCCACGACGGTCGCTCCGCTCGTGAAGTTGTCGATCTCATCGGTGTAGGCCGACCAGTACTTGCCGACGTACGGGTGCTGCGCCTTCAGGAGGTCGATCGCGGCATTGAACTGGTCCTGGGTGAGCTCGTACGGGTCCGTGATGTTGAGCTCCGGCTTGTGGGTCTTCAGGTACAGGGCCGCGTCGGCGACGTAAATGGACCCGTCGTAGGCCGTGACCTTGCCCTTGTACGCCTCCATCTTCGCCGGATCGAAGGTGATTTCCCAGCTCGTCGGTGCCGGCTTGACGATGTCGGTCCGCCACATCAGGGTGTTGCCACCCCAGCCGTGCGACACGCCGTAATGCTTGCCGGCGACGGTGTTGTGGGCCGGTGACTGAAGGAACGGGCTGATGTCCTTGAAGTCGGGAATCAGGTCGACGTTCACTTCGGCGACATCGCCGCGGTTGATCAGCGTGTTCGACGCGTCGCCAGAAGCGGAGACGCCGTCGTAGAGTCCGCCGCCCCCGCCTTGCATCAGCGAGACCATCGCGTCCGATGTGTCGGCCGGCTTGACGTTGACCTTGGCGCAGTCCGGATTGGCCGCGATGAACGGGTTGACCCAGTCGTATTCCTTGACGTTGGAGCCGTCCTCGGCATAGCCGGCCCAGACGATGATGTCGAGCTCGCCCTCACCGGCGCCGATGGACGTCGGCAGGTTCGAGCTCGGCCCACCGGACGCCGACGGGGCGGCGCTGCCGGCCGAGGGGGCCGCCGCACTTGTCACCGGCTGCGACGGGGCCACCGCTGATGGGCTCGCCCCACCGCTGGTACAGGCGCCCAGGACGATGCCGAGGCTCGCCGCCACGGCGAAGATCGACCGACTTTTCATGCCACTCCTCCTCCAGATTCCTCGATTGCGAAAATGTGCTGCTTCCTCCAGATCAGCCGGACGGCGGTGCCGTCGAGAGCGAGCGCGTCGGTCGACGACGTTGCCAGGTTCTGCTGGGTGACGACGAGATCCGTTCCCGCGTCGAGGGCCACCACGAAGCGGGTATCGGGACCGAGGTAGACGACGCTTCGAATCCGCCCCGTCGCTGACGCCTCCTCGGGTCCGACCGTCGCATCCGGCGCGGCCAGGCGGATCTTCTCCGGGCGGACCGTGAAGGTGCCGGTCTCGCCGACGATCGCCCGGGCGACCTCGCCGCGGAGCAGATTCGACGTCCCGACGAAGCCCGCCACGAACGGAGTCCGTGGCCGCTCGTAGACCTCCGCCGGCGCCCCGACCTGCTCGATCCGACCGCTGTTGAACACGGCCAGCCGGTCGCTCATCGTGAGCGCCTCCTCCTGGTCGTGCGTGACGTAGATGAACGTGATCCCGACCTGCTGCTGGATCACCTTAAGCTCGATCTGCATCTCCTCGCGGAGCTTCAGGTCGAGGGCGCCGAGCGGCTCGTCGAGGAGCAGCACGCGTGGCCGGTTGACGAGCGCCCGGGCAAGCGCGACCCGCTGGCGCTGGCCGCCGGACAGCTGGTTCGGTCGGCGGTTTTCATAGCCCTCGAGACGGACCATCGACAGGATCTCCTCGACCCGTCGCCGGCGCTCGTCCCCGGGGACCTTCCTGACCATCAGGCCGTAGGCCACGTTCTGGCCGACCGTCATGTGCGGAAACAGCGCGTAGTCCTGGAACACGGTGTTGACGTCGCGCTCGAACGGTGGCCGCGCGCTCACGTCCTCGCCGTGGAGGAGGATCCGACCGGACGTCGGCAGCTCGAATCCGGCAATCATCCGGAGGGTCGTCGTCTTGCCGGAGCCGCTCGGGCCCAGCATCGAGAAGAACTCGCCGTCGCGAACCTCGAGGTCGACCGCGTCGACGGCGACGACGTCGCCAAACCGCTTCGTCACCGCTGCGAGCGTCACCGCGGCCACGGATGACCGACCCGTCGACGGCGCGGCCGCAGGACTCACTGACGAGGAACTGTTCGCGGACAGGGCCGGGAGCGCCAAGGAAACCTCGAAGTCGATTCGACGGCAGCGGGAGCCGGACGCGGGTAACGGCTGAACGTCGCCCAGGGGCGGTCGGCGTCCCTCGGCGACCGAGGTGGCCCGCAGATTGCGGCCCGCCAAGCTCGCATGTCAAGCGGCGCGGCCGCCTGTCCCGTACGTGGCGACGAACGGGTCGAGGACAACAGTGCCAAATTGGAGCCCTTGCCATCGCACCGAAACCCAACCGTCACCGACCGGCCACCTGTCGCGACGGCAAGCCCTGGCGATGATCGAGCCGTCGCCGGCGCGGTTCCGGATCAGAACGCACGTTGGCCGCCCGTGCTGGCGACGCCAGACCTAGACTGCCGCCCGTGACCCGCTCCCTCATGGCGATCGCCTTTCTCGTCGCGCTCGCCGGCTGCGGGACGGGACCGCCACCGGCCACGCCGCCGATCATTCCCGGTACGAACGCCGCCCCTCGCGAGGTCAACATCATTGCCAAGGACTGGGTCTTCCTGCCCGACCGGATCGATGTCGTGCCGGGCGAGACCGTCCTCCTCCACGTCGTCAACGGCGGTCTGGACCTCCACGAGGCGATCATCGGCGATGCCGCCGTCCAGGACGCCTGGGAGGCGGCCGAGGCGACGACCATCGGCAGCCCGCCCGGTCCGACGCCGCTCGTCAGCGTTCCACCGCCTCTGGCGGGGGTGCGGGTCGTCGTCGCGTCCGGGCAGCGGGTCGACGTCACCTGGACCGTTCCGGCTTCGGCCGCGGCAGGGCTCGTGGTCGGTTGCCACATCCCCGGTCACTGGGCCAAGGGGATGGTCGTCCCGATCAATCTCATCCCGCCGCCCGCTGAGCCATCCGCCCACGGCTGAGCAGACGGCGGTGGTACGCTTTTGGCCCGCACCGAGGCCGGGTCCGGTGGGTCGAGGAGAAGAGTCGAAATGACCTATGTCATCGCCGAGCCGTGCATCGATGTGCTCGACATCTCGTGCGTGTCGGTCTGCCCGGTGGATTGCATCCACTTCGAGGAGGGCACGGACCGCAAGCTCTTCATCGACCCCAACGAGTGCATCGACTGCGGGGCCTGCGAGCCGGAGTGCCCGGTGAACGCGATCTTCCCCGAGGAGTCGCTCCCGGCCGAGTGGGCCAACTACACGGTCATCGACGCCACCTGGTACACCGACAAGGCGGCGGCCCGGGCCGCGGTGGACGCCGCCAAACCGTCGGCTTGATGCGGTCGCGGAGCTCCGCCTCATACCTCGGTGAGCGCGAATCAGATTGCCGCTGAGGTTGCCGGTTCAAGAGCGATCTGAGGCCTGATCGGTCCTCGACTTACACTCGGTCTCTCATGCGCATCGTTTCCCTGCTTCCGTCCGCCACCGAGATCGTCTGCGCGCTGGGGCTCGGCGACGAGCTCGTCGGGGTGACCCACGAGTGCGATTGGCCGCCGGAGGTCGTCGGCAAGCCGGTCATGACGAGCAGCGTCTTCGACCACGGCTCGTCCAGCAGCGCCGACATCCATCGGCTCGTCAGCGACTCGGTCCACGGCGGTTCGTCGCTGTACGCCCTCGACGACGCCGCCCTGGAGGCCGCCAGGCCGGACCTGATCCTGACCCAGGAGCTGTGCCAGGTCTGCGCCGTCAGCTACCGCCAGGTCAACGAGGTCGCCCGCGCGATCGACGCCGATATCACAGTCGTCTCCCTCGAGCCGACCTCGCTCGAGGGCATCTTCAATTCGATCTCGACCGTCGGGGCGATGACCGATGCGGAAGACGCCGCCGTCGATCTCGTCGAAAGCCTTCGTTCTCGTCTCGGCGTTGTCGAGACGCGAGTCCACGAGCGTCGCCAGGAAGGGCACGAGCCGCCGCGGGTCGTCGGCGTCGAGTGGCTCGATCCGCCGTTCGCGGTCGGGCACTGGGTGCCGGAGCAGATCCGGCGGGCCGGCGGCTGGGACCTTCTCGGCCAGGACGGCGAGGCGTCGCGCCAGACGGACTGGGAGGCGATCGCCGAGGTCGATCCCGAGATGCTCGTGCTCATGCCGTGCGGCTTTCACCTTCGCGAGACCGTCGAGGAATGGGGGCGGACGGCCCGACCGATCGGCTGGAAGTCGATCGAGGCGGTGCGCCGTGGCAATGTCTTCGCGGTCGACGGTTCGGCCTATTTCTCGCGGCCGGGCCCACGGGTCATCGACGGCATCGAGATGCTGGCCGAGATCTTCGATCCAGACGCATTCGTGGAGACGTCGCCGCCAGGCAGCTGGACGCCCCTGACCTGAGATGGCCGGACCGCAGCTCGCCCCGAGGCCGACCTTCGACTGCCTGTGGTGCGGCCGATCGTGGACGACTCGGTCCGCGGACGACCTCGAGGGCTGGGCAAAGCTCTGCCCGGACTGCCTCGGCAAGGCCGGCGACAACGCGTTCCTGCGCTTCCGGCTGAGGGATGCGTTGGCGGCGCGGGCGGGGGCGAAGCAGCCCACGACCGACACCGTCGAACCGACCGCGGCGACGGACCCGACCGAACCGAGCGAACCGCCCAAACAGGACGCCCCGGACGCTGACGCAGCCCGGCCGGGCCTCGACGTCGGCGCCGAGATGGTCGCCTATTACGAGGCACGCGCCGGCGAGTACGACGACTGGTACCTGCGCCGCGGCCGATACGCCCATGGTCCGATCCACGACGCCGCCTGGAACGCCGAGCTCGACGCCGCCGGGCGCTGGCTCGACGCCCTGCCGATCCACGGCGAGATCGTGGAGCTTGCCGCCGGGACCGGCTGGTGGTCGCCGCTCCTGGCCTCGAAAGGCGAGCTGTGGCTGTACGACGCCGCGGAGTCGCCGCTCGAGCGAGCCCGCGAGCGTCTGCTCGCCCATGGCCTGCGCGCCCACATCCACCTCCGCGACGCGTGGGCCGAGCCGGATCGGGCGGTCGACGCGGTCGTTCTGGGCTTCTGGCTGAGCCATGTCGATCGCGCCCGGACGGCCGCGTTCCTCGAGCTCGCAAGGCGGTGGCTCAAGCCCGGCGGGACCCTCGCGATCATCGATTCGATGGCGGACCCCCAATCCGGCGCCGACGACCATCCGCCGGTCATCGGCGATCGGGCGATGCGGCGAGTGGCCGACGGCCGGGAGTTCACGATCGTCAAGGTCCAGCGCCATTCGGCGGAGCTCGCGGCGGCTCTTTCCGCGGCCGGATTCAGGGATGTCCAGGCGACGACAACCGGACGGTTTTTCGTTCTGGCGAGCTGCACGGCCTAGCCCTACCGAACCACCTCGTCGGACGATCGATTCTCGTGCCACGAGCACATCAAGCGAGCCTCGCATCGGATCGGACGTCCTTGCTCGCCGGGCGAGAATTTCCTGCGAATTCGAGAGCCTGCGCGGCCCTGGAACCCGGCAGGCCGCGAAACTGGTCACATGTGCTCGCGGGGCGAGAATCCGGCCCGCCCCGCGCGCGGCTGTGCAAGGGCGCCTGTCCGCCCGACGGGTCGTGCGATACTCCGCCCCATGTCGCCCCTCGCCAATCGCACGATCGCGACCGTCGGCTCCGGTGTCATGGCCGAGGCCATGATTGCCGGCCTGCTCCGCAGTGCGCTCGTCGACCCGGGCCAGGTCGTCGCCAGCCATCCTCGTGCCGAGCGGCGCGACCATCTCGCCCGGGAGTACGGCATTCGGGTCGTCGCCGGCAACGTCGAGGCGGTCGACGGAGCCGACGTGATCCTGTTCGCGATCAAGCCACAGATGCTCGGCAAGGTCGGGCGGGAGATCGGGCCGAACCTCCGCCGCGGTCAGCTCGTCCTTTCGGTCATCGCCGGGGCGACGACGACGGCGCTCACCGGGACCCTCGGCCACGACCAGGTGATCCGGGCGATGCCGAACACTCCGGCCCGGCTCGGCAAGGGAGTGACCGTCTGGTACGCAACGCCGGAGACGACCGCCGAGCAGCGCGAGCAGGCCGGCGCGCTCCTCCGGACGCTTGGCGTCCAGCTCGAGGTCGACGACGAGAAGTTCGTGGCGATGGCGACGGCCGTCAGCGGCACCGGCCCGACATACGTGTTCCTGGTGATGGAGGCCCTGATCGACGCGGCCGTCCACCTGGGCTTTCCCAGGCACGTCGCCCATGACCTCGTCATCGAGACCCTCGAGGGAAGCACCCTCTTCGCAAAGCAGTCCGGGATGCATCCGGCGGAGCTGCGGAACATGGTCACCTCGCCCGGCGGGACGAGCGCGGCCGCGCTCCACGAGCTGGAGTCGGGACGCCTTCGGACGGTGCTGTCCGAGGCGGTCTGGGCAGCCTATCGGCGGACCGTCGAGCTGGGCGACCAGCTGGAGGCGAGCGTCGGCCGGGAAACGGTCGAGGGTAGCGGCGAGCGCATCGTCTCGCGATGAGCCCGGATCGGCATCTCGCCGCCGTCGCGTCGATCGCGCGCATCGATCTCCGGCGGGCGTCGATGGCCGACATCGGGTCGGTCGACTTTCGGACACCGGAACGCGACTTCTGGATGGACGAAGCGGCCGCGTGGGACCGCTTCACGGCCGTTTGGGCGGGACTCGACGATGCCGCCTGGCGGCTGCCCGGCGCGGCCCCCTCGGACGCGGGCGGCCCGGACTGGTCGTTCCTCGATCACGTCGCCCACGTCGTCGACTGGTTCGAGATCGGCGTCGACTATGTCGATCGGGCGATCGCGACCGGGCGTTGGCCGACCGACAATGACTACGCGGGCGGCGATTTCGACACGTTCAACGAGGGTCGCCGTGACGCCGGGGCTCGCCGTTCACCGGCCGAGTTGCGCGCCGCCGCGAGGCTCGGCCGCCACGCGCTGCTCGAACGGGTCCGGACCGTGCCGCTCGCGACCATTCGCAGTGACGCCGCCTGGGGTTGGGTCTACAACATCCTCCACGGCCACGCCATCGATCACCTCCGGGTCCTCGAGCCGTGGGCCGACCGTCTTCGCGCGCGCCAGGTCGAGAACGACCCGCTCGGGCCCGATCCGATACCAAGGCCCGGCGCGCTCGCCGCCGGTATCGGTCGCTTCTGGGCCGACGCGGCCCCGATCTTCGCGCTGTTCGACGAGATGATCTCGGGCATTCCGGGCGAGGCCTGGACGACGCCCGGCGTGACCGAGGGCTGGACCCTCGCCGACCACGTCGGCCACCTTGCATCGTGGTTCGATCGGGCGACCGATGCCCTCATCGAGCACCGCCGGAGCGGGCGCTGGGACGAGGTCTCGAGCAGCGGCATCGACGCCTGGAACGCGACCCAGGTGGCCGCCCGCCGCGGGCAATCGCGGGAGGAGCTGCTGACGTCGTACGTCGCCGGACGGGCCCGACTCGAAGCGGCCATCCGGGCGATGACCGACGCTGAATGGCTCGATCCGGAGGGCTTCAGCTGGGCGTATGACGACCTGCACGGCCACGTTCGCGAGCATCTCGCGATGGTCGCGCCGTGGGCCGCGCGGATCGGCTGGCCCGAGGGAGAGTGACGATGCCTCCGACCACGGACCGTCAGTCCTCACCGGCGCGACCGGCCGGCGGCCTATCGATCGAGCAGATCGTGGCCATCGAATCGCCGCGGGAGTTTCGGCTTCACCCGCGCGACCGGACCGTCGCCTACACGGCGGACTCGGCCGGTGCGAGGCAGCTCTTCAGCCTCTCGCTGCGCGGCGTCTTCCCCGTCCAGTTGACGGCCTCGGAGAAGAACGTCTCGGATCCCCAGTGGTCGCCCGACGGTCGACGCCTCGCCTACGTCCGCGACGACGCCCTGTGGCTGATCGAGGCCGACGGCTCGCGCGACCAGGTCATCACCCGCCATCCGGCAGGCGTCTCGATGCCGCGCTGGGCGCCGGACGGCAAGCAGGTGGCATTCCTGTCCAGGCGGCGCGGCTGGTCGCAGGTCTGGCTCGTCGATGCTCCGGTGCCGCGACGGGGCCGGCCTGCGCGCGTCCCGAAGCCGGCGGAGCCGCGGGCGATCACCGCGAGCGGCATCGACGTCGAGGACCTCGCGTGGTCGATCGACGGGAAGACGATCGCGGTGGCGGCGACTCGCGGGCCGGACCACCATGTCGCGGAGATCCACCTGGTGGATGTCGCATCAGGGGAGGAGCACTGGATCGCCGGCGGCGGTGCGGAATGGGCCGCCGGCCCGAGACCCATGCCCGACGGCGGCATTCTCTACGTGTCGGACAGCGACGGCTGGTTCCAGGTTGTCCGCGTCAGCGCCGACGGTCGCGAACGGTTCGTACTGACCCGCGGTGAGCGGGAGCACGGCGAGCCAACCGGTGGGATCGGCTACGCGCCCGTGGCATCGCCCGACGGCAGTCATTTTGTCCACATCGAAGTCCACGACGGCCTCGTCGATCTGGTCGTCGCGCCGACCGGGCTCGGGACGGCCCCGAAGCGTGGACGCGGCCGGCCTCGGAAGAATCCGCCGGCGGTCGTCGCCGCGGCCGAGGGTCGGCTCGTCAACCCGTGGCCGGGGGTCTGGCGGTCGGTCGGCTGGCTCGCCGACGGTGCGTGGATCGCGGCGGTCGGGGAGAGCGAGGCGGCGCCGCAGGACCTGTGGCTGCTGCCCGTCCGCGGCGTCGCCCCGGATGACGCCCGACCGCGGCAGGTCACGACGTCACTGCCGGCGGTCGTCGCGGCGGCAATCGGGGCCGGCCGGGCGGCGCCGGGCCAACGCGTTCGGATCACGGCCCGCGACGGTCTCCAGGTCGAAGGAACCCTGTGGCGACCCGCTGCCGCAACTGGCCGGCGCGGCACGAAGCGAGTTCCCGCGGTGCTCTACCCGCATGGCGGCCCGACATGGCAGGCCTACCGCGGCTTCGCCCCGTTCAAGCAGCTCCTCGTCAGGGAAGGCTTCGCCGTCTTCGACGTCGACTTCCGCGGCTCGACCGGCTACGGCCGCGAGTTTCGCCTCGCGAACCACGACGAATGGGGCCACGCCGACGTTCAGGACATGATCGACGCGGCCCATTGGGCGCTCGAACAGCCGTGGTGCGACGGTCGCCTCGCCATCTATGGCGGCTCGTACGGCGGGTACCTGGTCCTGTGCGCTCTCGTCGAGGAGCCCGGCCTCTGGCGGGCGGGCGTCGACCTGTACGGCGACTCGGAGATCGCCGAGAGCTTCCGCCATGGCGACCGACCGGGCCGGCTCGACCTCGCTCGGCAGATGGGTTCGCCGGACGACCCGGACCGCGCTCCGAACTTCCGGCGCGGTTCGCCCGTCTACCGGGCCGAGCGGATCGAGGCGCCCCTACTGATCCTTCACGGCCGGAAGGACAAGCGGGTCGTCCCGCTCATGACGGAGCGGATGGTCGAGGCCCTCGACATCGAGAGCAAGCATCACGAGGTCCACTGGTACGACGACGAGGGCCACGGCTGGGAGAAGCGCGAGAATCGCCGCGACGCGTACAAGAGAACAGTCGCCTTCCTGAAGCGCCATGTCCTCGACCAGGTCGACGCAGACACCAACGCGGATCCGGATCGAACGAGCACCTAGGCCGTCGCCAACGATCCATCAACGATCGCCGCACCGTTCCAAGGGGCATCGACATGTGGCAGCTGGCCGTCTCCCCGATCGAGCTCGTGGTCAGGACCACGATCATCTACCTGCTTTTCCTTGTCTCCCTCCGGCTATCCGGCAAGCGCCAGCTCGGGCAATTCACCCTGTTCGACATCGCCCTCGTACTGCTCGCGGCGAACGCACTCCAGCCGGCGATGACAGGCCCTGACCAGTCCATCACCGGCGGGGCCATCATCGTGGTCACGATCTTTTCGCTCAACCGCGTTGTCGCCGAGGCTCGCCTGCGGATCCCCATGGTCCGACGCCTGCTCGAGTTCGAGCCGACGATCATCGGGCGAAACGGCAGGTGGCTCAAGCGTCGGATGGAGGAGCAGGGCGTCGACCTGGATGACGTCCATGCCGCTCTTCGAGAGCACGGACTGATCCGCGTCGAGCAGATGAGGCTGGCGGTGCTCGAAGAAGACGGTTCCATCAGCATCGTGCCCGCCGAAGGCGAGGACACGCCGCAAGCGAAGCGGCGGCGGCGGCGCTACAAGCGGCGCGCCTTCTGACACATCGTCCGGAATCGAAGAGCCGTCCGATGGGCACGGACGGCTCGTCGAGAATGTGTGGCGGCCGATGCCGCCGGATGAGTTCGGGCTGGCTTAGAACCAGCGCTTGCCGGCTTCGAGCACGAGCGCCGAGCTGGCGAGTGCGGACAGCACGAGCAGGGCGCGGAAAGCCTGGGACTTCAGGAACTGCATAACGGACCCCTTTGAACCACCCCCGTGGTCTGGAGGTTACAAATCCCTCTCAGATCTGGCAGGTTACGTGGGGGTCCGGCTGACCGGAATAGCCCATCAGTACTGGTACCCAGCGCCCGGTCGTCCGGAGTTGCGAGGGAGCACCACCAACCCGGTGGGGATTCGGTGCGGCCAGGTGCCCTGTGTCAGCCGGGCGGATTCGATCGGGGCGTCGCGAGAATGGTGCGGAGCTGCTCGACGTGGTCCTCGAGATGACCGACCAGGAAGCGATCGACGATCCGCCCCACGGTCATCTCACCGAGACGCGGGTGAAGCCCGCGGCGGGCGGCGTCAGTCGCCGACAGGGACCGGATCCTCGTCGCAAGGCGACCCCCTTCGGTGGCAACCCGGGCGAACAGCTCGGTGGTCGGCAGCTCGCGATCGCGCCCGATCCGCTCGATTCGTTCGGGATCGGTCGAGACGCGACCGAACGGCACCGGGTCGGGTCCGCCGGCGAGGATGCGATCGATCTGGACCGGCCAGTAGCCGAGCATCTCGGCCGTGTGGGCGAGGACCTCCTTCGGGCCCCAGTCGGACTCGGGCTCGCTGCCGTAGGCGGCGCTGAGCGGCCATGGGTCGCCGGCCTCGACGGCCGGCCGGAAGGCCTCGAACGCGGCGCTCGCCCGGGCGAGACGGTCGGACAAGGCGGTCAGGTCGATCGGGTCCGCAGGCTCGGTCGCGTCGGTCGTGTCGGTCGTGTCCGTCATCGGCTCAGTGTCGCACCTCGGGCGTAGCATGGGAGGCCACATCATCGTCCGGCAGCAGCTGGTCGCCGGATGCCCGCCCTCGCAGGGAGATCGAGACCGTGACCGACACGATCGCCCGCGGTGCCGCCAATCAGGCCGGCGCGCGGATCAACAAGGACGCCTACGCCGAGGCCCAGGATTTCCTCCCGCTCAACGGCATCGACCACATCGAGTTCTGGGTCGGCAACGCCCGCCAGGCATCGGCCTACTACCGCGCCCTGTGGGGCTTCACGCCGGTCGCGTTCTCGGGTCTCGAGACGGGCGTCCGCGACCGGGCGAGCTACGTCATGCGCCGCAACGACATCACGTTCGTCTTCACCGCGCCGCTGACCCCGGACGGCGAGATCGCCGAGCACGTCCGGGCCCACGGCGACGGGGTCAAGGACATCGCCTTCGCCGTGGATGACGCGACGTCGGCGTTCGCCGAGACGACGAAACGAGGCGCCACGGCCGCGATCGAGCCCGTCGAGCTCGACGGTGGCGAGGACGGCGTCCTCCGTCGGTCGGCCGTGTCGACGTACGGCGAAACCCGCCACAGCTTCGTCGATCGGAAGGATTACCACGGCGTCTTCGCGCCCGGGTATCGGAAGGTCAGGAAGCCGGCGAAGGCGGCCGAGGGCCTCAGCCTGCTCGAGGTCGACCATTGCGTCGGCAACGTCGGGCTCGGCCAGATGGATGAGTTCGTCGCGTTCTATCGCGACGTCTTCGGCTTCAGCCAGCTGATCCACTACGACGACAAGGTCATCCACACCGAATACAGCGCCCTGATGTCGAAGGTCATGACCAACGGCAACGGCCGCGTCAAGTTCCCGATCAACGAGCCCGCGACGGGCAAGAAGAAGAGCCAGATCCAGGAGTTCCTCGACTGGTACGGAATGCCCGGCTGTCAGCACATCGCGCTGCGGACCGACGACATCGTCGGGACCGTCGCGCAGCTGCGCGAGAACGGCGTCGAGTTCCTCGGGCTGCCGCACGAGTACTACGCGACCCTGGCCGATCGAGTCGGGGATGTCGGCGTGCCGATCGACACGCTCGAGGAGCTCGGCATCGAGGCCGACCGTGACGAGGAGGGCTACCTCCTCCAGATCTTCACGCGGCCCGTCCAGGATCGCCCGACCTTCTTCTTCGAGATCATCGAGCGGCACGGCTCGCGCGGCTTCGGTGTCGGCAACTTCAAGGCCCTGTTCGAGGCGATCGAGCGCGAGCAGGCGAAGCGCGGAAACCTCTAGGCTTGCCACTGGTGTGGCGGCACGGCCGGCGGCCGCCACCAATCGCGGGAGGGTGCGATGGACTGGTATCCGTGGATCGTCTTCGTCCACGTCGCGGCGGCGTTCCTGTTCGTCATGGGCCACGGCGCCGCGATGTGGGTATCGGACCAGATCCGCTATGAACGAGACGCGACGAGGATCAAGGTCCTGCTCGTGATGTCGAGCCGCAGCCTCGGCCTGGTCTATGCGGGGCTGGTGACACTGCTGGTTGCGGGCATCATCGCCGGCATCATGCACGGCCATTTCAGCAGAGGCTGGATCTGGGCGGCGATCGTCGTCCTCGTGGCGATCATCGTCCTGATGTATAGCCTGGCGACGCCTTATTACGCCCGCGTGCGGGCGGCAGTCGGGCTCCGCCCGCGTGGCCATCCGAAGGACGCGCCGGATCCGACGCCCCTGCCGCCCGACGAGCTGGCCTCGCTAGTCGATACGCGACGCGCCGACTACATCGGACTCGTCGGCGTGATCGGCCTGCTGATCCTCATCTGGCTGATGATGTTCAAGCCGTTCTGACGGCGACTTGACGGCGACTCGCCGGCTATTCGCCGGAAACGAGCCGCAGGGTCGTGCCGCCATAACGAGGGGCGGTACCCGTATCGGCGCCGTCCGCTTCGGAGCCGCGCTCCTGGACCCGTCGAGTGGCGTCGGCCGCCAGGAAGGATTCGGTCGCGTCGACACCCATCGGCCGTGAGAAGAGATGGCCCTGGCCGAGCGGGCAGCCGAGGCCGATGAGCCAGGCGGCCTGGTCGGGCTCCTCGATGCCCTCGGCAACGACCTTGAGCCCGAGCGTCCGCCCGAGCTCGATGATCGCCCGGGCGATGGCCGGCCGGTCGGCGCTGGCCGACATTCCGGCGATGAACGAGCGGTCGATCTTGAGCGAGTCGACGGGGAACCGCTCGAGATAGCTCAGCGACGAGTAGCCGGTCCCGAAGTCGTCGATCGCCAGGTGCGTGCCGAGCGCTCGCAGCTCTTCGAGCGTGTTGATGGTGCCGTCGGTGCGCTGCATGAGGCCGCTCTCGGTGATCTCGAGGATGAGGCTGGCCGGCGGGAGCTCCGTCTCCGCGAGGATCGTCCGGACCGACTTGACGAGGTCGTGCTCGCGGAACTGGCGGGCCGACAGGTTGACGCTGACCTGGAGATGCGGGAGGCCAAGGCGGAGCTGCCACTCGCGCAGCTGGCGGCAGGACTCACGGAGGATCCACTGACCCATCGGGACGATGTCGCCGGTCTCCTCGGCGACGTCGATGAACTGGCTCGGCATCCGCAGCGGCCGGTCCGGCGGCTGCCACCGAACGAGCGCCTCGAGACCGACCACGGCGCCGCCGACGAGCTCGACGATCGGCTGATAATCGAGGCGGAGCTCGCCGCGCTGTTCGACGCCGCGGAGCTCAGCGGCGAGCTGGCTGCGAGCGGCGGCTTCGGCGCGATAGGCCGAGCGGAAGACCTCGGCGCGGCCGCGCGATGACGCCTTCGCCGCGTACATCGCGACGTCGGCGTTGCGAAGCAGGTCGTCCGCAGTTTCATGCGGGTCGCTGCCGCTGAGCGCGACGCCGATGCTGGCGGCGATCGCCGGCGAGGCATCGCCCAGGAGAATCGGCTCGCGGAGCGCGTCGGCCAGCCGGATGGCGATCGAGAGAGCCAGCTCCTCGTCGTTGAGGTCGTCGAGGAGGACGGCGAACTCGTCGCCTCCCAGCCGTGCCGCCATGTCCGTCGGGCGGAGCGACTCCTCGACCCGCCGGGCGGCCGCCACGAGGACATCGTCGCCACGCGCGTGACCGAACGTGTCGTTGAGGCGCTTGAAGTCGTCGAGGTCGATGAAGAGGATGGCGAACGGGTGCCCATCGCGACCGCGGCTCCGATCGAGGGCTCGCCCGACGCGCTCCCGGAAGAGGGCCCGGTTGGCGAGCCCCGTCAGGCCGTCGTGCAGCGCCTGGTGGCGGATGGCGTCGTACAGCCGGGCATTCTCGAGAGCCATGGCCGCCTCGCCGGCGAGCATCTCGGCGATCTCGAGGTCGCGCGGGCCGAAGGCGCCGCTGCGATCCGACGTCAGCTCGAGCGTCCCGATCGTGGTCCCCGCGGCAACGAGCGGGATGATCATCATGCTCTGCTGGTGGATCGAGGAGAGGTAGGCGACCTCCTGGCGATCGGCCGCGGGATCGGCGGTGTCGATGATCGCGGGGCGCGTCTGCTCGAGGACCACGCGCGTCGCCGGGTAGTCGGCAAGCGCGTAGGACGGCTGGAGTGCGTTGCGCCGTTCCGGCGGGAAGTAGCCAAGGGTGACCACCCGGTCCGCGGGTTGATCCCAGTAGCTCAGGGCGCAGTCACCGGCCCCGACGGCCTGGCCGATGTGCCGGGCGATGCGGTCGCCGACGAGCTGCGGGTCCATGGTCCGGGCGAGGTCGTTGGACATGGCGACGATGCTCCGCAGGTCGTCGGCCGTCGACTTCATCCTGCGACTGACCTCCCACAGGAAGACGAGCAGGAAAACATACGACAGGACGAGCGTCAGGAACGCGATCCCCTGGGTCACTTCGGGCGGGAGGCGGTCGCCGGCCGGCAGGACCTCCTCGGCGATGACCGACCCGATCCCGACCACCCCGGCGACGAGCAGCGTCCGGCCGATATTGCGGCTGCCGAGGAACGGCAGGACGAGGACGGCCGGCAGGAGAGCGGCGATCGCCATCGCGACGGCAAGGGATGGCTGGACGATCGTTCCGGTTGCGAGCAGCCCGAGCGTCAGGGTCGCCACCCACGCAACGACGCGCTCGCGGCCGATTCGTTCGATCACCGCGGTCAGGTATGCCACCAATCCCGCATATCCGAGGGCGGCCAGGCCGAGCCCGATGGCCCGCGGCTCGCGATAGGCGAACCCGGCCACGACTTCGAGGATGGCGACACCGGCCGAGGTGATCGCGACCGCTCGGAGCATCGTGCGCAGCTGGCGGGCGCGCCGATCGACCCCGACCGCCATGGTGGCGACGAGTTCCTCGCCGAGGTCGACAGCGGGCGTGCGCACCTGCGCTGAAGGAGCCATGCGTCGCGACGGTGACAGGCGATCGGATGGGTCGGCATCCCCCGAATGCGTTACTCAGGCGTAGGACCCCGTCGACGCTCGGCGCCCGTCGCACGGCGTCGGGCGACCCGCGATCCGCGATCGGCAACCCATTCGCGCCGCGACGAGCCGCCGCTACACTCGGCGACGATGAAGATCGCCCACGTGCGCGAGGTCAACGCGCCGGCCGGTGCCGCGTGGCGCCTGGCGGCTGCGCTCGACGGGGCGCCAGAACCTGCTTCGCTCGTGCCGCCGACGGAGTGGCTTGACCTCGAGATCGCCCGGCGACGCGCGGTCGCTGCGGATCCGCGCCTGGCCCACAACTCCGCCCTGCATCGTGCGCCGCTGACCACGCTGGACGATCTCCTCGCCGCCGGCTCTCGGGTGGCGGCCCTCGCCGACCTGGTCAGTGGGTTCATCCGTCGCGGCGACGGCGATGACGACGACGTCGTGCTCTCGGCCGCGGACCTGCGGTTCGGTCCGCCCGTTCTCCGGCCGCCATCAGTTCGCGACTTCTACGCCTTCGAGGGTCATGTCCGAACAATGTGGCAGCGACGGGGCGGCGAGGTGCCGGAGGCGTGGTACCGCCTGCCGATCTTCTATTTCAGCAACACCAGCGAGATCCGCGGCCCGAGCGATCCGATCTGGTCGCCGGCTGCTTCGGCGGAGCTCGACTACGAGCTGGAGGTCGCTGCCCTCGTCGACACCCCAGGGCGCGACCTCTCGCCAGAACGAGCGGAGGAGGCGATCGGCGGTTACACGATCTTCAACGACTGGTCGGCCCGCGATCTCCAGCGCGAGGAGACGACCGTTCGGCTCGGACCGGCCAAGGGCAAGGACTTCGCCTCGTCATTCGGGCCGTGGCTCGTGACGCCGGACGAGCTGACTGATGCACGGCCCAGCGGGGCGACAGGACCCGATCTGGCGATGACCGCCGAGGTCAACGGCGTCGAGACGTCGCGGGGCCGCTGGTCCGACGCCCACTTCAGCTTCGGCGAGATGCTGGCCCGCGCCTCGGCCGACGTCCGACTGCGGCCCGGCGATCTCGTTGGCTCGGGCACTGTCGGGACCGGCTGCCTGCTCGAGGTCCGAGACGCGACACTTGGCCGCTACCTGGAGCCGGGCGACACGGTGACCCTCACCGTCGAGCGCCTCGGCTCCCTCACGAACCCGATCGTCGACCGACCACGATGAGCGCCGGCCACGAGGAGGATCTCGTTCACCTGTCGACGACCAGTCGCGTCGAGGCATTCAGCGACGGCGTCATGGCGATCGCGATCACCCTGCTGGTCCTCGACCTGAAGCTACCGAGCGCCCACGTCGCCGACGGCCGCCTCCTGGACGCGCTGCTGGTGCGCTGGCCAACGTATGCCGCCTACCTCGCCGCGTTCCTGACGATCGGCATCATCTGGCTGAACCACCACACGCTCATCGCGAAGATCGCGCGCTTCGACGCACGCCTCCATTGGCTGAATCTGGTTCTTCTCCTGGGCGTCGCGACGCTGCCCTTCCCGACTTCGCTGGTGGCCGAATACGTCGGCAAGGGCGGCGCGAACGCGTCCGTTGCCGCGGCCACGTACGGCCTGTGCGCGACCCTGATGGCGCTGCCATGGAGCTTCATGTGGCGCCACCTTCGCGACCACCCGGAGTTGCTCGAGCCCGGTTACGACGCCACATACGCGAGCGCCGAGATGAGACGGGGCGGGATCGGCGTGCCGATCTATGTGGCCGCGACGATCGTCTCGCTGATCCAGCCGCTCCTCGCCCTTGGACTGTACGCCGCGATCGCGGCGCTCTATGCAGTCACGAGCCAGGGATCGCTCGCTCCACGGCCAGGCTCCGACCCGTCCGGGACGGCCGATGGAGGACGCCGATGAACCGATCCGCCGATCTCACGACCGACGCCGGCACGCGCTCCGCGCTGAGCGTGCCGGCACTGCCCGCCGATCTCGCGACGCCGTGCCTCGTCGTCGACCTCGACATCGTCGATGGAAACATCGAGCGACTCGCCACCGGTGCCCGGGATCGCGGCGTCGTCCTCCGCCCGCATGTCAAGACCCACAAGAGCGTCGCCCTGGCCCGGATGCAGCTCGAGGCGGGAGCCGCCGGCATCACCGTCGGTACCGTCGGCGAGGCCGAGGTGATGGCAGCCGGCGGCATCGGCGACATCTTCATCGCCTATCCGGTCTGGGCCGAGGGCCCCCGCGCCGAGCGGCTCGCCGCCGTGCACCAGGCGGTGACCCTGTCGGTCGGGATCGATTCGGTCGAGGGTGCCGAACGCCTGGCCCGCGCCGTCGAAGGCACCGAGCGGCCGCTGACCGTCCTCGTGGAGATCGACTCGGGCGGACGGCGGACAGGCGTCGCCGACCCGGCCGAGATCGTGCGGGTCGCCGCCGCTGCCCGCTCCGCGGGCCTGAGGGTGGTTGGTGTCTTCACCCACGGCGGCCACTCGTACCGTGACCCCGACGCGCCGATACCGGCCGCCGCCGACGAGGTCGCAGCGCTCGGTGCCGCAGCCGCCGTGCTTCGCGATGCCGGCCACGTGATCGAGGTCATCAGCGCCGGCTCGACCCCGACCGGCGTGCTCTCGGCGGCCGGCGAGGTCAACGAGATTCGGCCGGGAACGTACCTGCTCGGGGATCGCCAGCAGCTCGTCCTTGGTGCCGTACCGCCCGACGGCCTGGCCCTCGTCGTCGCCGCGACGGTCGTCAGCACGGCCGTCCCGGGCCAGGTCGTGGTCGACGCCGGGGCGAAGTCGCTGACGAAGGATCGGGCGTCGTTCCTCGAGGGTTTCGGCCTCCTGCCGGCCTACCCCGATGCGGTCATCGAGCGGCTGTTCGACTATCACGGCGCGATCGCGATTCCCGACGGGACCCGTGCCCCGGAGCTTGGCGAGATCGTGGCGATCGTCCCGAATCATGTCTGCCCGGTCGTCGATCTCTTCGACACGTTCGTCGTGACCAGGGCCGAGGCGATCGTCGGGCGGTGGCCCGTCGACGCCCGAGGCCGGAGCGGCTAGGTGGGCGATCGGGCCACGGCGATACGGGTGGAACCGATGACCCCGGACGACGGCCCGGCCGTCCTGGCGATCTACGCTCAGGGCATCGCCACCGGCAACGCCACGCTCGAGACGGCGACGCCCGATTGGGCCCACTGGCACACGAGCCACCGCCGCGACTGCCGGCTGGTCGCCCGCGACCGGGAGGACCTGGTCGTCGGCTGGACGGCGCTGGGGCGCTACTCGACCCGGGACGTTTACGAAGGCGTCGCCTGGGAGAGCGTGTATGTCGACGGGGCGGCCCGCGGGCGCGGCGTCGGAACCGCCCTGCTCGCAGCACTTGTTACCGCCTCGGAGGAGGCGGGTGTCTGGACGCTGCTGGCCGGCGTCCTCGTCGAGAACCTGGCGAGCCTGGCCCTTCATGAGCGTGCTGGCTTTCGCCGGATCGGCGTCCAGGAACGAATGGGCCGAGACGCCGCGGGCCGCTGGCGTGACGTCGTTCTCCTCGAGCGCCGGAGCATGACCGTCGGCCTCTGAACGTTCGGCACCACGCCTCCCGTCATAGTGGGTAGTCCGCGGCCATCATGGCTGCGACAACCGGAGGTCGAGGGGTGGATCGAGACCTCGTCGAGCGGGCCCGTCGCGGCGATCGGGAGGCGTTCACAGTCCTGGTGCACCAGGTCAGCGACGTCCTCTATTCGATCGCCTACCGGATCCTGCGCGACCCGGGCCTCGCCGAGGACGCGCTGCAGAACGCCCTCGTCCTTGCCTGGCGCCGGATCCCGAAGCTTCGGGATCCCGAGCGTTTCGAAGCGTGGATCCATCGAATCCTCGTTCACGCCTGCTACGACGAATCGCAGCGGGCCCGTCACTGGACGGCAACCGTCCGGGTCCTGCCCATCGATGGGCCGTCGACCCCGGATGGCAGCGACGCCGTCGCCGACCGCGACGAGCTCGAGCGGGCGTTTCGCCGGCTCTCGATCGATCAGCGGGCGGTCTTCGTCCTGCACCACTATCTCGGGCTGCCCCTCGTGGAGGTCGCAGAACTCCTGGAGATCCCCGCGGGGACAGCCCGATCTCGACTCCACTACGCCATCGCCGGGCTTCGCTACGCCTTGACGGGCGAGCCGGAGCCCATCGTCCAGGAAGGACGGCTCGCATGACCGACGATCGTTCGCTCGAACGTGCGGCGCGGTCGTGGCTGGAAGACGGGCCTGCCGAGGCCCCCGACCGGGCCGTTGAAGCCGCCCTTCTGCAGATCCAGACGACAACCCAGGAACGGGACTGGCACGTCCCGTGGAGGAAACGACCCATGACCCAGAACGCTCGCCTGCTGGCGGGAGTGGCGGCGATCGCCATCCTCCTCGTCGCAGGTGCCCTCCTGCTCCGTCCCGGTTCGAACAACGGGGTCGGCGTCTCGTCGCCGACCACCACTGCCAGCCCCTCCGCGACGCCGATGGCTTCGGCGGCTGCTTCGCCTCCCGCCGCCCTAAGCCTGAGTGCAACCTTTACCTCCGCCCGCCACGGATATTCGGTTCACTACCCGTCGAGTTGGACTGTGAAAGACGCGACCAAACCTTGGTCGGCGATCGGCCAGAACAATTGGGGCAGCGGCATCAACGACGAGCTGAGCAGCTCGAGGGCCCGGTTCTCCGGTGCGTCACAGCCGCTCGCAAAGGGCCAGACGGCGGACCAGTGGATGACCGCATATGCGAACGGCGTGGCGACATCGAGCTGGGCCACGGTGACCATCGGCGGGCAGGCAGGCAAGATCACGTATGACGGCGGCCCCGCGGCCGGTGGCACCGTCGCACCCGGCGGCGTCATGTTCGACGCGGTCGCGGTCGTCGGTGGCCGGGCCTACAACTTCAACATGGACGGCATCGTCGACCGCAAGACGTTCGAGGCGTTTCTCGCGACGGTCGTCTTCGATCCGGGCTCGGCCTTTGTCGTCCCGCCCACCACGCAGCCGTTCACCTCGCCTCGTCACGGCTACCACATCTCGTACCCGCCGAACTGGAGGGTCCAGCCGGCGACCGCCCCGTGGCCGGCTGGCGTTGCCGGGGCGTCGCCGCCCAATCCGATGCTCGACGTGTTCACCGATCCGGCGGATCCAATGCGGTCGTTCGTGATCCTGTCGCAGCCGCTCGCGAACGGCGTGACGCCCGACGCGTGGCTGGCGACCTACGAGGCCTCCGCGCCGTCCATGCCAGCGGATTGCTGGCCGGCGCCGGCACAGATGGAGCGAACGACGATCGACGGCCAGCCGGCGTGGATTCATGGTGGGCTGCCGATCTGCTCTTTCACCGAGGCGATCTCATTTGCCGGTGGCCGCGTCTACGAACTGACCTCGTACTTCCCGCTGGCCGGCACGCCGCTGCCCAGGGACCTGTTCGACGCGCTGCTGACGACGGTCACGTTCGACCCTTCGGCGGCCGACGACTCACCTGCGGCGTCGCCCCGCCCGTCCTGACGCCCCGGCTCTAGACTGGCCTCCTCGACCGAGGAGGCCAGTCTCTTCATGTACTACGTCCAGCGCGGCAGCATCCCGCGCCAGCGCCACACCCAGCACCGGGCGCCGGACGGCTCGCTCTACGCCGAGGAGCTGTTCGGTGTCGAGGGCTTCACCGGGCGCAGCTCGCTGCTCTACCACGTCGTTCCGCCGACGGAGACGCACAGGATCGAGCCCGTCCGACGTGTCGTCCTCGAGGCCGCCGACGACGATCTGCACCGCCATCGGCTGACGAAGACAGGCGCCCTCAAGGCGAGCGGCGACGCGATCTCCGGCCGAATCCCGCTCTATTTCAACAACGACGTCGTTTTCGGGGTCGTGCTGCCGGCCGAGTCGATGCCCGACGGCATGTTCTATCGCAACGGCATCGCCGACGAGATGCTCTTCGTCCACGAGGGCAGCGGC
>Ga0209488_10001000_pt1 | contig 24008 bp, 17 predicted proteins | sample Rivendell_Oct201_8_FD_188349 | JGI IMG/M metagenome (GOLD analysis project Ga0209488, IMG submission 188349) | Vadose zone soil microbial communities from the Eel River Critical Zone Observatory, Northern California, USA -... | ecosystem: Environmental > Terrestrial > Soil > Vadose zone >...
GACAGCTGGTATCTCGAACTGGACAGCCTGCCCAGCGCCACGCGCGGCCGGCTCAGCGCGACGGGGTTTGCCGGTCTGTATGTGCCGCTCCAAACCCCGGGGGTCGGCCAGTACTTTCTTGATCCGGTCACCCTGCTCTGGCGTCTGCACGCTCGCATCGCGGTGGGAGGGTCGTACACGGTCTACAAGATCGCGGGACTGCCGGCGCGTCATGGTGCCGGTCCGGCTGTCCAGGTCACGATTCCCCCGGGGAGTGTCACGCTGGATGCGCTCGCGCCACTGGCGAACTTCACGCGGGAGCTCCGGCTGACCCTCCAGGTGGCGTGGTGAAGGCGTGGCGCGTGTCACTCGCAACGAAGGCGCTCGGATTGCAATTGGCCGCGCTCCTCACCATCGCGGGCGTCGTGGGGGGAACGCGGTATTACGCGATTCGCACCGAGTTGCATCACCAGGTCGAGGCCCTCGCCGAAACCGTCATCCAGGAGCTCGAGGAGATCGTGACCGAGCGCCCCGAGCTCCTACAGCCGGGCGCGCTCGACCCAGTGATTGATCGCTTTACCTACCGCTTGCCATCGGTCGCGCGGGTGAGCCTGGTCGATCCCGGGTTCCGCATCCTCGCCGACTCGCGCCTCACCGTGGGCGCCCCGGCCGATCAGACTGCGCTGTTGCCACTGTTGCGCCAGGTGGGGAGCGAGCGCTTCTACTACGACAGCGGAGATCATCGATACCTGCGAGTGAGCCGCTCTTTGCGCGGCCGCTACGACCCCACCCGGCGCAGTGACATCGTCGGCGCCGTCTCCCTGGACATGCGGCTTGCCCTCGTCGATGCCGCAATTCAACGCGAGCTCATCAGTGAGATGGGTCTCGTGCTGCTCCTCATTGTCCCGATCGGGGCCGCCCTGTACGCGATCCTGCAGCGTCGCTTCGTGCGGCCGCTCGAGCAGTTGGCCGCTGCCGGCGCGCGCTTCGCGCGAGGCGAGATCCCGAGCCCGCTTGTCTTCAGCGATGGTGACGAGCTGGCCACCGTGGCGCGCACGTTCAATGACATGGTCATAACGCGCGCGCGCTCGATGGCCCAAGCCGAAGAGCTGCTGACCGCGTCGGCCGCCGAAGTGAAGGTGCTGCGGGGGATCCTGCCCATCTGCGCGAGCTGCAAGCGCATCAAGAATGAGACCGGTGGCTGGGAAGCCGTGGAGTCCTTCGTCCGCGAGCGAACGGATGCTGAGTTCAGCCACGGGCTGTGCCCCGATTGCGCGGTGCGGGATTGGGGCGCGGCGACCAGTTGAACTCGCGGCTATTCGGGAGAGAGCAGTTCCTCGCCGTCCTCGGTGAAGCGCGCGCGGAAGGGCTCAGCGAGCAGCGCCAATAGCGCGGAGTAGTCCACCGGTTTCACCAGGTGGCGGTCGAATCCGGCTTCAGTCGACTTGCGGCGGTCCTCCTCCTGACCCAGCCCCGTTACCGCCACGATCATTATTGTCCGGCCCCAGGGCTGCTCACGGATACGGCGACACACCTCGAGGCCATTGAGCCTGGGAAGACCGATGTCGAGGAGTAGCAAATCGGGACGCAGTCGCGCGACGGCTTCCACGGCCTCGATTCCATCATGCGCCATGTGGGTCTCGTTCCCAATCATCGCCAGCAGCCGGGCCAGAGATTCCGCTGCGTCGACGTTGTCGTCGACGACCAGAACCCGGCGTTTCGCGTCGGGCGGCGGACCGGTCGCCGTCGTCCGATCTTCTGCGCGCTTCAGCTCCAGCATCGGCAACCGCACTACGAATTCGGCACCGCGGTTCGGACCGGCGCTGTGGACTTCGATCGTGCCCCCGTGCATCTCCACGAGGCGCTTCACGAGGGTGAGGCCGATCCCGAGCCCTCCCTGGGTACGCTCGAACGGCACATCGATCTGCGCGAACAATTCGAACACGCGATCCAGCTGATCCGACGCGATGCCGATGCCGGTATCGCTGACCCGCACGACGGCGTCGTTTTCCTCCCGCGTGACATTTACCCAGACCTCGCCACCGGCCGGCGTATACTTGCACGCGTTGTTGAGCATGTTGCCGAAGACCTGCGCCAGGCGCACCGGATCGGCGTTCACGTAGATGGGATCCGGCGGGACATTGACGCGCACGCGAAGATCGGCCTTCGCCGCGAGCGGCTGGCACGCCTCGAGTGCTTGATGGATCACCGGCGCGAGCTCCACGCGTTCCTTGCGTAACTCGATCTTGTTGTGCGTGATCCGGCTGACGTCGATCAGATCGTCGACGAGACGAGTCAGCTGGCCGAGCTGGCGTTGCATCGTGTCGCGCGCCTGTTGTTCCACCGGGCCACCGGTTCCCGTGCGCTTCATGATCTCCAGCGTGTTGCGAAGCGGCGCCAGGGGACCTCGGAGCTCGTGTGCAAGCGTCGCGAGAAACTCCTCCTTCCGCTGATCGGCCTCGGCGATCCGGCGCCGGCTATCGCGCAGGATCGTTTCATGGCGCTGGATCGTCATCAGGCTCCACCACAGTAGGCCCAGCAGCAGTCCGATCTCCACGAGGGTACGGGCCGCGGTGCCTGTGGCGAGATCGAAGAATCCGGCTCGCTCCCCCTCGAGCCGTACCAGTCCGAGCGCGAAGGCAACGAGAATGATCGCCGGAGTCGCGCGGCGCGCGATGATCCCGACCGCACCCTCCTGTTCGCTCAAGACGCGCATCGGGCCGTATTCCGGGACACTCGCGATCAATCCCAACGACACCGCACAAATGAAGATCGCTGCTTGCAGGGCGATCACGGTGAGGCGTGGCGCGGAAAAGAATTCGTTGACGCGGTAGAGATACCCGGTGATCGCGAAGATCGAGATGGCGAGCGTGACCAGCGCGAGGAGCGGAACGACGCGTCGCTTTGCGGGATCGCGGGAGGGCGCAAGCATGAGCGCGATCCCGATCAGGGTCCAGCACAACGCGCCAGGCGGTCCCATCCGGCCCGGAGCAACGACGCCGGCGCGCCCCCAGTCGCGCCCGAATGTGAGGAGGGTATTGAGAGTCTCGAAATTGGCGCCGCTCACGTACTGGACGAACGCGGTCGCGCCGAGGAGCGCAACGATGACGCCCAACGCCACGACGAGTCGACGATAGCCGAGCGCGAGGAGCGCGAGCGCGGCCCCGGCGAGCGCGACGGCAACGGTCGCGTTCGGCTGAATCGAGATGCCGTTGTTGGGCCAATCCGTTAGGCGGCGAAGATCGGCCACCCAGCCAAGCAAGGACGTTGCACCGCCGAGCAGCGCGAACACACCAACGGCTTTGACGAATGCCGTTGGCATTGCAGCTGACGGCGCGGTCTCGTTGTCGGGCATGACTCGATGGGAGAGCAGCTCTGAGTCTACTCAGGCTCGCGACGGCTCGGCAACCCTCGCTGCCTGTTGGTTCCATACCCATCTAGCGTCTATATTTCCCGCCTCATTCCCGAGTAGCTCAGTTGGTAGAGCAGCCGGCTGTTAACCGGCGGGTCGCAGGTTCGAGTCCTGCCTCGGGAGCTATCCTCCAAATGACTTAGCCCGCCTCAAACGCCGTGGCGATGGTCTGTTGCGGCGCACGCGATACACTTCCAGGCAACCTCGTTGTGCCGGTATTCCCTACCTCGCTACGAACTACGACTGTGGAGGCCGCATGGAAGCGCTGCAGAAGCTATTCACCAATGAAGTCGCAGATCTCTACGACGCCGAACAACAGATTCTCAAAGCCCTGCCGAAAATGATCGAAGGCTGCTCATCGCCGGAGCTCCGGGAGGCCCTGCAGGAGCACCTCACGGTGACGCAAGGACAGGTCGCGCGGTTGGAAGAAATCTTCCGGGACCTGGGCGAGAAGCCGAGCAAGAAGTGCAAAGGCATGGCGGGCATCATCGCCGAAGGTGATGAGATGCTCAAGGAAGACCTCGAAGCGTCGAGCAAGGACGCCGGCATCATCGGCGCCGCCCAGAAAGTCGAGCACTACGAGATCGCCTCGTACGGCACCGCGCGGACACTGGCCGATGTCCTGGGCAACGAGCGGGCCGCCCAGTTGCTCGAGGAGACGCTCGACGAAGAGAAAGAGGCGGACGAGCTGCTGACCCAGATCGCGGAGTCGTCGATCAATATGGAAGCAGCATCAGAGGAGGCGACGACGGGCAACGGGCGGTCGGGGAATCGTCGCACCCGGTCCGCGACCAAGTCCCGCAGCAAGTCACGCACGACTCGACGGACTCGCGGCCGGGCGAAGACGAGCCACTAAGCTTCGAGGACGCTCCGAACCAGGTCCATGATCTCGCGCGCGTTGAAGGGCTTTTGCAGGCTCTTCATCGCGCCGAGGAGCTCCGCATCCTGACGCAGATCCAGCATCCCCGTCGAATCACCACCCGAGATGACGATGACCTTCACGGCGGGGAATCGTTTGCGGATTTCTCGCAGGGTGACGATACCGTCCTGGCCCGGCATGAAGATGTCGGTGATCACGACCTCGAACGACTGACTTTCCAGGATTTCCATCCCCAGCTCGCCATCACTGGCGTCGAACACTTCGTGGCCATCTTGCTCGAGCGCGCGCCGAACAACGCGCCGAATCGACTCCTGGTCATCGATTACGAGAATGCGCGCCATGTCTGACCTTCCCACCCGGCGACACGCCGGTCAAATACTTTATTGTTCACCGAGCTAGCGCTGTGAGCGATAGGCTTCAGTGGCGCGGACCGTCGTGACATTGGAGCAGTCCTGCGGCGTCGAGCCCGGAGATCTTGCGCGCATCATACTGGCAGAGCGTCGTCACCGGAAACGCGCGAGACACGGATCGGCCAAACTCGGCCTCGTACTCCAGAATCTCGGCGAAGGGCAAGCGACCCAGCGCCCCCGCCGAGACATCGCCTACCGCATACACCTGGGACACGCCGTTCTCGAGAGCCGCGCCGATGTGCCCGCGCCAGAACTCGATCTGCGCGATCGGTGAATCGCGATATTCGGACAGGATCAACCGGCCGGTCTTGATGTCGCGCCGAATCGAGGAATGGGTTCGCTCGAGCAGCTCGATGACCGCCCGCTGGGCGCTGGTAGCAGCCACGAGCAGGCAAAGCGTTCCCGGTTTTAGCCCGGCTGCCAGGAATGTGGCCGCTTCCCGCCGTTGGCTGAGCTCGCTCGTGTACAGGCTACAGAAGTGTTTGTGTGAAACGGGCGCAAGAGCCTGGCGCTCACCGTCCACAAATGCCAAGAGATCGCTACGTCGGAACCGCCGCTCATGGCGCCCACCGATGCGCAAACACGGCAAGCGTCCGGCGTTGGTCCACCGTCGGAGCGAGGTTTCGCTCACGCGCAGCAAGGCCGCGGCCTCGCGGATATCGAGCAGCTCGCCCGGTGCCTGTTGCATAACGTTGGCAATCATTGTATATCAAAGCACAGAAAAGAGCAATATGGAATTACGTCACCTGCGGTACTTCGTAGCTGTTGCTGAGGAGCGCAGCTTCGTTGGGGCGGCCACTCGCCTCCGCGTCGCGCAGCCGTCCCTCTCCAAACAGATTCGCGATCTCGAGAGCGAGCTCGGCACGCAACTGTTCGAGCGGGGCCCGCGCGGCGTGCGCCTAACCGCGGCCGGTCGCGCCTTCCTGGTCGAGGCGCGACGCACCCTCGAGGTGGCGTCCCGCGCGGTCGCGTCGGCACGTGGTGCCGCGCTGGGACGGGATTCCCCGCTCCGCTTCGCGCACGGCGAGCTGAGCGTCTACGGCACCGATCTCGAGAATCTGCTGGCGCGGTTCCACGACACCAATCCGGGCGCGCAGGTGGAGATCTCGAGCAGCAACGACGGCGAGACCTTCCACGCGCTGCGCGAACGCAGCGTCGATGTGGCATCGGTCTTTGTGGCCGAGTGGCCCCTCCCCGGATTTGACGCGCACCGCCTGATCGACACAGCGGTCACTGGAGTGCTACTGCCGGGCAGTCACCCGCTCGCCGCCCAGCCAGCCATCCGATTGGGCGACCTGCGCGCGCTCACCTGGCTCAACTCATCGCCCCGCCGTTGGCCCGGCTTCTTGCCGATTCTCGAGGCCGCGCTGCGAGAGCGCGGGCTCGTGCCGGAGCGCCGCCTCGAGCGCCCGAGAGAAGCGCCCGGCATGAACGTCCAGATCGCCGCCGGCGACACGTGGGCATTAACGAGCGAAGCCGTGGCCACGCCGTATCGCAAAAAGGCGAACGGGGTCGTCTATCGGCCGTTCCGCGAACCTCCAATTCCGTGCTGGCTCGCACTCGTCTGGCTGCCTCCTGCGTCTCCGCTTCTCGATCGCCTCGTGCAAGCCGCTCGCGACACCGGCTTAACTCTCTAGAAGGAGGCGCCGCTCTCGGCACGATTTTCGCCAAATACGGCTCACGCGAACGATTGAGCGTGTCTTTCACGAATGGGTGATTGAGCCTATGGCGACGATTAAGGTGCGGGGGATGCTCAAAGCCGCCCTCCTTCTGTGCGTACTAGCGGCATTCTGGAACGGGGCGTGCAGCACCACCGAGCCGGCACCGCCGCATCCCGGCATTCAGGTGGCACCTGCTGGGATCACGTTCAGCGACACGATGGGCGCCGCCACGCGTGGCGCCCAGGTCGTCGCCATCACACCCGACGGCGCGGGAACGCTGACCGGTCTGAGAGCGGCGATCGACTTTGGTTCCGGCCCGGCTGGTTGGCTGACTGCCACGCTGAGCGACACAACCGCTCCGGCGACGCTTACGGTCACTCCGGCCCGTACCGGCCTCACCGTCGCGACCTACCACGCCACGGTGGTCCTCACGGCGACCGCCGCGCCGAACAGCCCGCTGAACGTGCCGGTCACGTTCGACATCGCGGCGACCCCTGTCCCCACCATCGTGGTTACACCGGCGGCTGTCGCGTTCCAGGATACGGTGGGTACGGGCGCACCAGCGTCTCAGACCGTGGCGATCACCGGGAACGGCCGGGGGACGCTGACCGGGCTCAAGGCGACCGTGACCTACGCGTCGGGCGCGGCGGGCTGGTTGACCGTCTCGCTCAGCGATACGACCGCTCCTGCGTCCCTGACGATCAGGTCCGCCAACACAGGCCTGAACGCCTCTTCCTACCACGCGACGGTCAACATCACGGCGACCGGCTCGCCGAATAGTCCGCAGGCGGTTCCGGTCACATTCAATCTTGCCGCGGCACCTCCGGTCGCCGGGGTCTCGATCGTGGCGACGGCCAACATGGGGAGATGCGGCAGCGATCTGGGGAAAGAATCAGCGCTGGTCGTGGCCGCGGCCAACCCCGACTACGTCTTCGTGCTGGGGAGCGACGCCACGCCCGAGTCGGGGAAAGTGACCACGTTGCAGGACTATATGAACTGCTATGACCCCGTATGGGGGCGATTCAAGAGCAAGACCTACGCGACATTGGGCGATCACGAGGTCGACATCGATTCGACTCCACCATTCGGGACCGGCACCGCTCCAGGGGCAGACGCGTATTTCGGCGCCGCAAGCGTCGGCCCCCCGGGCAAGAACTGGCAAAGCTTCGACCTCGGCTCCTGGCATGTGGTCGCGTTGAATGTCCAGACTCCCGGCGGCTACAAGCGTCCCGAGTCCATTGCATACCACGCAGGCACCGCGCAGCTGAACTGGTTGATCAACGACCTGCGCTCGCACTCGAATAAATGCACGCTCGGCGTCTGGTATGAATCGATGTGGATCTCCTCGTCGCAGGTCGACTCATCGAAGAATCGCTATCCCAACGATGGTTATCGCGTTCAGGACGTGCGCGGCGTCTGGACCGCGCTGTACGAAAACAACGCGGATCTCGTGATCAATGGCTGGCCGCGCATCTATGAGCGGTTTGCGCCGATGCGGTACGCGGAAGGCTATCAACACCCCACGGCTTCGGAGTATGCTGCGGACTCCGCACGTGGGATACGCCAAATCACCAGTGGCCTCGCGGGCGACGGACCGATGACGGCCGACTCGGCCCGCATTCGTCACCCCCTGAGCGAGTACCGCAGCGGCGGGAACGGCGTGCTGAAAGTGGTCTTAGGCGACGGCGTCTACTCGTGGGAGTTCTTGAACACGCGCTACTCGCATATTCACGACAGCGGCCGGGGGACCTGCCACTAGCTACGAGGGTTTTGTGTCGTCGAGCACGCGCCGCACGCGCGCCAGCAGATCGGCGCTCGTCCACGGCTTTGGCAGGAACGGCAACGCCGGATCGAGCGGGTCCTCGCCCCGCCCCGCTCCGGCGTAGCCGCTTGTAAAGAGAAAGGCCGTCTGGCGTCCCTCGCGTCGATCGATCTGATAGAGGCCACGGCCACCGAGACGCCCCATGACCAGGTCCGTGAAGACCAAATGGATCGGCGCCGGATGCTGACGCAGCAGGTGCAGCGCCTCGATTCCGTCGGCTGCCGCTAGCACCGAGTACCCGGCATGCTCGAGCGTGTACACCGTCGCGCGGCGCAGCTGCGCCTGGTCCTCGACTACGAGCACGGTCTCGTGTCCACCAACGCTGGGCACGGGCATTTGCTCATACGATCCGGATGCCCGGCGCCGTGCGACCTCTTCGGCCACCGGGAAATAGATCCGCAGCCGCGTGCCCGCACCTGTGGCACTGTCGATCTGCACGAAACCGCCGTGCTGTTTTATCAGACCATAGACCGTCGCCAACCCCAGGCCCGTGCCCTTCCCGACCGGCTTCGTCGTGAAGAAGGGTTCGAAGGCGCGTTGCCGCGTCGCTTCGTCCATTCCCATACCGGTATCGTCGACCGCGAGACACACGTACTCCGACGCCGCTCCCGGGCCGAGCACGTCGCGCTGCGCGTCGCTGATCCAGGTGCAGCTCGTTTCCAGCCGCAGGACACCGCCATCCGGCATCGCATCGCGCGCATTGTTCACGAGATTAAGCAGAATCTGTTCGACGGCATGGCCATCGGCCGCGACTTCGGGCAGATCCTCGTCCGCGAAGACGAGCAGCTCGATGTCGGCCGGTAGCACGCGCCGCAAGACGGCGGCGAGGTCGTTCAATAGATGGCCGAGATGCATCGCCTCGAGCGTCAGGGTCGAACGTCGGGCGAATCCCAGCAGCTGGTTGACCATCAGGCGGCCGCTCACCGCAGCCGAAATGATGTCGCGCAGACTCGCTTCGTCCGGTCCACGCGCCAACAGCTCGGCGTTGGCCAGGATGATCGTCAGCAGATTGTTGAAGTCATGGGCGATGCCGCCGGTGAGCTGGCCGATCGCTTCCATCTTCTGCGCCTGCCGCAGCTGTTCTTCCAGCCCGCGCCGTTCACTCACGTCTTCGGCGAAGACTTCGTGACACTCGACGCGCCCATCCTCGTGGCGGACGGACCGGCCGTACAGACGCACCGTGATCGTTTCCCCATCCTTGCGCCGCCAGACCGCCTGGGTTTCCACGGCGCCCGCCGCGTCATTCATCTGCATGATGTACCGCGCCCGCGCCGCCGGCTCCCTGAAGACGTCCTGGTCGAGGTATCGGCTCAAGAGCTCGGTCTCCGACGCATACGCCAGCATTTCGACGAGCGCGGGATTTACCGAGAGCAAGACGCCTTCCGGCGTCGCGCGGAAAATGCCGAAGGGGGACTGCTGGACCAGCGTACGGCTCGCGGCGTCGGCGCGGCGCAACGCCTGCTCCGCTCGACGCCGCTCTGTGATGTCGGTCGCCACACCGACGACGCCGGAGATGGATCCGTCGCGCTCACGCACCGGGGAGTACTGCGCCTCGAACTCGAAGCCGAACAGCTCGACTCGCGCCGTCACCGATTCACCGGCCAGCGCCCGGCGGACATCGGCGACCGCCTGGGGTACGTCGTCGAGCAGCTCGAAGAATGACTTCCCCATGAGCATGCCCGGCCGCACGCCGAGCGAATGCAGTCCCTTGCCCTCGGCGAGCGTGAAGACGCCCTTGGGATCGAGCGAAAACAGGATGACCGGGGAGCCTGCAACCACCGTGCGGAGCCGCTGTTTGCTGGTCTGGAGGATCTCCTCCTGCCTGATACGCTCGGTGACGTCGCGGGAGTTGACGATCACGCTGTACGCATTCGGCTGATCGAGTCGCGCCTGACCGATCGACTCCAGCACCCGCCACGTGCCGTCGGAGTGCTTGAAGCGGAATGTCGCCGTCTGCGGCGAGCCGGGCTGCTGGATGGCGTCCGCCAGCGCCTCCATGACGGGGGCGAGATCGTCGGGATGCATGAACTCGAACGCGTTGCGCCCGAGCAGCTCGTTCGCGCCATAACCCAGCAGCCGCTGCACCGACGGGCTCACATACCGGAGAATGCCGTCATCGCCAAGAATGGTGACGATGTCGGAGGCGTTCTCTGTCAGGGAGCGGAAGTGCTCTTCGCTCTTGCGCAGGGCGTCTTCCACGCGCGCGCGCTCGAGCGCGGTGGCGAGCACGTGCGCGAGCGCCTGGACGAAGAGCACGTCCGGCCCGCTGAACTCCCGCGGCTGCGCGCTGTACGCGCCCAGCACCCCCCAGGGGCGCTCGCGGCCCTGCACGACGACGCAAATACCGCTGACGATCGCGTGCTCCTCGAGGTGGGGGGGAGCGCTGAACCGGATTTCGGCGGAGAGATCGGCGAGCACGAGGGGACCGGCGGTGTTGAGGGCGTAACCGGCGAGCGACGCGGCGTCGGCGGTGACCAGAGTCTTGCCGACGCAGCCCTCTCGCCACCCTTCGCCCGCGCGCAGCACCAGACTGCGGTGCTCCGGCTTCAGCTCGAGGATTTCGCTGAACTCGACGTCGAGGCCCCGGCCGACGAGCGTAGCCGCGGTTTCGAACAGTTTCGCGCGCGCCACTCCGGCGAGGGCCTGCTGGCCGAGGTGTGCGACCGCCTCCTGCTGGCGTGCCGACGCGCGGAGCTGCTGCTCGGCGCGGCTCGACTCCTCAACGCCCAGCCACCGAAATCGCTTCGGTCGCACCCCTGCTCCCCGTCGTGGAAAGGGATCGAAAGCTAGGTGCGATACGGAGTTTGGCCCGTGAGGCTGGTCACGGGGCTCCTCACCCGTAGATTGCGGCCCATGGCGACACGCCGAACGACGGCTCCCAAGAAAACCAAGGCCAAGTCGAGGGCGAACAAACCCCGTAGAGCAGCCGACTCCCTCACGGTCTCGGTGCTCCAGGCGACCCTCGAATCCACCGCCGACGGCATCCTCGTGGTCGACCTCGATGGGAACATCGTGTCGCACAATCGCCACTTCGAGGAGATGTGGCGGCTGCCGACCGCGATGATCGCCGCAAACACCGACGCCGCGGGTCGCCGGCGGCTGATCGCGCACGTGCGCGACCAGCTCATCAACCCGCAGCTGTTCGTGGATGGGATCCAGGATCGTTATGCCGAGCCCGCGTCCGACAGCTTCGACGTCCTGAGTTTCAAGGATGGTCGAGTGCTGGAGCGCTACTCGATTCCGCTGCGCCTCGGCGGTCGCTCGGTCGGCCGCGTGTGGAGCTTCCGGGACGTCACGGCCCGGCGCCGAGCGGAATTCGTGCAAGAGGCGGTGTATCGCATTTCGCACACCGCGCACACGGCCGACAACCTTCAAGAGCTGCTTCGCGCGATTCATGAAGTCGTGGGTGAGCTCATGCCCGCCAAGAACTTCTACGTCTCGCTCTACGATGCGAAGAACGACCGGCTCGAGTTCCCCTACTTCGTCGACGAGTACGACACCGCGCGCGACGTCCAGCCGCGCACGTTGCGCAAAGGACTGACCGAGTACGTGCTCCGCACGGGGCATCCGCTGCTCGCGACACCCGAGGTCTACGAACAGCTCGTAGCCGCCGGCGAAGCGGAGCTGATCGGCGCGCCCTCGATCGATTGGCTGGGCGTTCCTCTCAAAGTGAAGGATCGCACCATCGGGGTCGTCGTGACGCAGACGTATTCGCAGGGCGTACGCTACGGCGAAAGCGAGCGCGACATCCTCACGTTCGTCTCTTCGCAGATGGCGATGGCGATCGAGCGCAAGCGCGTCGAGGACGCCTGGCGCGAGCAGAGCGAGCTGCTGCAGCGGATCGTCGACAACATTCCCGTGATGCTCGTCTTTCTGGACGAGCAGGGCCGCATCAGCTGGGGCAACCGCGAGTGGACGCGAACCCTCGGATACGAGGTCGCCGACGCGAGCGCCCGCGACATCTTCGACGAGCTCTACCCAGATCCGAACGAGCGACAGCGGCTGCGCGACTCGATCGGGGCGCCCGTTGGCCAGTGGACCGATTTCCGCACGCGCAGCCGGCACGGCACGGTGCTGAACACGATTTGGGCGAACGCGCCGCTGACTGGCGGCGGCTGGCTCGCGATCGGCATGGACGTGACGGACCGCAAGCGCGCCGAGGAACGGTACCGCTCGTTCATCGCCCAAAGCTCGGAAGGTGTCTCGCGGCTGGAGATCGATCCATCGGTCCCGACCAACCTGCCGGAGGAAGAGCAGGTCGATCGACTGTACGCGGGAGCGCGCATCGCGGAATGCAACGACGCAATGGCGCGCATGTATGGGTACGACGAAGCCCGCGAGCTCATCGGGACCAGGCTCGCCGACCTCCATAACGTCGCCGATCCCACGAATCGCGAACAGATTCGCGCGTTTCTCCGGGCCGGATATCGTGTGGCAGACTCTGAAACGCGGGAGCGCGACCGTGAGGGACGGCCTCGCGTCTTCCTTAATAACGTCGTCGGCTTCGTCGAAAACGGGCAGCTCGTGCGAGTGTGGGGCACGCAGCGGGATGTGACCGCGCAGCGGCATCTCGAGGAGCAGTTCCGACAGTCTCAGAAGATGGAAGCGGTGGGGCAGCTCGCCGGCGGAATCGCCCACGACTTCAACAACCTCCTCACCGCGATCCTCGGCAACACGCAGCTCCTGCTGCGCGAGCTTCCTCCCGGCGATTCCAAACGCGGGGACGTCGAAGAGATCCGAAAGGCATCGGAGCGGGCGGCGTCGCTGACACGGCAGCTACTGGCCTACAGTCGCCGGCAGATGCTCCAGCCGGAGATCCTCGATCTCAATGTCGTCGTCGCCGAGATGGACAAGATGCTGCGGCGTCTCATCGGCGAGCATATCGCCTTGGTGGCGGTGCCCGCCTCCGATCTGGGACGTGTTCGGGCCGATCCGAATCAGATCGAGCAGGTGATCGTGAACCTGGCCGTGAACGCTCGCGACGCGATGCCGGACGGCGGGAAGCTGACGATCGAAACCAGCAACGTGGACATCGACGAGACCTTTGCGCAGGCGCATCTGGGTTCAGTCCCCGGGTCCTATGCGATGCTCGCCGTCACCGATACCGGCGCGGGCATGGACGCGAGCGTCCGCGCCCATCTGTTCGAGCCGTTCTTCACGACCAAGGAAGTCGGCAAGGGCACGGGACTCGGGCTGGCCACGGTGTATGGCATCGTGAAACAAAGCGGCGGCTACATCTCCGTGTATTCGGAACCCGGACGGGGCTCCAGCTTCAAGATCTACCTGCCGCGCATTGCGATGCCCGTCGACCCAGCCCCGGGTCCACAGAAAGGCGGACCGGCACGCGGCAGCGAGACTCTGCTGGTCGTCGAAGACGAACCTGCCGTCCTCGCGCTCAGCCGGCGCGCCCTCGAGGCGCAAGGCTACGTCGTGCTGGCCGCGTCCGACGCCGCCGCCGCGCTCCGCGTCGTGGAGCGCCATGGCGGTACCATCCATCTGCTCCTTACCGATGTCGTCATGCCGGGACTATCCGGCCGGGAGCTCGCCGATCGCCTGACTGTGCAACGGCCAGGAATCCGCGTCCTGTACATGTCCGGATACCCGGGGGACGCGGTCGTCCAGCATGGTACGCTGCCGTCCGGTAGCGCCTTCCTGCAAAAGCCCTTCTCGCCCGACGGACTCGCGCGCAAAGTGCGCGACGTGCTGGACGCGTGAGAAGGAACCGAGTACCGTAGCACCATGTGGCACGCCGCGACGCACATCGGCGCGGAGCATCTGACTCGCCTGCTGAGCCAGTTGCCCGCGCTGATGTGGTCCACGGACACCGACCTGCAGCTGACGTCCCGTTATGGCGGCGTGCTGGCGCTGTTTGGTCATGAGGCCGGGCCCGTCGAAGGCCCCTCAATCGGCGCGTTCGTCGATCCGGCAGACGCGGAAACCGTCGTTGCCGCGCATCGCGCCGCGCTCCTCGGCAAACCAGTCGTATATGAGACGCGGTTCCGGGGACGCACGTTCAGCGCCCGCGTCGAGCCGCTCATGGGAACCAGCGGCGAAATCACCGGTGTCGTGGGTTTCGCGTTCGACATCACCGACTGGCGACACACCGAAACCGCGCTGCGCGAGAGTGAGGCGCGGCTGCGGACCATCATCGAGATCGAACCCGAATGTGTAAAGCTCGTCGACCGGCAAGGCCGGCTGTTGGAGATGAATCCCGCCGGCCTCGCGATGATCGAAGCGGACAGGCTCGATATCGTGCGTGGCCACCAGATCATCGAGCTCGTCGCTCCCGAGCACCGCGCCGCATACATGGACCTGCATCGCCGCGTCTTTGACGGAGAGTCGGGAACCATCGAATTCGAAATCATCGGACTGAAGGGACGGCAGCGCTGGCTCGCCACGCACGCCGTACCGTTGCGGGATGGATCGGGTGCGGTTCAGGCATTCCTCGGGATTACGCGCGACGTGACCGAAACCCGACGCGCCGAGAACCAGCTGCGCGCGTCACGCACCGCCCTGCGCAGCCTCGCGACACGCCAACAGGACATCCGTGAGGATGAGCGGACCCGCATCGCGCGGGAAATTCACGACTCCCTCGGGCAGGCGTTGACCGCGCTGAAACTGCAGCTCGCGGCCGCCCAGGACGCGGCTTCGCGCGAGGCCCCCGCGCTCGGCCATCGTTTGGCGGAGACGGCGTCGATGGTGGACGACCTGGTCAAAAGCGTGCGTCGCATCGCCACGGAGCTCCGTCCGCCGATTCTCGATCAACTGGGACTGCCGGCCGCCCTGGAGTGGCTGGCGCATGACTTCTCCCGTCGCACGGGCATCCGCTGCGAAGCGACGATCATGCCGGGTGAGGACGTCATTTCGAGCGACCTCGCGACGACGGTCTTTCGCATCGTCCAGGAAGGTCTCACCAACATCTCCCGACACGCGGGCGCATCCCACGTACGCATTGGCCTCGATGCGAAACGCGACTGCGTGACGCTGGAAATCAGCGACGACGGCCGGGGGATCACCGAGGCGGCGACCACCGGACCTGGGTCGCTGGGTATTCTCGGCATGCGCGAACGTGCTGCCGCGCTCGGCGGTGTGCTTGAGGTGGCGCCACGCGGCGGCGGCGGCACGCGCGTCACCGCCTGGTTCCCACCACTCCCCGCGCCAACCGGGGAGAGGCGATGATTCGCATCCTCGTCGTGGACGACCACGCGCTCGTTCGCCGCGGACTCATCGAGCTGCTGCAGGGGCTTCCCGAAGGCGTACAGTTCGGGGAAGCCGGCACGGCCGCCGAAGCGATCACGCTGGCGTTCGGTGAGCGCTGGGATGTCGTGTTGCTGGATCTCGGCTTGCCGGATCGCCACGGACTCGAGGTGCTCAAGGAGATCCACGCGGCACGGCCTCAGCTCCCGGTGCTGGTCCTCACAATGTTTCCGGAAGACCAGCTGGCGCTCCGCATGCTCGAGATGGGCGCGTCCGGTTATCTGACGAAAGAATCGGCACCCGAGGAGTTATTGCGCGCGCTCGAGCGCGTGATGACGGGGCACAAGTACCTGAGCCCGGCCATGGCGCAGGCCGTGGCGGACGGCTTGGGCGGACCCCCACCCGCCCCGCACGAACAGCTCTCGGATCGCGAGCTCGAGGTCTTGCGTCTTCTCGCTGCTGGCCGTCCGATTACGGCGATCAGCCGGCAACTCGGGCTCTCTCCCAAGACGGTGACGACGTATCGCGCGCGGTTACTCCATAAACTGCGCATGCGTTCGAACGCCGAGTTGACCTTTTACGCGACGCAGCACGGTCTCATCAGTCCGGCTGCGCTGCGCGCGACGCAATGATTTTTCGTAGGTAAAGCCCTACTAGTTCAGTTCCTTACCGCCGACAGACACGATACCCAGCAACACCAATCCTATGTCATGGAACAAGTTCGCGTGCTCATGGTCGAGGACAACGACAATGATGCCGTCCTGATCAACCGTGAGCTCGGACGCCTGACGCCCGCTCCCGCTGTCCAGCATGTGCGCACGCAACCCGCATTCATTGCCGCATTGGACGGCTTCGCCCCGCACGTAATTCTCAGCGATCACAACCTCCCGGGATTCAGCGGCTGGGAAGCCCTCGAGCTCGCCCAGCGCACGCGACCAGACGTGCCGTTCATTCTCATCACCGGATCGCTCGATGAAGAAACAGCGGTGCGGTACCTCAAGGGCGGCGCGTCCGACTACATCCTGAAAGACCGGCTCGTCCGCCTCGGCCCCGCGCTCTTGGAAGCGCTGGAGCGCGCACGCGCGCAAGAAGCGTTTCATCATCAGGAACGCCTCCTGCGACAGATCATCGACGCAAACCCGAGCCTGATTTTCGTGAAGGACTGGAACGGTCGGTTCGTTCTGGTCAATCGCGCGATCGCGGATATCTACGGAACGACGGTGGCTGGGCTCGTCGGGAAGACTGACGCGGACTTCAATCCCAACGTGGAGGAAGTTGCGCATTTCCTCCAGGACGATCGTGAGGTGATGTCGTCAGGAGAGCCCAAGGTCATCGCGGAAGAGCCGGTCACGAATCCTGCCACGCGCGAAACGCGCTGGTTTCAAACGATCAAGGTGCCCTTGCCCGCACCCACCGATGGAACGCGCACGTTGCTGGGGGTCGCGACCGAGATTACCGAGCGTAAACGGCTCGAAGAGCAGCTGCTCCAATCACAAAAGATGGAAGCGGTGGGCCAGCTCGCGGGCGGTGTCGCACACGACTTCAACAATATCCTGACCGCCATCGTCGGCTACACGGATCTCCTGGCGGCGGAGCTGGAGGGCAACGCGCGGCAAATCGAAGATCTCGAAGAGATCCGCAAGGCGGCCCGACGCGCGGCCGCACTCACCCGGCAGCTGCTCGCCTTCTCGCGCAAGCAGGTGCTGGAGCCCCGTATCATCGACGTGAACAGTGTGGTGTTGAACCTCGATAAGATGCTGCGGTCGCTGATCTCCGAGAACATCGAGCTCAAGACCGATCTGGCCGACGATCTCGCCGCCGCGCGTGCCGATCCGAATCAAATCGAGCAGGTCGTCATGAACCTCGCGATCAACGCGCGCGACGCGATGCCTGACGGCGGCACCGTGACGATCGAAACGCGCAACGCGACGCTCGACGACGCGTATGCGGCGCAGCACGTCTCGGTGATCCCCGGCGAATATGTGATGCTGGCCGTCACCGACACCGGCTGCGGGATGGACGCGAAGACGCAGTCGCGGATCTTCGAGCCCTTTTTCACCACCAAGCCAGCCGGCCGCGGCACCGGCCTGGGTCTCTCGACCGTGTACGGCATCGTGAAGCAGACCGGCGGCAACATCTGGCTCTACAGCGAGCCCGGGCAAGGGACGACGTTCAAGGTCTATCTTCCGGCCATTGCCGCGTTGCCGGAGGACATCGGCAAAGTGGCGCCCGTTGCAGCGGTTCGGCGGGGCGGCGGTACGGTCCTCGTCGTGGAGGATGACGAGCAGCTGCGCCGCTTGACGCATCGCGCGCTCGCCGGGCAGGGATACATCGTCCTGGAAGCCGACCGGGGCAGCACGGCGCTCGACATCGCGCGGCGTCATAAGGGGCATATCGATCTGCTGCTGACCGATGTCATCATGCCCGACACCAACGGGCGCAAGCTGGCCGAGACGATCCGCGCCGCACGTCCGGGATTACGCGTCCTGTATATGTCCGGCTATCCCGACGGCGCGATCGCGAGCCACGGCATGCTGGAGCCGGGCGTCGCGTACCTCGCCAAACCCTTCACCACCGAAGCGATCACCCGCAGGGTCCGCGAGGTCTTGGAGGCGCGATGATGAGATCGATCCAGCGCACGTTTCCGTTGTTCGCGACCGCGCTGTTGATCGCGGTGGCGGTGGTGCAGCTGACGGTGGGCTACGTGGAAGTGCGGCAGGCGTCACGCAGGCTCGCGGATCAGCGCTTGCCCCTCGCCACCAAGGTGCTCGCGGATCTGTTTCAGGTTTCCCAGGGCCGCGCGCGCGTCACCGGACTCGCCAAGAATCCCGCCATCGTCGCGTTCCTGCGCTCCGGAGGGCGGACCGGCCGCGACTCGGCACTCGCGGCCATGCGCCGGCTCACGAGCGACACGGCGACCAACGCCGGCCTCGAGCTGCGTGACTTTGGCGGCAAGCTGCTGCTCCGGACCGGCCGGTTCGCGATCACCGATAGCGTGCTCGTCTCCCCCGGCAAAGACTCCGCGCGCTATGGCCCGCTCATGCGCCGCGACAGCACGCTCTTCATCGCCGTCACCGCCGCCGCCGGCGACGCCGAGCGCTCGGGCGGAATTGTGCAGCAACTGTCTCGAGTCGTATTCAACGCTCAGACTCCAAAAATGCTCACCGGCCTCGCCGGGGGCGACATCTCACTCTACGTCGGCAACGCGAGCGGCGATCCCTGGACTGATTTCGGAGCCTTGGTGCCGGCGCCACCACAGCGCGTGCTCACGAGCCACACCCCGAGTCTCTACGAGCGCGCCGGCGAGTCGAGGCGCGCCGCCGCCGCACCGGTGCCGGGCACACCCTGGATGGTCGTCGCGGAGCTCCCGAGCCGGCTGGTGGTCGCTCCCGCGCGCGGCTACCTGCTCAACATGGCGCCCATCGCCATCCTCATCGTCATCATCGGGACCCTCGCCGCATGGTGGGGGAGCCGCCGGCTGACTGCCCCGCTGGTCGGCGTCACTCAGGCCGCAGCGGCGATTGCGGCCGGCGATCTCACCCAGCGCGTGCCTAAGGGCCGTGACGACGAGCTCGGCCGGCTGGCGCGGTCGTTTAATACGATGGCCGAGCAGGTATCGCGCTCGCATCAACACCTCGAGGCGCAGGTCGCGCAGCGCACCAAGGCGCTCGAGGGGACGAACGCGGAGCTCGAGTCGTTCTCGTATTCGGTGTCACACGATCTGCGCGCGCCGCTGCGCGCGATTCACGGCTTCGCGCGGATTCTGCTCGAGGACCACAACGCCAAGCTCGAGCCCGAGGCCCAGCGGCTGCTCGGCGTGATCGATCAAAACACCCGGCGCATGGGGCAGCTCATTGACGATCTGCTCGCGTTCTCCCGCCTCGGCCGAACCGATCTGATGACGGGGCCGGTCGACATGAAGGAGCTGACGCAGGTCATCGCCGACGAGGTTCGGCGCGGCGACACCGCGAGGCAGGGATCGCTGGAGATCACGATCGCCCCATTGCCGCCGGCGCGCGGCGATCGCGGATTGCTGCGCCAGGTGCTGAGCAACCTGCTGCAGAACGCCGCGAAGTTCACGCGCGAGCGCCCCAGCGCGCACATCGAAGTCGGCTCGCTGCCGGATGGCGGGCAGACCGTGTACTTCGTGAAAGACAACGGCGCGGGATTTGACGCGCGCTACGCGGACAAGCTCTTCGGCGTCTTCCAGCGGCTGCACAGCACCGACCAGTTCGACGGCACGGGCGTCGGTCTCGCGATCGTCAAACGCATCGTGCAGCGGCATGGTGGCCGTGTATGGGCGGAGGGCGCCGTGGATCAAGGCGCCACGTTCTACTTTGCCCTGCCGGGAGAGGAAAGCTGATGCCACCACAAGCAGTCGATATCCTGATCGTCGAGGACAACGCCAACGATGCCGAGCTGACGCTGCGGGCGTTGAAACAGCGCAATCTGGCCAATCAGGTACACGTGTGCCGCGACGGCGCCGAGGCCTTGGACTTCTTCGCGGATCGAGTGCGGCCCGTTCCCAAGGTTGTGCTCCTCGATCTCAAATTGCCGAAGGTGGACGGCCTCGAAGTGCTGCGGCACCTGAAAGGTGAGACTCGGACGAAGGCGATTCCCATCGTGGTCCTCACGTCGTCTCGCGAGGAGCCGGACATCGAGCGGGCCTACGCCCTGGGCGCCAACAGCTATATCGTCAAACCGGTGGACTTCGAGGCCTTCGCCCGCGCCGTCTCCGATGTCGGGCTCTACTGGCTGTTGCTGAACCACCCCCCGCAATAACAGGTGGCCGACCAATCTCTGCGCGTGCTGGTGGTCGAGGACCGCGCCGAGGACGCGGAGCTGGCGCTCCACGAGCTGCGCCGTGCTGAGCTCCACTGCGAAACCCAGCGCGTCGAGACCGCAGACGCCTTTCGCCGCGCACTGGCGGAGTTCCGGCCGGACATCGTGCTGGCGGACTATACGGTGCCGGGGTTCGGAGGGATGGCGGCGCTCGAGATTCTCAAGACCGAAGGGCCCGCAGTCCCCCTGATCGTCGTCACCGGCAGCCTGGACGAAGAAACGGCCGCTGAGTGCATCAAGGCAGGGGCCGCCGATTACGTACTCAAGACGAACCTGATCCGGCTGGGTCCGGCCATCAGCGGCGCCCTGGCCTTCGCCCAAAGCCAGGCCGACAAACAAGTTGCCGAATCGGCGCTGCGCATCAGCGAGCGCCGATTTCGCGCGCTCGTCGAAGAGAGCTGGGACGCCATCGCCCTGTTCGCCGGCGACGGCACGATTCTCTACGGCAGTTCCGCCACCACGCGGCTCCTCGGCTACGAGCTGACCGAGTTTGTGGGACGTAACGCAATGGAGCTCATCCATCCCGATGATCGGGCCGCAGTATTGCTGCAGCTCCAGGAGACGATGACCGCGCCGCGCGCACGCGTCCCCGTCACGGCACGCGTGCGCCACAAGAACGGCAGCTGGCGCTACCTCGAAGGCGTCTTCACGAATCTGCTCGACGATCCGAGCGTCGGCGCGATCGTCAATAACTATCGTGACGTCACCGATCGTCGCCACCTGGAGGAGCAGGTCCTGCTGTCGCAGAAAATGGAAGCCATCGGACGGCTCGCGGGCGGCGTGGCACACGACTTCAACAATATTCTGACGGCGATCGGCGGGTACAGCGATCTGCTGCTCGCCGATCTTCCGCCGGACGATCACCGGCGCCACGATGTCGAAGAGATTCACCATGCCACACAACGCGCCGCCGCGCTCACCCAGCAGCTGCTCGCATTCAGCCGGCGTCAGGTGCTCCAGCCCAAGGTCATCAGCCTGAATGCGTTGATCCCTGACATTGAGAAGATGCTGCGACGGCTGATCGGCGAAGACATCCTGTTCGCCACGGTGCTGCACCCGCGCGTGGGAAATGTGCGCGCCGATCCCGGCCAGTTGGAACAAGTGATCGTCAATCTCGCGGTGAACGCGCGTGATGCCATGCCCAAAGGCGGTCGCCTGACGATCGAGACCCGGAACGTCGAGCTCGACGAGGCCTACACGGTGGAGCACCCCACGGTCAAACCGGGTCCTTATGTGATGCTCGCCGTGAGCGACACGGGGGTGGGCATGGACGAGGAAACGAAATCACGAATCTTCGAACCGTTCTTCACCACGAAGGTCCGCGGCAAGGGAACGGGCTTGGGGCTCGCCACGGTCTACGGGATCGTACAACAGACGGGCGGCCATATCTGGCCTTACTCCGAGCCAAACCGGGGCACCACCATGCGCGTGTACCTCCCGCGCGTGGACGCCCCGGCAGATCGCCTCGAATATCCCAGTGACGCAGCTCCCGCCACGCTGCGTGGCAGCGAAACGATCCTGGTGGTGGAGGACGAGGCCCCGGTCCGCGCCGTCACACGCCAGCTCTTGGAGCGGAACGGCTACACGGTCCTGGAGGCGGCGGACGGACCGGCGGCGCTTGCGTTGGTCGACGGTGACGCGGGTGGCCGGCACATCGAGCTGTTGTTGACGGACGTGATCATGCCGGGAATGAGCGGGCGCGAGCTGGCCGACCAGCTCAAGTCTCGCCGCCCCGAGGTCCGCGTGCTGTTCATGTCGGGGTACACCGATGACGCCGTAGTCCGGCACGGAATGCTGGAGCCGGGTCTCGCCTATCTCGAAAAGCCGTTTCGCCCGCAAAGCCTGCTACGGAAGGTGCGAAGCGTCCTGCAAGACAACCCGCTGGAGCCCCAAAGAAAACCCGAAACAAATCGATAATATCGATACAATCTGGCGAGTGTGTGCTCACTTTGTGGCTTAAGTCTATTATCCCATAGCGATTAAGTAGGCGCAAGGCCGAAACCGTAATTGTACTAGCATGTCACACAACGTCTTACGTTTGATGGTGGCGCCGCGCCCTGACCCCCCAGCTACATTCCGCCCATGCCTTTGCCGCCCCTCATCGGGCACGAAAGGGTTAAGACCAAGCTGGCGGGCGCCCACGCCTCCGGAAAGTTGCCGCAAGCGCTCTTGCTTGCCGGTCCTCGTGGCGTAGGGAAGCAGCGTCTCGCGCTATGGCTTGCCCAATTGATCCATTGCGAAGCACCGGGCCAGGAACCGTGCGGCCAATGCCGCTCGTGTCGGCTCGTGCTATCGCTCCAACATCCCGACGTGCACTGGTTTGTGCCGGTCGAGCTGGGCAAACGTGGCGGAACCAGTACCGGAGACGCCGACAAGCAGGTTGAGCTCGTGGCCGATGCATTGGCCGAGGAAATGGCGGCGCGGAGAGAACAGCCGTTGTACGGTCCGGCGGCGGGACTTGCGAGTCACCCGGTCGCGTCCGTCCGTCTGCTGCTCAAACGACTCGCGCTGACGCCGGCGATGGGGAAACACAAGGTCTTTATCGTCGGGGACGCCGAACGGCTGATCCCCCAGCTGGGGACGGAGGTCGCGGCAAACGCGTTGCTCAAGGCGCTCGAGGAGCCGCCCGCGGATAGTGTGATCATTATCACAGCCGCGGACCCCAACGCCCTGCTTCCGACGATTATTTCGCGTGTTGTGCTCGTTCGTGTGGCGCGAATCGCCGACAGTGACGTGACAGCTTTCGCGCAGCAAACGCTCGGAATTGGCGGTAAAGCTGAGCTGGCGCAACGAGTTACGGCTGCTGATGGGTCCATTGGCAAGCTCTTTGCACTAGCAGGGTCCCGTTCCGGACAGCCGGCAGAGGATCAGGCAGGACGGTTTCTGGAAGCTCCATGGTTGTTCGCGCTTGGGCAGGTGCCGTTCCAGGCGCGCGGGGGTTTCACCGACATGCTCGACGCATTGGCGACGAGGTTGCGTAGCGAGGCCAAGCGCGGTGGCGATACGGAGAAGCTGGTCGAGGCGATCGCGCTCGTGATGGATGCACGCGATCTCGCGCAGGGCAATGTGAACCCGCAGCTCCTCGCTGCCGTACTGGCCGAGGACCTGCAGGCGACGCGACGGTCATGAAGCTGTCGCATCTGGACCAGGCCGGCCGCGCCAGGATGGTCGATGTCGGCGATAAGCCGATGATGGATCGGTCGGCGGTGGCAACGGGGACGATTCGGATGTCGCCGGACGCGTACCGGCAGGTGGTCGAGCAGACCATCGCCAAGGGCGACGTGCTCGCGGTGAGCGAGGTCGCGGGAACGCTCGCGGCGAAGCGGACGGCGGAGCTGATCCCGCTCTGCCACCCCCTGGGTCTCGACCACGTGGAGGTCGAGGCAAGTCTGGCGGAATCGCTGCCGGGGGTGCGGGTCCGGGCAAGGGTGCGAACCATTGGCCGGACAGGGGTGGAGATGGAAGCGCTGACAGCCGTCGCCATCGCATTGCTGAGTGTGTATGACATGGTCAAAGCGGTGGACAGCGGCATGGTGATCGGGGATGTGCAGCTCGTGGAGAAGCAAAAGACTCCGCATGAGGATTGATGGGCGATTGACGCAGGTGCTGCATGCTTGACTCACAGGTACGAATGGAAGGGGAGAGGAGTATGCAAACGAAAACTCAACGTTTGATACTGCGCGGCGGGATGATCGTGCTGGCCGCCCTGCTCGTCAGTACAGTGGGCGGATGGGCCGGCGGCACGACGACCGATACTGAGCGCGCGCCCGCGTCGGGCACCGAGCTGCTCGGTGAACTGCGGTCA
>Ga0209488_10001002_pt1 | contig 24005 bp, 15 predicted proteins | sample Rivendell_Oct201_8_FD_188349 | JGI IMG/M metagenome (GOLD analysis project Ga0209488, IMG submission 188349) | Vadose zone soil microbial communities from the Eel River Critical Zone Observatory, Northern California, USA -... | ecosystem: Environmental > Terrestrial > Soil > Vadose zone >...
CCCGGCCTGATCGTCACCCAGCACAGCGGTGAAGGCAAAGCCAATCAATACTTTCTGCGCGGCTTCAATCTCGACCACGGCACCGATCTCGCCATCACGGTCGACGGCATGCCGGTCAACATGCGCACGCATGGTCACGGCCAAGGCTATGCCGACACCAACTTCCTGATCCCCGAGCTGATCCAGTCGATGCGAGTGCGCAAGGGTCCCTACTTCGCCGAGGAAGGCGACTTCGCCTCGGCGGGCGCGTTGCGCATCGACACCATCAACACGATGAATCCAGGACTTTGGCAGGGCACGCTCGGCATGTTCGGCTATGGCCGCGCGCTCGCGATCAAGTCCTATCCGATCTCAGCGGGCACGCCTTGGACGGGCAACTCGACAACCACCAATCCTGTTGCAGGCAATCTCCTGGTTGCGGCGGAAGCCACCGCCTATGACGGGCCATGGGACGTCCCCGACCGGATGAAGAAATTGAACGGCGTGCTGCGCTACTCGTCAGGCACGGCCGAGGACGGCGTGTCGATCACCGGCATGGCCTACAAGAACAGCTGGACCTCGACCGACCAGATCGCGCGGCGCGCCGTTGATGACGGCCTGATCAGCCGCTGGGGCACGCTCGATCCGACCGACGGCGGCAATTCCAGCCGCTACAGCCTCTCGACCAGAGTGAGCGGGATCAATGCGCTCGGCCTCAGCCAGCTAGAGGCCTATGCGATCCGCAGCACGCTCACCCTCTACAACAACTTCACCTATTTTCTCGACGACCCGAGCGACGGCGATCAGTTCAGCCAGGGCGACAAGCGCACGATCCTGGGCTTTCATGGCAGCCACACCTTCAAGGGCCGCCTCGGAGGCTTCGACAACGAGACCAAGGTTGGCATCCAGGCCCGCTCCGACGACATCGATGTGGCGCTGAGCAAGACTGTCCAGCGCGTCACTTATGCCGACATCCGCCGCGACAAGGTGCGCGAGGACAGCATCGGGCTCTATGCGGAGAACACCACCAGATTGACCGACTGGCTGCGCACCATCGTGGGTATGCGGCATGATCAGTTCTCGGCAAAAGTGACAAGCGATACGCCGGCCAATTCCGGCACGGCCGATGCGTCGATGACCAGCCCGAAGGTCGGCCTGGTGCTCGGGCCTTTCCGCAACAACGAGATCTTTCTCAACGCCGGCTACGGCTTCCACAGCAACGACGTGCGCGGCGTGACGATCAGCGTCAACCCGCCCAATACGTCGGAGCCTGCCGACAAGGTGCCGTTCCTGGTGCGCTCCAAAGGCGCCGAGGTCGGCTGGCGTGCGCGACCGGTCGCCGGGCTTGAAACATCCGTGGCGCTGTTCGTGCTCGACTATGCCTCGGAGCTGCTGTTCGTCGGCGACGCCGGCACCACCGAGGCCAGCCGTCCGAGCCGGCGCACCGGCGTCGAATGGATCACCACCTACAAGCCGGCGCCCTGGCTGGGTTTCGAGCTCGACGTGGCGGCGACACATGCGCGCTTCACCGATGTCGACCCTGCCGGCGACCGCATTCCGGGCGCTCCCAATGTGGTGACCTCGTTCGGTGTCACGCTCGGCGAGGAGCTCGGCTGGTTCGGCGCGGTGAAGATGCGCTATTTCGGGCCGCGCCCGCTGATCGAGGACAACAGCGCGCGCTCGAGCTCGACCACGCTGGTCAATGCGCGGCTCGGCTATCGCTTCGACAACGGCATTCGTGTCCAGCTCGACGCTTTTAATCTGTTCAACGCCAAGGCCGACCAGATCACTTATTTCTACGAGTCGCGGCTGCGGCTGCCGCAGCTTGGCGAAATCGTGGCTGACCAGCATTTCCATCCGGTCGAGCCCTTGTCGCTCCGCCTGACCGTCGCCGGACGCTTCTGAGCAGACTACTCGCCCTTGGGCGGAAAGCGCTTGACGGTCGCGACCGTGAACCAGTTGGCGTTCTCGCCGGTGATGTTGCGGCCGTAGATGAGGTCGAGGTTCCAGTCATCGACCGGCCGCCAGCGCAAGCCCGTCTGAAAGCGCGGCTGGGTGTCGCTGTGCGTTTCCGCGGCATGGCCGGTTTGTCCAAACACCTCCGCGGTCAGGGTCCAGACATTGTCGGGCGTGCGCCAGTCCACGCCAACCCCATAGGTGAGAAACTGCCGATCCAGAACGCGATCGAGCATCCAGCCGCCATTGATGTTGATCCGCACCACATCGGACAGCCGCAGCGTGACCGGAACAGCCAGATTGACCTGCGTCGCATCGTGCGAAGAGAAGTCGTAGGTGATCGTGCCGGTGACCGCCAAGCCAGGCTTGCCGATCGCGCTCGATATCAGGTTCACCTTGAACTTCGGTGTCGCCGCGGTGTCCCACTCGTCGCCCGAGCGCGAACGGTTGAGCTGGGCGCTCAACTCCAGCGGCCGCACGAACGGCACCGAGCAGGCCGGGCTCACCGCACCGACAAAATCCTTATTGCTCGCAAACGAGGCCCAGGACTCCACCTTGCAAGCCCCCGCCTCGGAGACCTCGACCGTGTCCACCTGATAGGCGGCGCCGGCCGCGCGCGCCTCAACCGGGGCCATCGCGGTCACGCCGAAGCAAGCGGCCATTCCGCTCGCGCGGACCAAACCCGGATGCGTCATCGAATCGCTCGCCCCACGGGCGCGATCATATCGATCATGACATCGCGGAACAGATTGCAAAGGCGGCTTTAGCCAAAGATATCCGGGTATTTAAATACCACTATTTGATGAGATATTGCAATTGCAACTTATTTGCAATAATGCCGAACCCGATCCTGTAGCGGGCTGCCGCGGTCAGGCAGCATTTCGGGGGAATGGAAGATGTACGCGGGGGTGGTGTTGCCTAGGCGGGTTGCGTTTTTGTCGACGGGCTTCGGTCTGACCATGACAGCGCTTGCGCAGGCGGCGGAGCCGTCTGGCCAGGTGCCGAAAAAGGCCCCCGTACTGTCAGACGACTGGAGTGGATTCTACGTTGGCGCTCATCTCGGCCAGGCGTGGGGGCGGGCCAAGGTAACTGCATGGGAAGTCGGGAGCAGTATTCCGGCTGCCGGCTCGCTCAACCTCCACAATGGCCATGACGGCTTTGCCGGGACCGGAAGCTATTTTGGCGGGCTTGCGGCCGGTTACAACAAACTTCTGCCGTCGCGTCTCCTGATCGGGCTGGAAGCCGATGTGACATTTCCGAATTCGATCAGCGGCAGCCACTTATTCGTTTCGGCCACCAACGGCCAGGCTCGCTACGAGGAGATTGTGCAGATGTCAGGCACCGTGCGTGGCCGGATTGGCTACGCGGCAGGTGGCTGGCTCTTGTATGCGACGGGCGGGTTGGCGTGGAGCTTTGATCGATTCAGCAGGACGCAACTCGCCGGCGTGCCCGCGAATGGCACGGCGCTTCCCGGCACTGTCGAAAGCCAGTTGATGGTGCCGCGGATAGGCTGGGCCACCGGTGTCGGGATCGAAGTTGCACTCACATCGTCATGGACTGCCCGGCTCGAATTCCTGTCGACCGGTTTCGCCAACCGCAGTGTGTCGTTCCCAGCCGGAGCGCATTCGTTCAATTCCGACCTCGCCCTCCACAGCGTCCGGCTTGGAGTGAACTATCGAATTGGCCAGCCGCCAGACTTTCTTGTGAAGGGTCCTGAAGCGCTGGACATGGATCGCTTCGCCTTCCATGCCCAGACGACCTTTCTCGGTCAATACGCATTTCCATTTCGCTCGCCCAATCGCGGCCAGAACAGTCTCAGTCCCAATCACGGCCGTGAAACCTGGGACGTGACTTTGTATGCGGGCGCACGGCTGTGGCACGGCGCCGAGGTCTGGATCAATCCGGAAATCGATCAGGGCTTTGGCCTGAGCGGCACGCGCGGCGTGGCTGGATTCCCGAGCGGCGAAGCCTACAAGGTTGGCGAGTCGGTCCCCTACACGCGCCTGCCACGGATGTTCGTCCGCCAGACGATCGATCTGGGTGGCGACACTCAGCGCGTTGAATCGGGCATCAATCAGTTTGCCGGATCGCAAACCACCGACCGGATTGTCATCACGGTTGGAAAGTTCAGCGTTGCTGACATCTTCGATACCAACAAATTTGCTCACGATCCGCGCACGGATTTCATGAACTGGGCGCTCGTCGAAACCGGGACGCTCGACTATGCGGCGGATGCCTGGGGATACACCTACGGCGCCGCGGCCGAATGGTATCAAGGCGCTTGGACGCTGCGCTTCGGCGTATTCGATCTGTCGGTCGTTCCGAACAGCGCGAAACTGGATCCCTCGTTCAAGCAATTCCAATCGGTCGTCGAGCTCGAGCATCGCCACCAGATCGCAGGACAGCCGGGCAAGGTTGCCATCACCGGCTTTCTCACTCGCGGCCGCATGGGGCGCTTCGACGATGCGATCAAGCTGTCCGAGCTGACCGGCGACGCCGCCGACACCGCACTCGTTCGCCACTACACCAGCCGCAGCGGAGTGAGCCTCAACCTCGAACAACAAATCTCTCCTGATCTCGGCGTGTTCGCTCGCGCCGGAATTGCCAGCGGCGGGGTCGAGCCCTACGAATTCTCAGACATCGATCGAACCCTGGCGGCGGGCCTGTCACTCGGCGGCAAGCAATGGGGACGACCCGACGACACCTTAGGCATCGCCGGCGTGGTCAATGGCATTTCGGGTGCACATAAAGCCTATTTCAATGCCGGCGGGCTCGGCATCCTGGCTGGCGACGGACGATTGCCCAATCCGGGGCCCGAAAAGATTGCCGAGATCTACTACAGCTTTCCGATCGCAAACTGGCGCGCAACGCTGGATTATCAGTTCATCGCCAATCCGGCCTACAATCGTGACCGCGGTCCCGTCTCGGTCATCGGGACCCGATTGCGCGCGCAGTTCTAAGCGGCCGGCTGGGGCTGCTCCGTTCGCCCCGGCCCGGTAGCCGGCGTCTCGTGACCGGGGATTGTTCCAGGCACGTAGGGCATGAACATGCGCGCCAGCATCGGGATCACCAGCAGGCTGCAGAACGGCGAGAGCAGCATGCCGCCCACGATCACGCAGGCCAGAGGCTGCTGCACCTGCGCCCCGATGCTGGTCGAGAATGCCGCCGGCACCAGGCCGATGCAGGCGGAGAGACCCGTCATGAAGATCTGCCGCATGCGGGTCTGCGCCGCCGTGATGATCGCCTCCTCGGTGCCGATGCCGCTGTGAAGGTTCTTGCGGATGTAGGTCATCAGCAGGATGCCATCCATCGACGAGACGCCGAACAGCGAAATAAACCCGATGGCGGCCGAGATGCTGAAATTCAGCCCCGCAAAGGTCAGCCCCAGGATGCCACCGCAGACCGCGAACGGAATGCCGGACAGCGCCAGCAGGCTCACTCGCGCGGAGGTGAACAGGCTGTAGAGCAGCATGAAGATCAAGAGCAGGCTGAGCGGCACGATGATGGCGAGCCGCTTCTGCGCCTCCACCAGAGCGCCGAACTCGCCGGTCCAGTCGAGCTTGTAGCCCTCCGGCATCTTCACCTTATCGCCGATGCGCTGCTGCGCCTCGGCCACGGTCGAGCCAAGATCGCGGCCGCGCACGCTGTACTTCAGTGGAACGAAGCGCTGATTGTTCTCGCGGTAGATGTAGGCCGCGCCGGTCTCCAGCCGCACGTCGCCAAGCTCGCCGAGCGCGATATAGGCGGGCGGCGCCCTTGGATCGCTGTTGGGCAGGGCAACCGGAATGGAACGGATGGCGTCGACATTGCGACGATACTCTTCGGCAAGCCGTACGGTGAGCGCGAAGTTCATCTCGCCTTCATAGACACGGGTGATCTCCTGGCCGCCCACCGCCGCCTGCACCACCGAGTTGATGTCGCCGACCGAAAAGCCGTAGCGCGCCGCTTTTGCGCGGTCGATCCGGATCACCAGATTGGGCTGGCCGAGCAGGTTGAACACGCCCGGATCGGTTACGCCGGGCACCTCCGCGATCTCCGACTTCACGGCCTTGGAGAGGCGCGCGAGCTCGGCGAGATCGCGGCCAAAAATCTTGACCGAGTTCTCACCCTTCACGCCGGAGACGGCTTCCTCGATATTGTCCTGGATGTACTGCGAGAAGTTGAAATCGACACCCACGAACTCGCGATTGAGCTGCTCGCTCATCTGCTTGACCAGCTCTTCCTTGGTCAGTCCGTTGGGCCACTCTTCTTGTGGTTTGAGCGGCACAAAGAACTCGGCCACGAAGGAGCCGTCAGGATCGGTTGCGTCCTCGCCACGGCCCTGCTCCGAGACGACGGTGCGGACCGGCGCATAGCTCCTGATGATGTTGCGCATGCGCGCGACGCTGTCCATGCCCGCTTCGAGCGTGATCGTCGGCGGCAGCAAAGCGCGGATCCACATGTTGCCTTCCTCCAGCTTCGGCAGAAACTCGGTGCCAAGCCGGATCCCCAGCACGCTGCAGACCAGGAGGAACACGACAGCGAAGGCCGCCGCAACGCGGTGTCGTCGGACGACGAACGGCAAGGCAATGTCGTAGACGCGCCGGATCTGCCGCACCAGCCAGGTTTCGACTTCCGTCACCCGCGCCGGCAGCAGGATCGAGGCCATGACCGGCGTGACGGTGAAGGTCGCGATGACGGCACCAAGCAGCGCATAGGCATAGGTGCGCGCCATCGGACCGAAGATCTGGCCTTCCACGCCTTGCATGGTGAACAATGGCAGGAAGGCTGCGATCGTAATGAGCACCGAAAAGAGGATGGCTTTATCCACTTCGATCGCACCGTTCAGGATGCGGTGCAGCCGCTCTGGCAGGCTTAAGGGCGCCTGCTCATGTCCGGGGCTGTGGTGAGCCAGATGACGATAGATGTTCTCCAAAATAATGACGGTCGAATCGACGATGATGCCAAGATCGATGGCGCCGACGGACAGCAGATTGGCCGATTCCCCGCGCAAGACCGTGATCATCACCGCCAGCAGCAGCGCCACCGGGATCGTCGCCGACACGATCAGGGCGCAGCGCAGGTTGCCCAGGAAGACCCACTGAATGAGAAAAATCAGCGCAATGCCGAAGAACATATTATGCAGCACGGTGCGCACCGTGACCGCGACCAGATCGCCGCGATCATAGAACGTGTCGATGCGCACGCCCGGCGGCAGGCTGCCGTCCGTGTTGAGGAGATCGATCGCGGCGCGCACGCGCGTGACCACATCCATGGTCCGCTCGAGCTTCTGCATCAGAACAATGCCGAAGATCACGTCGGTCTTCTCGTCGCGCCCGGCAATGCCGAGGCGGGGCGTGAATCCGATCTGGACCTTGGCCACATCCGACAGCAGCACCGGCACGCCGCCCTGCTGGGTCAAGACGATATTCTCGATATCTGACAGCGAGCCGATGACGCCGAGCCCGCGCACATTGACCGACTGCTCGCCGAGCGCGATGGTCCGGCCGCCCACATTGGAGTTGCCGGCCGAGATCGCGTTCATGATCTGCGGCAAGGTGAGGCCATAGGCCATCAACTTATTGAGGTCGATCTCGGCCTGAAACTCCTTGGTCTTGCCGCCGAGCACCGAGACGTCGGCGACGCCCGGCACGATGCGCAAGCGGCGCTCCACCACCCAGTCCTGCAGGGTCTTGAGCTGGATCAGGTCCATGCCGGGCGGACCGACCAGCTGGTAACGGAAGATCTCGCTGATCCCGCCGGCAGGAGAGATCACGGGCTGGACGCCGGTCGGCAGACTTGCGTCTTTCAGCCGGTTGATCACCTGCTGACGGACGAAATAATAGTCGCGGCCATAATCGAACTGCAGGCGCAGGAAGCCGAGCGCGAACACCGTATTGGAGCGGATGTATTTGAGACCGGGCGTGCTGGAGACGGCGATCTCCAGCGGAATGGTCACGTAACGCTCGACCTCCTCCGGCGACTGGCCCGGCCATTGCGCGATGATCTCGATTATGGGAGGCGCAGGGTCGGGATAGGCCTCGATGTTCATCGCGCTGAACGCGAAGACTCCGATGCCGACGAATGCCGCGAAAGCGGTCAGCACCAAAGGCCGCCGCGACAGGCAGAACACAATCAGGCTACGAAGCATCGCCTCACCGCGCCTGATGTCGGATCATTGATCAAGCTCGTTTTGCACGAATATGGCGCCGCGGGAGACGACAAGATCGCCCGATTGGAGGCCGTCGCGAATCTGCGTCCGCCCGTCCTGCTGCATGCCGACCTTCACCTTCCGGCGCTGCAGGACCATCGGCTCGCGCTCAATCCAAACCACCGCTTGCTCGCCTTCCCAGATCACCGCTTCCGACGGGATCGCAGGGGCGTCCTCACCGGCGCTGGTCGCGATCCTGAAGCTCGCGAACATCTCCGACTTGAGCACATGGCCGGGATTCGGAATTTCCGAGCGGACAACGACCCGGCGCGTCGAGGCGTCCGAGGCCGCGCCGATCGCAATGACTTGCGCATGGAAGACCCGGTCCGGCAGGGCCGTGACCTTGACCTCGAGCTCCTGGCCCACGCTGATGTGCGGAATGTCCACCTCCGGAACGTTCGCCTTCAGCCACATGGTCGAGAGATTGGCGACGCCGTAGAGCGAGTCGCCGGCATCGGCACGCACATATTGGCCGGGGCCAACCTTGCGGGCAATGACGGTGCCTTCGATCGGAGTATTGACGGTCACCAGCGGATTGATGATCCGCTCGCGCTCCAGCCGGTCGACTTCCGCCTGATCACGGCCGATGAAGACGCGCAGACGATTGCGCGCCGAATGCAGCGTGCCTTCCGCCGTCTTCAGATCGGACTCAGCGATCGCCTGATCATTGCGCGCCTGCTCGGCCTCGCGCATCGAGATCGCCTTGTCGGCAAGGAGCCGCGCCGTCCGCTCGGCGTGTCGCTGCGCGACCATCAAGCCCATGCGCGTCTTTTCCACTGCTTGCAGCGCCGAGATCAAGTCGTTCTGCACCTGCACGACCTCGGGACTGTCGACCTCGAACAGCGGATCGCCCGGTTTGACGATATCGCCGATCTTGGCGATCACGCGTGTCACCCGGCCGGTGAACGGAGTCTGCACGACGGTGCTGGCATCTTCGTTGAAGGCGATTTGACCGACCGCAACCTTGTAGACGCGAAACTTGTGTGGCTTGACCGTAACGATGTCGAGCTGATGCATCTGATCCTGGGAGACCCGAACAATATCCGGATCCCTTGCCGGAGGCTGGGCTGGTGTCACCGCGGATGCCGAAGGCCAACAACCGGCCAAAGCGGCCGCCAACAGGATGGCAACGCTGGCGCCGGCAGGACCTCTACCGGTAGTCAAAACAAGTCGGATCGTCCGGACGACCGACGGGCGACGCGGGCACGCTATCATTGATACTTTTCTCAGAGCTTGCTCTCAGACCCTTGGGCGGACAAATTCGTTTTTCGTTCCCCGCCCTCCCCACACACACCTATCGCAATTCATGTGCCAGCGAGTCCATTGCGCCAGTCGAAAATAAATTTCTTATTTCAATAGGTTACTGATGCTGCACTGCGGCACCAATTAGCGATTTGGCAACTTTCCGCCAATCACCCCTGCATCGTCGGCGGTGTTCGGCCCATCCGTTGTCTTGAACCGCTGTCGGTCGATGCCCAGGCGCACCATTTTTTCACTCAAAGTCCGCCGCGGGATCTTGAGCCGCTCAAGCACTGCGTTAATCTTCCCACCCGTTTCAGAAAGGCAGCGCTCGATCAGCGCCCGCTCGAACGCCTCGACCTGTTCTGCCAAAGAAAGGCGCTCGCTGCCGGTGTCCGCCGCCTGCGGCATCATGGGACCGGGAAGCCCGAGCGCGTAGCGCTCTGCGGCGTTGCGAAGCTCGCGAACGTTGCCAGGCCATAGATGAGTGATCAGCATGGTCAAGGTTGCGGACGTGATCGGGCGCAGCTCACGCTCGTGCGCCGCCGCCGCCGAAGCGGCGAAGTATTCAAACAGCAACGGCACGTCCTCGATGCGGTCGCGCAGCGGCGGGATCGTCAGCTCGGCCACCGACAGCCGGTAGTAGAGATCGGAGCGGAAGCGGCCATCGCTGCTGGCGGCCCGCAGATCAAGCTTGCTGGCCGCGATGGGCCGCAGGTCCACCGCGATGTTGCGGTTCGACCCCAGCCGCTCGATCACGCGCTCCTGCAGAGCGCGCAGCAGCTTCGCCTGGGTCGACAACGGCATGCTGTCGATCTCGTCAAGAAACAGCGTGCCGCCGCTGGCGTGCTCGATCTTGCCGACCCGCGCGCGCACAGCGCTGGTGAATGCGCCTGCCTCGTGTCCGAAGAATTCGCTTTCGACCATCGTCTCCGGCACGGCGGCGCAATTGACCGCCACATAGTTGGCTTTGTGACGGCGGCTGAAATCGTGAATGCATCGCGCCACCAGATCCTTGCCGACACCGGTCTCGCCATAGACGATGACGCTGACGTCGGTTCCGGCAAGCTCGGCGACCGCGGCACGCAGCCGCTCGGTCGCCATCGAGGTCCCGATAATGCGCGCGCTGAGGGTCTGCTCGCTGACCGCACGCCGCAGGCGGCGATTCTCGACAACGAGCTGCCGCTTCTCGCAGGCTCGCCGCACCACTTCGAGGAAGCGCTCGGGCGCAAACGGCTTCTCGATGAAGTCGTAGGCGCCGAGACGCATCGCCTCGACCGCGATCTCGACGTCGCCGTGGCCGGTAATGACCACCACCGGCAGCTCGGGATCGATCTGCTGCGACCGGCGCAACAGCTCCATCCCGTCCATGCCCTCCATCTTCAGGTCGGTGACCAGGATGCCGGGAAAATCGGCGCTCACGGTGCTGAGCGCCGACGTTGCCTTTTCGTGGACCAGCATTTCGAAGCCGGCGAGGCCGAGCCACTGCGTCACCGCGTGGCGCATCGAGGCCTCGTCGTCGACGAACAGGATCGGGCTGGACTCACGCATGGATCGCTATCTCGGCCGGCGCGCGCCCGCGCCGATGGCGCGGCAGCTCGACGGTCAATTCGGCGCCGCCCCCGGGCAGGTTTCTGGCGTGAATCTGGCCGCCAAAATCCTGCACGATGCCATACGAGATCGACAGCCCCAGGCCAAGCCCCTTGCCCAGCGTCTTGGTGGTGAAGAACGGATCAAAGATCTGGTCGAGCTGGTTTGCCGGAATGCCGGGCCCGTTGTCCGCCACCTTGATCTGGACATGGCTCTCCAACGCCTGGCTCTCCGACGCCGGACTCTCCGACGCCTGCGCCGTGATGGTGATCCGTCCATGCTCCTGATCGCCGACCGCGTCGAGCGCGTTGCGCACCAGATTGAGAATGACCTGCTCAAGCTGGACCGCATGGCCGAGCACCCAAAGGCCTGGCTCGATCGTCTTGTCCACGACCACGCCGGCCGCCTTGATCTGGCTTTCGAGCAGAAACAGCGTGCCATCGATCGCCCGATCGACCTGCACGGGCACCGGATGGCCGGGCTCGCTCTTGCGCGCAAACGTCTTGAGATGACCGGTGATCCTGGCCATGCGCTCGGCAAGATCGGTGATCAGGTCGAGGTTGCTCACGACCTGCACAAGATCGCCGCGGCGCGCGAACACCTTCGCGCTCGCCATGAAGGTGCGGATCGCAGCGAGCGGCTGGTTGATCTCGTGCGCCAGCGCGGCCGACATCTGCCCCAGCGCCGCAAGCTTGCCGGCTTGCACCAGCTCGTTCTGGGTCGTGCGCAGCCGCGCTTCGGTGTGGCGATGCTCGTCGATCTCGGTCTGCAGCGAGGTGTTGGACTCGCTGAGATCGCGCGTGCGCTCCTCAACTTGCGTCTTGAGCTGCGCCGCCGCGGCTTTCTCGACCACATAGGCCCGGTGCCGCTCGATCACGTAGAGCACGAGCGCGATGATCAGCGCCACGATGGCGCCACCGATGATGGTTCCGTCACGCTGGTCTTCGCGAACGCTGGCCAGATCAGTGAACCGATGGATCGTCCAGCCGTAAAGCGGCAGCTGCATGGTCTGATAGAGGTAGCTGGCGCCCGCATCGGGCGCCTCGACCTCAATAATGGAATCCGCACCGCGGCGCTCCAGCATCGCGAAGTGGATCGGCTCCGCCAACACCCCCGGATAGCGCTTGGCAACTTCGGCGCTGTCGCTGACGGTCTTCCCGCCAATGGAACGATATTTGTACGCCGGATCGCTTGCCAGAAACACGATCCCATCAGGGTCCGCCACCAGCACGCGCTCGGCCGCCCGCTCCCATGCGGCCTCCAGCGCATCGAATTCGATGCGGACGACCGCAATGCCGAGCAAGTCGGCGCCGGCGCGCACCGATTCGGCGAGATAGTAGCGTGTGCGATTGCGCTCGGGCTCGACGCCGAGATCGCTGCTCCGGCCGTTTTCGACCGCCTTCTTGAAATAGGGCTGATCCGCAAGATTGCGGCCCACCAGGGTGTCCGGTGCCTGCCAATTGTCGCTCGCGACCACGATGCCATTGGGCGCGATGAGATAAAGCGCCCGCGTATCGGCCTCGCGGCTCACGACTTCGAGCTTGCGGCTGAGCCGCTCCAGGCTCCCGGCATCGCGCGACCTGAGCGCATTGCGCACATCCGGATCAAGCGACAGCACGACGGGAAGATGGTCCTGGCGCCCCACTTCGGCCGTGAGTGCGTTGGCGACCAGTTGCACGCGCTGCTCATTGACGGCCTGCAGCGACTTCAGCCCCGCTTCGCGCCAGACATATTGCGACGCCATGGCGGAAGCGCCGATGATGGCGACCGCGCCCAGGAAGATAAAGACTTGTTTGCGCCGAGTTCGCAGCATCTTGCGCTTCCTAGCGCCTTTGCGACACGAGCTGATTCTGTTGCGGCTTGCGTCCGCAGTCAATCGGCGGGCATTGACCCGCTTGGCGCAGCTTTAACGCTTTCAGCCTTAACACTTGTAGCCTTAACACTTCCGGCCTTAACACTTGCGGCCTTCACACCCGCAGCCTTACACTCTTGGCCAGAAGGCGCGCGACATGCAGCGCTTCGCGGCCGGTGCCATCCTTGATCTGATGCCGGCAGGAGGTGCCGTCCGCGATGATGATCGTGTCGGGAGCGGCCTTGCGCACGGCCGGCAGCAGCGACAGCTCCCCCATCTTGAGCGACACGTCGATCGTATCGGCGCCGTAGCCGAAGGCCCCCGCCATGCCGCAGCAGCTCGATTCGATCGGTTCCACCGCAAGCTCCGGAATGAGCTTGAGCGCCGCCATTACCGAATCCATGAGCGCAAATGACTTCTGATGGCAGTGCCCGTGCAGCAGCGCCTGCTTGCCGACCGGCGCAAGCGGCAACGTGCTGCCAAGCTCTTTCGCGATGAACTCTTCGAACATCAGCGCACGTGATGCAAGCGCGCGCGCGTCCTCGGTCCTGATCAGCGCTGGAATCTCGTCGCGAAACCCGATCAGGCAGCTTGGCTCGAGACCAACTATCGGGATGTCACGCTTCACATAAGGTGCGAAGGCGTCGAGGCAGCGCTGCGCTTCGTGCCGCGCCTCCTCAACCGCGCCGATCGAGAGGAACGTGCGCCCGCAACACAAGGGCCGATCAGTCGGCCGAAGCATGTGCACCCGACAGCCGGCCGCTTCGAGCACCGTGAGCGCATCCTCGACATTCTCGGGCTCAAAATAGCGACTGAACGTATCCACGAACAGCACGACTTCGCGGCCATTCGCCGGCCCGACTGACGCATCGGGCTCGCGGAATGGCCGGCGCCAGCGCGGCAAACTGCGTCGAGCGCTGAAGCCTGCGACCCGTTCCGACAGCCACGCCATCCCCGGAATCCGGTCGCGCAGATTGAGCAACCACGGCAGGCGCGAAACGAACGGCGCGTAGCGCGGCAGGTAGCCGACAAAGCGATCGCGGCCAGAGAGAACTCCGCGTGCGGCCCGCGCGGCCAGCACCTCGATCTTCATGCGCGCCATGTCGACGCCGGTCGGGCATTCGCGCCGGCACGCCTTGCAGGAGACGCAGAGCTTCAGCGTCTCGGCCATCTCGTCGGAAACAAATGCATCAGGCCCAAGCTGGCCGGTGATCGCCAGCCGCAGCGCATTGGCGCGCCCGCGCGTCACGTCGCGCTCCTCGCGCGTGACCCGATAGCTCGGGCACATCACGCCGCCGGCAAGAGACCGGCAGGCACCGTTGTTGTTGCACATCTCGACCGCGCCCTGGAATCCACTGCCGGCGCCCGGATAGGCCCGCCAGTCGAGATGGGTGGTGAGCTCCTCGGCGTGATAGCCTGGCGCATAGCGCAACAGGCTGCGATCATCGAATTTCGGGGCCCGCACGACGCGACCAGGGTTGAACAGGCCCTTGGGATCGAATCTATCCTTGACCTCCTCGAACGCACGCACGAGACGTTCGCCGAACATCACCTCATGGAATTCCGAGCGCACGATGCCGTCACCATGCTCGCCGGAGTGCGAGCCTTTGTACTCGCGGACCAGCGCGAACGCCTCCTCGGCGATCGCGCGCATCGTCTTGACGTCCTTCTCCAGGCGCAGATTGAGCACTGGCCGCACATGCAGGCAGCCGACCGAGGCGTGCGCGTACCAGGTGCCGCGCGTGCCGTGCTTGCTGAAGATCGCGGTCAGCCTGTCGGTGTAGTCGGCGAGATGCTCGAGCGGCACCGCGCAATCCTCGACAAAGGACACCGGCTTGCCTGCCGCCTTCATCGACATCATCACATTGAGGCCGGCGGCGCGCACCTCCGCGATCGCGGCCTGCAGCTTGGGTCCGAGCACCTCGACCACGCCGCCCCACTGCGGACCGCGCTTGTCGAAGGCATATCCCAGCGTCCCGATCAGCTCGCTGAGCGCAAACAGGCGGCGCAGGTTCTCGCCTTCCTCGTCCTCGCCGAACTCGACAAACAGAATGGCTTCGGGGTCTCCGCGCACGACGCTCGCAATGGTCGGCTGGAACATGTCGATCGCGCGCGCGAGGCCCAGCATGGTGCGGTCGATCAGCTCGACCGCGATCGGCCCGAGCTGGACGATGTGCTGAGCCGCCTCCATGGCGCCGCGAAAGCTGCCGAAGTGGCAGGCCCCGATTGTGCGCCGACTGCCCAGCACTGGCGAAAGCTTGAGCTCGATCCGGTTGGAGAAGCCGAGCGTGCCTTCAGAGCCGACCAGGATATGCGCGAGATTGAGCTCGTTGCGCCCCGGCATCAGCGAATCGAGATTGTAGCCGCCGACCCGGCGTTGCACTTGCGGGAAGCGCTCCGTCACGGCGTCAGCCTCGCGCGCACCGAGCGCCAGCAGGTCGCGCGCCAGCGGCTTGAGCGGCGACGTATCGGGAATGTCGGACAGGTCCGGATTGACCTGGCCGAAATGCGCGAGCGTGCCGTCTGCCAGCACCGCGTCGATCGAGAGCACGTTCTCGCGCGTATTGCCGTAGCGCAGCGAGCGCGCGCCGCAGGAATTGTTGGCCGTCATGCCGCCGATGGTGGCGCGCGTGGCGGTCGAGACGTCGACCGGAAACCACAGGCCATGCGGCTTGAGCTGCCGATTGAGATCATCGAGCACAATGCCGGGCTCGACCACGCAGCGGCGTGAGGCAACATCGAGCTCCAAAATTCTGTTGAGGTATTTCGAGCAATCGACCACCAGCGAGGTATTGACCGTCTGCCCGGCCTGCGAGGTGCCGCCGCCGCGCGCCGTCACGCTCACGCCCTCGTCACGCGCAATCGCTATCGCCCGATTGGCGTTCTCTATCGTGCGCGGCGCCACCACGCCGAGCGGCATGACCTGGTAGTGCGAGGCATCAGTCGCGTAGCGGCCGCGCGCAAAGCGGTCAAACATCACGTCGCCAACGCGCTCTGCCCGCAGGCGGCGCTCGAGCCCAGGAACGACCGTTTCGCTCATCCGCACATTCTCGCGAGGGGCTCCTGCCCCCATCCGCCAAAAGCCTTGACTGACTCTCGCATTCGTCCTTCATGGCGGCAAGTTGCGACCGGGGGCGGCATAGATCCTACGGTCGTCGATCAACCACCCATGCCGGGAATCGACACGATGCCGAAGAACTCCTCACGCCCCGTTGGCCGCCATTTCCTGCATATTCCGGGGCCGTCGCCGCTGCCCGACCGCGTGCTGCGGGCGATGGATACCCCGATCATCGACCACCGCGGCCCCGAATTCCAGGCGCTCGCCAAGCGGGTGCTCGAGGGGGTCAAGACCATCTTCAAGACCACCAACCCGGTCATCATCTACACCGCGACCGGGACCGGCGCCTGGGAAGCCGCGCTGGTCAATACGCTCAACGCGGGCGACCGGGTGCTGATGGTGGAAACCGGCCAGTTCGCGACGTTGTGGAAGAACATGGCCGGTAAGCTCGGCCTCAAGCCGGAGTTCATCACCACCGACTGGCGCATCGGTGCCGATCCGAACGCCGTCGAGGATGCGCTGCGCAAGGACAAGGCGCACGAGATCAAGGCGGTCTGCATCCTGCACAACGAGACGTCGACCGGCTGCCTGTCGCCGATTGCCGAGATCAGGAAGGCGATCGATGCCGCCGGCCATCCGGCGCTGTACTTTGTCGACACCATCTCGTCGCTCGCCTCGGCCGACTATCGCCACGACGAGTGGGGTGTCGACGTGACCATCGGCGGCGCTCAGAAGGGCCTGATGCTGCCGCCCGGCATGGCGTTCAATGCGCTGAGCGACAAGGCGCTCGCGGCGGCCAAGAGCTCGGCGCTGCCGAAGTCGTTCTGGGCCTGGGACGACATGCTCAACATGAACAAGATCGGCTTCTTTCCTTACACACCGGCGACCCAGATGCTGCACGGGCTCGCGACCTCGATCGAGATGCTGCACGAGGAAGGGCTCGAGAACGTGTTCGCCCGCCACGACCGGCTGGCCGAGGCGACGCGGCGCGCGGTGCGCGGCTGGGGTCTCGACATCATGTGCCGCGAGCCGAAATACTATTCGCCGACCATCACCGCGGTGATGCTGCCGGACGGTCACGACGCCGACGCCTTCCGCAACCTGGCGCTCGACAGTTTCAACATTTCCTATGGGGCGAGCTTCGGCCGCTACACCGGAAAATATTTCCGGATCGGCCACCTCGGCGATATCAACGAAACCCACCTGATGGGAGCGCTGGGGGCAACCGAGATGGGGCTTGCGCTCGCCGGCGTGCCGCACAAGAAGGGCGGCGTGCAGGCCGCGATGGACTATCTCGTCTCCGCCCACGGCCGCAGCGCGCGCGCAGCGGCTGAATAGCGGAGCCGTTGCGGCGACAGAGAGCAGCGGTTGTTAATGCGCCCTCTCCCCTCCGCGGGCCTCCGCGGGAGAGGGCTACTCCGAGTTTCAGCACAACGGATTGGGTGAGGGGGCAGGCTGTACCCCCTCACCCAACCGTGTTTGTTGAACTCTCGGCGCTGCCCTCTCCCGCGGAGGGGAGAGGGCACAGCAACAGGCGCCAGTGTTTCTGACCCAACAAGCTACGCGTCAGCGCTCCGCGCCGAGATGCTGCTTGAAGAAGTCGACGCTCAGCGCCAGCGCCCGATCGGCCTCCGGCTTGCTGTAGGTCTTGCCGCCATGACGTGCGAAGGCATGGTCGGCACCTGGATATTTGTGGATAGCGACCAGCGGATTGGGTGACAGCCGCCGCTCCAGCAGATCGTTGACTTCCGCCTGCACCCAGCGATCTTTCATGGCCATATGCAACACGAACGGCCGATGCAGGTTCTTCACCTCGCGAATATTGTGCTCGATATAAGTGCCGTAATAGGCGACGGCGCAATCGATCTCGGTGCGACAACACATGAGATAGCAAAGCTTGCCGCCCAGGCAGTAGCCGACCGCACCGACCTTGCCATTGCAGTCCTTGAGCCCCTCCAGGAAATGCCGCGTATCTTCCATATCGCGAACCGCGAGGTCATAGTCGAAGTCATAGTAGAGATCGAAGGCCTTCTGCACGTGCGCGGGATTATGGTCGCTGAGCTCGACGCCGGGCTCCTGCCGCCAGAACAAATCCGGGACCAGGCACACGAAGCCCGCCTCGGCGAATTCATGCGCATGACGCCGCATGGTGTCGTTGACGCCCCAGATCTCCATGATGGCAATGATGGCCCCCGCCGGCGTGCGATCGGGTACCGCCAGATGGGCGCCCATCACGCCGTCGGAGAGCTTCACCTCGATGGCCTGCGTCCTCATTACATCGTCCTCTACAACTTCAGCAACGCTTTCGCATTGCCGGCAAGAATCTGCTCGCGTTCCGTGGGAGAAATTTCGAGCGCCTCAACCGCGCGCAGCGAATTGGCAATCAGCCCACGCCCCTGCTCGGCATCGAACGGCGCATCGGTCGCAAACAGGCAATGGCCGGTACCGAAGAAAGCGTGGCCGCAGCGCGTCGGCGCATCCTCGCCGAGCGCCGTGTCGGCATAGAGCATCTTGAAATAGTCGAGCGGCGGCCGCTTGAGGCCGCACTCCTGGGCGACCGGATTGAGGTCCGGCGTGCCGAAAAAGATCTGCTTGAAGCCGAGCTTAATCTTGCCGGCGAAGTAGGGAATCATGCCGCCCATGTGATGGCTGATGATCTTGAGCGCGGGCAGCTCGTCGAAGATGCCGGAATAGATGAGCCGGGTCATGCAGGCGGTTGTTTCATAAGGCCACCCGAAGCTGAACCAGATCTCGTTGGCTGACGCCGTCTCGCTGGCGTAGTCGGAGAACTGTGGCCCGCGCATGGGATGCACGAACATCGGCAGATCATGCTCCACCATCTTTCGGAAGATCGGCCGCAGCTCGGGCGCGCTCAGCGGCTTGCCGGCCACATTGGTAAAGACCTGGATGCCGCGGGCGCCGAGCTGCGTGACGGCGCGATCGATCTCCTCAAGCGACGCATCGACATTATTCATCGGGAGCGAAGCAATAAATGTCGGAAAGCGATCCGGATGACTGCGGCAAACGTCCGCCAGCGCATCGTTCGCGGCGCGGGCAAGCTCCGGCGACTGCGCCGGCGTTGCAACGAGCTCCAGTGGCGGGTTGGCGAGCGAGATGACCTGCCGCAGGTCGCCGAACTGATCGAGCAGCCGCAGGCGCGCTTCCACGTCGACCAGCGGCTTGAGCCTCGGAAAGGCCGTCACCGCAAGATGGTCGGGCGCAGACCTCGCCAGCCGCTCGAGATAAGTCGCCGGCATGAAGTGATTGAACACGTCGATGACCACGGGTCTCAAGCCCCCCTCGCTGCGGCATTTTTCCGCGATTGCAGACCGGTGCGACGCTATATCATGAGTTGACGCTATGTCATGAGTTAACGCGGGATGGCGGTTTCAGCACGAGCGCCTGCATTGTGCTATGGTCTGAGCCGGGTTCCCTGGCAGGAGCGCTTCGATGAGGCGGCTCATTGTTGCTTTGACCGCTGTTGCTCTGACTGTGGTGCTGGCCGCGCTTGGCCCGGCCGGCGCGCAGAGCTATCCGACGAAGCCGATCCGGGTGATCGTGCCATTCGCGGCCGGTGGCGCGGTCGACGTGCTGGCGCGCCTCGTCAGCGCCAAGATGTCGGAATCCGTGGGCCAGCCCGTCATCATCGAGAACCGCGCGGGTGCCGCCGGCAATGTCGCGGCCGACGCGGTCGCCAAGTCGCCGCCCGACGGCTACACCATCCTGCAGAACACCAATGGCCAGGCGATCAGCCCGTCGCTGTACAAGTCGCTGCCGTTCGATGCGGTCAAGGACTTCACCCCGGTCACGCAGCTCGTTGCCTCTCAACTCCTCTTGGTCGCCACGCCCTCGCTGCCCGCGAAATCGGTGCAGGAGCTGATCGCGCTCGCGAAGGCCAAGCCGGGCAGCCTCAACTACGGCATGACCGGCATCGGCAACCCGCTGCACCTCACCGTCGAGATGTTCAAGCATGCGGCCGGCATCGAGCTGCAGGCGGTGCCCTATCGTGGCGACGCGCCACTCAACACCGCGCTGATCGCCGGCGAGGTCCACTTGGCCGTGGTGCCGTTCGCGACCGCCAAGCCGCATGTCGAAGCCGGGCGGCTGCGCGCGCTCGCGATCCCAGGCGCCAAGCGCTCGCCCGCGCTGCCGCAGGTTCCGACCATCGCGGAAAGCGGCCTGCCGGGATTCGAATCGTCGAGCTGGCAGGGCTGGTTCGTGCCGGCGAATACGCCGAGCGAGATCGTCGCACTGATCCAGCGCGAAGCCGCCAAGGCGCTGAACGCGCCCGACGTGCGTGAGCGCCTGGAGGCGACCGCCAATGAGGTCGTCGCCAGCACGCCCGAGGCTTTTGCTGCCGTGTTCAAGAATGACCTCGCGAAGTTCGCCAAGGTGGTGAAGGACGCCAAAATTCCCTTGCAGGACTAATTCCGTTGCAGGACTGAGGACACCAATGTCGATTGAAGCTCTCGGATATGTCGGTGTGCGCGCCAAGTCGCTGGAAGACTGGTCGACCTTCGGTGAGAAATTTCTGGGCATGCAGCTCGTGGACAAGAGCCGCGGCATGCTCGCCTTCCGCATGGACGACCGCAAGCAGCGGCTGGTCGTCACTGAAGATGGCGGCGAAGGCGTTGGGTTTTTCGGCTGGGAGGTCGCTGACGCAGCCGCGCTCGATCGCTTTGCCGCCGGACTCGAGGGCCACGGCGTTGCGGTGATGCGCGGCACGCGCGCGCTCGCCGACGAGCGCCGCGTGCAAGACCTCATCACCTTCTCCGATCCGCTCGGCAATCGCCTCGAAGTGTTCCATGGCGCGGAATGCACGAGCGAGCCGTTCCAGCCTGGCCGCAACATCTCGGGCTTCCGCACCGGGCCACTCGGCATGGGTCATGCGGTGCTGCACGTGAAGGACATCAACGACGCGATGCCGTTCTATCGCGACGTGCTCGGCTTCCGGCTCAGCGACTACATGACCAAGCCGTTCAACGCTTATTTCTTCCATGCCAATCCGCGCCATCACTCGATTGCCTTCATCGAGACCGGGCGCAACGCCGTGCATCATCTGATGGTCGAGCTCTACAATCTCGACGATGTCGGGCAAGGCTATGACCTCGCGCTCGGCGTCGAGGGGCGCATCGGCGTCACGCTCGGACGACACATCAATGACGAGGTGACCTCGTTCTATTCCAACAGCCCATCGGGCTTCATGGTCGAATACGGCTGGGGCGGCCGCGTGATCGACACCGAGAACTGGAAAGAGCAGGAGGTCACCTGGGGCCCAAGCCTGTGGGGCCACGATCGCATGTGGATGCCGCCCGAGGGCCGCGTCGAGGCCCGCAAGATCAGGGTCGCGGCGGCCGCCACCGGCCTGCGCAAGCCGGTAAACGTGATCGAAGGCAACTACGAGCGCATGGCGGGCGTTTGTCCGTGGTGGGATAGCGCGCGCGCCGGCGAAGCGGCTGAGTAGTCGCGGAGACGGCGCGATGCAGCGCTGGCGACGGGCGACAGCGACACTCATCGGCGCGCTTGCGCGTCTTGTCCTCCTGGCTATTGCGATCAGCGCGGCGAATGCGCAGCCCTATCCAGGCAAGCCCATTCGCATCATCGTGCCGTTCGCGGCCGGCGGCGCCGTCGATGCGCTTGCGCGCATCATCAGCGCTCGGCTGCAGGAAACGCTCGGGCAGCCGGTGATCGTGGAGAACCGCGCCGGCGCCGGCGGCATGACTGGCGCCGACCTCGTCGCAAAGGCACCGCCTGACGGCTACACTATCTTGCAGAACACCAATGGCCAGGCGATCAGCCCGGCGATCTATCGCACGCTGCCGTTCGACACGCTCAGGGATTTCATCCCGGTCACGCAGCTGGTCGCGACCTCGACCGTGCTGGTTGCCAATCCCAAGCTGTCGGCAAAGAGCGTGCAGGAGTTGATCGCACTCGCCAAGGCCCAGCCGGGCAAGCTCAACTACGGCATGACGGGCGTCGGCAACTCGCTGCACCTGACCATGGAGATGTTCAAGCGCGCGGCCGGGATCGACATCCAGGCCGTTCCCTATCGCGGCGATGCGCTCCTTAATCCGGCGCTGATCGCGGGCGAGATCGACGTCGCGATCGTGCCGATCGGCACCATTGTTCCGCTGATCGAAGGTGGCCAGCTGCGCGCACTTGCGGTCAACAGTGCCAAGCGCGCGGCGGTGCTGCCGGACGTACCGACGGTCTCCGAAGCCGCCATCCCGGGCTTCGAATCGGCCGGCTGGCAGGGTTATTTCGTGCCCGCCGGCACGCCGCGCGAGATCGTGGCGCGCATTCAGCGCGAAGCTGTGGCCGCCCTCGCACATCCTGACACGCAGGCGCGCCTCAAGGCGATGGGCAACGATCCGGTGGCCTCGACGCCGGATGAGTTCGATGGCAAATTTCGCGCCGACGTCGCCAAATTCCAGCAGGTCGTGCGCGAGGCGGGCATTCCCTTGCAGTAGACGCTGCAAGGGCCGCGACAGGCGCTGCCGCGAACAATTGGCGACGTTACGATCCCAGCGACGTTACGATCCCACTTGGGTGAAGTACAGGACGATGGCAAAGGCAGTCATGCCGATAGCGATGGCCGCCATCGGAAGCAGCACCTCCACTGCCGCGTTGCGACCTTTGACACGGTCCTGCCAGGTATCGAAATCTCCTGTCATCCATTCCTGGAATGACGCCTCGCCAGAGCTCTTCCGCTCGTGCGAACTTTTCTGATGATGCACCATCAGGGCCAGAGTCGACGGGATGGCGACCGCGATGAAAAGAAAACCGCTCACGATCGCCAGCAGATAGTCGGTCTGGCCATCGTAGCCAAAGCCCCAGATCGCCAACCCAAGCCACAATGTGAGCCCGACAAGGCCTAGGTAAACGGCAGGATGAAGATCGCGGACAACACGTCCGCTCGCGCGCTGACGGTTCTCTTGAACAGGGTTGCTCATGCTGCCCTCCATGCTGCGCAATAGGGTGCGAGGGGCGATCGGATCAAGATACACCAGGGACATGGGCGCGCCGGCCAGCTACGACAACCGGCAACAACCGGCATATGCCTCACGTTTGCGCGAACAAATATTGCAGAGTTCCTGGTTGCGCGTTCCAAGTGCCCGTCGCGCGACATCGTCGTTTTTGGTCGCTTTTGGGATTCTGTAGTGGAACTGTGTTTTCCCATTCTGCAATGTTGTCGCGATCTCTGGGCGGGTGCATATAAAAAATTTATCTCCAAGGAACAAGCATCACGACAAGCTGTTCTGCCTTGGCTGGGGTGCACAAAAAAGGAGCTTCTCAATGCGAACATTGATCGCTTCGTCAGGCATCGTCGCCGCACTGCTCATGGCATCGACGGCAATGGCGCAGACACCGAATCAGAATGCCCAGTTCTGTCTGAAGAGCAGCCCGACGGCACAGCCGAATTGCATGTATCAGACCATGGCGCAGTGCGAGCAGGCCAAGGGTAGCAATGCCTCAGCGCAGTGCATGCCGAATTCCAACACCACCGGCCAGGGCGGCGCAGGCAGCACGCCGAAGTCTCCTCCACCCTCGCAGTCCCCGAGCCCCAATCCCAATCGATAGGTCGACATTCTCAGGGTAGAATCGAATCTCATTCGAATGACGGTGCGCACCACCGATTGGGAGGAGTCAACTCGGTCCGGCGCCCTGCATTGATCGAGGCTGGCGGGGTGTTCCCCGCCAGCGAGTTTCCTCATCCGCTTTCGGGCTTCCTGACCTTTCTGTCAGGAACGATGGCTGCGAGCGATCGTTGTGCATGAGTGACAGGATCTGAGCGGCAGCACCGAGGAGTTCCCTCATGAAGGCGCCGATCACTTCATCAAGCGTCTCATTAAGCCTCTCATTAAGCCTCTCATTAAGCCTCCTGGCTGCGCTGGTGGCCGCACCGGCAGCACTGGCGCAGGGTTCCCCCGTCTGCCTCAAGGGCGTCTCAGGCATGGCAAATTGTTCCTTCCAGACGGTGGCCCAATGTGAGGCAGCAAAAGGCGTGAACACGGCGGCGCAGTGTATTGGCCGCGCTGATGTTAAGAGCGGGCTGACACCCGCCGGCACGACCGGAGTCGGCACGACCGGACAGGGCGGCCCGCGACAGACCGGCCCCTTGCCTCGTCCCTCGCCTCAGC
>Ga0209488_10001003_pt1 | contig 23986 bp, 30 predicted proteins | sample Rivendell_Oct201_8_FD_188349 | JGI IMG/M metagenome (GOLD analysis project Ga0209488, IMG submission 188349) | Vadose zone soil microbial communities from the Eel River Critical Zone Observatory, Northern California, USA -... | ecosystem: Environmental > Terrestrial > Soil > Vadose zone >...
GGCGATGCGTGGCCGTGAAATGCCATGGGACCCACCGCCAGCCGCTTGTTCGACTGTCATAGGACGGCGACGCCTGCGCCTTGGCGGCGCTTCATCATCATTCGGCCTCGCACCGCGAGTGCGCGCTCCCTGTACCCTGTCGGGCCCACGACGCTTCGGTAGAACATCGTAAGAACACTGCTCGTCCCCTTCACGCTGAGCGCAGTGGTGGCACACTGGCTTTGCGCCGTCGCAACGGATCTTGCGTCCCCGACTAGAAGGAAAGGCTCAAGACCATGGCCCAAATATCGACGGGGAGAATGGCCACGTACCACTGGACACATGCCACGAACACTCGTGCTCGTGGGCGGCCTTGGGTAGTTGGTGGTTGATCCGGTGCGAGCTCGATTCGCTGTTTATCTCTGCGCGGCTTCCGGGCTTGATTAGGCGACGAGTGGACTGTGTCCGGAGAATCAGGAAGAAGTGGGGTGTCGGCCGACGCAAACAAGCTGGATGGACTGGCAGTGGCAGAAATGTCTGTGAAGGGCGAGAGATGGGTAGTATCTTGCTGCACGGCGTCCGCGTTCCTATGGTTGCCGGTGGTACCCATAGGCGGTGCCGTCGGTGGCTCCCCAGACCCGTAGGGAACCTGGGGCCGCAGAAGAGCAGGAAGAGAGACAGAAGCGTCTCGTTGGTAGGAGGGATGGATGTTGGCGTAATGATTGGCCATTGAAAAAAGAAAACCAGAGGAGACGTCAGAATTTGAAGATTTTGACTAGCGACTGCGGGGGCTAGAAACTGAGGCAGGCACGGTGCACTCGGTAGGAGATTTCGGCATAAACAATGTAATTGACAGGACCTGACGAATCAATTGAAATGGAGGATCACACACATCAGCGAGTCACGTATAAAAACTGAAGTTGGCATGTGGAAAGGGAAATTGAAATCAATTGATAGGATAGGTCGGGATGGACAGAGCCACTCGCGTTACAAGTAACGTAATTCTAACAAGGAAAATCCCAGTCAGTCATACACGGCACCAACGGCATGGCCCATTTAGGTTCTCCCATCTTGCGCCTAACCTTGACGAGGACAGGCCCGTTCCGCCATCAATCACGCATTCGGGCAGGTACAAACCTGCGGATGATTATCTCCCGAATAACATACCATTCAAAGCATGCCGGTGAGGACAGCTCGGCGATTGAAAGCCGTGATATTGCAGGAATAGTCACGTACGACAGGGTGAGTGTCTATCGTTCCACATCAATCCAGCCAGCGGGAACTTCGGAGAAGTACATTTGCGCACCTTCTGAACCTGCGAGTTGACACGATTGATCGTACTGAGCCATTGCCATGTGAAGGGTTCTGATGCAAACGGCGAAGATTCTGCATCATCAGGATCCTCATAGACAGGGATAAGAACGATGGCGAATCTGATGCAAGGTTGTCAGGTCTTCAGATGTGCAACGCACCAGAACGTAAAAGTTAGCTCACTCTGCATGATGGAAAACCGGTCCTCGCTTATACAGAAGATAGTCCACGCAAAATTTCACACCAGTCTTCACGACCCAGCCGAGGGATCGGTAATGATGAAGAAACACGTAGTTAATTAAGAAAGGGTTGTCCGGACGTAGTACGTGTGCTTGGGAAAGGGAAGATTGAAGGGAGAGCGGTAAATGAGCCATCTGGAATGCAGTCCAGATTTCGTCTAATGACATTGGTCTGAGCTAGGTAAACATTTCAGGGTCCATCACCCACGCACACCCAGTGGGACTGTACCGTGTTAGGGTGATAAATGGTCAGGCAGCCAAGGGCCCAAGTCAGAAAGAATGCTTCGGCCAAAGTGAGTTGCATGTGTTCCATATCCTCCGGTAGTTCGGCGCTAAGATCAGTTGCATCTTGCCAGCGTTCTAATGGAGACAAAGCGATACCCCGCGTTGATTCCGTTGGTTTCCACGTGGCAGCTGATGGAATTGATGCCCTCGTTTCCTCCGCAGAGATGATGCGACCTTCAGCAAATGCGGCTTCTGCTTCCGCGGCAGCGGCAGCAATAGCACGCGCTCTGTCCACCTTGAACTGTTTTCGCTCAGCCCTGCGTTTCGCCGTCACCTCCTCGGAGGTGATTTCTAAATGAATATGAACACACGTAACCGCCTGTAGCAATAGTCGGAGCTTACGTCTCCCAGTAGCTGGAGCAGTTTCGACACCATGAGACTGCCTTGCCAGCCAGCTTGGCTCGCTGCGCGAGAGGTTACCTTTCCCGAAAAAGCCGCACCTCCATAGGGTCATGCTGTCCCTGCGATTTGTTATCCAAACAGAACGCGTGGTGGGGTCAAAAGTGCCTTGGCATCGGGGATTCAGCGCCCGAAAGGGTGATACACCGAAGATGCCTAGAACTGTGACGACAAATTTGTTCTCGATCGGAGAGAAGGTGATAGGGAGAGGGTTTGCATAGATGAGGTTAATTTCATTTCGCTTGCGACCGCCTTTCTTTTGTGAAGACATTCCCATTGATTGACTGAAGACGTCAAGACACAACTTGAAACGCGTCTTGGACACGGCGGGCGAGAGTGGGTACGCTTATAGCTTATATTCAACTTATCAGTCTTGAATATACCAAATGTCATCTGAAATTATATTTAGACAATCGAATACTTTGCTTATATGTCACATTATTCTAAATATGACAACCCAAATAATTAAAACTTAATTGCATACTGAGGAGAGACCTACTTATCTCCTGACATATTTAAACTAAATTGACATTTGAGTTAGTGGTGAGTATATTCAACACTAAATGACTGATAACCGCCTTGCCCGCCGTGGGAGTAAATACCGTGATTTCACGTGACCACCCACTGCTCTCTACCCACTGGCACATCCAGTCCTCTAATGTCTGCAAAGCTGAGGGACGAAATTGAGGCCAAGCGTGCCAAACTTCAAGAGCTGCGCCAGGCTCGTTTAAATAGACAAAGGCAAGACACTGGTCGAGGCCACCAGGTAAGTTGCCACCACGTCCTGTCGCGCGTACAGTTCAAATGTCTGTCTTCTCTAGACACCTGTCAAATCTCCAGCACAGACAGATGTAAACGCGCTATTAGACTCGATCCTGGGTTCGGGAGATGCTCTCACCCCTCGTAGCCCGGACTTGACGCCTGCTTCCTCGGTGCCCGGAACACCATCGTTCGGTCACTCCGACCTTCCAGGCCCAACTTCGCTCCGCATTTCGGGAAGAGTGAGCCGTATAAGCAGCGCAGGCTCAGATAGAGCAAGTCTCGGCGCGACACTTACGCAGTCCGCGATTGAGACCATCGTCGATCGGTTCGTGCATGCTTGAGAAGCCAGTGAGATTTATCCTTACACTTTCAAATTGTAGCCCGATGACGCCAAAATTTATTCCGGACTTGGTTGATATTCAGCAGGAGTTATTTGAGCTACCGCAACGGGTACGCTGTTCCCTCCTCTCACGGCATCTCTCGCTAACTGTTCTCTATCTGCAGGAGCGTGTCACATACAACAAGGAAATCCAGACTGCAGATCTTGAGTCTGACACTGGCGCAACTTCCGATGAAGAGGTTAGAGAACCTATTACTCGCGAGCGCGAGGCTACAGTGGAGCCGGAACGGGGATTGGAAAGACTCGAAGAAGAAAGTGCGACGTTGGACCGTGAGATAGAGGAGGAGATTCGGGGTCTGTCCACAATCACCTTAACATCTTCTCCGTTAAATGAATGTACAGATCTGACTGAGGAGGAAAGGACAAGCATTCTCGCCGCTCCTGAGTTCCTAGACTTTGTGGAACAATCGTCGAAAATCGTACAGCGGGCACTTAACGATAACTACGATTATATTCGGGATTATACTTCTGGAGCGGAAACCGGCGGGTGGGTTCGTTTTCGCGTTGCCATTCTAATTAGCGACTCATTATCACCCCCAGGGATGACTCCGAAGGCAAGCGCGTCAAACGTGTATGCTCCTTCTGGGACGAGCGATATTGCAAGAACCGGTCTATTACAGATGTAGATTGGTCACCCAAGGTCTGTCCTGGCTAAGGAGGGTGCTTTGCCTGCTTATACTGTTGAGTGCAGTTCCCGGAACTCAGTGTTGCATCGTACAACAAGAACGCCGCGGCAGTCAACGAGCCGGATGGGGTTGTGGCTGTATGGAACCTGCACTTACTAGAACGACCAGAATTTGTATTTCATTCTCAGGTGTGTTACTTTTCTCGGCCTTGCATTTGAGCAGTGTTGACGACGATGACATAGTCTGACGTACTTTCAGTTACATTTTCTCCCTTTCATGCGAACCTCGTCTTTGGAGGAACATACTCAGGACAGATATTGCTCTGGGATACGCGGTCGAAACATCTCCCCGTGCTCAAAACGCCATTATCAGCGGCAGGACACACTCATCCGGTCTATGCGATGCAGATGGTTGGTACTCAAAACGCACACAATCTCATCACTAGCAGCACGGACGGTATGGTGTGCAGTTGGCTCGTGGATATGCTTGCTCAGCCCCAAGTGAGTATATTCACCTTCATGATGCACGGATACTTACGTGATTCAGGAAACGCTGGAACTTGTCTACGCGGGTCATAACAAAACTGGTGAAGTAGCCATCACAACACTCGATTTCCCTGACAACGAAACCACGGCTTTCTGGGTTGGAACCGAAGAAGGAAATATTTACCAGGCAAATCGTTACGACCGTGCAGGGGCAAAAGCTGGCCTTAACCAGTATGATGTTTACAAAGGCCACTCCGGTCCAATCACGGGACTCAGCTTCCACCCTCTCATCGGACCAGTGGACTTTTCTGACCTGTTCTTGTCTTGTTCCGTTGACTGGACGGTGAAGCTTTGGCGTTCAAAGTCACTGGCGAAGCCATCCACCACGTCACAGACAGTAACACCGATCTATTCGTTTGATGAGGCAGATGACTACGTTTACGATGTAAAGTGGCATCCTGCACATCCCGCCGTCTTTGCTTCTGTGGATGGCTCCGGGAAATTTGACCTTTGGAACCTAAATGTGGATACAGAGGTTCGTGGCCCCGGACTACGTTTCATGCTTTACCTGATCCGACTTCATGTAGGTGCCGGCTGTGTCTACCACCGTGAGTGCGGAACATGCGCTCAACAAGTTGCAATGGGATCGCAAAGACGGTCGGCGTGCCATCTTAGGTGGCAGCGAAGGTCGGCTGTACGTATACGACATCGGAGATATAGCTATCCCGCGAGAGACCGAGTGGAATGACATGCAGAAGACCGTGGCGGGCTTTGTCGGAGGGCAAGCAAGCGGGATGGAGATGGACTCTTCAAGTTCGAGGGTGTTGTCCGCTAGCGCTAATGGTCGATGATGATGATGACTTGACTTTGTTTTGATTTGGCGTCTTTGCTCACATCGTGGACGGTCAAATAATTTAGCTTAGATTGTACGAATAGTCCGCTACCTTATACCCCCTCTAGCTTTGTATGAGCCCAGGATGGCCAACAAGTTGAGCCGAATCAAGATAGAATAAAAAGGTTCATTTATCCGGAACCCTCGATGGTCATGTTATCTCGTATCTGGGGCTCCGCTATCCTCCATGCAAGAATTAGACCCCACTCATCTTCTCTTATCTCTACTCCTATAGTGCGCTGCAGGGTCATGTCTTCAAACTCAGGTTTTAAGCAGGTACAGTTCATATTCATCAACTCTCCCCGCCTACTCCCACTCACTCAGCCCAGGAACCTCACAAGTAAGTCCCTATCCACCCTGCCTAGCGACATGGCCGTTGAGCACTTCTATTACTTATCGCTGCAAGGCTCTTGGTGTAAGCTCCTCCCATAGGACTGGCACATCCGCTTCGGTGTGACTGATAGATCAAAAGCATACCTGGGCCAATTGAGATCACGGACGAAGTGCGTTCATCCACTCTCTATGATGGCCTCGTACACACAGATCGGCCAACATTCTCTCACAGGTCCTCTATGCCAATGCACACCCATCCGTCTCTCACATGTCCCCGGACTTCGCCGCTATCTTCGGCGAGAGCATTCGCATGACCAGGTACGCGTTCTGGATCAATTCAACCCTCCGGCTAATACTGAGTGATTTCACATGCACGTCAATCAGAGACGTTGTCCGGACGACAACCGCTCAACCGTTTCTAATCTCTGGGTCTGGGACGCTCGGATGGGACCAGGAAAGGACACATCCCCCCCACCCCCGCTCTGTTACGCTTACGCATGTACAAACGTCACTTAGGTTTCGTCTAACCTGGTAGAGCCTGGAGAAAGCGCCCTGGTACTCAACGCAGGATATTTTGGCGAGGGCTTTGCCGAGTGGTACGCATTATGTTTACCTTTTGCGAACACACTCGTGTCTTAAAGATTACCCGTGTTCGGACTCAGCCTTCAAACGTACGGCGCTGAAGTCGACCAACTGCGTGCCGAGTTTGGCGGGACTGTTGACGTAGCGCAAGTTGAGCAAGCGCTTCGCTTCAAGAAGTACAAGATCGTGACGATCACACATGTGGATACTTCGACTGGTGTGGATGTTTCGTTTCGTTTCGTTTCCGTCAGTATGTCCGACATCACAACTTCAAAATTTTTTTCCCTTTAGGCGTACTTTCGGACCCTCAATTCGTGGCCGAGGCTGTGAATAGGATCTCCCCCGAAACGCTCGTCGTGCTTGATGCCGTGTGTGCCGTCGCGAGCGAGGACATCCAGATGGACAGCTGGGGCATCGACGTCGTCATCAGTGCTAGTCAGAAGGGCCTCGGCGCACCCCCGGGGCTCAGCGTCCTCATCGCCAGCCAAAAGGCCATAAAGGTCAACTTTTTGTCTCTTATGTCGGCCGGGCATGGCGCAGCGTTTTTTTTGACAGCCTCAGCAGGTTTTTGAAACGCGCTCAAAGCCGGTCACGGCGTACTATGCCAGCTGGAAGAGGCAAGAGACGACTTTCTCCGTGACTCCAGCGAGAGCGCCGTACACTGACCGTATGTCATGTAGGTGGCTCCCTATCATGAAAGCATACGAAGGCGGGTCCGCTGCGTACTTTGCGACCCCACCGGTCAACCTCATCCGCGCGTACCACGAGTCCTTATCTCAGATCACCAAGGCCAGCCCTTCCCTGGACGAGCGCCTCAAATTGCATCGCGAGACTAGCGCCCGCATCAAGGCTGCTGCTGCAGAGCTCGGGCTCCGTCAACTCCCCACGAGTGCGGAAATAGCTGCAAACGGGATGACCGCGGTGAGTACCACCCTGCTGTCAGAATGTTGACCTCAGAACTCGACGATGATCTCTCTCGTGTATCTCGTGTTTTCTCTTCTTTTTAGCTCTGGTGCCCAGATGGCGTGAAGTCTTCAGAGCTTGTGCCCGCCTTTTTGAAACGGGGCGTCGTTGTGGCGGGTGGTCTAGGTACCAGGAAGGGTACGCGTTTTCCCACTCCCAGTATCTTCTGCCTTCATCCAGTTACTTATCCGTTTATTCATTTCTGTTTTCAGAGCTGTATTTCCGTATAGGGTGCGCTGCTTCATTGGGTATATGATGGTCCGCCTTTATACTCACCGAATCACTTGCGCAGTCACATGGGAATCACTGCTATAAACACAGAGCGCGGTGATGTCGACAGGGTCATTCATGTACTGAGGGAGGTCATCTCTGAGGCCACGTCCAAATTGTGAATTGCTTGTGTGTGGAGGTAGACTCATAATTCGGGGAGGCGGGCAGGGAAACCTTTATTGATCAAATCAATGTAGAAAACTGAAATCCACTTATTTACTGAATGGGTTGCAAGTTCCGAGTCTTTCGCCAGCTGGGATGGAAGACTTGTGTATTTTTTCTTTTCCTTGCTACTGTAAGGTCTCGGAACAGCAAAAACACCGTGCAAGGCCAATGTGATGATGTCCTGCCCATTGGGTGAATCAGTGCACAAGGGATACAATGTGACTTGGTCGGCACTTTCTTTTATGCTTGTGATGGAATGTGTATAATGTATAAATAAAAAGTGGAAGCCGTCAAGTTCAGGCAAGGCAGAACTGGGTAATCACACATGCGATAAATTTTGAGGACAATCGTACAAGTGTAAAAGCGAATAGATAGCTCATACGGCGATCTCGCGATATGGTCCTTCTCCACCCATGCCTTCGTACCACGCCTTTCCCTCCGTCGTAGGAGATATATAACCGGCACGGATCACAAAGTCGCCAAACCGTTCTCCCTCGAATCTTTCGAGTGCGTACCGCTTGATCATAGGCCGAAGAATGGCTAGGATCTCTGGCTCCGTCACGTTCTCTAGATCGGGCGACAAGGATATCAGAATAGAGGACACGAAGCAATACGGGATTTTTCGCCGGACCTCGGTAGATCTTGTTTAGCCGCTGGCCATAGTAGCCACCGCCGAGCAGCATCAGGTAGGCCCCCGGAGCTTTACCGACAAACGCGACCTCTGAAGAATTGTGAGATTACGCCTACGAGAATTCCGGGGATTGGAACTGACCAGCAACATATGGCCGAGCACAGCCATTGGGACAACCGGTCATGCGCATAACAATCGAGTCATTCCGTAGACCGTTTTCTTCGCAGATCTTCTCTACCTTATCAATGAGCAGAGGAAGATACTGAAGGTGGCGTTAGCATGCACGAAAAGCCCAGGAATTCGAGATGGACCAACTCTTTCGGACTCTGCCATTGCGAGACCTGAATTGATAATGGTGTCAATAACATCGCTAACGAGTGGGATGGGCATATACTGACCGCACGTTGGGAAGGCGACGCATGCCGACGAGGACAACCGCAACGCAGAAAAATTGAGATTGTCTAGCTTGTAACGGGCGAGCAACCTCTTAATTTCGGGTAGATCCGGCGTGGCGATATTCGAGATGATGAGATGCTGATTCGCCGTCAAGCGGAATTCTCCCTTGTGAATCTTTGCGATCTCCCGCAACGCAGTCTTGAAATCACGATCGGTTTCGTCCTGTACGCGACCGTTTTCGATGAAGCACGTGAAATGGTGCTTGCCATCCTTGCCAGTTTGCCAGCCAAAGTCGTCAACGTTGCGGTCGAAAGTATAAGGGCGCGCGGGCTGAAAGCGGAAGCCGAGAAGCTTCTCGACCTCTTCTCTGAAGGTATCAAGACCCATGCGGTCGATCGTATATTTCAGGCGAGCATTCTTCCGGCTGTGCAGGTTTTTCAGTAGCATGTACGATTATATGACGAGAATGCTCACTCAACCCGGTTGCCGTTGTCCCGCTGCACAAGCATGATTTTCTCGGCAACCAGTGTACCCTGTTCTATCGTCACAAAGCCCAGAATGCTGCCTGTGCGAGGGTACGTTTTCTTGCTTCCGTGCGTAACACCCATGCCGCCTCCTGCCGTCACGTTGAAGCCGACCAACTTCCCATGCTCGTCGACAATAGCGATGAAGCCAACGTCGTTCGCGAATACGTCGACATCGTTAGCTGGCGGGACAGCAACAGCAATTTTGAACTGTTGATGTGATAATCAGATACTCGTCAAAGAAGACAACATTTAAGGCAGACCTTTCGGGGAAGATAAAACTGGCCATACAGAGGCTCGAAGTCTTTAAGCGCCTCACCAGCCACCAACTTCTTGTCCAACCAGATTTCATGGTACGCACTCGTCCTCGGCAGAAGGTGTTCGCTGACACCCTTTGCAAACGCATACACCTGGGCATGCAATTGGGATAGCGTCGGGATCGCCGAACAAAGAACATTCCTTGGGGTGGGGCACGTCATCCATACTAACTGGCGCAAGAATAAAGGCAAAGACATACCTATTAACGTCACCACATGCCGCCACCGTATCGAGAAGACAACGATTGATAGCCTGTATGGAAGGTTTCAAATGCTTTTTGATGACACCATGAAACTGGAATGTCTGTCTTGTCGTGATTTTGAAGTTCCCGCTGCCATGCTCATCCGCAATCTGGTCAATCGCGAGCCACTGCGCGGGCGTGCACACCCCACCAGGGAGCCGCACACGGATCATGAATGAATACGCAGGCTCAACACCTTGTGCCTCCCGTTCGTCACGGATGTCACGATCGTCTTGTTGGTAGATGCCGTGGAACTTAGTCAACTGCGTATCGCTCGCTGAAATTGCACCCGTGCTGGTATCCTCGAGGCCTTCCACAATTGTTCCCCGGAGGTATGATGAGGCCGCTTTGAGATGCTCATTCGTGATGGCTTCGGGTTCGGCTTCCTGTATCTCGATCGAGTCGACGCCCAACGCTTTCCAGACCAATGGTTCCCAGAGCTTGTAACCAGTCTCAGCGCCATCCGCATCTTGGTCGTCGCCTAGACCCAAGTCCGCGAAGCGCTCAGCCCCAAGTGCGGCAAGCTTTGCGTCTAGATCCTTGCTCGGCCTGTTGTAATAATGAGCGTCCTCGGGTCTCGGCCAGTAATGGCTATCCCCCATGCCAAATACGGAATACTTCATGTTCGCCAGAGGCTTTGCACCAGTCGCAACAGCGGGGTTGAGAAGCTTGAAGAATGTTCGACCATTCTGCGGAGGCTCTCCCTGGCCCGCTGTCGAGGTGACGAAAATGACGTGCTCTTCGTGGGATAAAGCATCGAGGTCCATCGTGTCCATAGTTGCAATCGTGGTCGACAATCTTCGTGCCTGGGCTCTTCCAGCCAACCGCTTCGCCTTCTTCTCGGCCGCGCCACCGTCCGACGCATACACGATCAACAAGGGCGGCGCATCGATGCCCGATAACAACTCTGCATACGCCTGTTGGGCGCGCTTCTTCCGCTCCGCCTTCACGGTCTCGCCCAGGCTTGTCACAAGCTCCGCAGGCAGTAATGGCTTGGCACGGACTAACTGGGATAGGTGGTTTTGACGGTCCAGGAATGCCTGTAGATCATTCTTCACGGCATCTGAATCAAGAGAAAACGGTTCTTTTCCGGCGGCGTCCTTGCTAGGGTCCCACCGGTACAGCGGCCAGTACCCAGAATCGACGGCTAGTTTGGTCTCCTTGAGTAAATCCAGGGCCGTTGACTCTTCCGTTGTGTAGGGAAGATAAGCTAGGACGACGCTGGGTCCACCGAACTTGTCTGCTTCTACAAACGCTTGCAAAACTTGAGCGTACGACGAGTAAATGGCGACGCTAGCCACATAGACATCGCCGTGGTTCATAGCGTATAGTCCGATGTCGTGCTTGCGGCGATTGGGATCCGACGCATGGCGAGCCGTATAAGGCAAGGTATCGAGAATGAGGACGTTGACGTTCAGACCGGATGCGATCGCATGGTGAAGACCTGAAGCCCCAAGGTCGTATGACCAAGCATCTGACCCGATTATCCATCGAGATTTGACCTTGAAATGTTCACGAAGCGACAAAATCCGGGACACAGCCGGGTGGTCGATCCCTGACTCTATAGCTATCACGATCTCGTCTCCGAGCTGCTGGCTCTTGGTGGTGTCGTCCTTGACGAGGATCCAACGACTAAGCAACGAATGGGTTTCTGGTGGTAATTTTTGGTCTAGCAATAACTCGTGGACAGCCTTCGTGAGTTCTGCACGTTCCTCGAACATCCCGCGAACACGTCCCAGAGCAAATTCCGGGCTGGTCGCAAACTCGCCTTGAGACGGCACCAAAGACGGCGAGTTTGATATTTCCAAGCGCTCGCCAAACAGGTGACTCAGGATCCCGGTATAGGAGCTCTCGTGCCTCGGAATATGGGGAACTTCAGAGACATGGGACAATGCCACGATCGGCGCCCCGAGCTCCGTGCGATCCGACGGCTTTGAGGTCGTTGCGGCTTCCAGGAATGTTGCGACGTCCTTCGACTGTAACCCGTTCGTGTCGCCTAGACAAGCGCTGCGAACGGCGGGGCGATCTTCTGGATCGCGGTGCTGCAGAACACTGACAATGTCGAGGAAGAACGGGGTCCACTTTGACATCCACCTTTGAACTTGCTCCAGTACGATGACGTACCGGACGGACGGACGGATAGCAGCGAGAATGCGGGAGGAGGGTAGGGGTGACAGCAGAGATACGTCTACGTACGAGACTCCGTTGACCTGAAAATCAAGCTTGATCTGACCGAGGCCAAAGATGACGGTATGGGGCTCATCATGACCACGCTGAACGAGGGCACGCTGTGACCGGCGAAGGAGAGCGAGTGTCGCTAATGCCGCTGCTTCATAACCCTCGAGAAGCCCCGTGGTAATAGGATCCATAGGAATGGCAACTGTCGGAGTGCTAGGCCTGGATGGCAGGGGAGAGTAACGTCCATTGCTATAACCGTTTACATATTTCGGTGCAGGGCTGTATGGTCGGGTGGGGGAAGGACTATACGGTCTAGCGACCGGACTCTGCGGACGACCGGAAACTGGACTTTGAGGGCGGCCGGTAGCTCTCGCAAGGGTACGTTTTTCAGCGTGAAGGAATGGCTCCACTTTGTCCTCTGCGACTTGTTCCACCTTATCATTTTCATCGCCCATGTGGAAAATGTGAACGACTGCCTTGCGTTCGGTGCGCGCGAGCCGTGACGCCAACAATGCATTGTCGTGAGCCTGCTGGGGGTTGGAGGAATGAATGAAGTAGGGTACGGCTGCCCGTAGGACTAGAGCATCAGCCAGATCACCCTGTGTCACGATGTGGAGGGCAATAGGCCGGGCGGATAGTTCGGATAGGTGGGGTAGAAGGCGTGTGAGCGCGGGTGAGCAGGGAGCAGTGTATGAGAGTAAAGAGGCATCGCTATGACGTAGTAACGGGGGGATAGGATCCGAACCGTGGGGAAGGATGGTGACGGTGGACTGAAGAGGTAGGGATTTCCAATACGGGGAAATTACCGATGGGGAGTCGACGACGGCGTCAGAGGACAGATACGCCACGCGGGCGACAGCAGCAACCGAGGGTAGCAGGGTCATTGTTGGGAATTCTACAAACTGGTAATCGATGAGTGAGACTGCAGGAGATACGAAAGAGATGGGGCGATACCCTCTAGATAGGGTGTACGCCGTGGAGAGATTGCGAGACGAGGTCGGGAAGGCATGTTCCCAGTGCTGGCGCTGGCTGATATACTCTGGCCGTTCTCGCAATTCCGAATTGCTGTCATCCGCTTGTCATTGTTTGGTCATCCCCCTAGTAAATTTTCGGCGGGCGTCGCGTTGCAAGCCCAGTGTGAGACCCCGAGGTGCTCAACTTCCATCTCAACCACTCCTCGGCACGCACGTATGGCTGCTCTCAATACGGCTACTCCGGGTAGTTCCGCCGGGTTGTGACCCGTACGTCTTCGAAACGCGGGACGTATCAAAAACCGACCAACCCCAAACTTTTCAGTCCTCTAATCCGAATGTACGAGGCCTTGAACGTTAAAAGCTTTCACTGCGCGGAAACCAGAAGCGACAACAATTAAGATAGTAGATTCCCTGCGTTCACATCTCATCCGAGCATAAGACAGTTGCATCAGACCTACTAGAGTTCACTATGAAGATGACGTACGCGATGTATGCACGAAACCTTTCTGACATGGTTGTGCCATATACAAAGAGACCCGAAAATCTTAATCAAGTTCCCAGTGTCATTTCCCATGCAAGTATGATAGTTAGGTTAGAGTTCCCGTGACCTGGTTGATTTTGGTCACGTGTCACGACTCGAAGCGACCGATCGCGCGCGCTAACAGTTATGGGTCCCACTACACCACTCACAGGCGCAAATTTACCACTTCCGGGTAGTTCTACAACACTCCCTTATACTACGACTCAGAAATATCGCATAGACTCATGCACCGCGTTGGCAGAAGAGATAAGGCCATATCTCGTTGGCCCAATGCCTGCTCAACAATTTCTAGATGATTTCTTTCCTCTCGGCGATCTACCTGGTCTTGATAGTGTTCCCGTCTTCACCCCGGGCTGTTATCGTGGCACTGTTGAGGCTAAGAAGGAAAAACTCGCATACAAACCCTTTGTGAGTCCCCCGAATGAATTCTTCTGCTTCCTGACAACTGCTGCCTGTTTTCAAGATCAAGACAACGGAGATATTCACCCCCGGCCTCCAAGTTGTCAATTCATCTCAATCTGTCGATTGCAATCCCCGGTTAGAGTTTCCATTCAAGATCAAACCCGATATCTCTGTCTATTGTGCCGACTCAACCCTGCCCCATTCCACTATGACGGACTCCAGCCTCGCAGAGATCTTTATTGAATTCAAGTGGCAAACTTCCGATGATCCATTTTGTTGTGTGTGTGACGTCAAGTGCTCGCATTGCACGGCTGGGATGATCAAGTCTTTCCTCCGTGAGTCAAAGGCGGGCGACGACACCTTAGGCCAGATCACTTCCTATGCTGCCGCTCAACTTGGCTCACAGTTTCGGACACATCTTTATTCTATTTTCGTTGTCGAGGGCACAGCAAGGATCCTCCGATGGGACAGATCGGGCGCGATCATCACGGAAGCCATCAAATACAATGAATCCCCCTTTCTTGCCGAGTTCTTCCGCCGTTACTCGAAGGCGTCACCTGAGATGCGTGGCAAAGACCAATCAGTATCAGCGGTAACACCTACAGAAGCAGGCGTGGCCAGACAAGCCTTGGAATTAGATGACACAATCCCCCTTGTTAAACTTGTAGTCCCCGCCGCCGATGGATCCTCGCGTCATTTCATTACATCTACCCCTCGTGCAACACTCTACACACCCCCAGGACGTGCCACCCGTGGCTTCCATGCATATGACAGCTCGCAGGGAACAAAGGTTTTTCTGAAGGATTCGTGGAGGATAGATCTGCCGGATTTACGGGCAGAGGGGCTAACATACAAGGTGTTGGAAGATGCCGCAGTCCGCAACGTTCCTCGTTGTCTTGTGTCAGGAGATATCTCAACTGATAAGTACCATGCTACAAAGACACATAGTTATGCTGCAAGACCGTGGGCCTGTCATTCGCATGCTCACTTTCTTCCTCATCGACACTATCGCCTCGTCCTGGATGTTGTTGGGCACCCTCTCATGAAATTTGGTTCGTCCTACGAGATGGTAGCTGCTGTGCGAGATGCTCTTGTTGGTGCGCTTCCACGATGCGATTTCAGCAGCATTATGATGCTGACTTCCATGGCTTTCTAGCACACATGGATGCATATAATGCAGGGGTTTTGCACCGTGATATCAGTCCGGGCAACATCATTATTGGTCCTGATCATGTTGGGCGGCTTATTGATTGGGATTCGTCAAAGCCCTTATCACTGCAGCCGGAGACCCCCAGACGCGCAACACAAGTGGTACGGACTCACATCCTTCTTCCCATTATGATCAGCGCTAACGTTATCCCAATACGATCTTCAGGGTACCTGGCAATTCATGTCTGCCAGCCTAACTGGCCGCATGGGTAGGCTGCATGACCACAAGGATGACCTTGAGTCGTCATTTTACACCTTGCTATGGGTGACGTTGATGTATTCAGATTGTTCCAAGCCGGAAAAGGTGCCTTCGCTCCTGAGATCGATTTTTGAGGGAGGTTTTCTTGCCAAGGCAGATTTCCTGAAGGGGAGGACGTTTTTGGATCGAGTCAGCTTTCCCGGCCGTGGTGCCCTCCACACCCTCTTTGACGAGCTGGCCCAAATGTTTGCGGTCCGATATGAGCAAGCACCTACTAAACAAGATAGGGATAGGGCCTCACGGATCAATTCTTACTCCACCGAGTATTACGAAACCACCTCTGTCTACAAATACGACAAACGGATGTCCTCCCTAAATACCCATGCAGCTATTATTGATCTCTTTGAAGCTGCTCTCCGTGACCGTTCACAGTGGCCTCCCAATGACCCTGCAGTGAAACAACGTTTCCACCACGACCCAGTGCTGCACGAGCTGGTGACCAAGTCTGGCTGGAACACAACACTCTTCGTGGAGCAGCTTGAGAGCGGAGATGATGAGATGGAAGCGCAGCCCAATAGGGAAAATGAGGTCGATGATTGCCACAGCCTCCGGTGGGAGCTCTGACTTATCTCACCCCCGGGCCATTTGGTACCTAACCTTTCTCTGTTATAAATACAACTTCAGAATGTCATTTGCTATCCACCAGGCCTCACATCCTTTTTTTCCTTTGTAGTGCGGTAGCGCGGACTCGGTAACGAAATATTGATCTCAGTCTCTGGAGAATAAAGAATTAGGGCGTAATGTAACTTGTATTGTGCTATACCGTGCTACATCGAATGCCAAGAAGATCGAAGAGAAAAGTGAAAAGCGAGAAGAGTCTTTCCTCCCCAAAGTGGGAGAACCTTTTCCTAACCTGCGTGCAACTTCAGCCAGCCGCGCGGCGGCTGTGCCTCAGATTAACTTACTTCTTCAAGTTGTACTCGTCGCAACCCAACTCGGTGCCCACGTTTCAACATTTGGCTGGAGTGGTCACTCATTTACATGTCAAGATACAATGGCACAAAGCTACGCGCAATACAGTCCACTCTTCCCTGTCAAAACTTTCCTAACTTCCAAGTGGTACGCGAATCGAAGATTGTAGCCCATCTTTACCAAGGCATTTTCCCCAGCCTCTTCGATAATTTTCCACGCGTTATCGATGTCGCTCTGTACTGTCATGGTGGCGCCGACGGCAAAACGGACACAGAAAATCTTGCCAAGCGTCGTTTGCGTCAACGCAAGGTCGTGACGGGACTGGAGATCGCTGTAGAATGCCCGATTAAGGGCGTTTACGCGTTCGAGGTCTACTGTATTGCCCATCGATCCCGGCAAAAGCCTGAATAAGGTCAGTGCGAAGGATGGTGGGGTCACGAGTTTGAAGATTTGACTGGAGCGGATGCGCTCAACAAATGAATCGTTCAGGGAGACGCTCTGTACACAAGGCTCTTAACATGAAAAATTAAGGGTGACGAAAGACTTTCCCTGCGAATGTGTGCTTGAAATCCTTCGACGCCGAAACTGCGGAGCACGAACCAGAGCTTGAGAGACCGGAAACGCCTCCCAAGTGCCGGATGCCAGTTTCGATAATCGATCACAATACCTGGGCGATGTCAAGTCTAGGAACAGGACTGCAACTTGTTCAGAGTTGCCCTTACCTGCGTCTCCTTCCTTGGACCTCAAAAATTCCGGAGTAACGTCTAGCGCATTGGTGAGTCGCCTTCGCTCACGCACCCAAAGAGCAGATGCGTCGAGATTTGTCAGGCCCCACTTTGGCGAGTATCACGTAACAGTAAAATCTGGTTCGAACTGAATGAATCACCTTATGAAGGCTGATGCAAATGCTGTCTGTATACTCATTGATTCCGGGCAATTGCGCAATCTCACGGTACTCGGGACAAGCAAGAGTCACGCCTGCCCAAGCGGCATCAACGTGCAGCCACATAAAGGGGCAGCTTTCCCTGACTACTTGTGGTGAGCAAAGTCATGCACAGGTTCGCAAGAGGTCAAGCCATACTTGTAGCCCCAACGTCAGCCACTCGATCGATGGCGCCAGACGATGTCGTTCCAACAGTAGCGACTGATGGACTCCGTCAATTAAAGCCTCACGTGAAAGACGCACGACGACATATGCTCACTCAACACAAAGGGATGGAGCCCTCGAGCGTGGTCTTCTTCCACAGTGGTTCTGAGGGCCTCTCCCGTCAGCCCGGTGTTATCCGTTGTCACTGCTGCGTCCACGTCCAGCGCTCGTACGCGTAACCCGAGCAGCAGCCCTGACTTTACCCCGAGCGAGTGTGTTTGAGTCGTCACATAGATGACGAGCGACTCCAGTGCTATGCCCGGGTGGGCATTGAGGTATCTTGTTCGCGCGGCGACGATGGCGGTGAGAGCCGAATCAGACGCGGTAGTCTGGGCAGAAACATAAATAGATTGAGGTCACGGTGGGCACGCGGAACTTGAAGGAGCATAGGATGCCATCTGACCTGAATGACACCACCGCCCACTTTATTCACATTCCAGAAGACGCTGTGGAGCCCGAACATCTTGGCCACCCAGTCCATGACCGCTGCCTCTAGTTCTGTGCAGGCGGGACTTGCAGACCACTTTCAAGTTTGCCGTGAAGAAAGCAGTGAACCAACCAGTCTCACAGCGTACACCGAACTTTCAAACGTACATTAAAGCCAGGGTTGGTAGTGCTCGAAGACAGTAAATCTCCGAGCATGCCCTCGAAAGTGCACCCTGCCGGAAAGTATGCAAAAAAAGACGGGTGCTGCCAGTGTGTCAACCCTGGGTTCTGGAGTTAGACCCGCGGAGAAAATCGACGAAACAACCGAGTCGAGGTCATACCCGGAAGGATGACCTTCTGATAGTCATCTATGATAGATGCCCACGCATGTCCCTGTTGCGGCGGCGAGTCTCGGACAAGGTAAAACTTCTGCCAGTGTGCCGTGCTTGACTGACAACACACCTGGTATCAAGTCCCGAAGATAGCCTGGTTTGACTTGGGCGACCACTGGTTTTTCGCGTAGCGAATAGTAATAATCACATATGCGATCAATCGCATCGTAGCCTGCTTTTCTGAATCTGGAGTGACGGTCAACGACAGAGACGACGCGATTACGAACTCGTCGCGAGAACTGACTGTTCGATGTCCATTCCGAGTCTGTGAGAACGCCTCAGTGGGAAATGTTGAGAGCGAAGCGAGCACATCTTCTGCATTATAAGCCTTCATACACTGACCAAGTGACGTGTCATTTGACTCAGAACCTTGATTTTGCCAGGCATATCTGGGCAAAAAAAGCCAACTGTTACTCACAAGATAAGATACCCCGGAAAATCCCAGAAACAAGATTTTGAGCCAATGACACGTCACTTAGTTGCTGCATGGGCTTACCAGTAGACTTGGGTCAGTGACCTCATTGACTAGCTTCCGTTCATCTGAAACCGAAGCGGTGACCGGCACTGGTGACCATTGGACGGCCAATTATGTCCAGTGTGTGGTTGTGGACATCTTCGTCATGCTGCGTAACCCACTCCAGTCGTCCGCGGTGAAGCTCAAAACTCATGAAATGTCACGGTCCTCGGCTCAAACTCGCGTCTTGTTTTCCTTTGTTCTTTTGTATATCTTCCAAAAGTATAATGCCTTGGCTCTCACCTCGCTTGGAAACAGTCCTGCTGTTTGTGAAAAAAAATAAAATCTGAATCTGATTTGTCTGGTTAGGTAGGTGTGGAGTACCCTCGGCTCCGATCATCGCAGCTTATTTTAACTTTCGCCAAGACTACGTCTGGCTTCTCCCTACTATTATATAACTTCTCGCGCGCTCTTCGTCGTCCCTAATTTGGTGTGTAATTCACGAATTCTCATTAGCCGATGAAGGGCGTTTTCGACGACGTGATTGGTTCCTCTCTCATTCAGTCTTCCGTCTCTCTCCGATCTCATGCGCTCCACTTTACAGAGGCGATTGAAGCACGGTCGTGTTCCATCTCGACCTCGGTCTCTTTCCAAGAGTGGCGATGGATGACGACCGTGTTCGATAACCCACTCCCAAACATCCAAACTCCCGTCCCCGCACTCCCGCAGGCGCACAGCACGTCAACTTCCCCCTCGGTCTTGACAGTCTTGCATACGGCCATGGACAGTTCAGTAGTTTCGAACCCGAGGTATGTCCCTCCCACTGTTTTGCATCCTTTCGTTTCCAGCTTGATCGTGCTCTAGCTTCTCCCTGCCCACCCACACCCATCTGCCTCTCCACGCGAATGCCCCTTCCTCAAATCGACGGTGATGCACCAGCACCAGCAACGAAGGTATGTCGCATACTTTTTTCTTTTTCTTTTTGCGCCACCCCTGCGCCACCCCAGTCTTCCATCTCTCTCCATCATGCGCTCCACTTTACAGGGGCGACCGATGATAGAGCAAGTATACGCACGGGTAACTGTGAAAATACGCATCTGCAATTCACCTTGTTTGTACCATCCTATACTTCCAAGCGGCACGCGATTCAAGTATCGTAGCCCATATTCACCAAGGCATTTTCCCCAGCCCCTTTGATAAATTTCCACGCCTTATCGATGTCATTTTGCTCTACCCTTGAATTGTTAAATGCTCCACATACAAAGCTTCTGAATGCGCAAGATGCAGCAGAACGGGATGACGTCTTGCCTTGCGAACGTTTTCTCGGGAATCCTTCGACGCCGAAAGTGCGCAGCACGAACCAGAGCTTGAGAGATCAGGACCACATTAGTCCGGAGTTGCCCGTACCTGCGCCTCCTTCCTTGGTCCTCAAGAATTCTGGAGTAACATCCAGAGCGTCGATGAGTCGTTTGCGCTCACGTACCCAAAAGGCAGATGCGGCGAAATTCGTCAGGCCCCACTCCAGGCAAGATCAGTTGGACATTGCAAGTAGGTCTTTGCTAGAAAGGGTTACCCGAAAGTTGATGCAAATGCTGTCCGCATACTCATTAATTCCGGGCAATTGCGCGATCTCGCGGTACTCCAAGAGTCACCCCTGCCCAAGCGGCATCGACGTGCAGACATATATAGGATAGCTTTCCTTGACTACATCACATGAACAGAGTTGTGCACGGGTTCCCAGGAGGTCAAGACATACTTGTAGCTCCTACATCGGCCACTCGATCGATGGCACCAGACGAAGTTGTTCCAACAGTAGCGACTGTGATGAGTTCGTCAAACCTGCGGGAACGAAGCACTGTGACGTATACTCACTCAGAACGAAGGGACGGAACCCTCGGGCTTGGTCTTCTTTCACAGCAGCTCTGAGGGCCTCTCCCATCAACCCAGTATCATCAGTTGTCACTATTGCATCCACATCCAGCGCACGTACGCAACATCTCTGCCTTTTTCCCAAACGAGTGAGTCTGAGTCGTCACATAGATAACGAGCGACTAGCGTTGCGCCCGGGTGATTGGGGCGCATGGAAGAGGGCGATAAGATCTGACCTGAATAACGCCGCCGCCCACCTCGTTCGCGTTCTAGAAGACGCTGTGCAGCCCAAACATCTTGGCTGCAGTAGTCATGGCTGCCTCTAGTTCTATGCAGGCAGGGCTCGCAAGCCACTTTCAAGATTGTCGTGCCAGAGGCGGTGAACCGACCAGTCTTGTAGTGCACAGTGAACCTGCAAACGGACACTGGAGCCAGGTTTGCGGTGCTCAAAGGGGCTCGCTATCGGGAAGGAAGTAGTACGCAAAGAAAGACGGATGCTGCCAGTGTGTTAAGTTAATCCTGACTTCCGGGGTTAGACTCGCGGAGATGTCGGGGAAGCAATCGAAGGCATCCAGGAAGGACGATATCTACCCGGGCCCTCCCGGCGGCCCTGTCCATGGCGGAGTCTCGGATGAGGTAAGAATGATCATCGATCATGTGTTGTGCTCAAATGACAACACTATGATCGGTCACTGGTTTGACCTTGAGCGATAATTTTTCGGGTAATAAGTACATATGCGATCAATCGCATCGTAGCCCGTGTGTGGATGTGCGGATAAATTCGTCATGCTGTATACCTACTCTGTTGTCCCCGATGTGTCGTCCCCAGAATGTCGTCCCCGTTGAAGCGTCTGCGATCGGCCCTTCGCGGTGAAGCTCAAATTGAAATTGAAAATAAAACTCATGCTCACAGTGGCCGCGGTCCCCCGCAACGTCTTGTTTTCCTTCGTTCTTTTGTATATATTCTCAAAGTACAATGCCTTGGCTCTCACCGCGCTTTTGAAAACTCTCCTGCTGCTTGTGAAGAAATCTGGACCTGAAGTGTGTATCTTTGCCTGTGAGGCCGTGAGGGTTGAAACCCCTCGGCTCGCCGCCGAACATCGGAAAGAGTCGTTCCGCAGCCGCAGCATCTTCCTATTTTAAAATTTGTGAAAATACACAACAAATCACAACACGAAACGCGTCACAGTCTGCAAAGTTTATGTCAAAACTCCCCTATACTCCCAAACGATATTCGATTCGAGGATTGTAGCCCATATTCACCAAGGCATTTTCCCCAGCTTCTTTGATAATGGCCCACGCCTTATCGATATCATCCTGCTCTGTTCTGGCTGCGCCGACAGCAAAGCGGACACAAAACACTCCTCCCACCAACGTTTGCGTCAACGCAAGGTCAGGACGGGACTGAAGGTCACTGTAAAATGCCTTATTGAGCACGTTTACACGGGCGAGCTCGTGAGTGCTGTCCGCCGATCCCGGCAAAAGCCTGAACACAGTCAATGCGAAAGAGGGAGGGGTCACGAGTTGGAAGATTCGACTGGCGCGGATGCGCTCAGCAAACGAATTGTTCAGAGAAATGCTCTGCATATAAAGTTTCTAAATGCGCAAGGAGGCAGAGGAACGCGGGATGACGACTCGCCTTGCGAATGTATGCTTGAAACCCTTCGACGCCGAAACTGCGCAGCACGAACCAGAGCTTGAGAGATCGGAAACGCCTCCCGAGAGACAGGTGCCAGTTTCGATAATCGATCACGATACCTGGCGGATGTCAAGTCTAGGATCGGGATCGCGTTAGTCCCCAGTTGCGCGTACCTGCGTCTCCTTCCTTGGTCCTCAAGAACTCCGGAGTGATATCCAGCGCGTCAATCAGTTGTTTGCGCTCACGCACCCAAAAGGCAGATGCGTCGAAATTTGTCAGGCCCCACTTCAGGCAGGATCAGTTGGACGTTGCAAGTAGGTCTTTGCTGGAAAGGTATACCTTGTGGAAGTTGATGCAAATGCTGTCCGCATACTCATTTATTCCGGGCAATTGTGCGATCTCGCGGTACTCGGGACAAGCAAGAGTCACCCCTGCCCAAGCGGCATCGACATGCAGCCATATAGAGGGATAGCTGTTCTTGACTACGTCAGATGAGCAAAGTTATGCACGTGTTCGCAATCGGTCAAGACATACTTGTAGCCCCTACATCCGCCACTCGATCGATGGCGCCAGACGAAGTCGTTCCAACAGTAGCGACTGTGATAGTTCGTCAAACCTGCGGGAAAGATGCACAGTGAGGTATACTCACCTAGCACGAAGGGATGCAACCCCCTGGCTTGGTCTTCATTCACAGCAGCTCTGAGGACCTCTCCCGTCAACCCAGTATTATCTGTTGTCACTGTTGCATCCACGTCCAGCGCACGTACGCGCAACCCGAGTATCATCCCTGCCTTTTTCCCAAACGAGTGAGTCTGAGTCGTCACATAGATAACGAGCGACTCTAGCGCTGTGCCCGGGTGGTAACTGAGGTATCTGGTTCGGGCAGCGACGATGGCAGTGAGAGCCGAATCAGAAGCAGTCGTCTAGATAGATAAGGAAACAGGTCGAGACTGTGGGCGCGTGGAAAAGGGCGATAAAATCTGACCTGAATAACACCGCCGCCCACCTCGTTCACGTTCCAGAAGACGCCGTGTAGCCCAAACATCTTTGCCGCCCAGTCCATGACTACTGCCTCTAATTCTGTGCAGGCGGGGCTCGCAAGCCACTTTCAAGTTTGCCGTGATGGAGGTGGTGAACCGACCAGTCTCGTATCAAACTTCCAAACGTACATTGAAGCCAGGGTTCGCGGTGCTCGAAGACAGTAAATCTCCGAGCATACCCTCGAAGGTGCTCGCTGTCGGGAAATACGCAAAGAAAGATGGATGCTGCCAGTGTGTCAATCCTGGCTTCTGGAGTTAGGCTCGCGGAAATGTCAACAAAGCAATCGAGGGCATCATACCAGGAAGGACGACCTTCTGATAATCATCTACGATATCTGCCCACTCCTGTCCTTTTTGCGGCGCAGAGTCTTGAACGAGGTAAGAACGAATCGAACCCTGTGTTGTGCTCAAATGACAACATACCTGGTATCAGGTCACGAAGATAGCCTGGTTTGACTTGGGCGACCACTGGTTTTTCGCGGAGCGAATAGTAATAATCACATATGCGATCAACCGCGTCGTAGCCCGCTTTTCTAAATCTGACATGGCCATCAATCACCCATTACTACGAGCCCATGGCGAGAACTAACTGTTCGACGTCCATTGCGAGAACTAGGATCTGCAGTGGCGGAGATTGAAACGGCTACTGGTGTGTGGAACTAAAATTACTGAAGCGGAGATGGCCCGGGAGTGTCCCCGCGAGTTCGTGAGGGAAGGTCCGATAATAAGAGGGGAGGAAGTCG
>Ga0209488_10001004_pt1 | contig 23984 bp, 18 predicted proteins | sample Rivendell_Oct201_8_FD_188349 | JGI IMG/M metagenome (GOLD analysis project Ga0209488, IMG submission 188349) | Vadose zone soil microbial communities from the Eel River Critical Zone Observatory, Northern California, USA -... | ecosystem: Environmental > Terrestrial > Soil > Vadose zone >...
TGCCTCATCGCGCTTGAGCTTGATGGTGATCGTTTCGTCGAATCTGTGTTCATCGGTCACAACACGCCTCCGGTCCCTGCTTCCGCAGTTGAGCGTACACCGACCGTCCTAAATTGTTTGTAATAACGGAAGAAATTGACCCAAAAGGATCATAAATCGTTAGGCTTCGGCTTCCTATATTCGCCCGGTATTGCGCTTAATTGGCGCTGAGTAGATCGCCCCTGTGTTGGCGAGAATTGGCCGCGTCGCCAACAGTGTAACGGCCTTGGGTATGACGCATTGCGTCAAGGGGCATACTTTGCATGACGAAAAGATATCATTTTCTGGCGGTGGCCGCGCTGCTCTTAATCCCCGTGGTCACAATATTGGGGCCGATGACAGCCTTCGCGATTAATCCAGAGATCGCCGCTGGGCATCCGGATTATGTGCGCAATTATCGGCTATTGGAAACAGCAAAAACCGTGGTTCTGCTAACGAGCGCCTTGATCGGTTGCGGTCTCTGGCTGATGTGCTGCGCTTTCCTGCTCAAAGCCAAGGTGCGATCATATTGGTGGCTGCCGTCGGCGCTATTGGGGCCGTACGGATTGGCAGTGCTGACCGTGCTTAAGGACCGGGCGCCGGATAGTGGGGACCTGTATCAGCGTTTTATCAGCGGGATGAGGCCGCTGACACGTATAGCCTATGAGATCGTGGTTTTTGTTGCCATTCGAATTACAACTTTTCTGGCGATTATGCTTTGGAGCGACCTGTCGATCGCAGTGGAATCGATCAGAACAGGCGTTCCAGTCGCCGCGATCTTCGAACAGCGAAGCGCCTCCAGCGGCATGTGGGCATTCGGAGATGAGTTCCGAGAATTGTATCTGGTGGCGCTGTTTTATTTGGTGTGGCCGATCTTCTTTAACGTGGCAGGGTTATTCGGCAAATCATTTTTTTCATCGCAGCGAGTATGATTCACGGGTTGGCGATTCGGATGAGGCGTGTTGGTTCGAAAACAGGGCGGGATCAGGTTTGACGTGAATGTCATGGAGATGCTGGGGAAAAGCCCGTGAAGACAAAGACGCGCTGGCCTTCTATCCGGCAAGCGGCGCCGTTGGCCGCACCGTGATCGCGCCGCCAAACCTGGATGCGGAGATGACCCGAATATTGCGCGCGGGGTCCGATGCAACGATGAAGGACGCCGCGTTCTTGGCCGAGATCGAGAGCACCAAACTGGAATTTGAGCCGATGAGTGGCGCGCAATTGCAGGCTTTGGTCAATACATCGACGAATGTCACAAGTGCGGTGCTTCAGCGCGCGCGAACGGCGCGAGCGGAGTAAGGACGCAATCGGGCCGATCAAGCCGAATTTGGCCGACACTGAATGGTTATCCTGGTCCGGTGGGATCGAGAATAATGAGGACCACGTTATAAATGCGACTCCGCGTTCAGGTTCATCAATGCGACGTCAGCTTGGCGATAGCGTGAAAGGGACCACACCGATGATTCTATCGATAACCCCGCTCCAATCGATAAAGCTGATCGCGTTGAAATTGGAGGAGCTGATAAACCGCGACGGAAAGAATTGCTGTCGACGTGGCGTGAAGAACGCGCCTGCACGATTTCAGCGACCCGCGTACCAAAAATGTGCTGATGCGATTGCTAGAAAAGCTTTAAACATTATTATGAAACCCAACCCAAAAACAGATAGTCCGCTTCTTCGCCGGCATGGGGGTAAAGCGAGAGCCAAGAAGTTAAGCAAGAAACGCCGTTCCGAGATCGCAGCAATGGGCGGGAAAAGCACGGCATAAAAAATAGTCTCACTGCCTAAAAAGTGAGCCCCAGCTGAGACAGGGGAGTCATGCTGGGGCTCGGAGGTTCGTCATGCTCTCCCTGTGGGGGGGAGCGCTGGTAATTTACCGCCCTCACGCTGGTCATGTCCATTATCTCCTGGTGTAGGTGCGACATCGGCTTTCGCCGCCTGCTGTTCAGCCGCCCATCGTTCATTGGCTTTTTGCGACTTATCCACATCCTCGGCCACTTTTCCCCAGTAAGAACCTATCTGAGCTTGGTAGTGCGCGCGCAATCCCATGCACAGAGCGGGTAGAAGGATGGCGGCCGATGCGCTCGGGCGCAAGCTGCACGTGATGGCAGCCAGTAGCGAGCGTGGCTATTCGCGCTGCTCTATTTGGATGCAATTCATTCAAAGCGGAGAACATCGCGATGAAAAAGAGCTCATCGTTTGCTATTGCCACAAGTGTCGTCCTCGGCTGTATTAGTCCATTGACCCCTTGCAGACATTCCTTATTCGGAACGAAGGCCCATAGTAACTTGTCCGACGATCTCGCGCAGCCAGCGATGCGGCGGCTGATTATCAAGCCACCGCGGCCAAATCATTGCGGTTTCTAATGTGGGTGACGGATGCGGCAGCGGGCGAATCACGAGCGGACGATAACGAACCAATTCTTCGGCGACGCGTCGTTGGAGAACCGACACCATTTCCGAGGCGACCAAGATGCGCACCGCAGACAAAAACGGTGCGCGCAATTTTATCCGGCGCGTCAGCTTCCGCCGGGCAAGGGCCTGATCAATGAAAACTGTGTCATACGCGACTGATGAAATTGCAAGGTGCGAAAGCGCGGCAAATCTTTTCATCGATAGTTCGCGGGTGCTTGTTGCGGGGTGATCCTTGCGCAATACAAGAACGAAGTCATCTTGCAACAGTGCCTGGCGCGAAAATCGCTCAGCTTGCTCCAGGTAGGGGCCGATCGCCAAATCCAGCTCACCGCGATCGAGCAGGTCGAGGATTTTGAGCGTACCGCTTGGGCGAAACTCGAGGGTCACCTCCGGAGCAATCTTGGTGATCCGCCCGGCCAAAGGTCCGACCAACACAACCGCCGAATAATTGTCCACTGCAACCCGAAAGCTTCTCGTCGCTTTGGAAGGAATGAATTGGGTGGGCTCAAGTGAATGCTGCAACCCGTCAAGCGCCGATCTGACAGGCAATGCAAGTTGCTCGGCCCGCGGTGTCGGCAACATGCCTTTGGGGCTGCGGATGAACAGATCGTCTTTCAACATGTAGCGCAGCCGGGTCAATGCATGACTCATCGCGGGTTGGCTAAGGCCAAGGCGCTGGCCTGCGCGCGTTACATTTCGTTCCTGCATCACAGCGTCGAAGACAATGAGCAGATTGAGGTCGATTGCGCCCAATTTCACGCTGGGTGTCGGCAAGGGATCCTCCCACGACATAATGCTTAATGGACATATATGAATGAAGAGAATGCATTTCCAACATGCGCGGCGCGACCTATATCGCTCTCATCAGGCTCAATCACAAGACCTGAAACAAGCAAGGAGACTATCATGACGAACTCCAAAAAAGTGATTGCGAAACTCGCGGTTGCCATCGGCCTAGTTGGAAGCTTGGCCGTCAGTGCCGCCAGCCCCTCACTCGCCCGCGTGGCCGCGGCAGATGCGGTCTCGCACTCTTACGAGCCCGGAAGTAACGGTTCCGTCTGGTCATTCCATCCTGGTTACACGGATGAGAGCCCGGCTCAGCGCACACGCCATCGTACATCCGACTTCAATGCGCACGCCGAAGTGCGCGGCCTCAACCGCCACGGCGCCGTCGTCGACGACCCGCCCGGATCTGCATTTCAGACCGAAGGCAATAACGACGCCATGGGCTGCCCTTGCTGAAGGATAGCGTGCGCGCTTCGCAGCCTGAAGGTGTCGACCACCCCCTTTGCCAACGAAAATGGCGCAATCGACAAAGAAGCAAAAGCATGTCCGCGGTCACTGTCACGAGATCCACCGGCTCCATCGGCGATGCAGAATCGTCTGAAGCAACCTGGCGCCCATCTAGGGGTTTGGAGCCTCAAGCCATAGCGATCGAGACCGAGCATCTCTCCCGTACGATTGTCGATAGGGTTCTGGTTAGCGACATCACCGTGCAGGTGCAGCCCGGCGAGGTGCTAGCGGTCGTCGGTCCCAGTGGGGCGGGCAAGTCGTCCTTCCTGCGGCTATTGAACCGCCTTGATGAACCAACGGGCGGGACCGTGCGGCTCAAGGGTCAGGACTACCGTGAGCTGGCGCCACGAGAACTGCGGCGGCGCGTCGGCATGGTCATGCAGATGGCGTATCTCTTTCCCGGAACGGTAGCTGCAAACATCGCCTTCGGACCATGGCAATGCGGCGAAGGACTTGCCGCCGAGCAGATTGATGCGCTGCTGCAGCGCGTCGGCTTGCCCGGGTACCAGGAGCGAGATGTGAGCAACCTGTCGGGCGGCGAGGCACAACGTGTATCGGTGGCGCGCACGCTGGCGAACGTCCCGGAGGCGCTATTGCTGGACGAGCCGACCTCGGCCCTTGATGACGTTTCAGCGCGCGGGATCGAAGACCTCGTGCTGACCATCAATCGCGAGCGGCGTATGACGTGCGTGATTGTCACGCACAATACGGCGCAGGCCCATCGCATCGCCGACCGCACAATGATCCTGCAAGCCGGCAAGCTGGTCGCGATCGGCCCCACGAAGGAGGTCCTACGTGATCGCTGAACTCCTGAACACCCTGCACAGCAACATCGTTATGGGAATGGCCCAGGCGGCTGGCGCCATCACGCTCTGCGCGGCTGTGGTGCTGTTGTGCCGCCGGTTTGCCGTGCACGTCGAGCGCGAGACCGCGATATCGCTGGGGCGGGGTCTCGTGCAGATGGTGTTTGTGGGGATGGTCCTGGCTGTGTTGCTGCACGGAAATCTGCTGGTGGGCGTTCTCATCCTGCTCGGCATGACCTTTGCGGCCGCGGTGACCGCCTCGCGCCGCGCCCGGGACATCAAGGATTCGCTCCTGCTCTCGTTCTATGCGATCGCCGCCGGGTCAGGTGTCGTGATCGCCGCGATGCTTGCCACTGGAACGCTCACCGCCGACATTGCAGTACTGGTGCCGGTCGGCAGCATGATCATCGCCAATGCCATGAACGCCTGCGCGCAATCTATTGAACGCTTCAGAGCCGATGTCGCTGCGCATGTGGGCCAGATCGAGGCGGGCTTGGCGCTCGGCGCCGACCCTGACGCGACGGTTGCGCCTTATGTGCAGAGCGCGGTCTATGCCAGCCTGCTTCCTCGTCTCGATATGCTGAAGTCGCTCGGTCTGGTCTGGATACCAGGCGTGATGGCCGGCATGATGGTGTCGGGTGCCAGCCCGGTTTACGCAGGCATCTATCAATTCATCATCGTCGCCATGATCCTGGCGGCGTCGGGCATTGCCGGGCTGGTCGTGACTCTGCTGATGCGAATGCGCGCCTTCTCTCCAGCTTCGCAATTGACGCTGCGCCCCGGTGAGCGGCAACAGGGGCCAGACCGGCTCGCAAAGCGCATGCCGAGCCCAGCATAGGAGGCGTTCCCTCGCGCTGGCAAGTCCTACGGGCTGCGGTGAGTTTTTACGGTTGTCGAAAGCTGTCGCTGCCAGCTGCAATATTGGTCACGGCCTACAGGTAACAAACACAAGCCGAACGGAGGGGTCGCGCAATTGATGGTGGAGCGAAGCCAATGCCGAAGTCAAAAATCAAAGAACAGCAGGGCAAGAGCGTGAAGCCGCAGAGGTCATCTCCCCTTTCCGAGCAAGAAGCAGAAGCATTTCAGACTCTTCAAGCGGAAAATCAGCGTCTTCGGGACTTGGTGGTTTATCTCACCGCTGCGGTGCTGCGAAATATGGGGGTCGATCCTGCTATGGATGCTCGCACTGTTAATAGTGCCGATTCCAAGCAGCTGAATCGCGCTCTCGATATCCTGGCGAGGCCGTTTCCCGGTCATGAGTTGCTAACGCCGCGCGAACGCGCGGTGTTGGCCCAGATTGTGAAAGGAGCTTCTAGCAAGGAAGCTGCTCGGACACTGGCCATCAGCGCGCGCACTGTCGAATTTCACCGGGCAAATATCCTTCTAAAGCTTGCCGCAAAAAATACAGCCGAGCTGATACGAATCGTACTCGGTGAATAGTTAGGGCAATCAGCGGCGATCCGCTTGAAACGTCGAACCTTGATTTATTGACACTCCATTTACCAGGATAACCAAAGACACAGCCAATCCCAGTAAACTTACCGGTGCTAATTTCTTCGTTTTGCCTTCAAGTCAATCCCAGTTTGTGGGTGGACGGGGAGTTAGCAATGCGGTTGGCATCGGCTCGGAATCGCGTCCGGCAGTATTGGCCGCTCCTCGCAGTAGCATGCACTGGGCTCGCTTTGTCTTGTGTTGCCTGGTTCGCCGTTTCAGTTCGCGAAGATCAGTTGGCCGCGCTGGAACTCAGCGCTCGCGCGAACAGTCACCGGCTGATGCTCCAGGGTGGGATAAATACCTATCTGAGCAAAATCGTCGCATTGCGCGCCCTGTATAAGTCCGACGACAATGTCAGTCACGCCGAATTCCAAACGTTTTCGGACGAACTGCTTCGTGGGCAGACTGCTATTCTTGCGATTTCCTGGATTCCGCGCATCTCACACGCCCAACGCGCCACACATGAGCTTGAGGCCGTTCGTGACGGTCGTCCCGGCTACCGCATTGTAGTCGAAAATGCGAACGGCGATCTGGTTCCTTCCCCTGAGCGAAGTGAATATTTCCCGATACTTTATTCTTCGCAGGATCAGCACGGTTCCTTTGTCCTCGGACTTGATCTCAACGACGGCGGCCGGCGACAGCGGACGCTGGAGCGTGCGAGGGACACTGATCAGGTTGCAACGAGCGAGATTATTACGCTCCGCAGCGGGGAGGGCAATCGAAGCGGATTCCTTTTCATGCAACCCGTCTACCGGGCGGACCGGCCTCACGAGACCGTGGAGGATCGACGCCGCAACCTCATTGGCCTGGTCCAGGGCGTGTTTCAAATCGGCGTGCTGATCGAGACCATTCTCACTGAGACGGTGGTACCTGCCGGTTTGGACCTGTATTTCCTTGCCGCGGATTCCGGTGGCAACACGTCGGCGCTCTATTTTCATCCATCGCGCAAACGTGCGGGCCCGTCCGGGCCGCAGCCGCTTGAAGCGCTCGCCACGAGCCCGCATTGGTCCGGTGACCTGAAGGTGGGCGATGCCACGTGGAGATTCGTTGCCGTGCCGATCCCAGGCGGGCCAGGCACTGCGAGCCACGCCGTTTCCTGGATGGTGCTTGCCGGGTGCTTATTGATGACGTTGCTTGTGGTGGCCTACATCTGGACTTCCCGCCGTCATGCCGAGCGGCTTCACGCAAAGAACGAACAGCTTGATGCGGCGTTAAACAACATGTCGCAAGCCCTGCTGATGTTCGATTCATCGGCCCGACTGTTGATCAGCAATATGCGCTACTGTGAGATGTACGGACTATCACCTGACATCACAAAGCCCGGGGCCACCCTTTATGAAATGGTCAAGCTTCGACAGAAGAGTGGAACGTTTTCTGCTGACCCGGAATTGTATGTCGACAAACTGATTTCAGGCATCGCACAGGGGAAAACGTTAGAGGCGATTGGCAAATTGCCGGATGGCCGCACGATTGCCGTGGTAAACCACCCGATGTCCGGTGGCGGCTGGGTCGCTACACATGAAGACGTGACCGCGCGCGTGCGTGCCGAAGCCAAAATGTTGCATATGGCTCTGCACGACGCGTTGACGAATCTAGCTAATCGCCTCTTCTTTCGGCAAGAAATGGAAGCTCGGCTTGCGCATCTGGCATGTAATCAAAAATTCGCAGTTCTTTGCCTCGACCTCGATGACTTCAAGAGCGTCAACGATACTTTAGGGCACCCGCTTGGAGACAATCTGCTTTGCCAAGTCGCGGACCGGCTGCGCAACTGCCTGCGTGAAGGCGATCGTGTGGCGCGGCTCGGTGGCGATGAATTTGCCATCCTTCAAGCGAGCACCATCGAGCCGGCCGAGATAACATCGCTCATGGCGAGGCTTATCGAAGTCATCGGCGCACCCTTTGATCTTGAAGGACACCAGGTTGTCGTCGGAGTCAGCATCGGTGTCGCTTTGGCACCTACCGATGCCGCTGATCCCGATCAACTGCTCAAACTTGCCGACATGGCTTTATACCGTGCCAAAGCCGAGGGTGGCGGCACCTATCGATTCTTCGAGCCGGAAATGGATGCCCGCATGCAGGCACGGCGCGTCCTGGAGCTTGGTCTGCGCAGAGCCCTCAGTAATGGCGAGTTCGAGCTGTACTACCAACCGGTTGTCAATCTGGAAAGCGGGCAAATATCTGGATTCGAGGCGCTCATCCGTTGGAACCACCCCGAGCGCGGAATCATATCGCCCGCCGACTTCATCCCACTCGCGGAAGACACGGCGTTGATTGTGCCCATCGGTGAATGGGTACTGCGAAAGGCCTGCGGCGAAGCCGCAAGATGGCCAAACCATGTCAGCATTGCGGTGAACCTTTCGTCCGTACAGTTCAAAAGGGGCAATGTAACTCAAGCCGTCATGAGCGCTTTGGCGCGTTCGGGTCTCTCGGCCGGTCGCCTTGAGCTCGAAATCACCGAATCAGTTCTCCTGCTGAATAGCGAATCCACTCTCAATACACTGCATCAGCTCCGGGCCATGGGCGCACGAATTTCGATGGACGATTTCGGCACCGGTTATTCATCTTTGAACTATCTACGCAGCTTCCCGTTCGACAAGATCAAGATTGACCGATCGTTTGTCCACGATCTTTCGTCCGATAGGGATTCCGTGGCCATCATTCGGGCCATCATCGGATTGGGGACCAGCCTGGGCATGATAACCACAGGAGAAGGCGTTGAGACACGCGAGGAGCTGGAGTTCTTGAAAAGTGAGGGCTGCACCGAGGCGCAGGGATTTTTATTCAGCCAAGCGCGTCCTGCTGAGGAGGTCCGCGCCCTCTTGGCGCATCACGCGGTCGACACCAAGGCCGTGGCCTAATCCGCATTGGCTGCGCACCGTCCCGCTCCCAAGATGCATCCGGGGCTCGGCGATCTCGTGTTGAGGAACTTTCATCTGTCCCTGCGGTTCTTTATATTGCGGAATGTGACTTAGCGCTCTCTTTGGGATGGCGTCCTTGAAGCCCGCGTTCACGTATACCGGTATTGAAATTCTGGGCAATATACCCTGGGGTGGACACCTTTGCGTATTTTATGAAACAAAACTGGATTTTTTCGACATCATGGTCCCGTATTTGAGTGCCGGATTAGAAAACAAGGAATTCTGTTTATGGATATTGCCCCCGCCCGTGTCTCAACAAGAAGCCTTGGAGGCATTGAAGCGCGGAGTGCCGGAATTAGATCGACATTTATCGAACGGCGATATCGAGCTGGTGTCAGAAGATCACTGGTTCAGGGAAGGAGCCAATATGATTGAACTTCCTACCATGGTCGAGCGTTTCGATAAAAAGCTTAGAGCGGCCATTTCCAGAGGCTATGTGGGATTACGTGCCAACGGAAGCGGCGCGGCTCCTAAAAAGATCAATAAGCTTAGCGAATTAGAAAAAGAGGTCGACGATCTAATCGCTGATGAAAAAATGATTTTCTTGTGTTCTTTCCCCTTGGAAGACAGCAGCGCCTCTGCGGTCCTCGATGCGGCGCGCACCCATCAGGTGACAGCGGCGCTCCGCAATGGTTCTTGGGAAGTCATCGAGACGCAAGGCGCAGGAGCTGCTAATTTATCGGACCAATTGATTGACAAAGCTAATCGATCCGCGACGCTGACACCGCGTGAACACGCGGTTTTAGCCCAGATAGCCGCGGGATTCTCAAGTAAGGACGCCGCTCAAAGGCTTGGAATAAGCCCTCGTACTGTCGAATTTCATCGAGCTAATATTTTGCAAAAGCTACAGGCGAAAAACACGGCCGATCTTATGCGTATAGTACACGGGAACATTCCTCCAAACTGAAAAACTCGAAGAAGTGCTAGGATTCCTTTATGCAAAGCCACTTTCGGCTCAAGGGATTGAGGAATTTCTGATGTTAAATCGGAGGCGCTCCCGCGACTTCGGGAAGATAGCAAACGCGCTCGTCGGGTACGCCATCATGGTAATCTCCGCAATGTATCTAATCCATACCATCGGCTCCGGGTACCGCAGCAGGCAGTTTTCGCATGGGCATCCCGTCCGGATAGGCGGACGGCGCGACACGCTTGGCAGGTGCCGTTGACGGGCGTGGCGTCACTGAACCTGTCACGACCGGATCGCTCGCTGATTTGGCTGCGAGCGGGCGATAGCCGGCGCGCGCCGCGACTGCGGCACCGGAGACAGCGCGCGGATTGCATGCGCGATATCCATTGCTGCGCCGCATGAGATCGACATGGATGTGATCGTAGTGATGGACATCGGAACCCGGTGCCAAAACGGTCGTGAACCGATCGCAGGCCGCGCCTTGAACGTCGCGCAGGAATGCCTGTTCCTGCGGTGCACCGTTCCAGCCATCCTTCACATTGATCTTGCGGCCGTCGGCAAGGATGAAGGCCGCAACATCGAGCGCATTGCCGAAAGCATGTTCGGAGATTCGCGCATTGGGATCGCCATTCATGCCGCGGCATGAATAGGCCGATATCTGCTTGATTTCGACGACGGGCTGGCCGAACCAACGCAAAGCCGCCGGCTGCACCGCTTCCTCGATCCACTTTTCGAGCACCGACACGACCGGACAGGCGAGCGTCGCCGCCGGACTGACCGAGACCGGCCCCACCACTGGCTGGGGCACCGGCTGGCCGCGCAGCGGAGCGAACCCCGGAAACCCGGATGGTGCAGCGCGCACGCCGATCGCCGACGGGGGGCGCAACTCGTCAGAAAACCCGAGCGCGCCTCCATGGCCAAGCCCCGAAATTTTGAGCGGAAAATCCGCACCGCAAACGCCGGGCCCGCTGATCGGCTGGATGCGGACCTTGTTCGGCCCCTCTTTCAGGGCGCCTGAAGTGAAGCACGCCACCTCGGCATCGTGCCGCCAGGGCTCGCGCTCGACAAAGAACCCGCCGCTGCATCCGGCCAGCAGGCCGGCGACAGCCAAGGCTGCACCCCCAACGAGAAACCAACGGACATCCATGATGCGGACAATGCGATGGATGTTGTTAATGACTTGTCAAAGAATCGGGCGGCGCCCGCGCCGTTGGACGCAAGGCCTGCACTATGGTTAAGAAGTGATCATGCCGCCGGCGCGCCGCCTGACCGATCGCATCGTTGCATTGATAGAGAGGAAGCCTTGATGTTATCGGCTCTTGATCTTGCTCGCCGGATAGAAGCCGGCACCTTGACACCTGTTGAAGTCGTCGAGGCCTGCGCGGCGGCGATTGCAAAGCGAGAACAGGAAATCGGCGCCTTCGCAGTCCTTGACATTGAGAACGCGCGGCAACGAGCCCTTGAGCCCGCATTGAGGTCGCTGCCGCTGCGCGGGCTTCCGGTTGGCATCAAGGACATTTTCGACACGGCCGACTTGCCCACGCACTATGGTTCACAAATATACGCGGGCTACCAGCCGCGGTCGGACGCCGCCATGGTCACGCTGGTGCGGCGCGCCGGCGGCATCAAACTGGGCAAGACCGTCACCACCGAATTTGCCAGCCTCGAACCCGCCGCCACGCGCAACCCGCGCAATCCCGCCCACACGCCAGGAGGTTCGTCGTCGGGTTCGGCCGCAGGCGTCGCGGCCGGCATGGTGCCGATCGCAATCGGGAGCCAGACCGGCGGCTCGGTGATCAGGCCTGCGGCCTATTGCGGCGTTGCAGGATTCAAGCCTTCGTTTCGCATGCTGCCGACTGTCGGAATGAAATGCTTTTCGTGGTCGCTCGACACTGTCGGCTTGTTCGCCGCCGGCGTCGCCGATGTTGCTTTTGCGGCGCAAGCCATCAGCGGACGCGAACTCCGCATCGATCAGGCACAGCCGCAGGCGCCAACGATCGCGCTGGTGCGCAGCAGGGCCTGGCCAGAGGCCAGCCCCGACATGCAGCATGCGGTCGAGGATGCCGCCACGCGCGCGGAGCGTGCCGGCGCCAAGCTCATCGCACTCGAACTGCCGGAAGCGATCGAACAGGCGACGAGCGTGCACGCAATCGTTCAGAACTACGAGGCGTTCCGGGCACTCGCATTCGAATACGATAACCACCGTGAAGAACTCGGGCCCATTCTCCGCGCGCAACTCGACGAGGCCGCCGCCATCACGGCTGACACCTATGATGACGCGCGCCGGGTGGCGCGCCGCGCGCGTCAGGCTTTTGCGAACCTGATGTCCGACGTCAGCATTATCCTGACGCCGTCAGCACCGGGCGCAGCCCCGCCAGGATTGAACTCGACGGGCCTGCCGACCTTCAACAAGCTGTGGACGCTGTTAGGCGCCCCCTGCGTCAATGTGCCTGGCCTCTTGGATCGGGAAGGCTTGCCGCTCGGAATCCAGGCCGTGGGCCGATTCGCACGCGACCGCATGACGCTCGAGGCGGCGTGTTTTTTGGAAGGGGTGGTGAGCCAGTAAGCGATTAATGTGCCCTTTTGGGACAACCGTGCCATTGGCTACTGCAGATTTGGCTTCGTTTTGGCCAAAATACCTGAGTTCGTTTTGCTCCCGGCGACACCCTATGCAAATTTATTGTTGAGTTTTATTCGTAAACACCACTTTTAGATGCATTAGGCGGTCACCCCTTTGGCAGGATCATGCGATCAAGCGGTCCGCGACGCAGATCGGCGGCGACACAAAAATGCGCCCGGCAGGGCTGCGGGCGCAATGCGACATTACCATTTCGCCAATAGAGGATCCGCAAAGCACAGTCAAGTAAAAGTGCACCCGCTCAATTCTCTGTGCATCGGCTTTTAGCGGCGTCGCTCAACCGTCCACGGCCGGCGCACTCCGTCGCGCACATGAAGAATTTCTACAGCATCAGTCTCTACAGTATAGAAAATCTTGTAGCCGTATTTGCGAACAACCTTGACATGAATGGCTGGGTCAGAAGTCGGCGGCGCACCCAACGGATGTTCTCCAATAAACTATATCGCAGCGTAAATGGCTTTGGTCACGTCCTCGGCGGCAATAGGGTTACGATCATTGAGATAGCCAAAAATATGGTCGAGATCGGCAAGCGCCAACGCGCGGTAACGCACTTTCATTTGACGCCACGGCGCTTCCAGAATGACGAAACCTCATCATCCGGGACAATTGGACTACGGCGCGCCTTGTCGATCGCCGCTTTCTCATCCTCATCCAGCACGTAAACACCCGTGCGGCGCGCCTCAATCTCGCGTGCCACATCGGCAAGCTCCTCCTGGTCCTGCTCGGGCCAGGTCGCGACACGTTCCAAAATGGTTTTCACAGCTGGGCTCATGTGACAAATATAACATGCCGTGGATGATTTTCCATACCGTTATGGCCTAGTCTGCCGTTCCGGGGGTCTAAAACGTTCGCCTTCCCTACAGCTTCAACACCACGAAATTTCAATAAGGACGCATCGCGCAAGGTGATGCGTGGGTGATCCTGCTAATCGTCGTGCTAATTCACGTTTCAATGAGGACGCATCGCGCAAGTTCCGCAGGCGATCAAGGCGGTCGAAGCCGCCCATGCGCGCGGACTCGAATGGACGGTGGATGCCGACATCGAAAAATATTTCGACACGATCTGGCATCGGCAATTGATGACCGACCTTGCAATCTGGATCGACGACGAACGCATCCTTCGTTTGCTGCTACGCTGGCTTCGGACCTTCGGCTGGCGGGGACGCGGGGTCGCACAGGGCGCGCCGATTTCTCCATTGCTGGCGAACATCTACCTGCATCCCATCGACCGCCTGACGGCCACTTTGGGATACCGGATGGTTCGCTATGCCGACGATTTCGTGATCCTGGCGGCAACGTCCAAGGAGGCCAGTCGCGCCCTGAGGGACATCGAGCGACTGTTGCGCAACCGCGGTTTGTCGCTCAATCGGCAGAAGACGCGAATCGTCGCACCCGGGGAGACGATCAATTTTCTTGGACACACGATCGCGACGAAGGACGCCACGGGGGCCAAAAATCAGAACGGGGCGGCCTTCATGCCGTCAAACCCGGCCCCCGCCACCACACCTGTTAACAACTAAATGGCATTCGGCAGCATTTCTGCAATTTTCATAAGTAATTCGACGCAATTGTGGCAGGAATGCTGACCAACACAATCACGCCATAAAGGTATCAAGTCGCATGATATGTTTAAAATCGGGAATAAATTAGTTAAAATTATCAATCTGTTGAAGGATTATTTCGTGAAAATCGAATCCCCGCCATGTGTAACGCGAGGACCTACAGGATAATTCCTATTTCGTCTTGGCCTAAACCCTGCTAGTCTTGGTCTAGGATCAACAAGGAGGGAGCTACTCTATTGGACCTTACCATGAACTTGAACATGTTGGCGCTATGCGCTGCGTTCGCGTTCGTCGGTGCGATTCTGTTGGGAGCTTTCTAGGATCGCGCTGATAGGCGGCGCTGACACATAACGATGTATCAGCGCCGACAACAGAGGCCCGTCTGGTCAGACTGGTTGAGAGCGGCAAGCACCGGGGAGAATATCTCCGGTGCTTTCGTTTTGGCGCCGCGCGATCTTTCGTCGTCATGGCCGGACTAGAGTCATCCACGCGCTACATTCCAACCTGCTGCTGTCGGAGGCGTCGAACTATCAAGGGCTGGAACGCATCGCAACGCCTATTTAATCAATATTATTGATCTATCTGCTAAGGATTGCATGAAATCTTAAGGTCGAAGTGGTTATTTGCGCTTGTCTGGTTTTAAACAAGACGTCCTATTGAGTTGAACATGTCGGCCCCCGCCGCCACTATGGGCTGTGACACTCTGAACGCAAGCTCGGCTTGCGTTCTCGATGATGACGTTCACATTGGGAGACTGGTGTGCCAGCTCCTCGTCGCCAATGGCTTCACGCCGCGTCAATTTGCCGATCCGGTCACATTCTTGACAGAGGTCAAGGCTTCGTCCCCTAAGTTGATTGTGCTTGATCTCGCACTTGGTCAGACGGACGCCATTGAGATCATCCGGAAGCTCGAAGTCATAAAGTACGAAGGCAAACTGCTGCTGATGAGCGGCCACGACGAAACCGTCCTCGATAAGATCAAACAAATCGGTGCGTCCCGCGGGTTGGCGATGGTGCCGCCGCTCCGTAAACCTTTTCGCGCGAACGATCTTAAGCGCAGCCTGGAGGCGCCAGTCGAGATATCATGCGCTCCGGTCAAAGCGCAGAACTCCCCGGTCAAGCCGGTGGTGGTCGATCTCGCAGAGGCACTTGCCAACCGCTGGCTGGAACTTTGGTACCAGCCGAAGATCGATCTTAACTCCATGAAAATTTGTAGTGCCGAAGCATTGGCGCGCGTAAGGCATCCAAAGCATGGCATCGTATTGCCCGCATCGTTTCTTCCAGCAGCGAACGATCCCGTATACCTGCCGCTGACCAAATTTGTGATCCAACAAGCATTGGAGGATTGGAGTTACTTCAACGAACGGCAAGTGCTCCTCAAGTTGGCAGTCAACATCCCATTATCGACCCTTCGCACATCCGAGTTCGTTACCTACGTGCGTGAAGCATTGCCAAAGGACCCACAATTTCCCGGCTTTTTGTTCGAGATCACCGAAGATGAAGTAACCGGAGACGTGACCCAGATTGACGAGATCGCCGCGCAATTGGGACTTTGCAACATTGGGCTGTCGATCGACGATTTCGGGGCGGGCTACTCGTCGCTGTCCCGGTTGCGTGACCTGCCCTGTGCCGAGGTCAAGATCGACCGCAGTTTCGTATCAAATTGTTCGCTCGACGGGGCCAAGCAGTCGCTGTGCAACGCCGCAATCGAACTCGCGCATAAGTTCGGGGCCAGTGTTTGCGCCGAAGGGGTGGAGAACCCCAACGATCTTCAAAAGTTGATCGAAATGCGGTGTGACACAGCCCAAGGTTCTCTTTTCGCACGGCCAATGAGCAGGGACGCCATCGTTCAAATGCTCTCCGACCCAGCCGAACCATCAAGCCATGAGTTTCTCCTGTCGGGCGCTCTTGAGCCCGAGAAACGAGATTACCGTGGACAGCGTAGCCGCGCTGCCAGACAGTTCGCTCTGTGAGTCGGCATCGAAGAACGCCCCGTCTCGGTTTCCACGCCCGACAATTTCGGGCGCGGAACTACGTGTAACAAACATCGGTCGAATCGCGATGCGCCATCTTTCGCCAACGAATTTTCGCGTTACTGAAAAAGGTGCCCCCGCGGTCCCCGAAGGCCAACCTCTTGCGGACGCACCGATCGTTGACGCTGCGAACTCTCCAAACAGGCTGCGTCCGAAGCATCCAAGGTGGTTCATCAGCCCAATTATAATGGTCATCGCCTTCGGAATTCTGTTGATTGTGGGAATCGGGCTCGGCACCACGATATCGGTTTTCAATTTACGAGATCGCGCGCTCGCCAATAGCGAGCGTGAGCTCAAGAACATCGCACTGATCATCGCCGAACAAACCGATCGATCTTTCAAGGCGATCGAACTTGTGCATGACAGCATCGTCGAGTACATGCGGTCGGTCGGGATTTCATCGAGCCAGGACTATCAGGATCAGATGTCCAGCCTGAACGTGCAACTGATGCTCAGGAATAAGCTCACCGGGTTGCCTCATCTTGCCGCCATCAACCTGTTCAATTCAGACGGAAACCTGGTCAATTTTTCTCGTCCATGGCGGGACCCGGCCATCAGCATCGCGGATCGGGACCATTTCAAAGCGCTCAAATCGGACCCGGCGTCGACAATACTTGTAAGTGATCCGCTGCGCTATCGCATCAACGGTGAATGGGCGCTCATTGTCGCCCGGAGGTTGACCACGCCAGATGGCGCGTTTCTGGGTGTCGCTGTGGGAGCGGTTGAACTCTCGTATTTCGAGAAGTTCTTCAGTTCTCTGGCGCTCGGCGACCATAGTTCGATTGCCATTTTTCGCAGCGATGGCACGCTGCTGGTGCGCCATCCGGTCATCGAGGGGACCATTGGGCAGGCCTACACAGGAATCATCGACTTTCTGAGTGACCGTAACGATGGCACGGTTTGGTTGGGCGGCAAAATGGACCAGAAGAAACGCTTGGTAGCCGGCCATCGCGTGACAAATTATCCGATGATCGTCACCGTCGGTCGTGAGGAAATGGCCATTCGCGCTACCTGGGCGCAAGAATCCTACGTTTTGATCAGCCTTGCCGGTGTTGTTGGATTGATCATCGTGCTCGTGCTCTTTGGCATCGTACGGGAGATGTTGCGGGGAAGCACTCGGTCGCAAGAAATGCTGCGGGAGGAAAAACGCAAACTCCATGCGGCGCTCAACAACATGTCGCAGGGTCTTTGCATGTTCGATTCGGCCGGGCAACTCATCTTGTATAATGAGCGATATGGCGAAATCTGGGGGTTGCCCCCCGAGGAAATCGGGCTCGGCACCAGCCTCCGTGAACTTCTCGACCACCATACGGCAGCCGGATTTATTACAGGCGACCCCGAGAGATATTGTGCTGAAATCCTGGCCGGAGTAGCTCAGGGAACACTGACAACTCGATTGGTCGCGACGACCGACGGTCGGATTATTCAAGTTGTTAACCGACCGATGAAAAACGGCGGATGGGTCGCGACCCATGCGGACGTTACGATGAAGACGCGCGCCGAGGCCGCCGTTCGCGAATCGGAATCGCGTTTTTCCGATTTGTTCGAATTCTCTCCCGACGGGCTCGTGCTGTGCGACAAGGCGGGCATCATCCGGTTGTCGAATGGTAGCGCGAACAGGATGTTCGGTTATGAAGCAAAGGAACTCGTAGGCCAGCCCATCGAAAAGTTGCTTCCTCAAGGTGCCCGCGCGACCTACGCAAGTTTGATAGACAAATTCTCTCAAGCTCCAACGCAACGGCAAATGGGTGCAGCATCGACACGACTCGAGGGTTGCCGAAGAGATGGGTCGCTTTTTGCCGCAGAAATCAGCCTGAGCCGGATCCAGGCGGGACCCGACGAACTCTTCTGCGCTGCGGTGCGCGATATCACGGATCGTCAGCGGATAGAAGAAGAGCGCGATCGGAACAAGCAGTTCTTGCACATGATCATCGAAAATATTCCGGTGACGGTCGTCGTCAAGGATGTGCCGGAATTGCGGTATCTCATGGTCAATCGCGCCGGCGAGGAATATTATGGCATGCCGCGCAGCAAGATGATCGGAAAGACAGCGTCTGAATTCCTCTCCAAGAGCACCGCCGATGCCGTTGTTGCACTTGACATAAATTTGTTGCAGTCCGGCCGGTCAGTCGTCTCCGTCGAACAGGAATTCGAAAACCCTGTGCATGGCAAGCGTATCGCCAAGTCGACCAGACTTGTAATTCCTGATGCAAGCGGAAAGCCGCGATATCTGCTGATCGTCCTCGAAGACATGACGGAAAGAAAGGCCGTGGAGCATCAACTTCAGCAGGCGCAAAAGATGGAAGCGGTCGGCAATCTGACCGGGGGTCTCGCGCATGATTTCAATAACCTGTTGATGGTCATCATCGGCAATGCGGACCTGCTGGCGTTCGATGTCGCCGATAATCCTGCGGCCAGCGAGAAAGTCGAGACCATTCTGCAAGCGAGCCTGCGTGGCTCTAATTTGACAAGCCAAATGCTTGCATTCTCCCGCCGCCAACCGTTGAAGCCCAGCCGAATAGATGCGAATGAAACAATATCGGATGTCACCGCGTTGTTGAACCGGACGCTGGGTGAAGAAATCTCCGTCGTCGTGCTCCTTTGTGATGACTTGTGGGCCACATTTGTTGATCCAATCCAGCTGGAATCAGCGCTGGTGAACCTTGCGATCAACGCGCGTGACGCAATGCCGAACGGGGGCGTATTGACTTTCGCGACCTCCAATATGCAGGTGCGGCCGGAGCATGCGGCGAAGCATCCAGGGTTAACGTGCGGCGATTACGTCACTATCAAGGTAATCGATACAGGCATCGGCATGTCGCCAGCGGTTCTTGCCCGCGTATTTGAGCCGTTCTTCACGACCAAGGCTCCTGGAAAGGGCACGGGCCTGGGACTAAGCATGGTCTACGGTTACATCAAACAATCCGGCGGGTATGTCAGCGCTTCGAGTGAAGTGGGAAAAGGCACGACTTTCAAATTCTATTTGCCACGCTGTGCAGCGAAGGAGGTCGAACGGAATGTCGCGATCGCGTTGTCCGAAGGGGGACGTCTGGGCCGCAACGAGGTAATACTCGCCGTTGACGACAATTCCGATGTGCGGACGACCGTCGTCGCTCAATTGCGGGGGTTTGGCTATCATGTGCTTGAGGCACATAACGCGCATACGGCACTTGACAAACTGGACACGACGGAAACAATTGATTTGTTGTTGACAGACATCGTTATGCCGGGTGGAATCAACGGTAAAGAGCTTGCAACAATGGCCCAGGCAGGGCGCCCAAACCTCAAAGTATTATTTACGTCCGGCTTCCCCAGCATGCCTTCGACCGAATGCACAGAGATCGGATCGAATGAGGCCTGGCTCCGAAAACCTTACCGCATGAACGACCTGGCTAACGCCGTCCGCGAAGTTCTGGACGCACGGTAGAAATTCCGACCCGCACTGACAAAAATCGACTCTGCGAAGCCGGAAACCGTAGCCCGGATGGAGCGTCGGAAATGCGCTTGCGCGTAGGTGACGCGCAATCCGGGGCCCGCGCCAATACCGGCACGCCGCCCCGCATTGCGCCGCCGAGCTTGCGCAGACGCAAGCTCGGCATGCTCCATGCCGGCTACGAGTTCCTACTCCGCCGCAGTCCGCGCCGCCGCGAGCGGGTCATAATTGAGAATCGGCGAGAGCCATCGCTCCGCCTCGGCCACCGCCCAGCCCTTGCGGCGCGCGTAGTCGGCCACTTGGTCGCGTTCGATCTTACCGACTCCGAAATAGTGACTTTCAGGGTGGCTGAAGTAGAGCCCGCAGACGGCAGCGCCCGGCCACATCGCGTAGCTCTCGGTGAGCTTCACGCCGATCTGCTGCTCAGTGTCGAGGAGCGAAAACAAGGTGCCCTTTTCGGTATGGTCGGGCTGCGCCGGATAGCCGGGCGCGGGCCTGATGCCGCGATATTTCTCCGCGATCAGTTCGGCAGTGCCAAGCGGCTCGTCGGGCACATAGCCCCACAGTTCCCGGCGCACCAATTGATGCATCCGTTCAGCCATTGCTTCGGCGAGACGATCGGCGAGCGCCTTGACCATGATCGAGGAATAATCGTCATTCGCGCGCTTGAAGCGGTCGGCCACCTCGTCCTCGCCGAGGCCAGCCGTCACCGCAAAGGCGCCGACGTAGTCCGGGATCTTGCTGGACCGCGGCGCGACGAAATCGGCAAGTGCCGTGTTGGCACGGCCTTCGCGCCGTCCAAGCTGCTGGCGCAACGTGTGCAATTGCGCGATCGCGTGCGTGCGCGCCTCGTCGGCAAACACCACGATATCATCGCCCTCCGCATTGGCTGGCCAGAAGCCGACTACGGCGGAAGCGCGGAACCAGCGCTCGGAAACGATCTGCGCCAACATGGCGCGCGCGTCGTCGTAAAGGCTGCGCGCCGCCGGGCCGACCTTGTCGTCGTTGAGGATCGCCGGATATCGACCGGTGAGTTCCCACGTGGCGAAGAACGGCGTCCAGTCGATATAATCGACGAGTTCCGCCAGCGAATAGTCCGCAAACACCCGCGTACCGATGACGCGCGGCCGGGGCGGCACATAGGCCGGCCAATCGAGCTTGAGCGCATTGGCACGTGCGTCCTTGAGCGACAGCCGCTGCTTGTTCTCTTCGCTGCGGGCATGCGCGGCAGCAATGCGGGCATATTCGCTGCGCACATCGGCGACATAGCCCGGGCGTGCGGATGCGGAAATCAGGTTGCCGACGACGCCAACGGCGCGGCTTGCGTCGTTGACATAGACCGTCTGTCCGCGCCGATAGTTCGGATGGATCTTCACCGCCGTATGCACGCGGCTGGTGGTCGCTCCACCGATGAGGAGCGGCAGGTCAAAACCCTGGCGTTCCATTTCGGCGGCCACCAGACACATCTCGTCGAGCGACGGCGTGATGAGGCCGGAGAGGCCGATGATGTCCGCCTTCTCGTTGCGCGCCGTCTCCAATATTTTGGCCGCCGGAACCATCACGCCTAAATCGACGACTTCGTAATTGTTGCACTGGAGCACGACGCCGACGATATTCTTGCCGATGTCGTGCACGTCGCCCTTGACGGTCGCCATCACGATCTTGCCGTTGGAACTCCTGGTCGTAAGGCCGAGGTCCTTCTTTTCCTTGTCCATGAACGGCATCAGATAAGCGACGGCCTGTTTCATCACCCGCGCCGATTTGACCACTTGCGGCAGGAACATCTTGCCCGATCCGAAGAGGTCGCCGACGATGTTCATGCCGTCCATCAGCGGGCCTTCGATCACATGCAGCGGCCGTGCGGCTTTGAGCCGCGCGGCTTCCGTATCAGCCTCGATGAATTCCGTAATGCCATGGACGAGCGCATGCGAGAGACGCTTCTCCACGGACCATTCGCGCCAGGCGAGATCGGCCTCCTTCTTCTCCTTGGCCGCGCCGCCGCGATAGCGCTCGGCGAGCGCCAGCAGCCGCTCGGGCGCCTCCGCGCTCCGGTTGAGCACAACGTCTTCGCAGGCCAGGCGCAATTCGGGATCGAGCGCGTCGTAGACCGCCATCTGTCCCGCATTGACGATGCCCATATCCATGCCGGCCTTGATGGCATGATAGAGAAACACCGAATGCATGGCCTCGCGCACAGGCTCGTTGCCGCGGAACGCAAACGAGAGATTCGACACGCCGCCGGAAACGTGGGCGTGCGGCAAATTCTGTTTGATCCAGCGTGCGCCTTCGATGAAGGCGACGCCGTAGCCGTTGTGCTCCTCGATGCCGGTCGCGATCGCAAAAATGTTCGGATCAAAGATGATGTCTTCCGGCGGGAATCCGACCTGATTCACCAGGATATCGTAGGCACGTTTGCAAATGGCGATCTTGCGCTCCACCGTATCGGCCTGGCCCTGCTCGTCGAACGCCATCACGACGACCGCGGCACCATAGCGCCGCACAATGCGCGCATGTTCGATGAAGGCAGCCTCCCCTTCCTTCATCGAGATTGAATTCACCACCGGCTTGCCCTGTACGCATTTGAGCCCCGCCTCGATCACCGAGAATTTCGATGAATCGATCATCAAGGGTACGCGTGCGATATCGGGCTCGGCCGCCATCAGATTGAGGAAGGTCACCATGGCCTTTTCAGAATCGAGCAGGCCTTCGTCCATGTTCACGTCGATGATCTGCGCGCCGTTCTCGACCTGGTCGCGCGCGACGTCGAGCGCGGCTGTGTAATCGCCGTTGGTCACAAGCTTGCGAAAGCGCGCGGACCCCGTGACGTTGGTGCGTTCGCCCACATTGACGAAGGGGATTTCGGGCGTCAGCGCAAAGCTCTCCAGCCCCGAGAGGCGCAAGAGCGGCGGCACGTCAACAATGACGCGCGGTGCAATGCCTGCAACCGCTTGCGCGATCGCGTGGATATGCTCGGGCGTGGTGCCGCAGCAGCCGCCAACCACATTGACGAGACCGGCACTTGCGAATTCACCCAGCAGTTCGGCCATGAACTCCGGGCTTTCGTCATAGCGGCCGAATTCGTTAGGCAGGCCCGCATTCGGATAGGCGCAAACGAGCGTATCGGCAAGCCGTGAGATTTCCGCGATATGCGCGCGCATTTCCTTGGCGCCGAGTGCGCAATTGAGGCCGATGGAGATCGGGGCCGCATGGCGCACTGAATTCCAGAAAGCGGCCGGCGTCTGCCCGGAGAGCAGCCGTCCCGACCGGTCCGTGATGGTGCCCGAAATCATCACCGGCACGCGGATGCCGCGCTCTTGCGTGATCTCCTCGATGGCGTAGATCGCCGCCTTCGCGTTGAGCGTATCGAAAATGGTCTCAATCAGAAGCAGGTCGACGCCGCCATCGATGAGGCCCTTGATCTGCTCCGCATAGGCGGACCGCAGTTCATCGAACGTGGTGGCTCGAAATCCCGGATTGGAAACATCCGGCGAGATCGACGCCGTGCGGTTGGTTGGCCCGATAGCGCCGGCAACGAAGCGCGGCCGGCCGTCTTCCGTTGCGGCAATATCCGCCGCCGCACGCACGAGCCTGGCGCCATCCAGATTGAGTTCGTAGGCAATGTCCTCCATGCCATAGTCGGCCTGGGCGATCCTGGTGGAGGAGAACGTGTTGGTCGAGACGATATCGGCGCCGGCGCGAAAATAGGCGAGATGAATGTCACGTATGGCGTCCGGCTGCGTGAGGATGAGGAGATCGTTGTTGCCGCGCACTTCGCGGTTCCAGGCATCGAAGCGCGCGCCACGAAAGCCCTCCTCGTCGAGTTTGAGCGCCTGGATCATCGTCCCCATGGCGCCGTCGAGCACAAGAATGCGCTCGGACGCGATGCGGCGGATGGTTTGTTCGGTAGATTTAGTGTTGGCCACTGACATATCGGTTTACTCAGGCTAACTCCCTCTCCCCTTTGGGGAGAGGGTTGGGGTGAGGGGGTTCGAAAGCTTGCGGATCTATCGTCCTCAATATGTCTTCGAGGACGCCTTCGATGTTTCGTATGACATCGTTGTTCCAGTAACGAAGGACGAGATAGCCACTTGCTTCCAAATCGTGAGTCCTTTGCGAGTCTTGCCCTTGCTGGGTCGCATGCTGGCCGCCATCGAGTTCGATAATGAGTTTGGCATCCGGGCAACAGAAATCAGTGATGAAGCCGTTGATCGGCATCTGCCTACGGAACTTCCAGCCATTGAGCCGACGATCGCGCAATCGGAACCACAATAATCGTTCAGCATCGGTCTGATTCCTTCGCAGACGTCGCGCGAGTTGATTCGTTGAAGCCATGTTCACGTTCCCTCGATGGGCCGGTTCCCCCTCACCCCAACCCTCTCCCCAAAGGGGAGAGGGAGTCACACCGAGTTCGCGTGACCAGCGGTGCTCACACTGACTGCGCTCACACCACCAATGCCCACACTCACAACATCC
>Ga0209488_10001005_pt1 | contig 23959 bp, 29 predicted proteins | sample Rivendell_Oct201_8_FD_188349 | JGI IMG/M metagenome (GOLD analysis project Ga0209488, IMG submission 188349) | Vadose zone soil microbial communities from the Eel River Critical Zone Observatory, Northern California, USA -... | ecosystem: Environmental > Terrestrial > Soil > Vadose zone >...
AGATAGGCATGACGATCTGGTGCGTTTCCGTGTTCTCCGTCGTCTCGCGCCACACCTTAGCGAGGGGTTGCTGACTCCACACATGCGTTTGCGCTCATATATCTGTAGGTACGCGAGGCATTTCATCTAGAACGATGGACGACGTTGGTGACGTATGACCCTATTGTGCGTGCCCTATTTCCCTTCCTCCCTTACCCTCACCCCTCTCTTTCTCTTCTCTCGTTGGTAGTTATTTTCCTGACTATTTGCGCGGGGGTAGATTGCAAAGAAGGATAACTCTGCTGTTTTTCAAGAGGTGCGTGTGAATGCAACTACCGAACTGGGCGATGGACGTATATTCTTTTGATCTCTAGTTCAAATCAAAATACGATCTCATTGGGGGCGCGTCCTCTTCTCCGGGCCCGTCACGCAGGACCACGCGACGCGCACTCCAAGATCGCGTCGAGAAGCTAAAAGGGACCTTAGCTAGCCCATCTGCTACGACCTCGACACCCACCAAAACACCTTCTACTCCCTCACATGGCCCTGATAGTTCTATCTGGAACATCTTGGGCTTTTCAGCCAAGGGTAAAGGGAAGGATCATGAAACTCGTAGCCCCAAAACTATGAAAGGAAAGGTGCCATCTGCCTCTGTTGGTGCCGGGTCTGGCCTCGCCACGACGCGCGAACCTCCATCCGTCGTGAGTACAGGTTCTAGGGTGACTCGTCAGTCCATGTCACGTGCATCTCTCCCCGAAATGTCATCCCCAACCCCTTCCGGTCCTGTCCAACATGAAAAGGAATCGCCAGCAGCGGGCAAAGTACGTCTTGACGCGACTACTGATGTCTATGTGCCTCCTCGTAAAAAGCGGCGGAAAACAGACATCAACACTTCTGTCGACCTGGTCGTTCCACCTGTCCCCTCTCCTACAAAGACTTCACGTTCTCGGGCCCTACGATCAATGCCTACATCCTCCAAGGGAAAGACCACTTTGAATGGCGTTCACCTGACACCTGCGGCTAAATTATCTCCTCAGCTCCTCGCTGATAATGTGGTGCCACCTGTGCGGACGCCGCCAATCAGGAGAATAAAACTCATCGTTCGTGCTCCTGAACCCATTTACACCAATCCTAAACATAGGCCCGCTCCCCCAATCTTCAATAAATCCGTCATGTCGACCCTCGCCTCATACACTCGACTTGAAAATGATGATGTCAGCGCGATCGCTCTAGAGGACGCCGCCCGCGAGCGTGCAGTGCTCCTTGAACGTGTGTACGCTATGCGCCAACAGGGCCGCATGCTCTTGTCTGCTGAAGACGCCAGCCGCGCCCTCCAAACCAGGCCGACGGATCCACGGACAGTTGGGGAAGACCCATGGGATCGTGTGCTCGATGCCGTGTGCGGACGTTATCGCCAGCGTGAAACGAGCGGGCAGGAAATTGCAGCCACCATCGCGGCCAAGGTCCGCACTTATTGGGACACGCAAAATGCTAAGGAGGGCAAGGTGAAGCTACAGCAGGAGAAGCAGCTGCGAGCACTGGCCAAGGCGACACTGAAGCTTGTCATTGCTGAATGGAAGAAAGCCGTATTTGTAAGTGAATTTTTCTCAGCAAGATGGATTTAGTGGCTGATGGGGTTTTCTTCTCCATGTCAGCACATACGGGAGCAGGAACGACACAGGCGTGAAGCGGAGGAAACGCGCAAGGGCCGCGAACACCTTGATGCGCTACTGGATCAGTCTGGGCAGATCTTGGAAACGCAGCATCTCGACCTGTCTCGCGGTAATCGGTTGCGCAGCCGATCCAGCAGTCTATCCACTGACCTAGAAGGTGAAGAAGACAGAGAGACTGATGTTGAGGAGGATGTGCCGTCAGGCGACGATGCAAGTAGCGCTGGGGACGACTCCGATCTCGGCCAGGAGGTGCCGTCAGATGGTGTTGAAGAGGTGGATCAATCAGTTGCCAGTGGCGATAGCGATGATGATGAGGAAACTTCTGCCGCGGCTTTACTTGGACTTGATGCATCGGCCGTCCTGCCCGATGGCGCTGCTCCTAGTTCTGAGAACGCTGAGGGGGACGTTGAGATGGTCGAAGAGGCAGGGGATGGTACTCCACTCGCCGAGGAGATTTCCGCTACTCCATTTGATGGTGGCTCGTCTCCGCATTCTGACTTGTTGGCGACGCCATCGACAGATCCTTTATTGGCATCACCGCGCTCACTTGGTCCCACACCGCGCCCGATCGTCTTGAGCCCACCACCCGATCTGTCGACCCATGCCCTGCCTCCCGCGACACATCCATTCAATGAAGTACTCCTTACGGCTGAACAGACTTTCTATCCTGTGTGCAAAGTTCCAGCGGCGGAGTCCGAAGTGACCGATATCCCTGCCGAGTCGTTAACCCCTGACCGTGATGTCGCCCACGAGGTACACCTTTCACAGGAGAAGCCGATGGCAGCAAATGAAGATATCACGATGGCAACTTCTGATGAGATGCCACAGTCAACACCTGTCACATACGACAGTGAAACCGACTTCCCACCAAATGGCGCAAGTCTTTCTATATCCGGAGTCGAAGGTGGTACTCCCCTTGCGGAGGACGATGACGCCGCATCAGCTATCGGTGAGGAGCTTGAGGAAGATAGGCGCATCCCGCGATATCTCAAGCCGTATGCTGTGGCGCCAGTAGAGTGGGACACTGCTGCAGTGATCAAGCCTCCTGCCCTACTTCGCGGGATATTACGCCCTTACCAACAGGCCGGGTTAGAATGGCTTGCCAGCATCCACACCAGGAATCTGAACTGCATCCTTGCAGACGAGATGGGGCTTGGGTGTGTATTTTCCTTTTCTTTCGTTAGCCATTCGCTGACCCATTTTCCAGCAAGACCATTCAGACCATTGCTCTCTTGGCCCATCTAGCTTGCGACAAAGGCATCTGGGGTCCTCATTTGATTGTCGTGCCGACCAGCGTTCTCATGAACTGGGAGATGGAATTCAAAAAGTTTCTCCCAGGATTCAAGGTTCTCGCTTATTACGGCACATCCAAGCGACGGAAGGAGCTGCGTCAAGGCTGGTACGACAAGTTTCACTTCAATGTTTGCATTACGTCGTACGCACTTGCTAGCCGAGATGCGCATGTCTTCAAGCGCAAGCCGTGGTATTACATGATCTTAGATGAAGCGCACATGATCAAGAACTTCAAGTCGCAGCGATGGAATATTCTTCTGATGTTCCGCTCCTTCCGTCGGCTACTCCTTACTGGTACTCCTTTACAGAACAACTTGACTGAGTTGTGGGCCTTGCTCAAGTTTCTGATGTCTGGAACTGACTTTGCGGATCGCAAGGAATTCGCAGAGTGGTTCGCAAGTAAGCGACAAAGGCTATTGATCCCCGTCCAACTCGTTTCTAACCGACATTAAATAGATCCATTGGAACAGGCCATTGAAATGGGCACCACCTTGAACGATGAAACGCAAAAACGCGTTGCCAAACTTCACACAGTCTTACGTCCTTACTTGCTCAGGCGTCTCAAGCGCGACGTAGAGAAGGAACTTCCCAGAAAGTTTGAGCACCTCGTGCTCTGTCCGCTCTCCAAACGTCAACGGTTTCTCTATGATGAGTTCATGTCGCGCTCACAGACGCGCAACGACTTGGCGTCTGGCGTATACCAAAAAATTGCCAACATCCTCATGCAGCTCCGCAAAGTGTGCAACCACCCGGATCTGTTCGAAGTGCGGCCCATCGTCACGTCTTTCGCGATGAACCGCTCGGCCATCGCTGATTTCGAGATCAAAGAATTGCTCGTCCGACGGCGCCTTTTGCAGGAACGAGATGAGGATCTGCTAAACCTTGAGGTCCTCGGCCTGGGATTCGTACACCACCAAAATACTTCACTCATCGCGAGCGTTGAGACGCGGCGACTGGACGCGACATCCTCCCTGCCTTTCGTCTCGGAGTTGCCCGGAGAGCCCCCACCTTATGACGTCCGTACCGTTGAGGGGTACAAGAGGTTGCGCGTGTACAAGGAACAAGCGGCTTCTATTTCTCGCTGGACGCATATCGGCTATCTCAATCGCCTCCGCTGCAGCAGCTCCCCGGTTTACAGCAGCGAAGTGATTACGAAATTTCAGCAGTGCAGTCGTGCCTTGCTGCCGGCCTCTGTTCGCGATCGCTCGGTGCATCATCTGGATTCCATCCTCGCAATTCGCACAGCCATCAAGTCATACGAGGCACGCGCTAAGGAGATGGCACCCCTGGTCAACACCTTCGCCTGTATTACGCCACCTGTAGTTGCACACGACCTGCCACGGCGCGTTCTGACTGGGGCGGAGGAGCCCATCCTTGCACTATCCCATGATGTTCAGTTCGATGCGGTCCTTCACCGGCCAAGTGTGAAACTGCAGATTGCCTTCCCGGACCTCTCTTTGCTACAATATGACTGCGGCAAACTCCAGGAACTTGCGCGACTTTTACGGGAACGCAAAGCAGGGGGGCATCGTATTCTGATCTTCACGCAAATGACGCGGATTTTGGATATTCTGGAACAATTCTTGAACTTTCATGGGTACCTGTATCTTCGCCTGGATGGCGCCACGCGAATTGAGGATCGACAGTACATCACGGAGCGCTTCAATGCAGATGCACGTATCTTTTGCTTTATCTCCTCGTCTCGATCTGGCGGCGTCGGTATCAAGTGAGTGTATATTCGAGGACTAAACTCGCACTTTGATGACTCAATGATTGACAGTTTGACCGGTGCCGACACTGTCATTTTTTATGACAGCGATTTCAATCCACAAATGGACCGGCAGTGTGAGGATAGGTGAGGCCTTTTCTCTTTCTTGTGAAGGGCCCGCGTTGACGACAGCACCAATAGAGCGCATCGTATCGGGCAGATACGGGACGTGCATATCTATCGCTTTATCTCGCAACATACAGTAGAAGAGGCGATGCTACGCAAGGCGAACCAGAAGCGCTCCCTAGACGATCTCGTCATCCAGAAGGGCGAATTCGACTGGCGCTCGTTGTTTCGTGGAACGGGCGTCGACACCATCACGCACGCACTGGAGGACTTTGCGGATCATGAAGATGCTCGCGCTGCGCGTATGGCCGCCCGGGAAGCGGGAGAGCTCGAGGGCGCGGACGCGGCGGACTTTGAGGAAGACGCTGGAGCCGTTGGGCGTGAAAGGCTGGCGGCGGCTGCGACACCGGCACCAGCAAGTGCCTCGGTTGAGGTTGACGCTGCCGCGGTTGGATCGCCCTCGGGTCCTCTAGAAGATGGCGAGCCTGAAGAAGAGCCGGTTGAGGAAGAGGTGCAGGTGACGGAGGAAGGTGCAGGCGACGAGGATGAAGGCGGCACCACTGTCGATTACATGCTGGCATTCGTGCGGTTTGATTATGAGTTCTTCAGAGATTGGCGGTTGTAGAGCGCGCTGGCCCTCCTTTGGTTTTAACCCCTTGTGCTAGACTTCTTGTATAGCAAAGTTGTTGATATGCTTTATCTACGACTCATCTAATGTCTCACCCAAGCTCTCTCTTCTGCTATACGTCACGCTTTGATACGACCAGAACTTCCAGCAGCTTTATGCTATTTCATGCTACAGTAATTCTTATTCGTATGTAGTAGTGTCCTACTCCCACTGGGTTGTCTTCACAGAATTAAATTTTGATTGCATGATTGCAAGTATGAAGATGGTGGATACACAAAACATGATAGTTAGAACAGACAACAAAGTTGTGAACCCTGATCTTGATGCTGCAATATAAACATTAATTTTATCATGGAGTAGGTAGAGAACGATCGTGGGAAAGACGACCACAAAGATGGCAATTGATGGCCCAGCAAACTCCCACAAGCTTGGAGCTAAACCAAGATATGTGGACTGATGCTGGTGTTGGCCCCCCTTGTGGAAACCAGCAAGCATAGAAAGTCCCAAAAGTCTATGGCAAGCAGGGGATTATTGGGATCCAGGGCCGTCCATCCAGAGAGCAAGCAGCCATACACCAGCGTGGGGAATGTCAATGGACCCAATCGCAGTGAAGGTCCTGTTCAGGGCTTGATCGCCCTTAACATTTCGGGGGTGAGGCCGACGTGCGCACAGTTGCCACGTTCGATATTGAGTAAAAACCGCCCAATCCTCGCGTACGTCGGTGCGTACGCTTCTTCAAATTCGCGAAGCGTACGCGGGACACGAGGGGCAGAGGCAGGTGATTGCGGTGCCATTGTGGGTGCCACACGATTCGTACGGCCCTTTTCGGTATCGGATGTCGTCGTTGGAAACATGATATCTCTCGAGGGTGAGGGTACGTTCGGGCGGGCGGACAGTGATGGTGGTGAGACATGGGTGGGTTTCGCGGGGGATACAGGGTCGTGTGGGGGTGGGGAGGGGAGATGGGTCCTCAAGGGCGGATTGGTCTGACTAGGTGACGGGTTTGACAAGATGTGCAGGGGTGGTGGACGTGTTCGGTAGTGAGTTTCAATCGCAGTCACTGGGCTGTGGGGTGACTCGGGTTCATGTTGGAGTGACGGAAAGGGACCAGAGTTGACAGACAGTCGACGATTCACCAGAGCACGGATGAATGACGGCTCGCTATGCAATGGTTCTGGTGATATAGAACCGGCTGGAGTGGGCAAGTGTGCTCGCGGTTCCGATAGTTCGTCCTCTTCCATGGAGTCGTCGTCCGTCACAATCGGCGGTAAGTGTTTGGGTCCTCGGTGCAAGTCTTCTCGACGAGGCTGACTGCCGTCGGGCAGGCACGCGACGCGCCAATTTATAAAGTTTTCCACGTGTTGTCTTTCAACACGGAAGTGGTTCGCCAAGATGTCTTTGTGTTGAGCGGTTGGGTGTGGCTGCTCGAGTAACATATTGTACAAGCGATGCAATGTGTCCTCGGAGAGTGATGGCCACACTAGAGAAAAGGTAAGACGTGGGAAATGACAGACTGTAAAGTAGATAGCTTTACTTTCGCGGGCTAGTTGTGTTGTAGGATTCAGTAATCTGTTCAAGGCGTCGTTGCTCCCGTCTTTCAGCTCTTTTTTGTGCTCCTGGAAGGATCTCCGTCGGTTGGTGAACCAACCTGTGAGCTTCGCTAAGGAGTACCCGGGATCGGTCTTCTGAACCCGACGCAACAGCTCTTCTTTCTCTTCCCTACTTGGGAAGTGGCATCCGCTATCAAAGCTCTCTAGAATGGGTAAGTTTCGAAGCATATATTCGTTAAAAAAAACCTCCGACACAAGGGTCTGCGGAAGGCTCACGGATGAGTACAGATCGGCCTTCGGAAGACAGTCTTGTTGACTTCGTGGGGACATGGAAATCCGAAGGGGAGGATGGCTCGCCCTGGGTGTCTAGGACTTGCCAATGCTCACTCATTGCCAACTAAATTACTAGTTTTGAGAGAGAGAAAAAAGATAGCACAGCTTGGGACAGTGTCAAACTGGGGGAATGAGGGGAGATGGATTGGGGAGGAAGATGGCCGAGTCTGGTATGTAAGTGCACACATCGGTGTCTTATAGCCGTCGCAGGGTGGAGGGAGTCAGACATGTGGAAACCCACCCATATTTTACATTCTGAGCCCAACCAATCAGAGGGCGACGGTAAAGCATCCAAAAGTCTAATTAGTCCAATGGGTTTCCTTGAGGCTTATCAATCACACCATCAATCACACTCATATGATCGACGGGTCATGAGACCAGCGGTTCCTTTCTATTGGAAGGTTCTAGAAAGTCATGGAACCAGAAAATTTTTGGGGTGCTTCATACAGATTTCAATAAAGCCACTTCTTCTTTCCCTTTTTTCTCACCAAACCCTCCCCTTCAACTGAACCATCAAGCCAACTAATCTCCTCAATCTTGATAATCTCCTCTATCTTAATAGAGGACATCAATGATGTAGAAGGTGTGGAAGATAAGAGCCAAGGGTATCATCTGAAATTCCTAGAGAGTTATACTAAACTAAAACTGCCGATGAATACCAATGAATTGAATAATAGTGTAAACACACGTAGGCTCTTGAAAAAAAGGTTTCTGTACAATTTTCGGCGAGGTGTCAAATGTCAAAACTAGCGCATGTGTGAGCGCTCCGTGTATCTCATGTGCTCAACCGCGGACTGCCAATGCATCAACATGACCGTGCTCAGGCCCGTTGTAGATCGTACATACCATCGTTACCTGTTCAAACGGGTCGCCGGTACGTCTTATGCCTGTTACTTTGCCCACACCCTCCCGCCCTCGCAAAGGAAGAATTTTACTTGGAACATCTCATCCTCGGGAATCGCGAAATGGTCGACGTGGGATGCGAGTTGTCCCTTCTCGTTATTGGCGCCCTTTCGATGCAACGACGCACACTGACATTCCTCCGAGTCCAGCGAGCGTCATACCCTGACACTGACACAGCACCTCCGAGTCCGCCATGGACGTGGCCCGTATGTGCGATACCTGCAGCTGTACAACTTCGGCCAGGCCGTCTCCCTCGTTTTCTTGAGACACGCGGTGACCAAACGGCAGCTTGCGACCGCGACTGCGAACCGTGAAAATGTGGTCCTCGGAATGTGCACCCCGAGTCTCACTGGACAAATGTCAAGGCAAAACAGTGAGAAGAATGACCAGTGCTGTTTTCCGTCTCCTTGGATACGGTACCAGGTACAGGACCGCTGAACATCCCGCGAGCCGTGGCACAGCTGGCCGACATCACGGGTGCACGGCAATGCTGCCTGCTCGTGTCATCGCTATGGGTTTTCGGGCGTTGGCGGCAACCCTGATAATGGTGCTGGTACAAACTGCGTAGCCACCGCAGTTTACCTCACGGATCTAGTGATCGTTATGTGGTAACCACGCCACCTCAGGGCTGAGTACGCTGGGACCATCACCGTAGACGCGACTTTATGAAGAGAGGTTGTGCAGAAAGCATATATATCCCCAACTTGGACTTAATGCACTCCCCTCCACAACGTGACGTGACTCGCACGCCTGCATCCCAATGAGACAGTGCTATCAAGGTGTCCTAAGATGCTTGGATAGCAAACCGCGCATATTCTGGCGTAGTTCTTGGCTCGTAGACGCCATATGGTCATACAAGCGTGCCTTCCTCCTCTCCTCTTCCATCAACATCTCCTCAAACCCACGCAACTGTCTTCTCGACGTCGGGCGCATCGAGATGTACGGGAACTTCTGCATCACCCTCTCGATCGCCTCGTCCACGGACATACGATCCGATATGACCATCAACGCGGTCACAAAGTCGACACCCTCGCCGGTGCCGTCGCAGTGCACGAGCACGGGCTGCCCGGAGCGGCGCACATCTGCGAGCGCGAAGAGTGTCGCCGGCTCGTCGACGTACGCGTACTCCGCGTCGCGCGGGTAGGAGCCCTCGCAGTTCCGAGCTGCCGCGATGTTGTATATTCCACGTGTGCGGAGCTCGGCCGGGTTGACGAGCGAGAAGAGATCGGCGAAGAAGAGGCCCGGAGCGATCTCTTCGGGAGGTTGTGGATAGGTGGGGGGCTCGGGGCCAAGGGAGTTATAAAATGGGAGCGTATCTGGCATGGAAGCGTGGTTACTGGGAGGTACATGTTTGAGAATTGGTGCAAAGTTACCCACCCAGAAATTTCGAGGCAGACCACCGGGTCAAGTGAGTACGACTATTTGGTTGATTGCCGACACAATATTGACCTAGCTCGTGATTATTTAACCCTATTTGCGGGTTGCGGGTACGATCACATGTGATTTCACTCCTCCACCAACTGGACTCAATCGGAATATAATGTCGTTGCTCGTTGTGTACTGTTCAACAATTCCAACCCTCTCTTTCAATCATGTCAAGGACATCCGGAGATAGGAAACCTGTTGGCTTTGGCACACACATTACCGCTGGGGGTATAGCAGGGGCAATGGAAGCAGTGCGTTGTCTACGCCTAATTGGATTCGTTCTCTCAACCTACTACAGTTATCCTGTCAACCTCTGGACACCATCAAAGTGCGCATGCAGCTCTCCAAGTCTGGGCGCACACCAGGGGTACGTGGCTGTACTCCGTGGCGCCCGTGGCGCATGTTGATCTCGACGCGATCCATCATCACACGTAGACCAAACCTCGGGGCTTCATCGCCACTGGCGCCATGATTGTGCGGCGCGAGACACCGCTCGCGCTGTACAAGGGCCTCGGTGCTGTACTCTCTGGTATCGTACCCAAGATGGCAATCCGATTTGCGAGTTTCGAGACGTACAAAGACTGGCTTGCAGATCGCGAAACAGGAAAAACTGCTGTCGGACGTATCTTCTTGGGTGCGTCCCTCGTACGGCGTGCTGGGTGGATATGATACTTATTCTCTCGCTTTCAGCCGGCTTGGGTGCAGGCATCACAGAGGCAGTATTGGTAGTGAACCCCATGGAGGTTGTCAAGATCCGTCTGCAGGCGCAGATGCACTCTTTAGCTGATCCGTTGGAAACACCGCAATATCGCAACGCAGGTCATGCAGTGTATACGATCGTTCGCGAGGAGGGGTTCGCAGTGCTATACCGTGGCGTGACACTCACCGCTCTTCGACAAGCAACCAATCAGGGTGCGCTGGCGCGCGTGCGCATATGTGATACGAGCTCACAACGAGACAGGGGCGAACTTTACGGCGTATCAGGAATTAAAGAAGTTCGCCCAAAAACAGCAGCCGGGGCTGACCGACCTGCCAACGTATCAGCATATGGCTATCGGACTCATATCCGGTGCTATGGGCCCATTTTCCAACGCACCGATAGACACCATCAAAACCCGTACGTAGTTTGCCACGTTCCTTCGATTTGGGGGTGGCTCACGGTGTGGAGCAATATGCAGGTTTACAGAAGGCAACGTTCCCTGCGGATACGCCTGCGATCACGCGTATCACGTCGATCGCATCAGATATGTGGCGACAGGAGGGTATACATTCTTTCTACAAGGGCATCACGCCACGCGTCCTACGTGTCGCTCCAGGGCAGGCGGTTGTTTTTGCGGTGTACGAGCGCGTGCGACGAGTCATCGAACGGATGAAGGAAGTTTCAGACGACACCGACCAGTTTAGCGAATAATCTATATTCTACACATCATCTATCACATCATTTATACCGCGACGAGACCCACGAATTGGGGTTAGGACCAACGCAGATTATGCATGTTGGGGTTGTTCATGTTCAGTGATCCCCAATACATTCCTCCTTTCGTAACGCACGGAAGTCTCCCGTCCTACTTTCTCGTGTGACCTACCAGTTGGACTCATGTCAGACCCGGCCTCCTCAGCACCAAAGGTCCTCGTATTGCATGGGTAAGTCGACCGGATGACCCCAAGCGGTGGCGTGCTTGTCCTTGACATGCTTCTCGCCAGGTACGGCCAAAATGCCAGTATCTTTAGCAAACGGGTGAACTTCTTTTCTCAACATTTCACACTGTCAACTGATCACCATGATACCGACTTCACAGCTCGCCGCGCTTAGAAAGAGCTTCGGCCAGGACATCGAGCTTGGTTGAGTCGCATGTCCGCATCTCCCCGAGTCGCAATTCTCATCTGATGGATTGGATGGTTCCCTCCGATGCGAAACCCGCCCAGTTTTTATCGACGCACCGCACGCGTTGGAACCGGTCGACTTGACAGGGCACGGCGTCTCCTTCGACGCACTCGGCACGTCCGAGGCGTCCAGGACGTCCGAGGACCCTGCGCTCAAGCCGCGGGGCTGGTATATGACGGACCCGACGCGCACGCGCACGGATGGGCTGGAAGAGAGCCTCGCTCATCTTCGGGATGTTTTGAGAGTACAGCGGTTCGAGGTGCGTCATCGGTTGTTGCGGAGATGGTGGCGGAAAGGGAGGGGGGGGATGACGATGATGATGATTCCACCATCGCAAGGCTGAAACTTTACTTACTTACTTACTTACCTGGTTCTCCGTCTTTTCGCAGGGCGTCTTTGGCTTCAGGTGAGTGAGGACTTGCCGAGCCAGTATCTATCATGGACGCACGATCTGATCCCGGCTTTCGTTACTTCTCTGGTGCTCATCGGCAGTCAAGGTGCAGGAATGGCAGCTCTGCTAGCGGCTCTTGTGCGGTTTTAAATTTTATTTTTTTATAACCTCTTGGCGGGAGTGCCAGCGAGCTAATTTCATGACGCGTAGCTTGAGCGGCCAAATCTCCACCAGCCATTCCTCGTGGACGACGAGCCCCCTCACCCACCTTTGTATGTCACCATTTCGTCATGCTTCTTCGCGAAATCATTAACGTTTTAATCTTACGGCTGCTCGGCTACGCAGCAAATTCTGCGTATCCGTGGCAGGGTTCAAGGTGGCTGGGCCTCTCTCAGCCGCAGTGTTTGCGGAGGGTTATACCACGCCCACGCTACACGTTCTGGGGAGGAATGACATTCTCGTCGTGGAGGAGCGTTCTCGTGTGTTAATTGACGTCTCCCTTGGAAAACGGGTGGAGGAGCACGACGGAGGTACGCGACGACTGCTTCTCCTTCTTAACCCCCGAGGCCACTCATTCATTGGGCCCTCCATTCTCACCCCACTTCTTCCGAAGGCCACTTCGTCCCAACCAAGGCTAGTTGGCGGACATTCCTCAAAGCGTACATGCTCGATCCAACGGGAAATATTCCTGGCCCTGGTCCATCAGTATCACAGCCTGGGTCAGGTGCAGTCACGCCGCTTGCGGGTTAACGCGCTATGCGCGAGGGAGCAGGCACCCGGCGCTTGTCGAGAGGTGGCGTTGTGCCTCGATGTCACGATAATGGAGACAACCGAGCTAGAATTCATGACTTTGTTGTAGTGTGTGACTGTGGCAGGGGAATAATGACGTCGCCTTGACACAAAAATGGTGATGCCCATTTACTTTGTCCCTTTGCCCTCTCGACGAGCCAAAGGTGAGGTCAGAGAAGCGTTGTGTTCAAGGGTCATTTTCTACGACATCCTCAGGACGACGCCAATCTCTAGGCTCAACCCACGGGAGCATCACACGCCTACGAATTTTGTTGACAATGGGCGCACACCGGCGGATAGCGAGACCCTGCTAACACCGAAATTATAGTGAGTCCGAGTTGGAGCGCCGACTGCCGTATGCTCGCCTCCCTAATCCGAGGGTCAAAATCTCGCGGGCGTGGACTGAAACGTCTGCGCAATCAGGCAACGCTTTCTCTTCCTGTTCTCGTTCTCTCTCGTGATTGCCGCGATCGGCTCTTTGCCCTGGGGCTTTGATCAAAGCAGTGTCTATTAAGCGTGACTCGGGATGATCAGATGTAGATAGGCCGCAACAATAATGCTGTGGCTGAACGATGATTGGGTGAAGAAGCGTGATTGGACTGATGGGGAGGGATAGAGGAGATGACCATCAGGCGACAAGGAAGAGTTACGTAATTCGCCAGGTATGGGAGGAGCTGCTGAGCTGAACGTTGGTTGGTTTGCAGATAGATCTGGGCCAACAAGCGGGGGGGGTAATACCGGTAAGGGCTGGAACGACTGTTCTAGAATTCACATTTGATACAGATATAATTTAGCGCTGGGGAATGTGGCCGTGTGATAAGGGATCAGACATCAGAGAGGGGTCGAGGATGGGCCAACTATGTCTGTCCTCTAGGACTGAATGTATGGAACATGAGATGGAAGCGATCAAGGGGAGAGAGTAGAATGAATGGATGACATAAGCTGTGAAAGAAGGAAGTGACGGAAATGTGATGTGAATGTGACAGTGACGGGTAACGCGTGTTGGTACCCTTTATTGAAAGAAGAGAGAACTGGGACTCTCAACTGAGCGCGTCCCATTTCAACGCATTCTCCACAATGAACGTCTGGTCACCACAACAGCACGACCTCGATGAAATCTTATCCACTATCTTCGAATCTACCAACTCTACAAACCAGGCCGTCCAACGTACCATTACCCACGTGAGTTCACCGTCATCGGTTTCATTCATCATCCGTAAATTACTTTTTTTTTTCCTTCATTATTACAGAAACTCAACAGCTTCACGCGCGCTCCTGACTATATCGCCTATCTTGCCTACATCCTTTCCGCCCTCCCCCAGCAGGAAGATCGTATCAGGACCATCGCTGGTTACCTTCTCAAGAATAATGCCCGCCTCGTCCTCCGCGCTTCCCAGGAGGTCGTCGCATTCGTCAAAGCTGCCACCTTACATGCATTCAGGGATCCGAGCGACATGATTCGCAACGCGGCTGCTCAGGACATCGTCGCATTTCTTGGCATCCTGGAACCCAAAAACTGGCCGGAATGTCTGAACTTGCTCGTCAATCAATTAGACGACCAGGATCCGGTTCACCAAGAGGTGTGTCATCTTTTCCTACTCTCCTCGTTCTTCGGGAATTGTATGCCACCGGGCATCGGCGGCCTTGCGCTGCGCACGCTGACTCGGCATGGCTTTCACTGGTTATGCTAGAAATTTGAATGGGAAATTTATCCTCTCCCCCCCCACCTCCCGATGACTTCGGGGAATCAGAAGGCACGCTCTGTGCCTGATGTACGCGTCCATTGTAGAGGGCCTGCCGTTAAAACCATCTTCAGAGGATAGAGGGTTTCGTCATCGGATATTCTCGGACAGGGACAGAGAGACAAGCATTCCTCAGTCTGCACGATAGCTGTCCTGGTTACTTTTCATGAGCGCCATAGACATGCCATAGCTTCTGGCTATGACTATCACGGGGTTCGCCCGTGCAGAGGTCGTCTTTTTTCCCCTTCTGCCTTCTACCGTGCACCCACACCCGAGATTACTGAATCCCCTTAATAACTTCCTTAGGCTGCTTTTAATGTTCTCGAAAAGGCATGTGAAGATTACCCCCGAAAACTCGATGTCGAGATCAACGGAACGTTTCCCCTTAACTTTATGGTTACGAAGTTCATCGTGCTCACCGAGCACCCAAATTCCAAAATTCGCTCGCATGCCGTAGCGTGCCTGTCCTACTTTGTCCCTATCAATGCGAATGCGCTCTATGCCCACATCGATACGTTCATCGCATGCCTTTTTAAAAGAGCCTCCGATGAGGAGCCCCAGGTTCGCCGCCATGTCTGTCAAGCCCTTGTCCTCTTGCTTGCATCCCGCCCCGACAAGCTCTTGCCGGAACTTGGCAACGTCGCTGAGTACATGCTCTTCTCGACAAAGGATAAAAACGAAGTTGTTGCCCTTGAGGCATGTGAATTCTGGCTGACCTTCGCGGAGGACCCCGAACTAGCACAGTATCTGCATCCCTTACTTCCTCGCGTGGCACCTGTCCTCCTCGACTGCATGGTCTACAGCGACGATGATCTGCTTTGGCTTGAAGGTGATGAGGAGGACGATGCGGCCGTACCAGACAAGGAGAGCGACATCAAGCCTCGCCACTACGGAGCCAAATCTCACGGTTTCGAACGCGATGATGATGCCCCGGCTACCTCGGATGCGCCAAAGAAGGTTGGTGCGTATGGCGAGGAGCAGCTCGACGGCGAAGACGATGATTTTGAAGATGAGATGGACGATGATGACTTTGCTGATGAAATGTCCACGGAGTGGAATCTCCGTAAATGTGCTGCAGCTGCGCTCGACGTGCTCGCTGTTCGCTTCTCTACGGACCTTCTGAATGTCATGCTCGAACCCCTCAAGAACAAACTCTGGAATACTGATTGGCTCCAGCGCGAGAGCGCTATCCTGGCGCTTGGCGCCATCGCCGAAGGTAACGTGTGATCAAACCCCACATTCACACGCTGATAAATTTTATCAGGCTGCATCGAAGCCGTCGAGCCACATCTGCCGATGCTAGTACCATACCTGATTCAGTCGTTGAATGATCCCAAGGTATGTCCATCTTATGCTGATGAAATATATCCTCTGATACAGTGCTTTGGTGTAGCCCCTCGTCAGGTCGATCACCTGCTGGACGTTAGGGCGATACGCCAGCTGGTGCACAGCAGGTACGACTGATGACCACAAGGCACAGTTCTTTATTCCCACTATGGAGGGTGTACGTATCCACACCATCTGCCGCGCTTCTGTGCTTCTGTGAAAGATGTGCTAATATTTTATTTTTCACATTGGCAGCTTCTACGCATGGTTCTGGATAACAACAAGCGCGTTCAGGAAGCCGGCTGTAGCGCTTTCGCAACGCTCGAGGAGGACGCCGGGGCTGAGCTTGCCCCATACCTCGAGCCCGTCCTGCGTAATCTGGTTTTTGCGTTCGACAAATATCAGCACAAGAATATGCTCATCCTCTACGATGCTGTCGGCACGCTTGCGGATGCAGTAGGATCTGCGCTGCAGAATCCCATGTATGTGGAGATATTAATGCCACCACTAAACAAGAAGTGGTCCAAGCTTAAGGACGACGACGAGGATCTCATTCCGCTTCTGGAGGTACTACAAGCGCTCGAAATTATGGCTAATAGCGCTAATTTCTTTTCTTCTCCCTCTCAGTGTTTAGCATCCGTAACCATTGCCATGGGTTCCGCTTTCGTCCCATACTCAGGGCCGGTTTTCGAACGATGTGTTAATATCGCCCGAACATCTATCATCCAGTATCAAACCTGGCAGCAGAACCCTGAACTCGATGAACCTGACAAGACATTCCTGGTCGTTGCTCTGGATTTGCTGTCTGGTTTGACCCAAGGCCTTGGCATGGCCCTCAAACCTTTCATCGAAAATAACCAGCCAGCATTCTTCCAGCTGCTCGTCCTGTGCTTGAAGCACCCTCAAGCGCCTGTGCGGCAGTCCGCATACGCACTTGTCGGTGACCTTGCAATGGCGTGCTTCCCCCTTCTCCGGCAACATATGCCTCAGGTCATACAAGAATTAACCCTGCAGCTCGACCCTGAGCCAAAGGTTGAGTTCATTTCTGCCTGTAATAACGCGGCATGGTCTGTCGGCGAGGTGGCTCTGCGTTATGGTCGTGGTAAGTGGAACGTGACGCGTGGAATTACCCCTTAATTCATTCCCCTGCCATAGATGAACCTGAATTCGCACAGTGGGTCGAGCCACTGATCTCTCGCCTTGTCCCACTCCTGCTGCACCCAAAGGCTCCGCGTAGCCTGCACGAGAACGCGGCAGTGTCTATAGGTCGTATCGGCCTTATGCACCCCCGCATGGTCGCACCCGCTCTCCCTGACTTTGCTCAGGCTTGGTGCCAAGCATTGTATGAAATCCGCGACAACGAGGAAAAGGACTCAGCTTTTCGTGGGCTGTGTACTCTTGTCCAGGTAAACCCCATGGGCATCGCCAAGGTGTGTTGGATGCCGTGTGCTGTGCGCGTCGTCACCGACTAAATTATTTATAGAGCCTGATGTGGTTCTGTAATGCCATCGTGCGATGGAACAATCCGTCCGAGGAGCTCAACTCGATGTTCCAGGCGTTGTTGATGGGTTTCAAGACGCATGACCCGCAAGGGTGGGCGGCGCAGGTCCAAACGTTCCCCCCCGTTATTCAAGAACGTCTCGCGCAGCGCTACGGTGTCTGAGCATTATGAAATTTGTCTTACATCTATCCCGTCCTCGGATGAATACTCTTCACCTGTGCTTACAGCGTGTATCACTTCTCGGCCTGTTTCTATGTCATGTCTTGGATTATCACTTCGCTGTACTACAAGCCCGTGTTTCCGTTTTACTAGTAGTTACATACCAGCCCGATTTGTTTTGCATATGTACGGTACCGCCCACACTTAGGGGCCACATTCTGCCAGTAGTTACAAGTAGTTACAATTTCCGCACTCAGTAGTTATAGCATTAGTTTGGTACAACGTTTCCCTTTTATCCCCCACCCACACACTTCAATTTGTCTGGGAAGTAGATACATACTTACTTACTTAGATCGACTTCATCTCTTGGCACTACCCAATCCAAGTGAGCGCGCATCACAGCACAGGAGCCCGAGGATTTTCAGCACGTGGTGAAATATTATTAGGCTGCATAGCCTCCTCGCCTTGACAGGTTTCACCGCTCGTCCCCCACACCGAGTCTGAGTATTGAGTGGGTGGAGGGGCCTGTGCCAAGCCTTGACAGGCAATTAAACCCGAAGATATTAGATATGGACACAAAAACAAGCCAGACTCCGACCCCCGAAGCCAAGGTACGATTGTTGCCGACTGGTTTCCTGCTCGCTCCTCGACCTGCCAACGAGCTCTCTTGTGTCATTTAGAATCTCTACGCACGCGCAATCAAGGCGGAACTCGCGAGGGATCTCGATACCGCCTTTCGCTTATACGTCGAAGCCGGCTCCGCTTTTCTGGAACTGAGTCGCTTCGTCACACAACCCTCCACCCAGGAACAAGCTCGCAGAGATGCGGCTCTCGCACTCGGACGCGCCGAACGAATCAAGGCGGTCAAGCCGGACTTGGCACCGGTGTGGCGTGACCCGTTTGCACCCGGTTCGTCGTTTTTTTAGTCGTGTGGTCATAGATCGGTTGGAGCTGATGGCGTGTGGTGTCGGTGTCGGGGATACAGAAGAACAACAACGCGTATTGAAAGATGGGTCGGTGATCAATCGAATTCGTGCGCCATTCTGGACGGCTCCTTCGTCGCCGGAGGAGCTGGGAATGACGGGGAGGACATTGACATTGTTCACGTATGGAACGCCAAATTTTGGACTCGGCTGCTTGTATGGACATGGACAGTGATGCTGTCCCTTTTTTTTTTTTTTGGTTTCTAGGGATCCTGACGGGCTGCTCGAGTTATCGCCTCAGCAGAGGGAAGCAGGGGTCGTTTGGCGCCGGCCAAGCGATGCCAAGATATTCCGTCCGGATCTCCGCCCGGAGGACATCGTGCAGCGTGTCGTGGCAGATTGTTCCCTTTGTGCCTCTATTGTCGTCTCGCTCTTACACAGCCGGAAATACCACTCCGAGGTAAACTCCCTCCCACCTTTGTTTTTTTATCACGTCGTTTCTAATGCGACTCTCGTTCAGGCTGCGTTGCCCTCCATTTATCCTCGTGGGCTCGACGGGAAACCGTGTGTGTCTCCGACGGGCGGATATGAACTCAAGGTCCTCTTCAATGGGGCATACCGACGAGTGAGTGCCCATACAGCGGGGATGTGACGATGCCTAAACTCACACTTGTCCTTCGTCGATCATTAGATTGGTAAGTACAAAAAAATTCCCCTCTGTGAAATGCGGCGGTTCATCCTGGTTTAATGGTCCCTCCAGTCATCGATGATCTCTTGCCTTTTCGCCCCGACGGATCCCGCATGTGCATGTCAAGCACCGGAGTGAGAGATATATGGCCTTCCCTCGTTGAGAAAGCCGTATGTATCCGAGTCCCCGATTGCCCGATGGTATGCTCATCCTTACACAGTACCTGAAACTTATGGGAGGATATGATTTCCCCGGCTCGTGCGTCTCCTCGTTCTAGTGTTCCTTGCCGTGGCTCATGGTGTTCCTTTAGAAATTCGTGTGCCGATATACAGTACGAGTCTTTCATGGCCTTCGGACCTGTGCTTATGTATATGACTGTGCCAGTGCATTAGCAGGGTGGATACCGGAATACCTCGAAGTCAAGAGGTAATACCCGCCAAACCATCAACAATCGTATTATTCATCTCTACAGCCCTTCATTTCAGCGGGAGCAAACATGGTCACGACTTTGCCGCGGTTACGATGATGGTGCCTCTATTACGCCGCACCCGCCTCCTGGCCCTATATTTACGTGCTCATAGGACAGTGTATCCTCACTATTGGGACCGATACCCGACCTATCGCCGATCGAGGGCGAGTGAAGTTCCTTCCCTCGCATTGCTATGCTGTAACAGGTCTGCTTCTCCACCCGACGCATCGATAGGCCCTGATGGTTGCGCTAAAGATATTAGAGAGACGGTGGATGGATCACGGTGGCTGACTATCTTAGACTCATGGCTGCCCACAGGAAATAGTACCGAGGTCGGTGCTCTCCTGGATGACTTATCCTTGAGCGATGTGGGCCACAATCAGACGCGTAAGCCGAATCTGATTCTTTCATACAAGTAGGCTCATCTTCGTCCAGGGTCCATTGACATAGCGTGGGACGATGTATGCGCTCTGTTTGGGAGCGTATGCGTTAGTTGGAACCCGATTACATTCAAGAACCGGCTGGTCTACCACGGGTTGGTGCCTGTTACCCGTCGCATCTCCCCTCGTTTCCCACTCAACCTAACATAGAGTTTGGAGAGCCGCCCATTTATCGCCAGCAAGACGAGATGAATGTACGTCGTCCAAAATCGGTCGAACCCTAAGGTTAGCCTGATTTCCTTTTCTTTGCAGCTGTTCACTGCACGCTTCGGCTCCGGCTCGAGCGCGCCAAGGACGCGCCGAGACCGCTAGAAGAGGTTTGGGTACTTTTGACACGCCATCGATCAGATACTCGCCGGTCCTCCGAGTTTATTTCGCTTCATGCCGAGTACGATGATGGTCATCGCGATATTCCTAAAGACTTGACAGACACGGTCAAGACTCGAGGTGTCTACACAAACAGCCCCCATGTCTTGGTATGAACTTCACAGAGCCACCAACATGTATGCTGAGACAATATAGGTTCGAGTCGCCGTACCCTCCTCCGATGATTCAGGCACGATCTCCTTGAATCTCTCTTACGATGGTTCATTCGATGGCATCGGCTTTACCGTAACTGTGTACTCGGGACTTAATATGCGATGGGATGGGCCTCTTCGCGCGCTTCCCTTTGATCTCAGGATATCTGGCGCCCTAACAGCAAAGACGTCTGGTGGAAATTACACCCTATCTTCGTATATGATAAATCCGCAGTATCGCCTACGCGTACCTGCAACCACACAAGATGGTCCCTCTACGAAAACGCGCGTCGAGATCTCCTTGCATGCCCCGCGAGACGTGCCCATCAACGCGACGATCACCTGGGGCCGCGGCGAGCGCGTGTTTGAGTGAGCTTGTGTTCGTGCGCGTGCGAGACTTTTTTTCTCACACACACTTTCACGGGCAGCCTGGCGCAGAGCGACATCATAGCATCATCGGGTGCATATACGTATGGCTTCGCTCGCCTTTACGCCGATCTTGCCGGTACGTTGGCGCGCAATCCGATCGTATCGTGTGCGATCAGGTCTTCCTATCTACTGGTATTGATGAGAAACGTCCAACAGAGGGCGACTTTACTCTTGCCATATCTGCCTTTTCGCCTACCCACCTCGGTGACTTTTTACTGCTCGTGCGCAGCTCGCGCTGGGTCGAAGTCGATCCGATCCCTCAAGAAGGAGCGGGGATGTTCGCCAAAACCATACGTGGGGAATGGTGTGTCCCCCCCACCACCCCTTCCCTGGGCGGCGCAACTGATCCACTTTACTTGCAGGACAAATGGTGGAGCTGGAGCCCTCCCGCGCTATTCCCTCCACTTGCCCACGTCCACAGATGTCAAGTAAGCTCCCGCAAGGACGTGCCCTTTTTTTCTCCTGTCACATTCTCACACACTTGCTCTTGTCGTCCGGGTACCATTTAATTAGGATTCGCTTGCAGTCCAACGCCCCTGCGTTTGTCCGGGTCGAACTGTTTCAGGCAACGGGCGTAGCGCCGGCGGCCTCATCCGGGGCGTTTACAAACGCACGGTCAGGCGCCGCGACCGCGCAGGTCGCACTGCGTGCTGGACAGTATATTATAGAGCCCATGATGGATGGCGTATCAGGTGCGAACAAGACGTTCAGTCTAATGGTGTATAGCTCGGGTGCGGGGACGTCCATTATGCCTCTGTAGTAGTAGAACGCACTCGTATTGCACTTTGCATATTAAATATTCCCAAGGGCCCCGCGTGTGTATGAATGGGATGTATTACTATACTAGTTGGGCGAGTTCTATAACGACTGTTCTCGCTGCGCACGGGACGAAACCAGCGGTGTGTGCGGGTGAGACATGATTTGGGATTGAATATCATGCCGGCAACTCGAACTTTTGGCCCTGGAGAACCCTATGAATGGGTTTGAGTGGAGGTTTGGGTGATATCAGTGACAACACAGGGTTTAAGGAAAGGTACAACGTACTTGGTGAAGTATACATAGAAAAAGTCGATATATAGACCGGTCTGTACGAGACCGGCTGTGATGGAGATTGGGTCGACAAGCTCCTCGACGAAGTATCTAGAACCGCCCAACAAGCGCCCGTGAGTGGCTTTTGACAACAGACGTCTGACGCGCACAGCGCGGGGGGCAACGCGCAGACGAGGCAGAGAGAAATCACGCACCGGTATATCCAGTTGGGGATGTACAGGCCACGGTATGCGCCGAGCGCGGCGAGGTAGTGCGTCGTGATGGTTTCTGCTTCGCCTGTGCGCTGGAGGATGAAGAGCTGGGGGAGGATGGCGACGGCCTCGAGGAAGATGGAGAAGGACCAGAAGACTTCTGTGAGGGAGTACGAATAGTTGAAGATGAGTCCGAGAATAAATGCGGGGCCGGCGAGGTACTCGACGCGGAAGGTGTCGATTGAGGGGTCATTTGTTGGCCTGGTGCGGTCAGATTCGTTCGAAAGGGAAAAAAAGGGGGGGCGACGTACCGGAAGCGGACTTTCATGAGGAAGAGGATGTAGATACTGCTTCCGATGAAGAAAAGCTTCATGAGGAAATTGTAGAGGGAGACCCAGTTGTGGAACAGGTCGAGGTAGCGCGTGATGAAAACGACGACATAGAGCGCTTGCGTTTTGAAGGAGATGCCTGGGTGGGAGAAGGAAGGGCATTGAACGCGTGCGTCATAGGCGCAAGACGGAAAGTGCGCATTGGGGAAGAAAGAGATCTCTGACCTCTGCAAGAGCGCGACATTCGCATTTTGTGGAGAAGGATGAGTATGGAAGAGAGGTGAGATAAATCACCTTTTTACGTGTCAGCGCAGACTCGACTGTGCAGATAGGGCACTCACCCAGTAGCCTGAAGATGTTCATATGTCTAGTTTTTTTCGTAGTAGAGAGAGATTTAAATGGACGAGTGACGAGACGTGTAACTATCAAATTGGAATTGCCGTACGTGGTCTCGCGCTTTGTTGGTCCTTGTTTGTACTTTATCTAAATATGCAATTAAGTCAATTCCACCTCTTCTCCCGCCCGTGCCCGTCTTTGAATTCGACCCTCCCACTTCCTAATGCATTCTTTGGCGTCTATCAATACTATGTGTGGCTTATTTATTCTCTCAGGGCTTAGTCCCTGTTCTTCTCTATGGCTTCGTCCTCGGCACCAGAGCGCTCCCCCCCAGCTGACATCTCTCCCGCTCCTCCCCCATGGGTGCTAAAGGCTAAGCTTTACCTCTTCACCACGACGCTCAAGCCGACCAACAGGGACGACCCTGTCCTACAGGGCCTCCCACCTGGTTCCTACGTTCCCGGGGAGAACGTGCATCCATCCGCCCTTAAGCCTATCGAACGTGATGGTGGTCCGCAATGGAAGGGAGGCATGACGAACGTCGTTCTCGTTCATTATGACGAGTCGCCCGTTGGGCCGTACGACGAGCTCATCTTTGCTTCGGACGGATTCCGCAACCCGTACGAGAAGGGCACCACGTCGCGCATCACGAATATATACGTCAGTTCCCGAGAGAGCGTCTGGAACGGGCGCCTCAACTGGAGTACGGCCTTTTCCTATTATGTTCCCATTCCTTCGCGTTTCAGTATCATGACGTGACATGTTTGATGCCCGACAGACATCCCGAAGCATCTTGCGCGCTTCGAATTTACCTCAACGGGTTCGCGCAACTTCGCCTTTAAGGTGTTCACCCCCGACGGAGAGAGGCCCTTTTTTGCCGCCGCCGTCACGGACTCGATCCTCCCCGGCATCCCCATCCCTGCTTTCCTCCTCAACTCGTTCATGCGCATGGTGCAGCCCCCCCTTCTTGCGGGCACCCCATCAGACGTTCAGATCGCGACGGAGGACGACTGGGTCTCGGTTACCCCCGTGTATCGTGGCAATTGGCGCCTCGCATACCCTAAGCCACTCCAGTCCGAGCCTGGACTTGAATTGTACGGTGACGGGTTGAACTACCCCCAAATCAAACCGCTCTGGATTGGAGCCAAGTTCACCGGAACAATCCATTTTCCTGC
>Ga0209488_10001006_pt1 | contig 23924 bp, 32 predicted proteins | sample Rivendell_Oct201_8_FD_188349 | JGI IMG/M metagenome (GOLD analysis project Ga0209488, IMG submission 188349) | Vadose zone soil microbial communities from the Eel River Critical Zone Observatory, Northern California, USA -... | ecosystem: Environmental > Terrestrial > Soil > Vadose zone >...
TCTCCATTTACCACTGCCTATTCCTATCTTGGGCGCAAACAAACGTGACATGCGGTTTAAACAGCCCAAAACCACGTTCCTAATGCACTGATAAAGTTGCCCTTGTGCCTCCGAGTCCTTCTCTTGTTCCTCTACCACCACTATGTCTGGCACCCCCTTTCAGTCCCCTTTCTCACCAGACCCATATAATGCGGATGTACCGATTCCAACTTCTGAGCAACCTACAGTATGTGACGACGGCCATCAGCTCGTCTACCCCATTCGTGCTTGTTTATTCACTTTCTGACCGCTCACCTTCTCCCTCCATCCCACTAACCCACTACCGTCTAGTCAACCCATCTGCTTCTCCAACCACTCCCGCCACCACCTTTTCCGGAGCCTACCCTAAATGGCCCAGGATGGAACTATAAGTCCAGCAATGTCCAAGACCCGGAAAAGCTGGAAGGCCCAGGGACTAAACCTACTGGTCGTAGCCGGCGGTTTTGGATCGTACGTGTTCCGTTCCCCCCCCTGCCCACCCACGTGATCAATATAACTTTGGTCATAGGTTCTAGGCTTGGTCATTGGTTTGCTTGTCGTCGTCGCCATTGGCGTAGGTGTGGGCATCTCCACTTCGCATCACAGCAGTAGCAGCAGTAGCAATGGGAGCAGCAGCAGCAGCAGCAGCAGTGGCAGTGGGAGCAGCAGTAGCAGCAGCAGCGGTAATGGCAGTAGCAGCAGTAGCAGTAGCGGCTAGCCTGAGCTAGGGTTTTCCATCATATACACTATTGACTATTCCGTGCGATCTTTGAATAGTGATTTCTGTGTTGGGTTGGGGTGCTGTGGTCCGTCACGGCTCGGCTCGGGCCTTCCCATTAGCCGTTGAGCTGAACCATTTGAAGAATGGGACCGTGACAGCAGGGGAGATTGGCATATGAGCCGAGCCATGGCTCGAATTCCAATTGGGGAGGGTAATTGCAAGGACAGCGAACGGCCTTCAAATGCCAGTGGGCACAAACAGGGTACCACGATCACAGTTGGGGTGTGGGCGCAGACTGGTAAGCGTGATAGAGAATGATGCGTGTTGGACATGAGGCGATTTGACACAAATACGATATATTACTACCGTCAAATGAACTTTGGACAGATCCTATTTTCTCACCGGCGTGGATGCCCGTAACCTTGCTCACTCGTGCATACAATGCTTCTCTGCGGGCAGGGGGTGCAGCCATGGACACGCCGGCCCGCGCTACAAGTTCGGTACAGCAATGCCATGGGGATGGATAACAATCAAAAACTCTTCTGCTCAATCACGGTATCATCGCAGCTACCGCACCCCGTCTTGACTCGCCGGGCTAAGTCAAGCAATCCGATCTCACTTAGACAAATGAAAAGAACAGGCCTGCGCTTGGGCCGAGGTTGTGGTGACACACGTCGCAACACAACGTCGTGCGATGACCCTAAAATGGCTAGGGGCCATTTTATCTACATGGCGTTGAGCCTCGAGAGGGACGTTAGTAGGACTTGAATTGCCACATGGCTTAGATCGGCCTGAGAAAATGATCTAATCATCATCAACAGGGGTAAGAGAGTCCACGACGTCCACGACAAGTCCAGGTAGGCTGAAATCCTGGTAACAGCGTCAAGAGGGGCCGCGGTCGTCTGCAGGAAGCGCAGGACGTTCTGGGTGGCGCGTCGGAACCGATGGATGTCGTCTGGAAGGTGGTGACGAGTTGGCAGTCTACGAGGGCGAGGCGGAATTAGGCTCCCACACGGTTCGTAGCTCGGTCGAGACCAGGTCTGGGTTTAACCATTACCCGAGGAGCAAGTCAGTACGTTTTGGAGGAGAGAAGATTGCGCACCCATTGCTCTTGTGAAAGGTCGATCGTGTCACTGTACTACACTCTTAACGAGTCGTTTCCCTGCTCCACGGACATACCTTTTCAGTGGCCTATCTGACCCACCTGACCCGTCTTCACCTGCTGCAGCTGAGGCGGCGCCTGACGTTCCCCGGTGCGAACGTCGCCGCCTATGTGCCCGCGTCCAGCACAGACATCTCCTTGCACTCCTTTCCCTAGTTGTCCGGGCCCAAGAACGTGTATGCTGCCCCGCTCCCCCCGCTAGGCACCCTCTACGATGGCACCATGCTAGACTTCTCCGTTGGTCAGATGCTCACTGGCAGCTCGGGCTCCTTGTGATAATTGAACCTCCTGGGCTGCGATGTTCCTGCAGCGTTTCCCATGGCGAGAACGAATAGAACATGAAAAACAAAGTACCTTGTCACTGAACGCAGCAGCATTCAAGTTTCCTGGCCAAGGTGGTGGTTGTAGGTTGTAGTATTCGGACAGGTGGAAGTCAGACTCGGACTCACAAGCGTGACGCGTGACGGCCTGATTCCATCCCGTTTGGCCCCACCTCGTTTGCCTGATTTCTGACTGGGCATCAATCCCCCTACTACCGTAACGTCCCGACCCTCCTGCGTGAGCTCACCGGCCAGCAGCCGCGCGACTTCTTCCTCTTCAGTGCGCATGGAGACCTACTGACAGCGACGCCACAGCGCATCAAAGGTTCCGTCACGGGTTCCCCTCCCCCTCGACGTTCATGGACGTTAGATACAATTTTGGAGGGGCATCCCTCGCGAAGGATTCCATCGTGCAGCAGCTATGCTGGAAAACAGGGCCTGCGTCTCCCGCGCCAAAACTTGCCTCTTCCTCCTCTCATCATGAACCGCGTTTCGTGTTCACGGATAGCCGTCATTGGAGATGGCTCCTGCCTGCCCGTCTTTTCGACCGCTTTTCACACACGGTGTCCATTGCCGACCTCTTCCTACTTTTCCTCACGCCTGATCATAAGACTTCCTCATCGGCCGCACTTTCTTGGTGTCAACAATGAAGACTATCGCTTAAGCCCCGGCCATATAATGATGTTACCGAAGCAGCAACAGATGAATGACATGCTGAAACGCGTCATTGATGCTCTTGATAAGGACACGCCGCTCGTCGCCCTCGAAGACTAAGGAATGATGGTCATGGTGGCGATGGTGATCTCGAAGTTGCGCTGACACCTCATCACTCCTGCAGAACCCTCCCCACATCGTCACATGCTACAGGTCGACCTCGTGCCCCCGATTTCGCTTCTCCTTGGACTGCCCATGCCTTTTAAAGATCTCGGTAGGGTAATCCCAGGGTTGTGTTAGTGTGATCACTCTTGGAAGCGACTGCGCCAAAGCGCTTGACGTAAAGTGTACGCGAGCCTGGACACAACCGGAATAGCCCCTCTGAAGGCGAACTTGACAGCGTCTGGAGCGTTCGTGATGTCTCTTGGGCACGTCTTCAATCCAGGAAGCCAAACGACAGCCAGAAACGGGAATCCTGTCCTGTTCACTCTTCTGACACTCACTCGAGACGTGCTGCACGCTCTGGGCGTGATTCTACCTCATGCTCATAGTTGGAGGATTGGCGATGATAGCGCTGAGCCTTGTTGTCGTGAAGGGGTTGTACGAGGTGAGTCGTTCTCTTGGCAAGTGGGAAGTCTGGAAGGCGTCACTCGGAAGAATGATCGTATCATCCGCCTGCGTGGGCGCAGCGCTCGCCCCTATACAAACATGACACAGTATTGGAATTCAAGCTGTGCCTGTGCTAATCAATCCTCTTGGCGCTGCCCAAGCTGCGCATCACGTGGCCACGCCAACCCTGTTCTTCCATTCGATCCCCTTCCTGGCCAACTCGCACGCCTTCGGGGAAGACCGTGGGGTGCCGTCCTTCACCCTCTTCACACTCATTCCTCTCGTTCTCACCGCGATCTCCCCGCCAACTGCCCGGCTCCGCGATGGCATCCTCGCCTTTGCCGCGCTCTTTGCGACATGTGTCAGGTTCCTGACTTCGGATCTATATGCACGTGTTACAAGTGAACGAAACGACTACAGTAGACGAAGGTCAAGACGGTGCTTCGCAACGTTATTGGATACCGGGAAGAGCTACGTCCTTTCGCCTGTATATGGTACAATGTTTCTTTGGGGGCCACCGCGCCCGTGACCACAAATGTCACACTGACGCTATCACCTATGCTATGCCCTCGCCGTAGCCGCAGGCGCTACACGAGACTTTCACAGCCCCATGGCATAGAGACAGGCGTTCGTCTTCACTGTGAAGGTGCGCTGCACACTGTGCGAGTAAACAATTCCATCGCCCCGGTCCTCCACTATTTGCGACACCCATTGGCCGAGAATTACTTCTTCGCTTGCTACAGTAGCCTGTTTTTTTGACAGTGTCGATGTTTATCACTTTAGACTTTCTTTTGCAACTCTTTTTTAATCATTTCTATTGGGCGTAAACAATGTCATGAGGCGTGCCTAATTAAACGGCTACAACCACGTTCATAAAACTGCTCCTCTGCCCTTGCGCCCTCTTCACCTTTTCCTCCACATCCCCTATGGCCAATCCCCGCTTTCTGTTCTCATCTTCTGGGCCAATCACTCAGCCATATCATGATGAAGACAGTTTAGAAACTCCCTACTCTGTCGCAGTTACGGTACGTGACACTTCCCACCTTTTCCCTCTATTCCACTAACCCATTACCTTATAGCCAACCAATGCGGATCATCTTACTTCGTCAGATACGCTAGCACCAACCCCCGTACTGGTACACCACACCTTTGATACACCTTTGAAAGGGATGTATACCCAACTTGACGCAGAGTCGATGCAGAACTCCGGGTACCCACTGCAGGAAAAGTTCCTCTTCTCCGGACTGTCTACTCGCCATCGTCGCCGGCGGCTTTGGGTCGTGCGTATTCGCTCTCCCCTCCCGTTATCTACCCGCACGACCAATATGACTTTGACCATAGGTCGTGTCCTTGGCCATTGGTGTGCTTTTCATCCTTGCCATTGGTATGGGTGTGGGCATTCTCTCGTCACTTGATGGTCCTGCCAACAGCAACTTGAACAGCAACAATGGCAGTGGCGTTGAGATTGGCAGTGGCATTCACATTCGCATTGGCAGAGACCCTGGCCACAGTGGCAGTGGCAGTAGCAGCAGCAGCAGTGGTTCCGGCGATGGCGATGGCAGCACCAGCACCAGCGGCAGCACCAACAACGGCAGCAGCACCAGCAACAGCCTCTGCGCCAGCTCCGGCTTCGGCGGCATCATCAGCGGCGGCTTCTGCATCAGCGGCAGCACCAGCACCGGCAGCAGCCAAGCCGCAGTGGCAGTTACAGTAACGGTAGTGGTAGCAGTAGCCGCCGGAGTTTTCCTCACTGTTTGGTGAGTGGGTGGTTCTATTGTGGAAATAATAAGGGAATTGGCCGACGCCGACTGGACCCTTGCAACCACCTCTCGGCCAGTCTCGCGCCGCATCGTCCTCGCCCGCAATGCAATTCATGCACCAATCTCCTTCCTGCCGATCTCGTTTCCCAAAGTCCTACTCTACTCGTTTCTTTATCTAGAAGCTTTCGGATCGCCCTCGCGGCCTTACCAGGGCCTCGTGCATGCCATGCAAGACACCAGTTTCGTCTCGTGCCTGGCGCCGTTGACTCACTTGGTTAGGGCTGTGCACCGTACCACCGTAATATGGGTATGGTTGTATGTACACCTTAATGCCCAACCAGATATCAGGTAAATGATGGAATGATGTCGAGTGAAATCAAATATTTGTTTTAGTTGATAATTACCCCAAATCCCAGTCGATTGTTAGATGAAAATGCAAATCATAACAAATGTTCTGAGTCAAATTAAACTTTAAATAGATGTTCTCATTGGCGTTTTTAATGACCCGAAACCGCCTTCATCCTGAGTGATTGGCCACGAAGGGTGAGAACAGAAAGCAGGCGTTGGCCATAGTGGACGAGGAGGGAAAGGTGAAAGGGGCACAAGGGCAGAGGAGGCGCAAGGGCAGCTTTACCAGTATCAGTGCATTAGTAGGAATGCGGTTTTGGGCTGTAGGACAAACGTAAGTAGGCACGCCACACGTCAGTTCTTTACGCCCCAAGAACAAATGAATGGTATCGATAGGAGTTTCAAAAATCGATACCCGTCAGAATCTGAAACGGACTAGTTAGCGAAAACGAGTGACAGTGGAAAAATTCCGAGTTCCGAGTGTTTGTCAACGAGGGATGCAAGCGGAGGACCGGGGCATGGAATTACGTACTCGCTCAGCGTGCGGAGCACCTTGACGGTGAACACAAAGGACAGCCTCTCTCTTCTATGCAGCGGGCCGTGATAGTCTCGTTCAGTGAAACACATACTCGCGGTCAGCACGGGTAATGCGAGATACGGCCAACGGAGCAGACCCCGAGCCCAAGCGCAACAAGCAGTGCCAGATCGACAAAGAGCGGCTCTAACGCGCCTAGCATGTATCGCAGTGCAAACACCCTCCAGACTATGGAGTGCCGCCTGGGGCCACTCCGCGCTGAGCACGCTACCAAGTAATAGCCCACTGAAGTATTGCGACGTCCCGAGGTCGCGCACTGCTGCGAGGTCCGCTATTTGGCACCGCATGTGGGTCGCGTAATACCTGCTGCGCTTATTTGTCATCCTTGTCCTTGTCCTTGCTGTTGCCCTTGCCTTTGCGAGCAGGAGGGGGTGTTAGGTACTACGCCTGCGATGATCAGCCGCGCGCGGATGAGCGCAAGTGGCTCCGCGGAGTTTGAACCTGAGAAAACGTGGCCGTGTACCACAGGAGCGGCTCCTCGTGGCAGATCGTAATGTTAATGATTGCCATATGGTTGACGCATGCCATGAAGAGCGCGGCAAACGCAAGGACTCGGATGTGATCGCGGGGCTGGGCTGTTGGTGCTCACAGCACCGTGAGCACGGGCGGGAACGAGTGTAAAAAGGGGAAGAACGGCACTGCCTGGTCTTTCCAGAAAGCAAAGGAGTTGGACAGCAATGTGATCGAATGGAGGAACAGGACGGGCGTTGTCCCGATGTGCAGCTTGGTTGGCGCGGAGGTGATAACGTGCACGCTAGAAGACACAGAGGCGCCGGGGAGGATGGAATGATACAGCATGGGTGACAACATGACTCGTTCGACAGCTGGACGCTTCGAGATAACGTGTTTGTGGCTCTGAATGGGCTGCGTCAATGCAGGAAGATGACACGATTATTCTCATGAGGGACGCTGTGCAAAATTCCCACGAACCCAGACTACGCTCGTACACGCCCCAGCCGACAAGCCCCACAGTCCTTCCACCATGAGCATGGGGCCGGATCGTGCCCAGAGTGAGCGGCACTCTCGAGTCCCAGACAGGTGAACAGGACTGCCGTACCTGGCCTCCGGAACGCTCCACACGCCGTCGAGCTCGCCCTCAAAAGTGCTATTCCAGTGTGTCCAGGCACGCGTGCATGGTTAAAAGGTCGGAAAGTCGGTGAGCGAGATTTATTCGAAAGCCACCTGCGAATTGAACAGGTCCGACAGATTATAATGGATTCTTCTGAGATGGATCCACCTCCAAAGTCCAAAAGTTTTATTTGACATTGATGGACGTCCGGAGTCTATGACAAGGCTGTTGATGTGCAGCACCGTCGCCGCCGGGGGTTCGCATGCGTGCGCATTGAAGAAGGATTAAGGCAGAAGGGCCAGGACGTTACGATGGTAGGGGGAATGGAGCTCGGGCAGATGCGAGGAGAGAGTTTGAAAGTCGAAGGGAAGGGAAGCAATAACGAGGACAGCGCGTATGTATGGGTGAGTACAATGGCTTACTTACTGTAAGTAGAGGTGGAATGAAGATAGGAGGAGAACGACAAACGAGAGGACAGAAGGGGGAGATGCTCTCGAACAGTCCATGAACAGTCAATTCAAGTGGGCGAAAAGGATATTCGAGAAAGCTCACAATAAAAGAGAGAAGACGACAAATGCAAGCAACCACTACTCGAAAAAGCCACTAAAGCTATACTCTAAACCATTAACCTATGATTCGGAGTAGCGCTTCACCTTGTGATGCGCTTGCCATCAGGGAGTCTTGTGAGCGCCATGTACTAGTAGGCTGGACGATCTTGCATGTCAGGGGTCTATCACCTTGCGTTCCCTAGGAACTGTCTGAGCTTAAGGACGGATACATGGAGACCAGCAGACGAAAATTCTGCTATGGCGAATCCTGCATCACGTCCAAGTCTTGACTTGAAAGTCGCACAGCAGAGATCCACAGGGCCCGATAAATGACGCGTTCGATTGTGGTCAAATCCAGGTTGCCCTGAAATTGCCCAACGACTTGGGTGCAAATTATGGGTAGGGCCAAGGCCACGTTACTCAAGAGGACTCGCATGGTGATGAGACTGACCACGGTCAGACGATGGCAATGGAACAGGAGATGTGGCGCTGACAATTCACGACCACGCTTGAAGTAAGCCAAGTCCGACTGTCAGCACGGTTGGACTGATAGGACATTAGATCAGGCCCCAAACATCGGGGGTGAGAGTAAGGCGATTGGGATCGGGCAGACGGCAGTGAGCGGCGGCAGTATTCCAACCTGTCCCCCACCTTCTGTGCGTTTCCGAGAAGAACGCAGTCCCAGACACGTCATCATATCGTAGTAGACTCTTTGAAATGTTAGACATGTCAGGCCTCCATATCCATATCCGAGTCCCTGGGCGGAAGCGAGGAACCCACTGGCACACTGGCTCGACACAGATTCAACCTACGTACCGCATTATAGTGAGTAGGACAGCAGTGCTAGAAAAAAAAAAGCCGACACAGGACTCCGCCCGTGACCAGGCTGCGTGGTAGGCGGCTTGAGCCGCCAAGGCACACCGTGACGCGTGGCGTGTCCGTCCCGTCAAACGGCACGACAATTTGTTCTCCCGGTCCCGAGGTCCGATTCGATCCGTTGTGCCAATCGAAAGCAAACCATCATCGATAAGAAAATCCATGGCTGTTGGGATACACATGGAGGACGCACGAAAAGCAGAACAGAACTAAGTGACTCGACTGCTGACGTGACGTGCACGCGTCTGATCGATTGGGCGTTTTGGTGGTCGCTTTCTTCTTGCCTCTAACTTAGCTTCCCCGCTTACTCCCCCTTTTTTTGATCCACCGGACGCGTCGACGGATTCTTGCGTAAAAGTGTCGTCTCTGAAGACATTCCGACTAGCTTGTGGTCGTGTACCGACTGCGCGTGACCTGGCACGACTTTGCTAGCGATGGCCCTTGGTGTCCCATGTGGAAGGGAGAAGATAATCAAGTTTGGTGCGAGGCTCGGACGTCCTCATCTTGTATTTTGTTGTGTTCACATTGCGGCAGCGTGGCAAGGGAGGATCCGGAAAAAGTCGAGCCTGATGCGTGTTTAAGAACGACCTCACTATCAGATCGATCGATTGTCCCTATGTCCATCCCTTCGCCTCGTCTTTTCTCAAATTTCTTTTCACTAGTTGACCTCTGCGGTCTACGATCGCAGGTTGAGGTAGCAATTGAGCGAGGCGTTCTCTACGAATGGGGATATACGATATACGGTGCGTGATCGCGACAAGGGTTCAGGGCTGCCTTTAAGCGAGATAAGGTCCAGTATATATGGCCAGTGAACAGACAGACGACGCGACAAACACTACAGCAAGAGCAAAGCAATTACAAAAAACGTCCGTGGCGCCACGCTGTGAGGAGAATCCTCGCTGTAGGGCCGGCAAATGGAAAAGAGAAAGAAAACAAGAGATGGGTAAAAAGTAAACTGACATCCTTCAGCGCTTCAACCTGGGCTCCTTGAGGCGGTTCTGCTGCCTGCTGCCTCTCTTCGAAGAGTCCGGGTACATCCTTTTGATGATCTGCGCGAATGGCCTCCCGATATCCTCATTCGTCCTCAGGCAGCGCTCCAGCCTCTCCTCGCACTCCGCATGAACCCGTTCCGTCTCCCGACGCTTCGTCTCAGCCATCGCCGGGCTGACATTGCGACACTCATGTGGCCGCCTGTCATAGTGCCGGATTAATGAGTCGCTGCGAGCGAAGAAGTCGCCACAGTGCCTGCAAAAGGATATTTTGTTGGGGTGCGCCTCCATTGTGCTACAGTGGCGCCTAAAAATATCCCAGTTACTAAAGCCCGCACCTGGGCAGAGGCGGCACTTGAGAACGCGGACAGTTCCGCGTGCCCAGTCATCGGGCGTTGCGTCAAGGAGAGCCCTCTGCCTCGTGTCGAGGCCCCTCGGGATGTAAAAGCGGGTGCCGCTCTCTGCCTCTTCTGGCCCGCTGTCCTTCACGTTGTCAACCACGTTGTTCTCCTTCGATGCGGCAATGTCAATGTGGTATCCTGTCACTCCCTCCGCACTCCCCTCGACCCAAGGCAACTGTTCTTGCGCAATGGCGCCGGTCAATCCCTGCTGGACACTTGGCCCATGCAGGGATCGATGGGAAACTCCCTGCACAGTCAAGGCAGCGAGCCTCTCCACTCCGCTGCCAGCTGCCTTGGATTTCGTATTGATCGTTGAATGGGCCCTGGTGGCAGGAATTTGAGGGGCCCTACTCCCAGACCCTCCTGCCCCCAAGATCCCAGTTCTAGTTGCCATCGTCGTCTTGCATTTCTTGCGCAGACTTTGTTGATGGCCGTCACTGGTCTTCTGACCGTGGAGAGTGTCGCCCTCCCCTCGTTGCCGTTTGCCGAGAGTCGTCTGCGGCAATATTTCCACGTCGGGAACAGACCCGGGCACAGCACTAGGAACAGGCAAACGGGGCCCGCCTGGCACCCATCCCGCTGGAAACCTTTAAACGCAGTGTTAGCAAATGTTGTCATGTTTCCATGGGCCCAGATCTGGGGACACGTACATCGGCACCACTGTAGGGCCGTTGAAGTCAACGAAATTTGCGGCGGAGTACGGCATGATCTCCCCCGGCCCACTCCGGTCCACGGGGGTGTATTGTAGTGGGGCGCTATCGAACTGACCTGGATCAAAAATCCAGGCCAGCTGATCCGGAGAAAAGGTGATGTGCGTTAAAGGCCCACCTGGGACCGGAGCCTGCTAACGTGTCAAGGTGAGCAGAACCCTATTAATTGCTCGACTCACACTCACCTCTTGCGGCGCAGCCACCGTAGAGGTTGGCAACTGGGAGTGCAAGGCCCACGATACCACATCGCTCAGCGATGATGCGGTGGAGTCTCCCGGGCCGTCCGTGAGGGCTTTGGATTGCGTGAACACAAATCAGAAGCAAAGTCAAGAATGCGACCTACTGCCAGCGGGAGTTGGCATTAACCAAGGATCAGGGAAGTCCTGTTACGCAACGAAATAAGTTGATGTCTTCGGTTGACGATCAGGTATACTCACGAGATTGAAAGGACTAAAGTCGCCCGGGGGAGTATTGGAATATTCGAACCCAGGGTTGAAGGCTATGGCGTTGGGGGCTTCGAGATTGGTAAGATGAGCACCCCCTTGAGGCGGGTTTTGGAGCGAAGCCGCCAAGTCCCAGCCTATTTCCTGTAAGAAAGAGATGTGAGTAGGTGACCTGTCGTATCCCCGGACGAGACGGCGCTCACTGTGGTGGCTCCACCCATATTGAACCCGGGTGGGGATTGCGCGTGGCCCGCAGTTTCGGACCATATCACAGTGTTGTCCTCTTCATTTGCTGGAACATAGGACCAGAACACGAGGTCGCCGGCTGAAGCAGTGTGGAGAGGATCCATGGATGTGGGGGGGGTGGGGATTATTGGATTGTTAGTGGTAGGTGTGGGGTGCTAAATGACTTGTGGAAAGCGGTCGGGGCGACCTTTTTAACGAAGGCCCGGCACTTCCCCAGAGTGGCTCGCTTACGATTGTGCGTCCACCTTTACCGTTGCTAGCAAGGACAAAATCAATCACGCACACAGAGTCCATAGGCCCCAGACCGTCTCTTTGATTTTGACAAAGCGGTTCCTCGAGACAGGTTGTGGACTGTCTCGTGTTCCCAGTGTTTGCATGAGACTCAATGTCCCCATAAGGTTTAGCAGAGGGAAAACTATGTGTCTTCTACCATTGTGCTGACTTTAGCCGATGCGTAAAAGAGCGATGGGTCCGCCGCAATCCTTTGCCAATAAGGAACAAAAGATCTATGTGTCTTCGACTCATGTCGCGTGTGGCGGTCCGCGCACGTCGCCTAACTCACACTACCACAAATCATTTGTGATTGTGGTCATAAACAGTCAACAGACCACATAAACAATCTGCACAAAGGGCCATTCACCAATCACCCTGTACTCTCGATCTTGCGGTGCATAGGTTAAGGTCCAGCATGAACGTTCAACGCGAAGGTAAAGACCTCGTACTTATGATTAGGCTCCATCCAGTAAAGTGACCGCAACTTCAGCTTTGCCTGGCACTCACTGGCAGTCGTCCAGCGTCACGCGCCCAATCCCCTCCGAAGAATACGTCAGAACTAATAGCTTTCATCCTTGTCCGTGTCGGGTTCCGATATATCGCCCCCTTTTTTTTTACTTTTATCAGCGCGTCTCAGCCGCACGAGCGGCTTTCGCCCCAACAAGTTCAGCGGACTGGGCTGCTGCCCAACAAAATTCACAACTTGAAGTCCTAAACTCTGTTTTCCTCGTCGCCTGTTTTCCCCGAACACGTCAAGTGAGCAAGCCGGGGCATAGTGCGCCCGCGACGTGAGATGGCGGTGGTATTACCTGCGTCGGCAGTTGATAATTTCCCTCAAGGAAGCCTGCGAGTGCTGAGCGGCGTCTCCACAACTGATGACAGAGAGGCCCAGAGCTGCAAGTAGGCCTGCCCATGTGGTGGCCCGGAACTGAGGCCATAGACTCTACGCTGGGCCTTCAAGTTGACTGAGCCGTCTATGAGCGGTTTAAGACAGGTTTTTCTTGAGCTGTCCCTGCTTTGCGCGGCTGCCAGACTATTGTGCCATCTCAGGGCTCTCCGGGCCTTGGTTCCCAATTTCCCACCGCGCCACTTCAGATAAGATAATCTAAACTAGAGCCGGAGCCAACTTGAAAGCCTGGAAAATACGTCCCCCCGGCATGTGACTCAGAAAGGTCGTTAACGAGGAGAGCCCTGAAAGCACGGGCAGAACAAGTGTGAAGAGGAGGAAGAACACTGCCCAGCCATCCCAAAAGACTAATTGTACAGGAAGGCGGTAGAGTGGAGGAGCAGCACGGGCGTGGTCTAGTATCGCCACGGTCCCTGTCAACGAGCGCTAGCACACCAGTATCAGTAAGTCCACGTGCATAACGTGCGTCACGTGCCCCTGCTAAATAACAGTCGACTCGGACTCGGACCTGAGCGCGAACTTAATTGCGAGCTGTCAAATTTCAAGCCAGGCTGTAAGTTACACCGGTATGACACCGGTCCACGGAAAATACCAGCGTGGCCCGGAAGATGCGCAGCATGGGCGGCGCGGAGATAATAACGTTGAAACAAACTACAGAGGCGCCCAAGAGAATGAATTGGCACAACGTGACTCTGTCCGATGGCTCAGCGCAATTACTGCCAATCCTCCCACCAGGAACGAACAGGATTACTAAATCCAGCCGATCTTTTTGCTTGCTGGGTTGGAGGGGCGCACAAGAAGCCTCCAGAACGCTCCACACGCCGTAGAGCCCACTGCCTGAGCGGTCGCTCCGGAACAAACTCTGGTATAACCGTGCCGAGATTGTTACTTTAAAGGGGATGGGGAATCCAACGAGAAGCGAGAGTGTCGACACGAGACAACTCTGCTCAGGCTGGACAGAACAGTGTGGGGAGAGCTCCCCAGGGAAGGTTCTGTGTGGGAGATGAGATCACCTTTGCAGTCCATTCCATAGTCTCCGAAGACGATGAGCAACGTGTCCTCATCAAGATCATCAACGACACGCTATTAATTTGCCGCTGCTTTGTTAACATCGTTGGATGGTCGTGACCCACCCGATGACCTACATGGTCGGTGCCGAGAAAGTGGCCGATGAGCAAGTCCCATGAGTAGCATTTCCTTGAAGGAGAAAGCGATTGGATACGGCGGGTGGAAAGTGATTGGAAAGATGGTGAGCTAGCTGTCGTCTTCCATGAAGGCTATCTGCGAATACGGAATGCGGGCTGGTGATGAGAGCACGAGAAGAGGCAAAGTTAGACGTGAAGATGAATCGGCCTGGTTTCCCTGCGCAGCTGCTACACGATAGAGTCCTCTGCGGTGGATGCGCCTCCAAAGTTGCATCCGACGTCTATGAACTTCGGGGAAGAGCCCGTGGCGAGGCCATTGATGTGCTGCAGTGTCGCCGTCGGGATCCGCATTCGCACTGAAGAGGGAGGCGTGGTGCGGGTGCTGGACGATGAGTTAGCCCAGGTGAGTCTGGCCGTTGTGGTAGGAGGATCGGGAGACGAGAGTGGAAAACCAGAAGCGCGAGAGGAGCGATGCTCTCCGCTACGCGTACTGTCGATTCGAGTGGGCGAACGAAGGGGAGGTTTGAGAGATGTCACAATAAGGGAGAAGAGAGGACAAACGCGGGAAAATGATATTTGAAAGAGGTGACACCAATGACGACTTTATAGAATCCAGAGGAACCTATAACCTATGAGACACAACCGAAACCGTAAGTGAATCCTGTACGTAATTGTGCATTCGTGACGTGCATCGCGAGAGTATATTAAAGGTACAAAGAAGGCGGAAGGAAAAAATATATGAAATGCACTCGAGAGCCGAAGACACACAAAGTCAAGAGAAGCCAGGCAGAAGCATATGGTCCTTTATGATAAACGGAACATCAGTAACACACGAGTATAAAGACAACCGAATACGGAGACCAGCGGCGCCAAACAAAACGCCTAGGAAGGCGTGCACGAATCCCTGGCGAGGCCGCGAGGGCAATCCAAAGGCTTCCAGACAAAGCCGCGAGCGCGGAGTGGGACTGAGGAAACGACATTGACGCAGAGGAGATGGGCGCATAGATGACGTTGCGGGCGAGAACAAGGCGTTGCGAGACTGGTCGAGAGGCTGTCGCGGTAATCGACTCGGAGTCAGCGGCAGCCGTTTGGGAGGCAGAATCGCCACTCACCTTACGCTCTGAAAACCCCTAGCTGCTGCTGCTGCTACTGCTGCTGCTACTACTACTACTCTCGCTATCGTTTTCGGTATGGCTGCTACTGCTGCTGCTCTCGTTGTTGCTGCCGCTACCGCTACTGCTGGTGGTGGTGCTGTCGCTGCTGCTGCTGCTGTGGCTATCGCTGCTGCTACTGCTGCTGCTACTGCTGTTGCTGTTGCTGTTGCCGCTGCCGCTGCTGCTGCTGCTGTTACTGTTGCTGGTGCTGGTGCCGTTGCCGTTGCCGCTGTGGCTCCCACTGCTGCTGGTGCTGGTGCTGTTGCCGTTGCCATTGCCGCTGCTGCTCTGGCTGCCACTGCTGCTGCTGCTGTTACCGTTTCCACTGCCGCTGTGGCTGCCACTGCCGCTGCTGCTGTGGCTGCCGCTAGTGCTGTTGCTGTTACTGGTGCCGTTGTTGTTGCCACTGCCGGTCCTGTTCTTGCCACTCCCAAGGGCAACGTCAATGGCACTGCCATTGGCATGGTTGCTGCTTCTGTTGGCAGGGCGGTGGTGTGAAGAGAGGACGACAACCACACTAATGGCGACGATGAGAAGCACGCCAATGACCAGGCATGAAACCTATGTTATGTTATATTGATCACGTGATTGGATGGGGCTGAGGGAAGGGGGTATATACGTACGATCAAACAGCGCCGGCGACGCTGGCGGGCGGAGGGTCCGGGAGGGCGGGACGTTTCCTTCCATGGGTGCTCGGAGTCCTGCGTCGACTCGGCGTCGAGTTTGGTATACGCCACGTCCGAATGTGCACCAAAGGCGCGTGCCAGTGAGGCGCTTGGCGCTAGAGTATCCGACGACGCAAAAGGATCGGCGTAGGTTGACTAAAAAATAGTGGTTTAGGGAAAAGGTCAGGAGGTCAGGAAGTGAGATACTAAGCATGGATGGAGCTGATGTGTTAATGGCCGTTGTGACATACCTTAACTGGGACAGCCTGAGAGTAGGGATTGTCGAGATTGTCTTCATATGGCTGGGCAATCGGCTTCGAGGTTGGAAACAGAAGGGGGGTGTTGGCCATAGTGGAGATTGAGGAAGAACAGGTGAGAGAGGCGCGAGGGTGGCTTTATCGTATATTAGGGACGTGACTTTGGGCTCCGGTACTAGAAGACCCGACTGGAGTCCTCAGGCCGTCTTTCAGGCCCCGCGTTCGAGGCTTACATGAGGCCAACATAGCCCCTGACCGCACTTACTCCCCTGGCATATCTTCGGCTCAGCGTTCATCTCTCTTACTGACCATCGCCTTGAATCCACTGTGGCTCACGCCCAAGCTATACCCAGCCATGAGTCACAGCATCCGACCTCGTGGTACGGTTCGTTCAGTTCCCCTGCTGTGTTTACCTGGTTGCGAGAAGCGTGCAGTGCCCTATCGGGCAGCTGGACAGATCCCTACATGTAATGAGGCACGCCACATGACACATCTGTTGACGCCGGGTAGGTGATGATCAGACGGAAGGCAGCGAAAAGTGATGGTCAACAGAGACTGTCGGAAACAGACTAGCGAGCGAAGAAGACTGGAAGAAATTCGGGATGCCGCAAGAACCAGCATCATCATGCACCGGAGGACTTGAACCGGCTGCACCGGCTTCCCAGTTTCCCGGCCCGGTCCGGAGTCAAGCCAACCAGGCCAGGAATAAATGTACGGGGGCGGGGGGCCGGGAAGACGAAACCCTGTGCCATTACGTCCAGAACTGCTGACAATCGGAATTACTTACTCGCACAGCGCGCAGCGCACCTTGACCGTGATCACGAAGGGCGCCGTTCTCTCTCTGCCACGCAGCGTGGCTGTGGATGTCTTCTCCTGCTGTGTGCGGTGCGACTACGGCATGGGCATAGGTCACGGTGTTAGTGTAACTTTCGCAGTGATGGGCGCCCGTGACAGCCTTGTACCGCGCAGACATGAGTATCCAAGGACGCTGTGAGACACCACGTCGGTCTTCATCTACTGCAGTCGTTTCGTTCACTTGTCGCTAGTCCAGTAGGGCATCTTGGATAGGGACTGACGAGCAAGTCTTGTATATAGACGCGAGGCCCGCCCCTTCTGTATTGCGGCAGCTCAAGAAAGGTAGCCACGGAGATATTGTCCTGCAGATGCAAGTCACTCGCAGTGAGAGTGGGTCCAGTCAGGAGGCACAAAAGATTTAAAAATAAATAAAAAAGAGAAACGAAAACCTTCGTGTTGCGTACAACATAAAAAATGCTCTCTATATCCAATAGTTAGTGTTAGTTTTGTCTACAAACGTGGCCATCACCCTCCACCAGCCACCCCACCACTCGCAGCACTCCCACTCGGCACAGGCAACGCAAACAAGCGCGAGATGCGACCGACAACGCGGCCAACGCCGAGCCCAATCCCAACGAGCAGCGCCAAATCGACAAAAAGCAGCTCCATCGCACCGAGCATGTACCGCGGCGCAAACACCTTCCACACCATGAGGTGCCGTCTGAGCCACGCCGCGCTGAGAGCGCTGCCGAGCAGCAGCCCAGCAAAGTACAACGAGGTGCCGAGGGCCGCGCGCACCGCTGCGAGGACCGCCACCGGCGCTTGACTCTTCGTTGCCGTCTGTGCGTCGTCTGATACCTGCTGCGTTGCTCGTCGACCTTGTCCTTGCTGTTGCTGTTGCTTTTGAGGAAGAGAGGGTGTGGCGTCAGGTGCTACGACTCCGAGCGGCGCGACGTTCCAGATACCGAGCAGCGGAGCGGCGAACGCGAGGAGTGCAGTCGGGCCGAAAGAGTTGAGGATCACGAGTGGGGGCGAGAGAAAGTACGAGGCTGTCGACGTGAGCACAAACGCAGACTTCCACTGCACGCTAGCGATGACCGCCTGGTGGCCAGTCGCGAAGAGCGCGAGCTGTGCGAGGAGCGCGAGCGGCACCACCTCGTCCAGAGTTACCACCGATATACCTTGTCCTTGCATAGCACCAGTAGCCGTGGGCGGAAGACCTTGCTGAAGACGAGCAAGTGCGCCAGCGGGGTCGGACGCAAAGCTAGCGTTGAGGGCGCGCGCATCGCGCACGGCGTCGACGAGTTCCAGATGCGCGAGCAGCGCAGCGGTCGCGAGCGCGAGGGCTATCTGCGCACTGGGCTGCGCCGCGAGCCAGACGGGCGCGAGGAAGAGCGTCCAGAGGACGAAGAAGGGCGCGCCGTACGCGTTTGCAAAGCCGAGCACGCGCACTTCCGTCTTGTGCCGCGCCCCCGCCCCCTGCCCCGCCCCCGTGGCGTCAGTAACCGGGGCGGCAGGGACTCGCTCAAAGGTTATGTGCAACGCGACAGGGAGGAGTACCCAGAGCACGGTACCACCAATTACAGAGAGCACGCTCATCCACCCGAGTATGGTGCGCGCGCTGCGCAGATTCATGTATGCGTATGCTGTTGTTGCGGCATACGTGTGCTCGGACGCGTCGAGCCATTCCAGGAGCCAGTACGTCGAGCCGGCGAGCAGCGCGGGCGGAATGGCGTACGGGAGGAGAAGCTTTGCGATCCCGTTGTCCGACTTGGAGATAGCCAACACCCGTCGAATGCCGTACGGCACCAGGAAGGCCGCGGGGATGAGGAGCACGCGGACGAGCACAGGCGGCTCCGCGGCGCCTGAGCCTGAGAAGAACGTAACCGTACACCACGGGTTCTGCTCCTCGCGACAGACCGTGCTGACGGCCAGGAGCCTGACGCATGCCGCGAAGAGCGCGGCAAAGGCAAGGATGCGATGACGAAGCCGGGCCGTTGACGCGGAGAACGCGGTGAGCACGGGCGGGACGAGTGTGAAGAGGAGGAGGAACGGCACCGCGCGGTCCTCCCAGAAGGCGTACGAGTTGGAGAGGAAGGCGATCGTGTGGAGGAGCAGGACGGGCGTGGTCCATGATATGCGCAGCTTGGGCGGCGCGGAGATGATGACACGCCCGCTAGAACCCACGGAGGCGCCAAAAAGGATGGATTGGTACAGCGTGACGCCGTCCGAGAGCTGGATGCTTCGAGATAACGTGTTTGCGACAGCGGCCAGCGCTGCGCCGACGCAGGCAGATGACACAATCATTCTTCCGAGGGACCCCGTCCAGACTTCCCACTCGCCTAGAGAACGACACCGCTCGTACATGCCCCAGCCAACAACGAGGCTCAGTGCAATCACCGACAATCCCCCCACCATGAGCACGGGATTGAATCGCGCCCAGAGCGACCGGCATGTCTCGAGTGCCAGACGAGTGAACAAGACTGCCGCTTCTGGCCTGCCCTTTGACTTGCTGGATTGGAAGCGTGCCCAAGAAGCCTCCAGAACGCCCCACACGCCGTCGAGCTCGCCGCCAGAAGCGCTATTCCGGTATGTGTCCAGATACGCGTGCACTTGACGTGCGTTGATGTCAAGCGCTTTGGCATAATCGCTGCCATAGCGGTCACGCCAAAACAACTCTGCGATAACCGTACCGAGATTGTTAAAGGGAATGGGTAGCCCGAGGAGAAGCGAGAGTGTGGGTACGAGATCGATCTGTTGCACAGAGCGGTGTGGGGAAGGCTCCCCAGGGAAGGTTTTGTGTGGGAGATGAGATGTCGGCAGCTTCTTGGCGGATAAGGCTGGGCCTTTTGAATAGATCCAGAGACCAGCCGAGACTTCGAAATCGCCATCTCCGCCATGATCGCCTTTGCGGTCCATTCCATGGTCTCCGAGGACGATAAGCAGCGTATCCTTATCAAGAGCGTCAACGACGCGTTTCAACACGTCGTTCATCTGTAGCTGCTTTGCTAACATCATTGGATGGTCGGGACCCACGCGATGACCCACATGGTCTACGCCAAGAAAGTGGCCAATGAGGAAATCCCATGACCGGGCGTGAGTCGAATTTCCCAGAAGTGGGAAGAGGTTGGCTATGACACCGTTGTCTACCGTATGAAGGTCCTCAACGTTGAAGGAGTCGAAATCATGGGACATCTCCGGGTGGAACGCGGTCGGAAAGACGGTCAGCCAGGTGTCATCTCCCATGAAGGCTATCTGCAAACGGAACGCGTCGGTCGATGATGAGAGCACGAGGAGAAGGCGCGTAGACGCACCGTCTTGTTTGCTTGCTGCAGCTGCTGTATGATGGAGTCCTCCGCGATGGAAGCGCCGCCAAAGTTGTATCCGACGTCTATGAACGTCGGGAGGGAGCCCGTGACGATGCCCTTGATGCGTTGGAGCGTCACTGTCGGGGGGTCAGCGTGAGCATTGAAGAGGAAGGAGTGGCGCGGGTGCTGGGCGGTGAGTTCGCGTGGGAGGGTAAGGACGTTGTGGTGGTAGGGCGAGTGGGGCTCGGGCGGATGCGGGGAGAGAAAGTCGAAGCGGAGGGAGTCGATGATGAGGAAGACGGCGCGTTTGTGCGTGGGCGGGAGCGTGCAGAGAGTAGAGTCGGAGTCGGAGCAGGACGCGACGGTGGAGAGGGACAACCTACTAAGCAAGAAGCCACGCGTGAAGAGATAGATCCCGACGAGATGAAGGAAAAATAGATAGATTAGAACCCATGAGATCCGAAAGACCATCCTGGTGATGGACTAGGTCACCTCTTTGGAAACGAAGTTTCCAATCAAAAAACTCTGGGACGTAGTAGACGTAGACGTTGGCGTCGCGTGGTGTTGAGTCGGTGCAGTGTTGCGCCTTCGGCCCGTGTTCCCGTTACTTCCATTCTCTGAGGCGCAACATACTGCGCCCGATAGTATACACGTATGTATGTTTACTCACACGAAATAATGTATCGAGAACTTTCCTGCACGTTCCCACATCCATGCTGTGCGCAGATCATTATTTATAAGGCAGGGGGGTTACATGAGTCAGATTGCCACACCCACATACCACTCCTGTCTAAAATCTAACTACAATGGCATACTGCGACCGCTGCCAGAGGAGCTTCCCGCACGCTCGGGCTTTGTCACAGCACACAGAGGACTCGGAAAGTCACTGGGTCTGCGAGTCGTGCGATACTGACTTTTCAAGCGAGGAAAGCCTCGATCAGCACTACAGAGATAGCCCCAAGCACCACTACTGTCAAGACTGCGACCGGCACTTTGTCGATGAATGGGGAAAGACGCAGCACATGAGGATGAAGCACTGGTATTGCGAAACCCATGACAGGGTGAGATAAACCAGAAAATGAATTGTTCATGACCTCAACCGTCGGGGACGGGGACGCTAGGTATTTGGATCAGAGGAGGGTCTTGCATCGCATTACAGGCGAAGCAATGGCCATTGAAATTGTTGCTGAGAGATTCCAAGGAAGAGGCTATTGTGTCTTGAGGTAAACAGGCTCTTTTCTGTGCGGAAATCCAGGTTGACTTTTCATAGGCAGGCAGGTCAGAGAAGAAAGCTGGAGAGGACATGTTTCTATTGTGATTTGTAATATCCGGGAGTTGCCGGGTGAATATAACTCGGGTATTTGGATTTCCAAAGAAGCCGAGCTGTCTTCAATGAGCTTACTCGACTTGCCCGTCGAGATCCTCTCAGAGATCCTCACCCACCTCGACTACCTCGACATCCTACGTTCTTCTACCGTACGCATTTCCTTCCCTCCTCACTCGTAAAACTCATCTCACAACTTATTAGGTTTGCAAGCCTCTGCGCGCCCTCGCAGCCTCGTCCCTCATCCTTCAATACCGCATCGAGCTAGCAGCCGATGGTCTCGTCGACGGCCCCCCAGGCGGGTTCGCCCCAACGACGGCCGCGCGGATGGGCCAGCTTCTCGAGCGGCGCGCGGCGTGGCGAGCGCTGCAGCCTCGACGACGGTCGTCGGTGGCGCTAGCCGGGCACTGCCACGCCTACGAGCTCGTGGGGGGCCTGTTCGCCAAGGCGTTGGAGGAGTTCGGCGCGGCGCGAATGCTGGTCGCCTCGTGGCTGCCGAGCAACACCACGGGGGAGACGCGGCTCGTCGTGGACGACCTCGGCGTGCGCATCAAGGACTTTGCGCTCGACCCTGCGCAGGACCTCATCGTCCTCCTCGAGCATCGTCCGGCTGTCGGCCCTATCGCCTCTACCAGCTCGTCTGCGGCCGCTACGGACATTCGCGTGCACCTTAGGAAGCTTAGCGCTGGCGTCGTCGCGCCGCACCCGGCGGCGAAGACCCCCATTTTGTGTAGGCATGGGCTTGGGCCCGTGCATGGGTGCATGATACAGATCGTTGAGGACGTTGTGGGGATGTACTTTTGGATGCCTTTTCATGGCGTGCTCATCTGGAACTGGATGACCGGAGAGGAACTCGTCGTGCGTCTATCCACCCATTCTTCTTTACGCACCTTGATTTATTCCTTGTTTTGGTTCCTAAGTTCATTCAAGAGAACCAGGCTCCGGAACGTATTTGGGACTTTTCCTTCCTCTCGCCACGGGCATACATGGTCACGACGCTCAAGGACGGCGGCGAGATCCGGATCTACAGCTTTGCAAACTCGCCCTCTCCCAAGCGTCCGACGCACGTCGCCACTTTGCACCTCCCCCCGCCCCACAACCACCGCCTCTTGCTCGAGCTGACGACGACGACGGGTCCGTTCCTCGCTTGCCCGCCTGCCGATGTGCCCTTCGCGTCTGCGCGCAACGCGCGCGTTCACGTCTTTACGCTGCATCATGATCCGGTGGGGCACCGCGGACGATGGCAGCCGGCGTGCTTCGTGGTGCACAACCGGACGCTGATGCACTACGTAGACGCCTACCATGAGGAAGCAGGCGCGGCGGACGTGCCGTGGGAGGAGTGGGGTCCACATGGGACACGCTTCTTCGTGCTTGCAATGGGGTTCCAGTGGCTTCGGTGAGTTGGGGCACGTCCGTGTGCGCATGTTTTGTTGCTCATGCCAAATCAAAAAATGTTGGCTCGCGGTGATGACAGATACGTGCATGGAACGCGCGTAGTGTGCCCTGTGTTGCAGCCAACCGGGGAGAGCCGCGTAGAGGTGCTCGACTTTAACGCGCACGCGTCACGCCCCCCAACGGCGGCGGAGAAGATCGCAGCGAAGCGTCTGGGGATCGATCCCGAGCAGCCGCCAGAGGGCGCAAGAATGGTGTGCGAGCCGTCCGTGTTCGCCGTGGGAATGGTGTTTGCGAAGGAAGTTATCACGGCGTTGCCGTATTACACCGTTCCCGCGCCGGGACAGCGCGAGCCGTATGTGGGATATATGATTGATGAGCAGAGGCTGCTCGGGCTCAAGGTGCGTTTGTCGCGTGTGATTGGACTGTCCTCGTGTCTGTTTTCTAACCTCCGCCCTGATGTTAATCAGGCCAGTCCGTTTACTGATGGGGACCTGGGTGATGTGGACGTGTATACGTTCTGAGTTGATCGTACCGTGTCTGTTTCGTATAGGGCAAGGTACGTCTATTTGAAAGGACTGGACCTTTGCCCCTCGCGGAATGCGAGGTCGCTTATTTCCCCGCTCCCCGCAATTTTAGACGGACCACGAGGCAAGGAGGAAGCTGGGTGGTTCGGTTCCGACCTGGTGTCCGTCCCTTTCTCTCTTTCTCTTGACCTGCGGACCCTTTGCGGAACCTATTTTTCGGAGGCAGCGACGGATAACTCGATCGTGATCAGGTCGATCATAATCTTAGAGTCGCTGCTGGCTGTGTTGTGTTGTTGTATTGGACGTGCTGGGAGCACAAGTGAGTGCGTGGCAACCGCGAACCTGGACTTGTTAGCGGTTGTTAGGTTGTTAAGGCCGAAGAAGACAAGGACTCGGCACGTCACATATCTCCGGTTTTGGATGTTTTCATGGAATCTGGATCGTAATGTGGATCTAAGTAGCACGTGTGTATCTTTGCTTGCTCTAATGTATTTTCTCTCTCTCAGTGCGTTGCCAAGGATGACCTGACTTCCTTTCTTGGGTGAAATGTTGGATTTGTGCCAAAGTGCAGAGGTGAAATTTGTGAAAAGAAAAGAATTCTTGCTATTGGGCCCTGCTGTGTTTCAGTTTCAAAAGAAAGAGACCGCGAGATAAGCTTAGCCGCTGTCCCTCCCTTCCCCCCCTTTTTTTTTTTTTTTTTTATTTTTT
>Ga0209488_10001007_pt1 | contig 23920 bp, 26 predicted proteins | sample Rivendell_Oct201_8_FD_188349 | JGI IMG/M metagenome (GOLD analysis project Ga0209488, IMG submission 188349) | Vadose zone soil microbial communities from the Eel River Critical Zone Observatory, Northern California, USA -... | ecosystem: Environmental > Terrestrial > Soil > Vadose zone >...
CACTTATCGTATCTGTCTGACAACAAGTGTATTAGATGGAATGATTATCATCTGGGCCCAGTCAAGTTCGCCATCTCAGACTGCGTATGGAAGCGACCTCAGCGCAGATGACCTGCAATTCGAGAAGGAATACTGGAAACCGCGTACTACTTTCCGGTACGCCGTTTTCCACATCGCATCTCCGTCATTCGAGGTGCTGATCGTTGTCCAGCTGTACAACTATGCAGGTTTATGATCTTGCTTGGAGTCCAACGGGAGAGTACATCGTTTCAGGAAGTACAGACAACGTTGCACGGATTTTCTTGGTGTCCGAGGGTAACTGCATTCACCCTTGCCGGAATTGATTGTATTCACCACTTTCTAGGTAAATGCGTTTCCGAGATTGCGGAGCACAGCCATTACGTCCAAGGTGTCGCATGGGATCCGCTCAATGAATACATTGCTACCCAAAGCAGCGACCGTTCTATGCATATTTACAACATCTCCACTAAATCAGGTGCCTTCGAAGTTCACGCCGTGGGCAAAAACTCGCGCATGGCCCATCACCACACACGCACCCCCAGTTCACATAGTCGCCCAAGAATGTTCCGTCGAGAATCCACTGCAAGTGACACCGAATCAGTTATAACAACGCTGAGTGAGCAGATCAAGGAGGAAGGCATCTTGCCTGTTGGCACACAGCACCAGAATGTACCCCTCACCCCTGCGACCTCCATACCCAGCACGCCTTCTCAGTCCATGTTCCCTCCACCGCCCATGGACAAGCCATCTTCACGGAGGTCGTCTTTCAGTGGTTCCAACGCGCCGAGCTCTCCAGCGCTTTACTCCCGTTATGCGCGCTCTCCTTCGCCACTCCCAGCATTACCTGCCATTCGGACTGCCATTCCCTCACCTTGGAACGCTGTCAGACTGTACGGTGATGAAGGTTTCACCAACTTCTTTCGGCGTTTGACATTCAGCCCTGATGGGGGTCTTCTGATGACCCCCGCAGGGCAATTCGAAGATCCATCAGTCATCCCGGGCACACCCCGTGCAGCTTCTGGAAACAAAATGGAAGAGGCACGTGGAAGGAAGGGGCATCCAGACGCCGCTAACTCCAACTCCGGGTCATCTGTCTACATTTACTCGCGTGCCAACTTCGCCCGGTCACCAGTCGCGCAGCTGCCCGGGCACAAGAAAGCGAGCGTAGCAGTCAGGTTCTCACCAATATTGTACGAGCTGCGACCAGGTGTCTTTGGCCCGGATAGCCCGATAGACACGAAGTATATAGTAGTGGAGAAGGGCCGAGAAACGTCCGTAAACGTAGATGTCGGAGGAGGCCCTCCGGCCTCGGCGCCGAACACACCTGCCCTTTCGGTGTCAAGTGAGATCCCGCAGGTCTCACCGTCAAAGTCGACATTATTGGCCCCACTCGCCCTCCCTGCGATCGCACCATCGCTCTCGACATCCCTGACCCTACCCTCTCCCGTGCTTTCGGCTACAGACTCGGTGCGGGCATCGAGCCCACCAGTGTCGAAGCCCTCGACGCCCGCACCCCCCTCGACTAGCGCGTCCGTGTTCGCACTGCCTTATCGCATGCTGTTTGCTATCGCAACGATGGACGCGATCGCGATTCATGACACGCAACAAGCAGGGCCGATCTGCTTGCTCACAAAGCTGCACTACGACGAATTCACAGATATGAGTTGGTTAGTCTTCCATTGATCCATCAGACCCTCGGGGGCTGGGCTCATATGTCTTGCTATCCTATAGGTCGCCTGATGGTCAGTGTCTAATGCTCTCTTCGCGGGACGGATACTGCACCATCGTCGTCTTTGATGAGATCATTGCCGCACACTATGTTCAACAGCAGACCTTGCAATTCCAGTCAATCGCACACAATCACTGTGTCCCTCTGACGTCGTCCTCAACGCTGACGCCGTCGACGACTCCTGCGCTGTCTACGGTCTCCCTTCCGCCGTCCCTGTCACCCCGGATATCGTCGAAGCGAGCTTTGACGCCCGCAAAAACTGTCGTGCCGGAAAATGATTCCCTTTCCATTCCTGAATCTGGCCCTCTTGCTAGCGCTGGTGATACAACTCCTGCCACCCCTGTGGACAATAACGAAGGGCACGATAAGGTGCCGGAACCGCCGAAGAAGAAACGGCGCGTTGTACTGACACGCATAGGAGATGTCGATTCATGAGTACTCGGCCCTTGTCGTTATTGTGACAGCTTCCTTGCTGTTTCCTATGTATACGAGCCCGTACTCGTTTCATTGTTCTCACTTATTCACCCGTCTTGTCAGCCTGTGTGCGTGTGTACCATAGCTTTCATGGTCATTCATTTCCTGTCATACTCTATACCTTATACTTATGAACCCACGAGTTGTCTGTCGCAACACGGTCCAGCATGTAGTCCGGCTCTGTGTACATGTCGGGTTGTCGGCCCCACTACCTTTAATACAACCAAATACAACATATGATCGTACATTACCTCCGACGACTCAATTTCAAGAGCGACATGTAGTGGACCCCATGACTCGGTGATGTGAAACGTGTAGTACAGACATTACAACACCTGCCCTCGGCCGCATGGCACGACCAACCGCGTGGACCGGCGCAGACATCCGGACCTCAAGTCATGCCACCAACCCCTACATGCGTCGAGAATGCCATATCTTGGCGAGGAACACGGCGCTATGGGCGAGCATCGTAGGGTGGCACCCTAATAGACCCAGAAGGGGGTAAAGGCTTCCCGCAACAGCAAGGACAGGGACAGGGACAAAACAAAAGGGTCACCGCCAGTCCGAGTCAAAGCACACAAGCGCGGAGCGCCTCGGGTCTATGACGAGCTACAGTGGAGTTGCAGCATCGTTGTCATTGCGGGAGCTGTATACTCTCCTCATGCCTGCTTTCTCCGTCTAGCGTCTAACAATCCATAGTATGATATTGACGGGGCTCTCCCGGGAAACGCCCAATCTCCGCGTTTGCATGCACGACCATGGATGGCACCACGGCGCCGTTCTACTCTTGGTACATTGGTACGGCATCTTGGGCTGCTACTGGATGGAGGCGCTATGCGAGGACCACCACGCCCCAGGGATGAAAAAAAGCGCCACCGAGGGCCGGGAGTAGCATCGGAATCCCAAAGAGAAATTTGAAGACGCGTCCGCCTTGCGCCAATGACCGGCTCCTTTATTGTTCTTGTCCTGCCAGCTGTATGGTTACTGTACTGATCGCGGCGACGTGATGGACATAGATGGAACACCTCATCCAGTCTGCTACCTGCCCGGGCGATAGCGATAAGGGGTGGAGGGGGGTAGGGAAGAAGGGCATAAGGACAGCGTAGAAGTCTGCTAAGGTTGGTGGGTTTATGCTGTGCGGAACGGAAACGCGATTCCCTCGAGGCCCCTATTTTTGTTTGTATTTCTCCTTAGCAGGTTTGTGTCAATCACACGACACTTTGACGTGAGTCGCGCGCATCAGTCTGCTTTTAGTGCTGTAGGGCCCCTGGGATGGCCTCACGGCCACCTGCCCGCATCGACATTGCGTGCTTGATGCCTGCTAGGAATTGTCCGAGTCCTCGCTGTATTCATCGAGTAGGGAATGAATTTTTATTTTTATTTAACTGATGAGGAAGAGGGAAAATATAAAATCATGGACGTGGGGGCAGAGATCTAAAACAAAACCAAAGTCGACAAGTCTCAAGTAATGCCGAGGACCTGCTTTAATAGTATTGTGTGTGAAGGCCGCTTTGAAGTTATGACAGCATTAATGTTGGGGATCGCGTTAATGACGGGTGGTGCCGCATAACCCGGGCGTGTCATTGAAAATAATCACTAGTATAGGTCGCGTTGGGAAGCGTCGTGCTGGCATTTTATCGATGAAACAGAACCTCCTATACAGAGATAGTGTTCTCCAGTTCGGCGACAAGAAGGGTGCGCCAGATCGAGTGAATGCTTGCCATGTCATAAACAACACTTACGTTGCCAAACTCCTTCAGGCTCTTCCTCTTCCTAGACCCGGTAGACAAAGGGGCTCATTGTTCGGCCAGTCATTTCTGGCTCACCAACCACCGGCAGACAAGCCGGCATTTAACCGAGCATTTTTCTCGGCGCAATGATGAACATATCCGGAGCTATGGCAGTCGACTGAGACTGGGTAGTAGTAGGTGGGGGGAGGCAGATAGGGCGGCTGCGGGGACGAACCGTACCAATACCGAAAGAAAGAGTAGATGCACGTTGGCTGGATGGGTTTGGTTCGCCAAGTCCAAGTGAGACAGCACAGACACCGAAATGAAAAAACGCAGGAGAAGGTTCGGCAACGGAACCCTGGTGGGTCCCCCGGAAGAAATTGATACGACTTCTAGGTTTTAGAATTTTAAGTTTCGCTTTTGTGGTATGAAACGCAATATGGCATCCTCTTTCCTGTAGCAGGGCCTGGCCTTACTGCGTCTATCGATCCGTCTAATACTAGTACGTGCGGAGCCATTGGCGTCGTGTGGACGTCTGTATGTCTAGAATGAACGTCAGGATTGATCGATCCTCCACGCCGAGTAGATTGCATACCCGCATCGGCAATAAGGTTCTGTTACAGCAGCCCCTCAGCATCCGCCTTATCGATAAAGCGAGAGGAGTGGTTCACGTGTCACCTAGGATTGGAGGGAGGGGAGTGGGGAATCAAAGGAGGCACCCATGATATCATGAGGGGTCATACAGTACTCGCCAGAACCGAGCAGCTATCCGATGTCCTAGGAAGCGGTTGGTCCAGCACAGCTCAAAGTAGATTCATCTCACCTCATGCGTACCCGGAGTCGGACCTCACTGAAAAATGTCGGTGTCATCCAGGCCAAGAGATCAGCCTCAGCATGCAACATACCACACATGGTCCACGAGGCAACGATCAAACTGGCACGATCGTCTAAGGTTCTAGGATTGTTTGACCCCCTTTGAGACCTGACGTTTGATCTGAAAACACTAGTACCTTCATTGAGGTACGATCTTGCCACAAATGTCAAAGCCCAGGTGTACCGGCGCCCGTAGAAACGGACTAGTTGAAACTTGGAAATGGGACATAATTAGCTCCGGAGACAGAATATACCATCAACCGCCATGAGTGAAATGCTTAGTTATATCACTGTGGGATATAATTACGAGGTTGGTTTGAGTGCGGATGGATATGTTCATTGGCTGAAGGAATTAAATGGGCAGCAAAGGGCAGGATGCCACGCTGGCGCACACGTTGTCATCCCGCATGTTTCCTTGCAACGCGAGACGACTCGATCGGCACCTGTCTTGGGCACAACGATCCAGGACCGACGTGGTCCATACCTCAAACTCACTGGGGGTGAATGTTGGTCCTTTCGCCGTTATTGCGTCCGGTCGAGGAGACACAGCCGATTGTAGAATCAGGTACAAGGATTGTTGACTACCGAACGCTCATCAGCGTCATAAGAAGCACGACACGGGGTTGCGATATCGATTACAAGTGGTCAGTACAAAGGCGGTCGCCGGATCCGGAGCCAGAAGGTAATATTGTTCTATGCCCGTAATGGAAAAGATGAAGGATAAGCCTAACTGCGGGTGATGGCCTCCATAAAACCGCAAGAAGAACGGAACACACACATTGTACGGTAGACGTCGGAGGTGACCGAAAGCTGCCGCCATCGACTCGGTGATAAGGTAAGCGCGCGCTAAATGTTGTGCGAAAATTCTATCACCTCTGAACGCCACTGTACCTCTAACTTGTCACGGGGAATGGGGAGATATTAAGCGGGGAATCGGGTACGGTGGAACGTGGGGGTACGCCGTTCCGGAAGAAGAAAGACGCTATGTTCATCTCGAAGCTTCGAAGAGAAACCCCCGCACAAGACAAACCGTATGAACTCACTCTGAGAACTGGTCTGATCGACCGTGACCGAAAGAAGAGATGATGAAAAAGGCAACTTGTGCTTTCTATTGCATTATGGGATTATGTCTTCCACGCAAGGTAATAATCTACCCCTCCATAGGGACACGTGTAGTTTCATCGTCTCAAAGAGCAGAAGCGCCTAGACAAAGCCTTCAGACAGAATGGCCTGGGACACCGTTATCTGGAACTTACCAGTGATGATATCGACAAGCTCATTAGTAATGGCAGCCTGCCTACCGCGGTTGTACTTCATCTGCAACGATGAAATCATGTCACTCGCATTCTTTTGCGCGTTATCCATGGCATTGCGACTATAAATCAAAAACAGTTAGAATGAAGTCATGGAGCGATATAAGCGGCATGCCGAGCGCTGATCTCGCAAGCGTGTCCTTCAATGAGAGCAGCATAAATGGCATTCGCAAGCGTAAACTCAACCAAGTCCTTGGTAACGTCATCCTCCATCTCGTACGCCTTGAATCCAGCTAAATGAGGTCAGACAGGTTCGCCAAACAGCTATTGAACAACGCCACCTACCTGCCTCCTTCAGCACTTCCTCGTTCAAAACCTCCACGACGGCGGGTTCGTATGATAGCACGGATATGAACTTATTGTACACAATGGCAATAGAGTCATACTTGATACCGGCTTTCACGATCAAATCCGCGATCCCAGCTGCATCGGCGAATGTCGGAATGTCGCGTCCAATTTGATTGAATGTGACCGCAAAATTAGAAGCAAGTGATCGCAACAACTGAGCCTTGGACTTGTCACCAACGACCACAATGGGAGAATCAGTTGAGCCGCCGTTTTCTCCCGTATTTATAGAGCGACGCGTTGCCTTCGAGACCGAAGAATGAATGCCGCCGCAAAGGCCCTTGTCCGAGGATATAACGACGAAGAGTTTGCGTTTCGACTCCTCCTCAGGTTTAGCGTTCTGGAAAACCTCTACAAAGAGAGGCTTGTTAGAAAGTCCAGCAAAATGGGAAGCAAAGGAACAAACCAGAGTTGGCGATTCCGTACTGCTTCCCATTTTGCATAGCACGCTGTGCTTTTGCGAGCCTCGTAGAGGCAATCATTTTCATGGACTAACACACCACAATAAACCACGACATTCGAATTGAGTACTGGTGGACACTTGCTCACTTTAGTGATTTTCTCAATATTCCTGACCGATTTCAACCGTAACTCGAGCTCCCGCAGGGTAGCCATGTTACGCGTGTTCTGAAGTTGAGCAGCGAAAGGAGAGGGCTGCGCAACAAGACGGGTTACAGACCGCCTGACAAGCATTGGATTGAGATTAAGTGGTAAAAGGGGTGTGTGCGTTCGACACGTCGCTGGCGACGTCGGTCGGTGGTGAGAGTGGGCGCGTCTTTAAGCTCCGAATGAAATAATTCGGAGATTGCCTTGAGCGGGTGACTCGAGATGGACGAGCCGCGCTAATCTACATTGTCATGTCTGGAGAACCACTCTTTGACCCTTCGCTCAAAAAGCGTAGCAAGAAGAAGCAAGTTGCATTTTCAGAGGATCCTCTTGGTGCAGATGCAGATCCTACAGTTCCTGCACCATCCTTCGATGACACAACCGCCAGTGGAGATGTCGTTGACCTCGGTCCAAAGACGGTACACGAGCAGATGAAACAGAGCGAGGCTGATGGAGACGACGTCGCGTCTGAGCCAAAGGAAGACGACTTCAAGGCCATGTTTGGTGACTTGAAAAAGAAGAAGAAAAAGAAGGAGATTCCCCTTGATCTCGTATGCCCATGGCATTTCATCGCCTTTTATTCATGTCTGCTGATGTACATTCCTTGCCTCAGGGTGACGATGGATCTGGTACATCCACTCCAACGACTAATGCACCCACTGCGCCTCTCAATCCCTCGGAAGATCTCGACTTTTCCGAGCTGAAAAAGAAGAAAAAGTCTTCCAAGAAGAAGGCTACATTCGACTTGGAAGCCTTTGAGAAAGAGTTACAGGAATTCAAGAGTAAGGACGCCAATGCTGATGAAGAGGAAGACATTCCCGATGGAGAGCACCTCAATGATATCGACGAGACTGAACTTGGAGATGATGTTTTCGACCGCGGTGATGCCCCAACAGGAGTAGACCAGGCATGGCTTGGAAGCGATCGGGACTATACCTATCAGGAACTCCTCACTCGATTTTATGCCTCCCTCCACGCTTCGAACCCATCCCTCCTTAATTCCGCCGGCAAACGATACACTATCGCTCCACCTTCCATCCACCGCGAAGGTAACAAGAAAAGTATCTTTGCCAATATTACCGACATTTGCAGACGTATGCATCGTCAGCCAGAACACGTTATACAATATTTGTTTGCTGAATTGGGAACGACTGGCTCGGTTGATGGGTCGGGGAGATTAGTGATCAAGGGCCGGTTCCAACAGAAGCAAATTGAAAACGTGTTAAGGAGGTACATAGGTAAGTCATGACACCTTTTGTGCGCCCGACTGATTAATCTGACACTGGCGTAAGTGGAGTACGTCACATGTAAAACATGCAAGTCTCCAGACACTCTCCTGACAAAGGAAAACCGGATTTTCTTCATGGCCTGTGAGTCTTGCGGTTCTCGGCGGTCCGTAAATGCCGTCAAGACCGGATTCCAGGCCCAAGTTGGCAAGCGCAGTAGGAACAGAACCGGTTAGGGGTTACACATATGACGAGGGAGAATGAACCTTTAGCGCACGCCTATCGCATGTTGTATTTTTTTCACATTCATAACAGACGTCGAGTTGACAGGTATGACTTGAACGTGTCAGTCGCCGGCTCAACTCACTTCAAATTCCTATTCACCCTTGGCGTCGGGTTTCCGTTCCCGCCCTATTTTTCTGTACTTGGATGTGGCGACGCATGATCTCACCCAAATCGACCCCGGCTGATCTTCAACTTATCTCAAATATCTGTCCACGCATATGCTTCTGACTTCCTGCTTTCCGCTTCGGACATTTGGCTGGACTAGTCTGTATAAAGCTAGCCCGCCTTGAGGTTGTGTTAAAGCGCTCACACTTTTCTTCAAAAGCCTGCGCCCTTCAACCAAGACAGCACCTGGTCCTTTCAATGGCATCTTCAGCTTCATCTCCGCCATTTCTCCCATACCCCATGGTAGATCCTCAGATAGTGCAGGCGTTCGCACGCTCCGCACAGTTGGAGCTACTCGATTTCGTGCGGTCAATGATAGAACAACGAAGGCTCCGGGATCCGATGGGGGGTAAGGCAAGAGCAGGGGACAAGTTCATGGTTGAGGTAGACCAATTTGTCATTGGCCTGCGAGAGCCCCAATTTGAGAAGTGTAGGTGATCTTCGGGCGGAAACTTACAGACATCCTCGCAACGTGTGCAGTTCCTGATTTCCTTTCCTTTGGTTTTCAGGTGGCTCATATGACAGCTTTGGAGATCGCGTGTACATGAAGGCATACCGTCACAAACTAGGTGCGAACAACACGAGCTTTTTGGTCCGGTCCATGGACTCAGGGGTCTTTGCCTCAGATACTCCACCGGAACGCCGCTTGCTGAAGATTGTTTGGTCATTTGAGATCGTGTGGTCTGGTGCAAAGAAAATATATCGGGTGTACGCCTACTTTCCCCTTCTTGGGAACGGGCGGGCACAGGGGCAAGAACTCATGAAAGCACTCGTCCAATTACATCCAATTAGTACGTCTCCTGTTTTCTATATGTATATATGGCATACGACACGTTGTTAACACGCGCCTCGGAAGCGCCCCGTGTTTTAGGTCCCGGAGGTACGAACATATTATCAGGGTAATATTTTGCCGCCATATCCGGGCTATCCGGCCACGGAGCAAACCGCCGAATAATGGGCGCTGCGGCCGCGATACGAGCACAGCCCTGATCACGATGTATCGGGCACATCGATGGATAGGTCACGTAATAGTTTGAGAGGCCCTGTGCAATTCTCCACCTCATCTTTACATCTATACTGCCAGAAGAACCTTCCCATGTATCCACGCTTGTACATGATTCGTGTTATCCGTATTTCTGGAAACGTATAATGAACTATGTGGCCCATACACGCGGTTGTGCTTTACGGTGGAGTGTTGACAGCATCATGCGGGCTAACTCCAAAAAGATAAATGACCAACTCTCAGACGCGCGCAAATACAACACTTCTCGAAAGATCGTTGATTCCGAGATTAAGTGCCCTCGGCAGGAGACGTCGGCTCGCGCAAAATTGTTGGAATTTAGACAAGAAAGTAGAAAAGCACGGGGTAACACCGATTACCGCGGCCTTGCGGCGCCTTTTCCAACAACGGTTTTCATATGCACCTGCCATCAGGGGGGAGGAGAAGCGGTTGAAAACCAAAAACCACTTCCCCTCGAACTTTTCATCCGCTCCAGTCGTGTCTCGGGACCACATGGGGTCGGCCGGCTCTGAGTTTAAATCAAAAAGAGAAAAAAGCCAAACGTCAGCGACTAATGGTCGATTGCGATTGTGATGGGCAAGTCCCGTGCGATCGTTGTCCCTCTTACCGTCCAGAGCCGATTTTCGCTGACAACCCGCTTGAGGGAAGGTACGCGTTCCAAGAGCACCTTGACGCGATCCGTAGTGAGGGACGTCCGCATTCCGCGCATTCCACATTCGACCACATCAACAAGGGTGTGCAAGGTAGCGGTGCCTGCCAGCGCGGACGCAAATGCGTACTGTAATTGCGCGTCTAGGCTGAAGAACTGAAGACACGTCGACAAAACCGGCAAGGGCTTACGATATCGTCACCCGGCACGGAAACGGCAAGCTTCTCAAGCCCCTCACACTCCATCAGGCGTGCGAGGGTTTGGGAGCCAAGCGTGAAGCCTATAAATCGCACGCTTCGCAGGTGTGTTCCATGCATCTGCACAATCTCTTCGACAAGTGCGGTGGGAAACAGCTGTCGATCTGACAGGCGTAGCGCCAACGATGCCAGGTGGGTGAAGCATGCGAGAGAGAGGAGCGAAGAAATCAGCGAATTTCGCAAAGCCGTGCTCCCTGTGTCAGGCGATAAGTTACAAGCTACAAAATCGACAGCGAGGTGTTTGAGCGCAGTTAGCGAGGTCCGCGGCAAATCGCAAGTGAAGTCCTATACAAAGGGATCAGATGGGGATTCGGTTGATCAGATACAGGTTGAGTCAGGAGACGTTAGCTAAAACAGACAGAACGCGTATCGCTGCTCGAGACTGCGCCTACGTCTGTGCTAATAAGTCGGCCAGAGTGATGGTGCGGACAGCAAACATGAAACAGGCTGACAATTCTACGATCGATCGATCCATGGCCTCGCGAAATACGGTACTCACCGGCTCCGTGATGGTCAGTGCGAGGCTCTCGATAAGTGGCATGTGCTCTGTCACTGAAAGGACGTCTACATGGGACACTCCCCAACAACCAATGACATGGAGTCCCCGAAGGTTCGGAAGGTGTTGGATGGTCCGCTGAAGGATGGTTCTATTCAAATGTGGACTTGCCTGTGACGCGATCAGCACCCGGTGACAAGTCAACAGAAGGTCAGCTGCATGACACGTTCAAGCCACTGGCGCTACAGTGCTCAAGACGGCAAGATCCGCAGGACATATCGATGGGGGAATGAAAATTGTACAGTGCACGATGAAGGGATATAGAGACCGCTCACGTGTATCGTCAGATGCTCCAACGTAGACTTCAAAGATTCCGTCCACTTCGGGAGGGCATTCATCACTGCGGAACTTGCATTCTCGAGCGTGACGCTGCGGAGCTCTCGGAGCTGACAGATTAACTCAGTTTGCTCCTCGGTGAGGCGGGCCGCGATGCGAAGAGTGTAAAGACGTGGCTTTGATTGGATGAATGGTAAGAGCGGAGGCAGTGCACTCCTGACAGTACAAGTGAAGGAGGTAAGGGAATTTGTGACTTGCAAAGCGGAGATACAATCGCGAAGGAAGCGTGGGTCTGGCAGAATCGTTTGCTTCACCCGAGTATTAGGAATTACGCGTATGTCTAGTAGAAGGGGATGAGGTCAAGTACGAGTCCCAAACAACGAAGCCAACCGATATTTTGAACGTGGGCGGCCAGTTCTGGGTGCGCTTTGACAACGGCGAAAGGTGTCACTATCTTTTGAAGAGGGCATGAATTACAAAACAGTTGTGGGATTTTCTATGTCGGGACGGGTAGCATACTCTAGGATACCGCTTCGCTTGGTGGTAATAGAAACCCAGTGAGCGATACAACCTGGGGAGTGCGGCGGCTAGAAATGATTGGCTAACTAGAGAGACTGAAGCAAGATCTGAAGGAGAGAGAGAAGAGAAGGTGATTTGCAAGACATCAAAGTTGAGGCTCTCAGCGGTGACCATTGCTGCGACCAGAGGAAGTGCACCGGGCCGCCATTCCGTGTGCAGTCAAGAGTGTTGACAAGCGTGAGTGGTGAGTGGCACAATCTTAACATCATGTCCTTCATCATTAGCCCACTCTCAGGGGCTCTTGTCGCTGGCGGTGTATGGCTTCTTATCCTGGCGCAGCTGTATTTCCTGACAACATTCTAGATTTACTATGGCTTCTCCAACTTGATCGAGTTGAGGTGTGTTCTCCCTCAGGCTTACTTGACACCGCCCTTACGCCCTTCATTAGGACAAATCGACACCGGGAGGAGTTAGTCCTTCTCACGAATCCCTACACGTTCCGCATTAATTATATTTTTTTCTCATCCTTGCAGCCTACACGCGCTCTCTCAGAGGCTCATCACACCCCCAGTGGAGCACAACCCTCCACCGCCGGCAGCGGCCCGTATCGTAATGAAGCCATTCACGGAACTGGTCAAACAAAGCTGGAATGACAAAGTTGGTCGATTATATGATCTGACAAGGAAAGAGGGAGAACGAGCCAGCTCTTTGGGAAGAAGAGTTCTTTACGGCGGGGACGCCAGTGCCGGCAAGGCGACCCCAACGCAGTAAGCGCGCTGGATGATCTATACGAATCCTTGCGGTTTTGGTTCTCACATTATTTTCTAATGTCTGTTCCACTCCCTTTGTCGCGCGGGGTCAATTTTACCTTGAGGGGTTCCATTTTACGAAATGTCATTCGAGCGCACACTTATCGCAGATGGCGGCGATAACAACAGTGCATTGAACCCTGACTTTCTCTCTTACCAAGCCAAATCGATCTATTCGCTGATCCACTGTCAAGTGATCCCATGGATAACGGGTTAGCCAAAGGTGTTCACTTGCTGGAGGCGCCACAGTTACTGTTCGGTCAAGCACAGTAAGTACCTGCCGTCCTATCGTTCCGGATCTGATGGCGTGACGGCGACCTTAGTCTAACCACGATCGTGAGCCTATTCGCTGATGTATTTGATATATGGTGACCCAAGTTAGCTCAGTCCTCGGTTCGCGAGGGGTTGCGTTTCAACGCCTCCGGTGACGTTTCCCTCGCAAGATGGCACGGATACAGAACCGAAACAGCCACGACCGAATGCTGTACGATTAAGCCACGATAGTGAATGCGGAATTTCCGCTGGGTTTCACCTTTCGTTCTCAATACGGAAGCCTGCTGAGGCATCGCGGACCCCGTGGACGGCTTCTTGTGGAGCGCTGAGCCCATGATCGACTTATTTGAAGATCATCAGTGCAGCCATGGGACGTGCCATGAGGTTGTAACATACAGCTCACTTCCGGGACTCGGTAAGACACGAGAACAAGTTTAGTCTCTACATCTGGTGTCGATCGTTGTCACATGCTCCGGGTTTCATGGCCGGTAAAGACGGCTTTTCTTGACTTGTTGACTCGTGTTCACGGAATCAGTGACGCACATACGAATCATGTCATGAACATGAACCTTGTCCCTCGTATAGTACTGTGTACACAATTGTTGTCGTGTCGGTCGCGAGAAGGCCGCCGACATGTAGTGCCGAGCGTCGAGCGCTTGAACGGAAAGGCCCGGTAGCTCAGAAGGGCTCGGGACTCGGACCTCTCATGATCAGCGTTGGCCCTCTGTGCCAATTAGGAAACGGAAGTCGGTCCATGATCAAGGCCGGGTGTCTTGTTTTCATTTCAATGTCATGGGTGAAAAAAAAACATAGTGCAATCGTTTGTTTTTGTTGTACAGTCAAGACGCAGGCACGGTGGTGACAGACTTGTTCCTATATAGTAACAACGTCCGGGCGCCACAGAAACATAAATAAATACTCGATTCCGTAATGGCGTAAGCGACTGACTTTCTCATAATACAATTTCCATCCTTGGTAACAACATATACATATGTTCGAGCTAAGACTAGCGCCCATACTGTCCATACCCGCCGTAAGGCTGCTGCTGGCCGGGCGGAGGCGGGACGCCATAAGAACGCACGCCTACATTGTAGCTCTGCGGAGGGGGTGGCTGTGAGTAACTGACGGGAGGTGGTGGAGGGGGAAGGACAGGGCCAGCGCTGTCTTGTCTCACTGGCCCAGGGAGAGGGGGTGTAGCCGAGTACGTGTACATTGTGCGCGCTGGAGGCGGGAGCGACTGGTACGCTTGTCCCTGTTGCTGGCCAGCGATAAGGTAAGACGCCTGGCGCTGAGGAGGCGGCATGGGGTAATGGGCAGCGCCGGCGAGAGAAGCTAGGCCAGCATAGGGATCGCGTTGCGGCTGAAGTGGCGCTACCCCATAAGGTGATTGTACAGGTGGAGGTGGATACGGCGGGCGAGTGGACGACGGAACGTTAGATAATTGGCTGGACCCAGGAGGGGGTGGGATGAATGGGGAACCCTGGGATGTAGGAGGGCTGGGAGGTGGGTATGACTGTGGCGGCGGTGGGGGGTAACTCGGATGGCCAGTGTAAGCGGCCTTCTGCGCGGACGTCCACGGCGCTGGTGGAGGGGTGGGTGCTGGCGGTGCCGTTGGTCCCGGGATACTCTTCAGGGACAGGGAAGAGAGGACTTGATTCAAACTTGACGGAGCAGGGGGTGGTTTGGGCGGAGGGGATGCATACGACGTTCCCGGTGCCGACAGTCGTTGTTGCGTCTCTAGCTGTGCGACAAGCGAGTCGCGTTCGGATTTTCGTGAAGAGACGAAATCCTTGGCATCGCGACGGAGTGCGGGTAACAAGCCACTCAACTCGGAGTAGAACTGAAGGCCTTTACTGTTGGCGAAAATCAGAGGCAAGTAGCGGGATGTGTGGAGAATTACTGACGCGAGGCCATCTCTGACTTCCATATACTTTTCTCTGGCTTGCGTGAACCTCCGAACAGTTTCCTTCTTTCGTCGTTCTCTTTCGTCCCACTTGCGTGCTCCCCCACGTCCTCCCAGATCTTTGAGTGTTCGCCATAGTTGTGTGATCTCCTGAATCGTGGCGTGCTGATGATGCACTGTTTGGCTTAGGCGCTGCTGGTATGGGCGGAATTTCTCAAGTTCCGCGGCAAAGATCGTCGGTTCGACGTTCGGGTTGCGGCGACTAAGAAGTAGAAGATGCGACACGTCGTCGGCTTGGATCTGCGATGGCAATATGGTGAGTGTTCCAAAGCGTGCAAGCGGCGTGTTACCTTCTCCTTAAGATCCTTAAGTGTCTGGTCTCTTTCCCTCTCAATCTTGTTCAGACGTCCGAGTCTCTCGTCAATGTCTTCTACAAGGCGCCCAATTTTCGTCTTCTCTGCATCATCCTTGTCCGTGTCAAGATCCAGCAAGCTTTCGCGTCGATCGTGACCTCCGGCACTCTCCTTGAAGACATTCTCCACGTCACCGGAAATGAGCAACCGCACATCACCCTTCGCAGAACCCCATAATGCTTGTACCTGGTCATCTGACGCCCCAGCGGCATCAAGCATCTGGAGACGGCTCTTGAGGTTGGTGCGAAGATCCTTGGTCAGACCAGAGGATGGAGCTTGGGTAAACTGGTGACCATACTTGACGCGCGTGGCCTCGCACTCTTGGCCCTCGGCATCCAGATCCCGCCCAATTGAGTCGAGCTCGGCACGCGCGGACTCCTTTGATTCCCCCAGTCGTTTGAGCAGCGTTTCCACGTCTTCGCGTTCTTCAATGACCATGATGTCGTCGCGATATCGGCGGACATCAAGCGGGATCTCGTCCTCCCCTGAGACGTTGCCGTCGACCATGGCACGAAAGCGTGGCAAACCAGCCTTGACCCCGAGGGCATCCAGCGCGCTGCGTGCCTCGCCTGCCGCACCTTCAGCCTTCTCAACTTCGCTACGGACAAGCTTTGCCTTTTCTTCTGAGTATACGCTTGCGCTCTCGTGTACACTCAAAGGAATGAGACGCAGGAACAAATCCTGGCCGATGACCTTTTGCACCTCGGGGTTACCATATATCTCTTGAATGGGAATCGCAGTTGCAACTACAGTCTTGTCGACAGAAGGGAGAGTTTCTGCGGTAGGTAACACCGCATTATAAATGAGGTCGTTGTCTCGTTGGGCCTCTGCTCTACGCTCCGTCGAAAGTGCTAGTTGCGCCTTTGCTAACTCAAAGAGCGACTGACCGGCGTCTGCAGGTAAATTTGGGGACATCTGTGGTAGGAACATAGCGTTGAAATTTGTCGCGACCTTGTGTGCTTCCTTGGCTGCTGCCTCAGCAAGTTGAAAGCGAACAAGAGCATCTCCATATTTAGCAGCAGCATTGTCGGCCAGCGCACGGTGGAATTGTGTGATAGAGACAAAATATTTGGCCTTGATCTGCAAATAAAGGGTCAGAATCTGGAATTAGGCTTGAACGGCGGTTATATTGTTCCCACCTGAATCACAGAAATCCAATTTCTATCGAAGATACCCTTTCCCATAAATTCCTTGACCTCCTCGTTGAGCGAAGTATACATTGCCGCGGCTTGAGATGCGACTTTGAAGACCAAAGCACTACCCTTCTTCTCGTCTCGACATTTCTCCCAGAAAACCTCGGTAGCTTGAGCTAGAATAACTCCAACGAGAAACTTTACGACTTCCCGGCTCAGGTCTGTAGATGGTGCATGCAAGAAGTTTTCATTGATATATGTGAGCATCCCGGCGCAGCAGCGCAGATAGTAAAAGGCGCGTTTTTGTCCCTCCGGATCTGAACGGCTCTGAGAACAGGCAATTGCGGAATGAGTGGCGGCAATCTGGAATATGATGGACGCTTTCTCGTATGCAAGGGATGTCTGGACGATTAGTTTGTTGGTAAATGCATCACGCCACGGGAAATTAACACGGATTTCCGGAAAGCGTAGTTCGAGCAGTTCGAGTTGTCCGAAGTATTTGTAAAGTAAGTCGCGGGCTAACTTGTGTTGGGAACATCCGTCTCCAAGAAAGAAGGAGACGCACCGGTCATATCGCTTCCAGCTCCTTTGACAGCATCCTGTCGACACCTCTGAAGAGAAGCACACTCCGTAGCATAATTTTCAGGATCTTCTCCGTATGACTGAGAGATGGTGCTCCGAATTGGAGAAGTCCAGTCAACTTCGTCTGTCCCCTTCTTTGGAATTGAGATCAGGGGAGACTGAGCGGCCATCGTGGGAAAGCTCCCGAAAGGAGAAACAAAAGTATTGTGTCAGAGGATAAAAAGGGGACGCGATAATAGTGGATGAACAGACGAGTAGACGAGTCAGGCGCAGCAGAATAGGGACGCTGATATAATAGACCAGGCGCCCACGGTTGGGCACAAGTCACGTGACAGCCAGGGATTCAGTTTTTGGCACTACAGCGTGCCATGTTTTACTTTATTACATTACAACTGGGTATAACATCTGCCGAGTATATTAAACCAACTGGTCTAAGACTTTATCATGAGTTTTCTGTTTCGGGTCTGCAATGAAGAACTGGAGTAACAGATAATCCTCTGGGCCGGTGTGGGGGATTCAACAGACGGTGGTGCATCTACGGGCCACGTTGCTGTCGCAACACCACGATTTCGTAATGAGAGGGAGTAGAGGCATGTCGCGAGGTAAAGACACGGTTGAGAAGGGACATTCGGATATTCGATATTCGCATGCACGAGATCTAGCCGACTACATTGAGGGAAGTCCCCCGATCGAGTAAAATCAGTGCTGTGACCGTGGCCCGTCCTTGGTAAACCCACATGAATGCCTCGAAGATATGAACAAGCTACAGAGAATGATCACCCATCTATCTCATAGTCACGGTGCTCACAAGTCAATCATGCGGGTTCGGTGCGGACTTGGGACCAACGAGTAGGGTGTGACAAACACCGCAATGTGACAACTTGTGCTGAGGCACGGATGATGCCAGCGTGTCTCACATTCAGGAAATGCATCCAGGTGACCTTGATCCGCACAATCGCCACTATTCCCTTGGGTCCAGGGATCACGGTGGGTCTCTTGGGCGGATACCGTCATGCAAGTACTGCAAAGGTTGTTGGCTAGAACCGACACGAGCTGACAAACGGGTCGTGAAAGTTCTATATGAAATTGCATACATAACCCATTCAGTAGTAGACGTCCGACCGTGCACATAGTCCAAGGGAAGCTACCTCAGCTGCAACTGGGAGGTACTCCCCACAAGTCACAGGCAACATTCCAGGACTGGACTAGCTCACATCACACAAAAGAAGGTTGATCCGTGATCCTGGGCGGCGGTCAGTGCAGGAAGATTGGGTTATCACATTCTCCTAAAGAAGTCCGTACTAAGTATGAACGTTATGAACAGACAAAAACAATTAGTTTAACTCACGCCGAGTGATACGAATCACCCACTATCATACCAATCAAGAGCATACACCTACCTTAGTAGCCCTGAAATTGAAGCCTCATGGAAAACGTGTGACGGCACAGCATCTAAAATTGATTGATTGATTGATTTCCCGCCTGCCGTAGATGACGTGTTGGACGGACTCATGTGACTGTCATTTTGTAAGTGCGCCGATTCCGGGATCAGTAGGCCCATTGCGCTCACTCTCATCTCACTGAACAAATCCTGTGAATAACCCGGACGACTTCTATAACAAGTTGAATAAGAAACCTCTATTCGAACGAACGTGAAACACCCTTTATGTTGGGTGAATTCTGACCAGGAATGATGGGTCACTAGTGCCTCGTTGGTTGCACGTGTCCGGCTGGTCTGGCCTCGCATCCGAGTGAGGTGCTCTGCATTGAACCCACGAGGCGAGACCTACGATAGTAAAAGGCCATCGATGTGCGTCCCATTTTCGCAGCTTCATCCTTCCTCTGACCATTCACCACCCTCGTAATGGATTCTTCCTCCGCAGACTCTAAAGATTCTAGCCGATTCCAGCTGGGCTTCGGTGCACTCCCTCAGTATGGTTTTGGCCCAGACCTCACTTTTGACTCGCTAGTCGAGAATAATCCCTTCCTCTTCCGCGTCTACACCCCCAAGCCGCTTTCCCCATTCTTCGACAGTTCCGAGCCGTTCTTCATTGGCCAGAAATTCAAGAATAATTATCGGTACACTGTACAAGACTTCCAAGCAAGCACATCGTCCCTGTCCCCCGATCAGTCGGCGATACCAAGCACATACGCTGACGTGGCCAACCACATGGATTGGTCGAAAAAGTCGTCGTCTCCATTCGTCACGACCTCATTCAGTTTCGCTTGGGCAATTTGGGAGGCAACTCGGCGGTACAAGAGCAACCCTAAGCAGGCGATAGAGATCGCGGTGATCGATGCGAAAGCAGTCGCGGGGCGGGCAGTCACAGCGTTAGAGCTGCTGCGGAAGGGAACACCGAAAGAGTGAGGATCCGTGATTCTCTCATCACGTCGTGGGCTAATAGTCACATTCAGACGGCATCAGGACCACTGGAAATGGTACCGATTTGCGACCGAGGCGCAAGATGTCCTTATCTATGGTTATGTGCCAGGCACTGCCGTACTATCCTCTATTCCCATCCTATCCGTCGTCCCGAAACTTCCATCATATTTCCTCAACCCTAACCCTAACGAAGAAGACAAAAATTTCTTCAGCAATCTTACCTGGGACGTCACGCAACAACGTTCGGGATATCAACAGTTTTGCCAGCAAATGTCAGAACAATTTTTACGGTCGTCGGCTGAAGTGCGGCTGCGCGACACGACTACAAGTTCAGTGCGCCTGGCGATGGCCTTCCTTCGCCCATGGTTCCAAAAGTATGCCTTGAAGGACTTCCAAGGAGCCATTGACAACGTTGCGGAGCTTGCGTACATAATTGCCCGCTGGCCGGGCCAGTGGTGGGTCCGCGAGCACACGGAGATCTGGGATCTCATCCAATCCATGGTCCACGTCATCGGAGAAGAGGTGCGGGACGCGCAGCGCATCCATGCGCTCAATGAAGTTACGCGGTTGCAAGGCGTTGTCAGCGAGCTGCAACTCCTCACCGATGAATTCATGTCCGTGCATTCCCGGTCGGGTTCGGACGACTCTGGGGACGAAGCCGACCCGCCCGAAACCTCTTCTTCCCCTGCACCTGTCTCCGCACCCGCCCCTCTCGCTCCGCCGGAAGACCCACAAGCTCTTCCCGGACATGCCCCATCAACGGTCGAGACGGCATCGTGCGTCATCACGAGCTTCTTGTTCGGAGCATTCGCCGCACTGTTCGTCGTCAATTCCCAGAGACGAGACCTGGCACTCCACTTCACATAACGACTTGCCGCTCACGGATTCCGAAGTCGGCGAATCCGACGAGTCAAACTCGGGCACGGACTCGAGCTGCTCTAGCTGCTCGAGCATTGCATCGCTCAGCACATTGGAAGACACGCTCTCGGTAGCGTCCTAGGCGAAGGAATATGATCACCGCTATTCCAAAGAGCGGTGCCACCCTTGTTGTTTTTTAGCTTAATCTTATGACTTTTCGCCTTTCTACTTGTCATGTTGTATTCCTCCTTGTAGTAGTTACTAGCTTCTGTTGTATCGATATATTTATGGAATCGCATCCGCGAGTTGGATATCAGGCAACGACAAGAGAGACTATGATTGATCTCTATCTTAACCTGGCCCGGGTGTCCTCAGCGCGTGTTCTTACGCAAGCCTTGCGTAGTCGGTCATGACTGCCAGGACTTGCGTGTCACAGGAGACCCCTTTTCATTGCGCTAAATTATTACAGTCCTAGCCCTCTCCCGCAGCAAATTACACCATACATCAAATTCACACCGATTCATACCGATGTTGTCGTACCTCCGGGGTCATCCAGACCCGCCACTAGAAGTTGTTGCGAATTTGATGGCCCACACTTATATAATACGTATTCGAGAAGCTATAGAAGAACATAGTTGGTGATACCTACGAGGGTTATCCTCGCGTCGTTGGTGAGACTGGTGCGCGTTTCTACTAATTGTCAAAGCCACGCACCTCCTAGTATCCGTTCAACAATCGAACTGAATATCAAGGGCACGCCGTTATCTCGGAGACGGGAGACGGCCCGCAAAGTCCGGGTTCCGCATGACTGCCGCGCTGCTCATTCAATCACCTTCGAGATGAGCCTGGTCCCGTGTGCCCTCCTCCGTCACATCTCAAAGTCAGTCCGAGTAACTCGTACGTCTTCAACACCTCTGCCATGTAATCACAATGCGGACCATCGCGCAAGCTCTAAGCTCTTTGCCGATGCCGAGCAGGAGGAACGGATGAGTCAGGCAGGCGCCGCTCCCACCTCGCCCACCCAACCCATCCGTTCAGGGACGGCCTTAGAGCACCCAAACTGGACAGGCGATGAAAGCATGGAGGATGCTGTGTTGCGCATGCTCGTGGACAAGTACAAGCCCCTTCGCACCGGAACACTCCAGACCGCTGAGGAGAAGTTGCGTCGCGCCCCACCACAGGTGACAGTGGAACAGCCAGCAATGCCATCCGTGTCTGCATCAGAAGATCCTTCTACTGCTACATCGTCGTCTCATCCTCAGGTTCGTCGAGTTGAGGAACCGCTCTTGCCCGCGGTGGATGGCCACAAGCCGTGGCTTTCGACATTCAAGGTGCCCTCGCACGCAACGGCGTCAATCCGTTACGGTAACTTTCCTGCTGTTGGTTCTGCGTCTTCCCTTAAAAGCCCTGTGCGGAGCTCCGCTCAAACTGGGCAAGCGGATGACGACCGTGCGCGTCGGAAAGAGGGCGAGATGAGGAAGCGGTCAGAAATTGCAGGACGGCTCACCCGGGTGAGGGAGTCCACGCTAGATTATCGGCTCGGCATCACCAAGAATGGTGTCCAGGCACGTCCCAACCCTGTAAGTATAAAAGGGTGGGCCGGACTCGTCGAGGAGCGCATCGAGGTGAGTCAAAACGCGTTGCGCTCTATTCAGCAGAGGTGAAACCCAGACTCTCTATACTTAGCGAGCGCGACTGCAAGGACACTTCCGCACCATCAAGGGCCGCGGGGAGCCCTTCAAGCGGGACAATGAGGAGCGCAACCCGTTCATCGCACGCGAGGAATTCCTCATGAACCGGCTCGTGCAACGGCAGGGCGTCGCACCGCCGTGGGTCGAAATCCAGGGCGAGCTCGAGGCGGCAGTGACCAGCTTCCGTTCGGTGCTGAAGCAGTCGTGGGTGCGCCGCGCGGTGCGCATGCTCACGCTCTCCGGAAGCCACCGGCTTCTGCGCGAGCTGTCGCTGGCGGAGGCGCGGGCGCTGAGGGATGGGGAGTGGGAGGCGCGCGAGGGGGTGTACCATAAGTCGGCGCTCGAGGAAGTCAACACGCTCGTGCGCAAGTATAATGCGCTCGCGCCGTATGCCCTGCGCAGGGCGTACTACGTGCGGGACGTCGAGCTGGCTAGGGCGTACGAGGAGAGCGGCGAAGACATCTTGCGGGAACTTGGGAGACGGTTGCGCGCCCCTGCCAGTGGAGCGGGGAGTTTGGGCAGGAGGGGGATCGACGACGATGAAGGCGACGGAGTGACCATCGGGAGCGTACAGTCGCCGAGCCCCGTTCTGAGGCTCCGTGATCTCGTCTGGCAGTGGTTTCGAGGTCGAAGAAGGACTTGACCAAAATGGTATGCATAGGTGATATGTTGACCTTGCATATCATAGAAACTACCTTTGCCCTTCGTCTGCGCGGCGACTCTCTTCCGTATTCGCAAGGGGGCGAGCTCTTCCATCGATATTGGACCACCCTGAACAAGCTCTACGACCGATCAGCTGCATCAGTAATCGAGCGGGACAGTGTCTGCAAGGTCCTTTCAATATTTGGTCCATCATTCCGGGGTGCGTCGCCGACATGGCTCACAATGACATCCACCTGAGGAACTCGCAGTCTCGTATATCCTAATCACGGGTATGCCGTATGGGAATCAGACCCCCCGGGGGACAATATGAAGGCGTAGAAGTAGGCAATGCCCGGACCTACTGACACGGACAAAGCCGACAGCGCCTGACACCCTTCACATCAGAACCTGTATCAGAACGCAGCTATTTTCATACAGGTCCACAGCCTTATCTTGATAAGGAGATAGAGCTCTTTCCTTTGCCGAGTGGCGACGGAGGAGTGCGTATTTGCATTAGATCTTCCCCTGCGAATATTCAACACTAATTCTTCATTCAGTTTCCCCATAGCTCGTGCACGTAGGTTCTCTCAGTGATGACGCTACGTCTGATATCCTATGATCTCATATCACCTCTGGACACGCTTAAGAGCTTGGCATGTCAAGCACGGGCGGTAAGTCGTCTAACCCACCTCTTCCTATTTTCATCTAGATCTGGTAGCAGCCCATATGGTTAACGCCTCCTGTTGGGTGCTTTCTGGCCGACAAAGGTTCTACGTGCTCTTTGTTTGTCCCACTTTTTAGTGTCAGATTGCCCACCCAATTCCAGGCATGACTCCTTGCCTTCCCTCTGTTCTCGGGGGATGGAAGTGTTCACTTTGGTCCCGTGTACTGCGCATCCTGATCTATGACACTCGACACACGTGTTGGGGACCACTTCGTTCTGGGGGGAAGCCGTCAAGCACGTCTCGACCTGTCATCTACCGGGGAGGTTAGGTGGGATTTGTGTAATGCAAAATTTTTTGGGGGGGTCGTGACTTCAGTTTAGGCTCATGTTCACACAGCTCTTCCGATCTTCATGTATGCAGATTTGGGGGCATCATGAACTCAAAACATGAGCCGCACACTAGGTTGCGCTTGGTACCGAGTCCTCCACCGGCCCGTTACCGACGGCCTAAACCGTGAACGTGC
>Ga0209488_10001008_pt1 | contig 23911 bp, 22 predicted proteins | sample Rivendell_Oct201_8_FD_188349 | JGI IMG/M metagenome (GOLD analysis project Ga0209488, IMG submission 188349) | Vadose zone soil microbial communities from the Eel River Critical Zone Observatory, Northern California, USA -... | ecosystem: Environmental > Terrestrial > Soil > Vadose zone >...
AATTTCGGCTGCGAGGCGCTCGGGTTTCGTCCGCATGCGCTGTCGGTCGCCAAGGCGCTGTCATCGGCCTACCTGCCGATCGCCGGCGTGATGCTGCCGGAGATCATGTATCAGGCGCTCTTGTCCGAGAGTCGCAAGCTCGGCGGCTTCCACCACGGCTTCACCTATTCGGGCCATCCGGTGGCGGCGGCGGTGGCCGTCAAGACGCTGGAGATCTACGCGCGCGACAAGATCTTCGAGCGCGCGGCGGCGCGCATCCCGCAGTTCCAGCAGCATCTCAAGAGGCTCGGCGAGCATCCGCTGGTCGGCGAGGCGCGCGGGCTGGGGCTGATGGGCGGCCTCGAGCTGGTCGCCGACAAGCGCTCCAAGCGGGCTTTCGACCCCAAGCAGGGCGTGGCCGCCCGCTGCGTACGCCTCGCCGAGGAAGAAGGCCTGATCGTGCGTGCGGTCATCGGCGACACGGTCACGGTCTGCCCGCCGCTGATCATCTCGGCCGCTGAGATCGATGAGCTGTTCGGGCGGCTCGCCCGCGCGCTCGACCGCACCCTCGACTGGGCGAAGCGCGAGCGGCTGCTGGTCTGACGGGGCTCAAGCCGCCTGTACGGATTCGTGAACCCTCCGTTCATGGGTCCCGGCTATCACTGATTCCGATGTCCACGGTCCGTCATTCCTTGCTGGCGCCGCCGGCCGATCGTCCGGGCTCACGCCCCGGCGTCAGCCGGCGCGGGATCATCCGCGCCTTCGGGGCCTTCGGGTTTGCCGGCCTCGCGACCGTCGGCTACGGGGCCGGCATCGAGGCCGAAAGCCTGCTGGTGACGCGTTATCGGCTCACGCCGCCGCGCTGGCCGACGGGCATGCGTCTGTCCATCAGCGTGATCGCCGATCTGCATGCCGGCGGCCCGAACATGCCGGTGAGCCAGATCCGCAAGATCGTCGACACCGCCAACCTGCTGAATTCAGACATTGTCCTCCTGATGGGAGATTATTTCGCCACGCATCGTTTCGTCACCGAGCGGGTTCCACATCCGGTGTGGGCGGCCGAGCTGGCGCGCCTGAGGGCGCGGCTCGGGGTCTGGTCGATCTTCGGCAATCACGACTGGTGGTACGACATCGCCGGCGTCAGGGCGGCGCTCGCGCGGGTCGGTATCCCGGTTCTGGAAAACAAGGCGCTTCTGCTCGGCGAGGCGGAGCGGCGCTTCTGGCTCGCCGGCGTGGGCGATCAGCTGGCCCATCCGCTGGGCCACCATCAGTTCAAAGGCGAGGATGACCTGCCGCAGACGCTCGCGCAGGTCGATACCGGCCATCCGGTGATCCTGATGGTGCACGAACCGGACATTTTCACCGAGGTCCCCGAGCGGGTGTCTCTGACCCTCGCCGGCCACACCCATGGGGGCCAGATCCGCCTGCCGTTCGTATGGCCGCAATACGTGCCGTCGGCCTACGGGGCGCGCTTCGCCTATGGCCACATCGTCGAGCAGGACCGGCACATGATCGTGTCGGGCGGCCTCGGCTGCAGCAACGTGCCGATTCGCCTCGGCGTGCCGCCGGAGATCGTGCGGATCGATCTCGGCTGATCGGGGGCTTTCCAAAACAAAACGGCGCCGCCCGAGGGCGGCGCCGTTGTTGAAATCGAAACAGCCGGATTTAGCTGTCGCGGCCGAACGAGAAGGCGACCCGCGGGTTGACCGGCGAATCGCCCTGGCCCGGCGCCAGCACCACCACCACGTTTCCGACCTTCACCCGATTGTAGAGGTCGATGACGTCCTCGTTGGTCATCCGGATGCAGCCCGACGAGATGGCCGAGCCGATATATTCCGGCTGGTTGGTGCCGTGGATGCGGAACAGCGTGTCCTTGCCGTTGGCGAACAAATAGAGCGCGCGCGCGCCCATCGGATTGTGCGGTCCGCCGCTCACGAATTTCGGGATATTGCCGAGGCGCTGATGCTCGCCCGGCGTCGGCGTCCATGACGGCCACTCGGTCATGCTGCCGATCTTGGCGACGCCCGACCAGATCTGGGCGTCCTCGCCCACGGTCACGCCGTAGCGAATCGCCTTGCCCGGCGCCAGCACGAAATAGAGGTAGCGCGCGTCGGTATCGACCACGATGGACCCGGGCGCTTCCTTGCGGTGAAAGTCGACGACATGCCGCCGATACATCTCGGGGAGGGCCACCCGCTCATACGGCGCCTTCGCGAGCAATTCCTTGTCGCGCGGCTTCATGCCGGCTTCCGACGCGGGTTCGAGCGTCGACTGCACGCAGCCGGCCATCAGCAGACCCAACGCAACCAATGTGAACCCATTCGCCAACTTCATTGCTTCACCTGTCGTCCACCAATACGAACGCCCGGCCCCCGAGTCATCGGAACGGACTCTGTCTAACCCAAAGCCAACCCCGGTTCCAGGCATGAGGCCCGGTCTGACGACCAAGCCTCGTCACCTGTTGCAGGAATGCCGCAGTTTAGGCCCGGCCGACGCGACACTCGGCATGATGCTACCCGACCGCCGCCGCGTTCCGCCCTGCCGCCGCTTCCATGAGCCTACGCGCGACCCCTTAATGGTCCGTTCACCCTCGTGCGGTGTAGTCAGGACGTCGCCCTGGGGGGCGGAATGCCGCTTAATGGTGCCTTTTTCAGCCCATTTCCGCCGATGTCACGGTTGAAATTGCGCTGGAGGTACAACGAGACACTCAACGGAGGAAACGGTGGAAAAATACGCGAGTTTGCTGGAAGTTTCAGAGGGTTATGAAAGCCGCGGCGGCGCCCGCGGGGACCTCGACCGGCGCTACCAGAAGATCGGGATTTCAGCCGTCGCGGCGGCCGTGCGCTATCAGGGCGAAGCCAAGTCCGCCAATCATCGCGACAGCAAGCAGGCCGCGACCAAGTCGAAGGCCTAAAGAGCGCGCGCCGCGCTGACCGGCGCAGTTCGAACCGCTGCCATCCAGCCGATCCATCGGTCGCTTCAACGCGCGCCGGAATGTCGTCGCGCGCCGCCCCCGTGCGGTCCCTGCGCGGGTCGTGACATTTCGCCCGGATCATGACTTTACTGCGCGGCAGCCGGTGGGGATGGGCATGCTCACGGTATATGTTCCGCGCGGAAATTCGCTCGAGCGCAAATCGGTCGAGAGCTCCGAGGAGCTTCCCGAAGGCGCGGTCTGGATCGACCTCGTGATGCCGACCTCGCTCGAGGACAAGAAGGTCGAGCGTGCGCTCGGCATTGCGGTTCCGACGCGCGAGGAAATGCAGGAGATCGAGGTCACCAGCCGTCTCTATGTCGAGAATGGGGCGCGCTACATGACCGCGACCATGATGTGCCAATCGGAAACCGATGCTCCCAAGACGACGGCGGTGACCTTCATTCTCGCCGGCCACCGGCTCATCACGGTGCGTTATGACGAGCCGCTTCCCTTCACCATCGTGGGAACCAAGCTCGGACGGCTGTGCCCGCCCTCGATCACGGGCGAGGCGGTGATGATGGAGCTGCTCGATGCGGTGATCGACCGCGCCGCCGACATTCTCGAGCGGATCAGCGGCGACGTCGATCAGGTGTCGCACGATATCTTCGAGCCCGAGGATTTGCCGGTGCGCTCGCGCAGCTACACCGACATTCTCAAGACGATCGGACGCAAGGGCGATCTCACCTCGAAAGTGCGCGAAAGCCTGGTGTCGATCGGACGCCTTCTGCTCTTTCTCGCCAACGAGGCCGATACCATGCGCTGGGCCAAGGAGCCGAAGGCGCAGCTCAAGGGCATGCAGCGCGACATCCAATCGCTCTCCGACCATGCCACCTATCTGTCGAGCAAGATCCAGTTCCTGCTCGACGCCATGCTCGGCGTGGTCAGCCTGGAACAGAACAATATCATCAAGATCTTCTCGGTCGCGGCCGTGGTGCTGATGCCGCCCACGCTGGTCGCCTCGATCTACGGCATGAATTTCAGGCACATGCCGGAGCTCGAATGGACCTTCGGCTATCCGCTGGCGATCGGCCTGATGCTGGTGGCGGCCGCCCTGCCGTATATGTTCTTCAAATGGAAGAAGTGGCTGTAACGAATTCCGCTAGCGCGGGATGACTTTTCTTCGAGTCGTCATCCCGCTCTAGCTTATCGTTGGAGCATGATCTTTTCCGAAAACCGGCGCCCACTTTTCGGGATCATGCTCTAGACGTGCTGGCCGCCGTTGATGTGGATTTCCGCGCCGGTCACATAGGACGAGGTTTCGGTGCACAGCACGTAGACGATCTTGGCGACCTCGTCGGGCGTTCCCAGCCGGTGCATCGGAATCTGATGGGCGACGATCTCCTCGGTGCCGGGGGAGAGAATCGAGGTGTCGATCTCGCCCGGCGCGATCGCGTTCACGCGCACGCCGAGCGGGCCGAAATCATGCGCCATCTCGCGGGTCAGCGCGGCAAGCGCCGCCTTCGAGGTCGAATAGGCGGCGCCGGCGAAGGGATGCACGCGCGAGCCCGCGATCGAGGTGACATTGACGACGGAGCCTTTCGCCGCCTTCAGCTCTTCGACCAGGCCGCGGGCCAGCATGATCGGCCCGAAGAAGTTCACGTGAAAGACGTGCTCCCACACGTCGAGCGTGGTGTCGAGCGCGCTGAGGCGCGCGCCGCCTTCCGCCTTGGGCGAGATCGCCGCGTTGTTGACGAGGGCGTGCAGCTCGCCGTGATCGAGCCGGTTCTTGATCTCGGCGATGGCCGCGCGCGTCGAATCCGGATCGGCGAGATCGACCTGGATATGATCCTCCGGTCCCATCTCCCAGGGGCAGTTCTCCGGGAAAGCGTGACGCGAGCAGGTGATGACGCGCCAGCCGGCGGCCGAGAAGCGCTTGACCGTCGCGTGGCCGATGCCGCGGCTCGCTCCGGTCAGGAGCAGCGTGCGGCGCGGATGATTGGATTGCGAGGTCGTCATCGAGTCGGGATTCTCCGGATATCGCGGCATTTCCGGCCAAGGCCGGTCCCGGCTTGATCCGGGATGGAACCGCTTCGGTCATGCTAGCTCAAGGGTACAAGCGAGTCTTGATCCAGGGGCTATCCGGCGCGGTGCGGCGGAATTCGACCCGGTCGTGCAGCCGATAGGGGCGATCCTGCCAAAACTCCATGATCAGCGGCACGATGCGGTAGCCGACCCAGAAGGGTGGACGCGGCACGGTGCCCACGGCGTAGCGGGCGGTCGCGAGCGCGACCGATTTCTCGAAGGCGAGGCGGCTTTCGAGCGGCGCGGACTGCTTGCTCGCCCAGGCGCCGATCTGCGACAAGCGCGCGCGAGTCGCGAAATAGGCATCGGCTTCGGCGCCCGCAACCTCGACCACCGGTCCGCGCAGGCGGACCTGCCGCTTGAGCGACTTCCAATGAAAAACCGCGCCGGCCGCCGCACGAGCGGCCAATTCCTGCCCCTTTTGGCTGGCTTGGTTCGTGTAGAACACGAATCCCCGCTCGTCGAAACCCTTCAGGAGCACCATCCTTACGTTCGGCAGACCGTCGCCATCGACCGTCGAGAGCGCCATGGCGTCGGGATCCACCGGCTCGGCCCGCTTGGCGTCATCGAACCAAGCGGCGAACAGCCGCAACGGCTCCTCGGCGTCGGCAAAGTCACCAGACGTTAACCAACTCGGGTGTGTTATCGGAGCCGTGTCAGTCATTTCTCAAAACGGTCTCGTGGCCGGTCCGGAGCCAGCATCGGCGTCCCGGTGGCTCCGTTATAACGGAACCGCCGGGTCGAGCATATGGCGCCCGCTGCGGCTGGCCGCCGTGCTGATGCTTGCCCTGCCGGCGGGCGCGTGCAGCTTCTCCTATCAGCTCGGTTCGTTGTTCGGGCAGGATACCCCGAAACCCGAAGTCACCGGTGCGGTCGCGGCGAAGCCCGTATCGGCGGCCGCGCCGGCCGTGGCCGCGGGCGAATTACCGGCGGACGGCGATCTCGCTTTTGCACGGGCCGCTGCCAGCGAAGCGCTCGCCAAGGACGGCAAGACCACCAGCGTGCCGTGGGAAAATCCGCGCACCGGCGCCCGCGGAACCGTGACGCCGATCGCGGCGGCCTATACCCAGGACGGCTTCGTGTGCCGCGATTTCCTCGCCAGCTATGTGCGCCAGGGCACCGAATCGTGGCTGCAGGGCGAGGGATGCCGCATCCATCAGGGCCGGTGGGAAGTCCGCGCCATGCGGCCGTGGAAGAAAACAACCTGACGCCGCCCGCCTGTTAGCCCCCGGGCTTGGGTCCGGCCCGGATTCCGCATTGCGAAGCGCCCGCGCAGGCCCCACATTCGGCAACCAGGGGCCGGGGTTCTGTTCCGGCGGATTGAAGGATTTGGAGTTTTCCAATTATGCGCGACCCCTATGACGTGCTGGGGGTGCCGCGGTCAGCGGAAGCTGCGGCCATCAAGAGCGCCTATCGGCGGCTCGCCAAGAAACTGCATCCGGACGCCAACAAGAACGATCCGAAAGCGGCGCAGCGCTTCGGCGAGCTCAATACGGCCTACGAAATCCTGAGCGATGGTTCGAAGCGAAAGGCCTTCGACCGCGGCGAGATCGACGCCGAGGGCAAGCCGCGGTTTCAGGGCTTCGAGGGCTTCCGCCAGCAACCGGGCGCCCGCGGCTTCGGGCAGGCGGAGGATTTCGAGACGACCTTTCCGGGCGGCGGCGCGTTCCGGCGGGGAGGCGCCCGCGCGGGCGGATTTGGCGGCTTCGAGGACGTTCTCAAGGGCATGTTCGGCGGAGCAGGGGGCCGGCGCACCAGCTTCGAGTTCGAGCCGGATGATTTCGGCGCGCCGCCCGGCGGCCGCGACGTCACGGTGCCGGTGACCATCTCGCTCGCCGAGGCCGCCAAAGGCGGCGCGCGCCGCGTGCACCTGCCGAACGGCAAGGAAGTGGACGTCAAGATTCCGGCGGGTCTCACCGACGGCCAGCAGATCCGGCTCAAAGGGCAGGGCCTGCCCGGGCCCGGCGCGGTCGGCGACGCGCTCATCACGGTCACGATCGCGACGCATCCGCTGTTCACGCGCGAGGGCGCCAATCTGCGGATCGAGCTGCCGGTCACGCTTTACGAGGCGGTGCTCGGCGCCAAGGTGCGGGTGCCCACGCTCGACGGCGCGGTGTCGCTCGCCATTCCGGCCGGCACCAGCAGCGGACGCACCTTCCGGCTCAAGGGCAAGGGACTGCCGGGCAAAGGCGGGGCGGGCGACCTGCTCGCGAAGGTCACCATCGTGCTGCCCGACCACAAGGATCCGGCGCTCGACGAGCTGATGCGCAAGTGGCGCGACGCCAACCCCTACGATCCGCGCAAGGACATGGGCTGAACGCGCGCGCCGTGCCCTTGCGGCGCGGACCTTTCGGGATCGCGCAGGGGGGCCGGGCGGAGTCTATGCGGCGCGGATCTTGGCCAGGAAGTCGTGGACCTGCCCGCGCAGGTGCTCGGTTTGCACGCCGAGAGTTTCGGCCGCGGACCTGACATTCTGCGCTGCTGCTCCGGTGGCGTCGGCGCCGGCGCTGACGCCCGCGATGCCGGCCGATGCGTCCTTGGTGCGGCGCGCCGCTTCCTGCGTATTGCGGGTGATCTCCTGCGTGGCGGTGCCCTGTTGTTCGACCGCCGACGCGATCGTGGTGGCGACCGCGCTGACCTCGCTGATGGTGCTGCCGATGCCCTTGATCGCCCCCATGGCGTCCTTGGCGACCTTTTGCACCGCCGCGATCTGCGCCGAGATTTCCTCGGTGGCTTTTGCGGTCTGATTGGCGAGCGATTTGACCTCCGAGGCCACCACCGCGAAGCCTTTGCCGGCCTCGCCTGCGCGGGCCGCCTCGATGGTGGCATTGAGCGCCAGCAAGTTGGTCTGGCCCGCGATATCGTTGATCAGCTTGACCACCTCGCCGATGCGCTCGGCGGTATCCGCCAGGCCGCGCACCGTGCCGTCCGTCTCGCGCGTTTCCTCGACCGCGCGGCCGGCGATGCCGGTCGCATGCACGACCTGCCGGCCGATGTCGGCGATCGATGCGCTCAATTCCTGGGATGCCGCCGCGACGGTCTGGACGTTGACCGAGGCTTCCTCGGACGCCTCGGCGGCCGTCTTGGCCTGCGTGTTGGTCTGCGCGGAGGTCGCGGACATTTTCTCCGAGGTCTCGCGCATCTGTCCGGCGGCCTGCGCCAGCGCCTCGATGCCCTCGCGCATGTGGCTTTCGAAGGCGACGATCGCGCCTTCCGTCGCCTGCTGGCGGGCCGCCGCTTGCGCATGCCGGTCGCGCTGCTCGTCCTCGATCCGCGCCTTCTCGACGGCGTTCTGCTTGAAGGTTCCGAGCGCGCCCGCAAGCGCGCCGATCTCGTCGGTGCGATCGTTGAATGCCGCCTCGGCGGCGAGGTCGCCGCGCGCCACCCGCAGCATCGCCTCCTGAATGGCCCGCAACGGATTGATGACGCGACGGGTGACCGCGGTCATGCCGCCTGCCGCGAGGGTGATGGCCGCGGCCAGCAACATGAGCTCGATGATCAAATCACGCATCGCCGCGTCGCGCTGCGCCACGGCGTGGTCCTTGGCGGCGTCGAGCGTACCCTCGGCGACGGTGAGCACACGCACGAGGTTTCCGACCGTGAAGGGCGTCCATTCATTCGCCGTCATCGACGGCTTCTCGCCGGCCAACAGCGCCTTGAAGAGGCTGTCGCGCTTGCCGGTGTATTCGTTTCCGAAATAGATGTTTTTCGCGTCGGCGATCGCTTCGGTGAGGCGAGGGGGCAGCTGCGTCCCGGCCGCCATATCGAGCATGCCCGCCCAAATGGCCTCGGCGCCGCCGACGAAACCCGCATATTTCTCGCGCGCGTCGGGAGGAAGGCGTCCGGCCGCGAGGCCGTTGGACACCATCAGCGAGGCGTCGCCGCCGCCGTTGCGCACCCGCCAGGCCAGCTGTTTCATCGTCATCATCTGGTCGACGAAGGAATCCTTGCCTTTGACGGATTCGAAGATGCGCGCCGACACCTTGTCCAGCGTATCGAGCAGCCTGGCGGTCTCGTCCATGTATTCCTTGGCCAATCCTTCGCGCCGGGCCGCCTTCGGCTTGGTGAAGGCCTGCCAGGTTTCGGCATGCAACGCCGTCATCGACTTGTGCTCCCGCTGCAATTCGGGGAGCAGCGTGGCCCGGTCGGCGAAATCGATCGACTCCAAGATCCCGAGCGCGGACTGGAGGGCCGGCATTTCGGAATCGCGAATGCCGCGGACGTATTTTTCGATTGCCGGGCTGATGGTCTGGTCGCTGTTGAGCTCGCGGAATGTGGTGGCGCGATCGGTGCGCAGATTGTGCAAGACCTTGAATGCAAACCCGGAGGCGTCCGCCACGACCGCGATCCGGCTCGCGTCGGAGAGGCGTCGCCAGCAGTCCCAGGCGTTCATCGCCAGCATGACGACGACAGCGACGGCCATCGTGGCGATGGTGGACTTGAGCAGCACGTTGGCCGACAGCCGATTGAGCATGGAACCCCTCCCGAGCGAAGTTCCATGGATCGGCCATCTCGGTAAATAATGCGTTGTCGGCGGTACTCCGGGGGATGATTTAGCTCACGGGAGGTATTTTAACACCTTAAACCAGCGAGCCGCGCGCCGAAAGACTGAGGGAGCCCGCCGTCCGGCACTGGGAGCGGCCGGCACCATGGCTCCCGGCCTTGCAGTCGAACCACTATCGCGCCGGCGCCCGCTCGAGCTGCGCGTAGGCGATTTCCGCGACCCGGTGCAGCCGGTCGCGATCCGCCTCGCCGCTCACCACATAGCCGACCGCGCCGTCCGCCCAGGAGAGCGCCGCGACGGGTCCCGCCGCGTTGTAGCGCAAGGCGGTGTCCGGTCCGTCCGCGCGCGTGCTGTAGAGCGTGAAGCGCTCGCCGGATTTTCCCTCATACATGAAGAAGGCGGCGGCGCCATGCGGTCCCGGCAGCAGTCGGCCGCCGACGAGCTTCAGCCCGACCTTTTCGAGGTCGGGGATGCGCAACTCATAGCCGACGCGCTTCGAGAGCCACTGCGTCAGGTGGGCCGATTCGCTGCCCGGCACCTCGACCGGGTGGCGCACCTCCACCACGTAGAGCTTGTGGGCATCGAGCGCATCGGTGGTGAGCGTTGCGGCCGCGCCGGAAACGGCCGCGGAGGCGCCGCGCGCCATCCAGCCCGCCAACCCGCCGACCAGAAAGGCCACCACGGCGGCGGCCGCCGCGATGCCGCGCCACGACCGGCCCGCGCGCTCGATCTGGCGCAGGCTGAGGCGGGCGGGCACCCGTTCGGTGGCCACCACGCCGTAGCGCGCCCGAATGGCATCCGCGAGCGAGCGCCACGCCGCCACGCGCGCCATGTCCTGCGGGTGCGTCGAAAGCCACGCTTCCACGGCCGCCAGGCGGTCGGGCGGAAGCTCGCCGTCGACATAGGCGTGAAGCTCGTCTTCGGCTACGGGCAGATCGCGATCAGTCATCGTGCCACCTCTTGATCACTTGATGCGGCGAAGCGCGGGGCGCTCGCCGTCCAGATAAGCCCTGATCTGCGCCCGCGCGCGCGCCAGGCGCGACATCACGGTTCCGACCGGCACGCCCTGCGCCTCGGCGACCTCGCGATAGGTGAGGCCTTCGAGCACGACCAGGAGGAGCGCCGCGCGCTGGTCGTCGACCAGGCTGGCGAGCGCCCGTTCGATATCGCGCGAGCCAGCCTCGGGGCCGGACATGTCCGGCGCGTCGTCTTCGCCGATCAGCGTCATGACGGGACGGCGGGCCAGCGAACGAAGCCGGTTGCGGTTGAGATTCGTCAAGATCGTGTAAAGCCAGGCCCGCACGTCACCGCCATGAAACAGATGCTCGGAACGCAATGCACGTACCAGCGTGTCCTGAACCAGATCGTCCGCCGTTTCCGAGTTGCGCGTCAGCGCCCGCGCATACCGGCGCAATGCCGGTATCGCCGCCTCGACGCCGTTCCGGAAACTGTTCAAGCGTCCGTTCCCAAAGTCCTTGCCGGCCATCGCGCCCGTGGTCCGCGACGCGGCGGCCGTCGAAAAGTCAAACACCGGGCCCGCCACGCTATTCCGGATAGCACAATTCGGCCGGGCGCTTGCGGTTAACGACCCTCGACCGGCCAGCTTGAAGGCAGGGGAACCCTATGCCATAGGGTCCTGGAGCGTGTCCCGACAAATCGGAACACGCCCCAGATGGCACATTGGTCATTTTTTCAGGCGAACCGGTGCTCCGGGCGAAGTCGGGGCGGCCTCTCGCCGGAAAATGCTCCGCAGGCCGTCGCGCAGCCGAAACGAGGAGCGTCATGCCGGAATCCGCCGGGGTCATGCGCGGAAAGCGCGGCCTGATCATGGGGGTGGCGAACAATCGCTCCATCGCCTGGGGCATCGCAAAAGCCGCCCGCGCGCACGGCGCCGAGCTCGCCTTCACGTATCAGGGCGACGCGCTGAAGCGACGCGTCGAGCCGCTGGTGCAGGAGCTCGGCGGCCACGTCGTCGGCCATTGCGACGTCACCGAGCCGGCGACCATCGACGCCGCATTCGCGGCGGTCTCCACCCTGTGGGGCTCGCTCGATTTCGTGGTGCACGCCATGGCGTTTTCCGATCGCGGCGAGCTCGATGGCCGCTATGTCGACACCACGCAGGACAATTTCACCCGGACGATGCTGATCAGCTGCTATTCGCTGACGGCGGTCGCGCAGCGCGCCGAGAAGCTGATGCCGAAGGGCGGGGCGTTGCTGACGCTCAGCTATTACGGCGCCGAGAAGTGGATGCCCCATTACAACGTGATGGGGGTCGCCAAGGCGGGCCTCGAGGCCTCGGTGCGCTATCTCGCTGCCGATCTCGGCAGCAAAAACATCCGCGTCAACGCGATCTCGGCGGGCCCGATCAAGACGCTGGCCGCCTCGGGCATCGGCGATTTCCGCTACATACTGAAATGGAACGAGTACAACGCGCCGCTGCGGCGCAATGTGTCGAGCGAGGAAGTGGGCGACGCGGCGGTCTATCTGCTCTCCGACATGTCGCGCGGCGTCACCGGCGAGATCCACCATGTCGATGCCGGCTATCACATCGTCGGCATGAAACATCCGGATGCGCCGGATATATCCGTGGCCAAAGACCCGTGACGAGCACGCCGCCAGACACCAGCAACGCGCGGGCGTGATGTCGCAGCCGCTGCTCTACTTCATGCGTCACGGCGAGACCGACTGGAACGCGGAACGCCGGCTGCAGGGTCAGCACGATATCCCGCTCAACGCCCTCGGGCGCCGCCAGGCCTCGCGCTGCGGCGAGATCATGCGCGCCTTGTTCGAGCGCGACGGCCGCGATCCGGAAAGCTTCGACTTCGTCTCGAGTCCGCTCGGGCGCGCCAGAGAGACCATGGAGCTCATGCGGACCGGGCTCGGGCTCGACCCGGCCCGGTATCGCACCGACCCTCGGCTTGCCGAGCTGTCGTTCGGCCGCTGGGAGGGTTTCACTTTTGCGGAGCTGCAGCGGGATCAGGCCGACATCCGCGCGCTGGCCACGCGTGAGCACGACAAATGGGCTTTCGTGCCGCCCGGCGGAGAAAGCTATGCGGATCTTCTGGTGCGGGTGCGCCAGTGGCACGCGACGGTCGCGCGCGACACGGTTGCGGTGGCGCATGGCGGCGTCGCCCGCACCCTGATCGTGCATCTCGGGATCGAGCCGGCGGCGGCGGCGCCCGTTCACGACATCGAGCAGGGCGTCGTCTACCGGTTCGCACCGGGGAAGTTGACGCGCTTCGCCTGACGGCTGATCGCGGCCCGCCGCACTGATCACGGCGACAAAAGAAAAAAGGCCGGCAAGTGCCGGCCTTTTTGATTTTTTCGGGCCTTCGCCGCCGCATTGCTGCGGCGGTAAGGCCGATTACCCGCGTGTGACACGCAGGCCCCGGTTTCGGGAATTACGAGGTCTTCTTTTTCTTCTTCTTCTTCGCCATGGTGCAATCCTCCTGGGTTCATGATCGGCGCATGAGATTTCCGGAAATTCCAAGCCGATGACCCTTCAATAGCACACCTGAACTCCGGGTTCCACTGGTTTTTCAAAATTAGTCGTGAGATTTCAGTGTCTTAACGGATGTTCAGATTGGCATTAACTATTATTCATGCAGATGAATTCCCATTCAGCGCGGGCCGAAGTTATTCACAGGTCGCGGCCGGTGACGGCGGATGCGGGCCGCGCTTTCTCGCGCGAGCCGGGTCCCCTTTGGGCGAAAATGCTCTAAACACGGGAGCGGAATTGCGCCACAGGGGCGCGAGCGCTGCGAAGCGGTTGTCGTTTGCATGTCTTACAACACCTTCGGCCATCTCTTTCGGGTCACGACCTTCGGCGAAAGCCACGGGCCCGCGATCGGCTGCGTGGTCGACGGCGCGCCGCCGCGCATCGCGCTGACCGAAGCGGATATCCAGCCCTATCTCGACAAGCGCCGGCCGGGCCAATCTCGCTACACCACCCAACGTCAGGAGCCGGACAAGGTGAAAATCCTCTCCGGCGTATTCGTCGACGAAGCGACCGGCGTGCAGGTCACGACCGGCACGCCGATCGGGTTGCTGATCGAGAATGTCGATCAGCGCTCGAAGGACTATTCCGACATCAAGGACAAATATCGGCCCGGCCACGCCGACTATACCTACGACGCCAAATACGGGCTGCGCGACTATCGCGGGGGCGGCCGCCAGTCGGCGCGCGAGACCGCGACCCGGGTGGCGGCCGGCGCGATCGCGCGCAAGATCGTGCCCGGCCTGACGGTGCGCGCCGCGCTGATCCAGATCGGCCCGCATCGGATCGATCGCAGCCGCTGGGACTGGGACGAGATCGACCGCAATCCCTTCTTCTGCCCGGACGCCGAGCAGGCCAAGCTTTATGGCGATTATCTCGACGGCCTGCGCAAGTCAGGCTCCTCGGCCGGCGCCGTCATCGAGGTGGTGGCCGAGGGCGTGCCGGCCGGGCTCGGCGCGCCGGTCTACGGGAAGCTCGACGGCGATCTCGCGGCTGCCCTCATGAGCATCAACGCCGTCAAAGGCGTGGAGATCGGCGCGGGCTTCGGCGCCGCGGCGCTGACCGGGGAGGAGAATGCCGACGAGATGCGCATGGGCAACGACGGCAAGCCGCGCTTCCTGTCGAACCAGGCCGGTGGAATCCTGGGCGGCATCTCGACCGGGCAGGCGGTCGTGGCGCGCTTCGCCGTCAAGCCGACCTCGTCGATCCTCACGCCGCGCCGCACCGTCGATCGCTACGGCCGCGAGACCGAGATTTCGACCAAGGGCCGCCACGATCCCTGCGTCGGCATCCGCGCGGTGCCGATCGGCGAGGCCATGGTCGCCTGCGTGATCGCGGATCACTATCTGCGCCATCGCGCCCAGGTGGGCGATGGCACGGCATGGCCGTTCGCGCCGCCGCACGCGTGAAGCGGTGGGCTGACGGACCGCAATCGACGGAACGTCCGGGCTACGGCGGCATCTTGTCGGGCTGGTTCCGCGGCGCCGAGCCGCCGCCCGCCAACGGCTTGATGATGCGATAAAGCTGGAAACGATCGCCGTCGGCGACAAGCGTCAGGCGGGACGGATCCGGATTGGCGGCGTCGTCCTCGGTGGACAGAATGTAGATATAGTCGAACTTCGTCCAGTTGAGCCAGAATGTGGGCGTATCCGGAAGCGGGCGCTCGGCCGCGAGGATGAGTTGCGCCGTCAACGGCGGCGTCCCGTCGTGGAGATCGACAAAATCACGATATTCCGGACGGACATGCAGCACCTGCTTGCCGGCCACCGTGAAGACCGTCGTGACCAGCGCGGAGCGCTCGATCATCGCGATGCAGGCCGCATGGACGAGACCGAGATCGCGCACGTCGTCGCCGAAGGTGCCGTCCGCATAGGCAACGAAGACCTTCGAGCCGGGCGCGATCCGGCGCACCGAGGTGCGGAACGCGCTCGTCGAGTCCGACAGCTGCGACCAGTTGTAATCGACCTCGATCAGCCGCCCGGCGGTCAACACAATAAGGATGAGCAGGAAGCCCTGCCGCACCAGGCGGCTGCGCGCGTCGAGCTCGCCGCATCCGAAAAGCATGAGGGCCACGCCGAGCGGCACGCGTTGATCCGCCATATAGGTGTCGAACATCATGCGCGGCAAGGCGAGATAGACGATGCCTCCGACCACGAGCAGCACCAGGGTCATCGGGTGAAAGCGCAGAACGCCATGGCGGATCGCCCAGATGGCGCTCGCGACCAGGATCGTGACCAGCCCCATCGCGGCGATGTCGGAGTAATTGGTGACCACATACATCAGCCCGTCGATCTTGCCGCGCTGGTCCCAGGAGACGGCGGACGCGAGCTGCATGGTCGGGCTGGCATAGAGCAGCGGCGCGACGGCTAGAAACGGCAGGCCGCCGACGACGAAATCCGCGATCCGGCCCGGCCAGGGGTCCTGGCGCCGTTCCCACAGCCGCACGATCTCGAAGGAGAGCACGCCGATGGCATAAAGGCCCAGCGCCGAGAGATGGCAAAAGAACAGCGCAACGACGCAGGCGGTCGACAGCAGGAGCCGTATCGGCCAGGCCCGCTCGCGCACCGCGACCCAGCCGGCCAGGGCCCACAACGCCACGCCGATTCCAAAGATGTAGTTCATCAATCCGACGAGGAAGACGTAATTATAGAGCAGCGGAATGGCGAAGAGGGGCAGGGCGGTCCAGCGTCCGTTCAGCACGCGGCTCAGCACCAGCGCGCCGGAAATAATGAGCGCGAACATCGCGACGATGAACACCTGGCCGGCGAGATAGATGTTCATGACACGCGCCAGCGGCGGCACCAGCAGATCCATGGTCAGGTTCGGGATCCACTGCCAATCCAGCTCATAGAATCGGGCGAGCTGCACATTGGTGGTCAGCGTCGCGATCGCATGCATGCGCGCCAGGTGATTGATGTAGTCCGCCAGCGGCGGCAGCGGATGCGTCCAGATCGGTATCGAGATCAGCAACGTGAAGGCGGCGAAAAGAACGGCGATTTGCGGTCCGGAGAATCCCGGCGTGCGAAATTGCGACGGCGAAATGACCGGCGAAGGGCCGGGCGGCCGCGAGAAGGTTGGCTTGTCCGGCAACAGCATGCGCAATCTCATCCCGTTCATGCTTGGCGTGGCTGATTGCGGCTGAACATGCAATGAACAGGCCAGATCACCAGATCCCCGGAATGAGGCGATAGCGCACGCGCGTCGCGTAGTCACCATATCCGGCGAGCTTTTCCTTCAGCAGCCGCTCCTCCATCGGAATCCGCAAGGCGAGCAGGACCACCCAGAGCGGCGCGAGCGCGAGGCCGTAGACCGAGCCGAGGAGCAGGGGGATGCCGACGAATATCAGGATCGCTCCGGCATACATGGGATGCCGCACATAGCGATAGGGGCCGGTGGTCACGACGGTCTGTCCGCGCGCCTCCTGGATCTTTACGACGGGCGCCGCAAAGCTGTTCGCGCGGAAGGTCAGGAAGGTCGCGACCATCGAGAGCAGGATCAAGAGCGCGCCGACGCACTGCGCCCATGCCGGCACCTGCGATAGCCGATAGCGCATCGCGTCGAGCGCCATCAAGATGTGCCAGCCGATCCACAAGACGGCTATGCACATCATGAAGATCTTGTCCTGGCGCTCCTGGTCGCGCTGGATCGGCGGCGCCAGGCGCTCCGCCAAAAGGCCCGGGTCGTGCCGGGCGAGCCAGAGCCCGACCGCAAACCCGCTTGCCGCCATCTCGATGACCAGGATCCAGGCCTGCGGCCATCTCCACGTCCCGGCGGCCGCGAACAGCAGCGCCGCGGTCGCGGCATTCACGGCGATCGTCGAGATGATGAGCTTTGCGATCATGTCGGCTCCGATCGTGGCGGGGCTTCAATGCGGAGGCATCGCCGGGAAGCGATTCGACGGCAAGCCTGAGCGACGAACCGCTAGCCGAGTTCCGCGGCCCGTTTGAGGCTCGCGATCATCGAAATCCGCAGCAGATAGTCGCGCGTCAGGCCGGCGTCGCCCGCGATGGTTCTCAGCTCGTCGCGGAACCGCGCCTGCTCGGCCGGGTCGCTCGCTTCCAGATTGCGCTTGTTCTGGATCGAGTGCTTTTGCACATATTCGAGCGTCACCAGCCGGCGCTGCCTGTCATAGCGGTCGAGCTCGCCGTCGCCGGCCTCGCCGTGCCAGACCCGCGCCAGCCGTTCGGTGAGGTTGATGGCGTCATGGATGCCGCCGTTCATGCCCATTCCGCCGAGCGGATTGTTGATGTGGGCGGCGTCGCCGACCAGGAAGGCGCGGCCCATCCGAAAACGCTTCGCCACCCGCTGATGCACCCGGTAGAGCGTCACATGCACGATGTCGTCGTCGGTCACATCGGGTTGGATGCTCGCAAGCGTGCGCCTGGCGAAATCGCGCTCGGTCGCGGCCTCGTCGGAGACGTCGGGCGCGATCGGAAACATCAGGCGCCACATGCCCGGAATTTGCAGATAGAAATGCCACTGCGCCGGGTCCGCCACGTAGCTCACCGCGTCGAGCCCGGGCACCACGGCGTGGAAATCGAAGGTCGTGCCGATCACCAGGAAGCGCTCGGGCCAGGTGAACCCCTCGAACTCCACGCCGAACGCCTTGCGGACCTCCGAGCGCGCGCCGTCGGCGCCGATCAGCCAGCGGCCACGGCGCTCCTCGGTGCTGCCGTCGGGCGCGACCAGCGTCACCGCGACGCCATCGGCGTCCTGGCGCGCCGCGCAGACGCGCCGGTCGAACTCGATGCGGTAATTCGGGTCCGCTCGCAGCGCACCATCGATGATGCGGGTGAGGTTGTGCTGCTCGCTTTGCAGCCGGTAGGGATGGCGCGTCACATCCGCGATGCCGGAGAAGTCGAAAGCCGCGATGACGCCGTCGCGTCGCGTGCGGTACTGCAGGCGCGGCGCCACCAGCCCGGTCGCCACCAGGGCATCGGCGACGCCGAGATCGTCCAGCATGTCGAGGGTCGACGGATGGAAGGTGGAGGCGCGGGATTCGCGGCTCAAAGCCGGTGCGCCTTCGAACACCGTGACCGGAATGCCCCGCCGGACGAGAGCCGCCGCCGCGACCAGACCGACGGGTCCCGCGCCCGCGACGAAAACCCGTTCCTCTGTGATCATCGACGACCCGGCACGCCCCCGACCTGATGTATCTGGCAAATCGGCCGACATTTAAGGCAAAGACGAGGCCGCCAACAACGGCTATTCTCCACGCCGACGACGGCCTCGACGGGAGGGCGGCCATGAAGGCGATCCGGCGTATCGTTGCGGCGCTGTTGCTGCTGTCGACGGCGGGACATGCGGCCGCCCAGACCGGCTACCCGGACCAGGCCGTCCGCATTCTGGTGGGCTTCACCCCGGGCGTGGCGCCCGACATCGTCGCGCGCGTGCTGGCGGACAAGTTCTCCGAAAGCTGGGGGCGGCCGGTCCTGGTCGAGAACGTCACCGGCGCGGGCGGCAACATCGCCTGCGATCGCGTCGCCAAGGCGGCGCCCGACGGCTACACCCTTGTGATGTGCGGCAACGGTTCGCTGGTGATCGCGCCCAGCCTCTACGACAGGCTTTCCTATGATCCGGTCAAGGACTTCGCGCCGATCGCGCGGGTCTTCGTCGCCGCGAATGTGCTCGCGGTGCATCCCGACGTGCCGGCGAGGACGCTGCCCGAACTCGTGTCGCTGGCGCGCCAGCAGCCCGGCAAGCTGACCTACGGGCATGCCGGCACCGGCACGTCCCAGCATCTCGCGGCCGAGCTGTTCAAATACATGGCGCATATCGACCTTCAGCCGGTGGCCTATCGCGGCACCACGGCGGTGCTGCCGGACCTGCTCGCCGGCCGTCTCACCCTGTCCTTCGCCAATATCTCGAACGCGCTGCCGCTGGTGCGGGACGGAAAGCTGCGCGGCTTCGCGGTGACCTCCATCAAGCGCTCGGGCGCGGCGCCCGATCTGCCCACCATGGCGGAGTCCGGCTATCCCGGATTCGAGGCGGTTCCGTGGTTCGGCTTGATGGCTCCGGCCGGCACGCCGCCGGCCATCGTCGACAAGATCCATGGCGAGATCGTGAGGGTCCTGGCGATGCCGGACGTGAAAAAGCGGCTGGCGGAGCTCGGGATCGATCTGATCGGGGGCTCGCCGGCGGAATTTGCGGCCGCGATCGATTCCGAGACGCCGCAATGGGCGAAGCTGATCAAGGCGGCCGGCATCAGGGCGAGCGAATAGCGCGGCCGCCCTCTGGTCATTTCGTCGGGCCGCTTATACAAAGCCCCGGCGGCAGGAGGCGGCTGCCGCCCGCTATGCCGCTCATGATGCCGCCGAAACGAACCGAATGGCCGCCGATAACCATCAACTCGTCGAAGCCGTGGTCGCCGCCTTCGCGCGCGGCGAGCTCGTGGTCGTTGCCGACGACGACGACCGCGAGAACGAGGGCGACCTGTTCGTCGCCGCCGCGATGTGCACGCCCGAGAAGATGGCCTTCATCATCCGCAATACGTCGGGGATCGTGTGCGCGCCGCTCGCGGTCGAGCAGGCCAAGCGCCTCCACCTCGATCCGATGGTGGCGCTCAATGACGCGCCGCTCGGAACCGCCTTCACGGTCTCGGTCGACGTGCGGCATGGCGTGACGACGGGCATTTCCGCCGAGGAGCGCACCAACACGGTGCGGGCGCTCGCCAACGGCAACAGCGGCGCTTCCGATTTCGTGCGGCCGGGCCATGTCTTCCCGCTGGTCGCCCGCGAGGGCGGCGTGCTGATGCGCTCGGGCCATACCGAGGCCTGCGTCGATCTCTGCCGCCTGGCCGGCCTCGCGCCGGTCGGCGTGCTCGCCGAGCTCATGAACGACGACGGCACCGTGATGCGCGGCCCCCAGGTGGCGGCCTTTGCGGAACGCCACAACCTCAAGCGCATCACGATCGCCGACCTCATCGCCTACCGCCAGGCGCGCGAGAAGCTGGTCGACCGCATCAGCGAATTCTCGGTGCCGACCGAGATCGGCACGCTCAAGGGCTACGCCTATGTGACGCCGTTCGACCAGGTGCATCACATGGCGCTGGTTTACGGCCGCATCGGCGACGGCCGCAACGTGCCGACCCGGCTGCATCGGGCGAACCTCATCCGCGACATGTTCGGGGGCGCCAACACGGTCCACAAGGTGCTCGAGCACTTCAAGCGCGACGGCAACGGCGTGATCGTGTTCCTGCGCGACGGCTCGGCCGGCGTGCCGGTGTCGGCCATTCCGCGCAACGGCGACTCCGGGGCGGAAGCCGAGCGTAACCGTCAATGGCGCGAGATCGGGCTGGGCGCGCAGATCCTGCGCGACCTCGGCATCTCGTCGATCCGCCTGCTCACCTCGGCCGAGCATCGCTATGTCGGGTTGGCCGGCTTCGGCATCGAGATCGTGGCGACCGAGCCGATCCAAGGCTGAGGCCGGCTGGCGCGCGCCGAGCGCGCTCGATCGACAATAGGATTTGATTGCCGCCCGACCCTTGGCGCTTTCCCCCGGACATCACCCGTGTCACCATGTGGCGCCGACGGAGGAAGAGGATGCGCACACGGCTGATCTGTTGCTTGACGGCGGTCGGCGCTGTGCTCGGCGTCTGGGGCCATGGCGCCGCGGCGCCGAATTCCGCGCCGCGATTGGCCGACATGCCGCGCCAGGCGGCCGACACCAACGTCGACGTCGAGCTGGTGCTCGCGGTCGACGTGTCCTATTCGATGGATCCGGACGAGCAGGCGCTCCAGCGCGAAGGCTATGTGCAGGCGCTGACCTCGCGCGAATTCCTCGACGCGTTGCGCCGCGGCATGCACGGACGGGTCGCGGTGACCTATTTTGAATGGGCGGGCGCCGCCGACCAGAAGATCGTCGTGCCGTGGCGTCTGATCGACGGTCCGGCGAGCGCCCAGGCGGTGGCGGACGAGATCGGGGGCGCGCCCTACAGGCGCGCCTACCGCACGTCGATCTCGGGCGCATTGTCCTTCGCGGCGCCGTTGTTCGCGGGCAGCGGCTATCGCGGGCTGCGGCGCATCATCGATGTCTCGGGCGACGGCGTGAACAACCAGGGGATGCCGGTCACCATGGTCCGCGACGAGCTCGTGGCCCAGGGTTTTACCATCAACGGGCTGCCGATCATGCTCAAGCGGCCATCCGCCGCCACCATGGATATCGACGAGCTCGACGTCTATTACGAGGACTGCGTGATCGGCGGACCTGGATCCTTCGTGATCCCGATCAAGGAGCGTGAGAAGTTCAAGGAAGCGACCCGCACCAAGCTGGTGCTGGAGGTCGCCGGGCTGGCGTCGCAGCCGCGTCTCATGCCGGCCGCCGCGACCGAGCCGCGCATCTCCTGCACCATCGGGGAGCGCATGTGGCAGCAGCGCTGGGGGCGGGGATACGATTTCAACTGAGGCGTGCCGTGGGCGCGCTGCCGCGCTAGGATCGGGGCTGGCGGCCGAGGCGCCTGGTTTGGGGTGAGAGATGTTCGCGAAACTCAAGGCCATGTGGGCCGCGCTGGTTGCGACACGAGAGGGTGGCGAGTCCGACGGGCCGCCCGCGGCGGCGGTCGACTACAAGGGCTACCGCATTCGCCCCGCCCCCTACCTGACCAACGGCCTCTACCAGACCGCCGGGACGATCGAGAAGGACACGCCCGAGGGCACGAAGGAGCACCGGTTCGTGCGCGCCGACACCCACCAGAGCCGGGAAGCCGCCATCGACTTCGCGGTCCAGAAGGGCAAGCAGATCATCGATCTGCAGGGCGATCGCATCTTCATGTGAGCCGACCCTCGGGGCTGGGCTCTCTACCGCACGCCGTGCCGCTTATGTAGGATTGCGCAAGAGTGCGGCGAATGCGCCGCCAGATCCCGGGAGGCGCTCATGAAGATTTTCGGAATGATCGGCGCGTTTGCGTTGGCGTTGCTCGCCTCGGCCGCGGCGGCGGCCGATTATCCGGCGCCCAAGCAGGGCGAGTGGATTGCGCGCGACTTCAAGTTTCACACCGGCGAGGCGATGCCGGAGGTCAGGCTGCACTACACGACGATCGGCGATCCGGCCGGGATACCGGTCGTGGTGCTGCATGGCAGCGGCGGCTCGGCGGCCAATATGCTGACGCCGGCTTTCGCCGGCGAGCTGTTCGGCCCCGGCCAGCCGCTCGACGCGACAAAATACTACGTCATCATTCCGGATGCGCTCGGCCACGGCAGAAGCTCCAAGCCTTCCGACGGCCTCAAGACCAGGTTCCCGCGCTACGATTATGCCGACATGGTCGACGCCCAATACCGCCTGCTGTCCGAAGGCCTCGGCCTCCGCCATGTGCGGCTCATCATCGGCAATTCGATGGGCGGCATGAATGCCTGGCTGTGGGGCGGGAAATATCCCGGCTACATGGACGCGCTGGTGCCCATGGCGGCGCAGCCGACCGCGATGGCGAGCCGCAACTGGATGCTGCGACGGATGATGCTGGAGAGCATCCGCAACGATCCCGACTACAACAACGGCGACTACACCACCCAGCCGCGTTCCATGAAGATAGCGAGCGTCTTCTTCGGCATCGCGACCTCCGGCGGCACACTCAATTACCAGAAACTGGCGCCGACCCGCGAGCAGGCCGACAAGCTCGTCGATGCCCGGCTGGCCGCCCCCATGACGGCCGACGCCAACGACTTCCTGTGGGCATGGGGCTCATCCGCCGATTACGATGCCGCGCCCGGGCTCGACAAGATTCAGGCGCCGGTGCTCGTGATCAACGCCGCCGACGACGAGCGCAACCCGCCCGAATCCGGCCTGACGGAGCGCGCCGTGCAGCAGCTCAAGAACGGCAAGCTGTTCCTTATCCCGGCGAGCCAACAGACCAGCGGCCATGGCACCACCGGCAACGCAAAATTCTACAAGCAGCAGCTCCAGGAGCTGCTGCAAACGGCGCCGCAGCGCGCGATGTAGCGGCCGATGGCCGGCCACCTGGAGGAAACCGCATGGGAGTGCTCATCGACGGGATATGGCGCGACGAGGAGCTTCCCCAGGAGGTCGGCCAGGCCGGAGAGTTCCGGCGCGCCGACAGCCGTTTCCGTAATCGCATCACGGCGGACGGGTCGTCGGGCTTCCGCGCGGAGGCCGGGCGCTATCATCTCTACGTCGCCCATGGCTGCCCCTGGGCGCACCGCACGCTGATCTTCCGCGCGCTCAAGAAGCTCGAAGGCGCCGTGTCGGTCGCCTACGCGATCCCGGGCCTCAGGCAGCAGGGCTGGACCTTCGAGAACGACCCCGATTTCCCCGATTGCACGCCCGACGCCGTCAACGGCTTTCACTACCTGCATCAGGCCTATACGGCGAGCGACCCGCGCTACACCGGCAAGGTCACGGTGCCGACCTTGTGGGACAGGCACACCGGGCGCGTGATCAACAACGAGTCCTCCGAGATCATCCGGATGCTCAATGGCGCTTTCAAGGGCATCGCGGGCGACGATACGGATTTCTATCCCGCCGCGCTGCGCGCCGAGATCGACCGCGTCAACGAGGTCGTCTATGCGGCCATCAACAACGGCGTCTACCGTTGCGGCTTTGCGCGCACCCAGGAGGCCTACGAGGCGGCGTTCGACGCGCTGTTCGCGGCCCTCGACGACATCGAGGCCCGCCTGGCGCGCCAGCGCTATCTGGTCGGCCGGCAGATCACCGAGGCCGACTGGCGCCTGTTTCCGACGCTGGTGCGTTTCGACGTCGCCTATTTCTCGCTGTTCCGCTGCAACAAGCGACGCATCGCCGATTACCCGAATCTGCTGAACTATATGCGCGAGCTTTATCTAGTCCCGGGCATCGCCGCGACCGTCAAGCCGCGCTACTATGTGATCAACTACTGGTCGATCAAACGGCTCAATCCGACCGGAATCATCCCCAAAGGCACGCCCGTCGATTACGAGCAGCCGCACGATCGCGCGCGGCTCGCGGC
>Ga0209488_10001010_pt1 | contig 23890 bp, 23 predicted proteins | sample Rivendell_Oct201_8_FD_188349 | JGI IMG/M metagenome (GOLD analysis project Ga0209488, IMG submission 188349) | Vadose zone soil microbial communities from the Eel River Critical Zone Observatory, Northern California, USA -... | ecosystem: Environmental > Terrestrial > Soil > Vadose zone >...
GGGGCAGGGCACGGTGCTGCAGGGCCGCTACGATCCCAAGACCAACACCCGGACTGAAGGCTACGGCCCGACGCAGGTGCCGTACGAACTGATGGGGTAAGGCCTCGCTGCGGCAGGGGCGCTTGCCACCCGCCGCCAGCTGGCCCCCTAGATGTTGGGCAGCTATGCGGCCTCCCGCTCTACCGCTTGGCGCCCCCGAGCCAATGTGCTAGCCGATCCGCCGCAACCCGTATCGCACCTGTTTCGGCGATCTGATCCGCGATCCGTCTGGCGGGCGCGAGGAGAAGCTCATGTCCGCACCTGAACCGTCCGCAAAAGCCCAAGCTTCATCGATGTTTACCGCCTCGCTGGCGGAAAGCGACCCGGAGGTCGCGGATGCCATCGGGCGCGAGCTCGGTCGCCAGCGCGACGAGATCGAGCTCATTGCCTCGGAAAACATTGTCAGCCGCGCGGTGCTCGAGGCCGCTGGCTCGGTCCTCACCAACAAATACGCCGAAGGACTGCCGGGCCGGCGCTATTACGGCGGCTGCCAGTACGTGGACATCGCGGAAAACCTGGCGATCGAGCGCGTCACCAGGCTGTTCGGCTGCCGCTTCGCCAATGTGCAACCGCATTCTGGCGCCTCGGCCAACGTCGCCGCCTTTGTGGCAATGATGAACCCCGGCGACACCTTCCTCGGCCTCAATCTCGCGGCTGGTGGGCACCTCACCCATGGCTCGCCCGTGAACATGTCGGGCAGGTGGTTCAAGCCGGTGCCCTATAGCGTGGGCAGTGACGACCACCGCATCGACATGGAGGAGGTGGCGCGGCTCGCGCGCGAGCATCGCCCGAAGGTGATCATCGCGGGTGGCTCGGCCTATCCGCGCATCTTCGACTTCCGTGCCTTCCGCGCAATTGCCGACGAGGTTGGCGCCTATCTGATGGTCGACATGGCGCATTTCGCAGGCCTGGTGGCGGGCGGCGCGCACCCCAGCCCATTCCCGCATGCCCATGTCGTCACCTCGACCACGCACAAGACGCTGCGCGGCCCGCGCGCGGGCTTCATCCTCACCGATGACGAGGCGCTGGCGAAGAAGATCAACTCGGCCGTGTTCCCCGGCACGCAAGGCGGCCCGCTCATGCATACGATTGCCGCCAAGGCGGTCGCGTTTGGTGAGGCGCTGCGGCCGTCGTTCAAGCTCTACGCCAAGAACGTTGTGGAGAACGCCAAGGCGCTGGCCGAGACGCTCAAGTCGAAAGGCCTCGACATCGTCTCCGGCGGCACCGACACCCACCTGATGCTGGTCGATCTGCGGCCCAAGCGCCTCACCGGCAAGGTGGCGGAGGTGGCGCTGGGGCGCGCCCAGATCACCTGCAACAAGAACGGAATTCCCTACGACCCGGAGAAGCCCACCATAACGTCAGGCATCCGGCTTGGCTCGCCGGCCTGCACCACACGCGGCTTTGGCATTGCCGAGTTCCAGCAAGTGGGTGAGCTGATCTCCGAAGTGCTCGATGCGCTGGCGCAGAAGGGCACCGAGGAGGATACGCTGGTCGAGGCGGCGGTGCGCGAGCGGGTCAAGGCGCTGGTCGGCCGGTTTCCGATTTACGAGGGCTAGGAGGCGCTCATGCGCTGTCCGAATTGCACGAGCCTCGATACCCAGGTGAAGGACTCGCGGCCGACCGAGGACTCCTCCGTCATCCGCCGCCGCCGCGTGTGTCTTTCCTGCAATTTCCGCTTCACCACCTTCGAGCGCGTGCAGCTGCGCGAGCTCACCGTGATCAAGCGCAACGGCCGCCGTGTTCCGTTCGATCGCGACAAGCTTTTGCGCTCGGTGCAGATCGCGCTGCGCAAGCGTCCAGTTGAGGCGGAGCGGATCGAGGAGGCGGTGTCCAAGATCGTGCGCGAGCTCGAGAGCCAGGGCGAGAGCGAGGTGTCATCCGAGACCGTTGGCGAGTTGGTGATGGAGGCACTGCGCTCTCTCGATGACGTGGCCTACGTCCGCTTCGCATCGGTCTATCGCAATTTCCGCGAGGCCAAGGATTTCGAGACGCTGTTGGGCGAGCTCTCGGGCGAGGACGACGCCAAGCCGCCTGCGACAGCGAGAAAATAAGATTCTGCTAAGTCTCGGTTACCGCTGTCGCGCATTTGGCGCATCCTGGCTGACTGCCTGCGGCTCAATGGCTCTTCCGCCTATGTGACGCCCTGGTGTAACGTTGGCGCAAGGGCTTCTAGTGACAACAACAGAAAGCTCGGCCGCGCCGGCGTGAGCCTGCGGCAAACACAGGGGAGGACGAGATGGCCCGGAAGCGCGACAAGCGTTCGGATGATAGCAAGCGTCAAGACAAGAAGGCTCTCAATCGGCGTGACTTCTTCCGCGGTGGCGCAGCCGCCGGGGTCGGCGCCACTGTGCTCTCGACCAGCGCAATGGCGCAGGAGAACGGCGCGCAAGGCATTCGGTGGAACTACGAGGCCGATGTCGTCATCCTCGGGGCCGGGTGTGTCGGCCTGCACGCCGCGGTGCGGGCGCGCGATCTCGGCGCCTCCGTGCTGGTGATCGAGCAGAATTTCGATGTCGGTGGCAAGGTTGTGCACAGCGGCGGCTGGACATCGCTCGGCGGCGGCGACCCGATCCAGGAACGTGACCGCATGGGGACCGACCCGCAGGGCCTCGGCCTGAAGGCGTCGCTCATCAAGCCCGAGGAGCTGGAGGACGATCCGGACCGCTTGTTCCGAGACATGACGGACTGGTCGGTCGTCGACGCTACCGGCGTCGCCCGCTATCGCTACAACGACCGTGATTTGCATCGCGCCTGGGCCGACAATGCACCGAAGACCAGGCAGTTCATGATGGACAACTACGTGCGCTTCGCGCGCATCGACGGCACCCACCAGGGCGGCGGGATGACGCGCGCGCGGGCCGCGCGAGCGATGATGAAGCTTGCCGACAAGACCGACATCAAGGCCGGAACGGTCTCGCCGCAGGACCGCGGCGATCCGCAAGGCGAGCGGCATTCGCACTTTGCGCCGATGCGCCAGGTGCCTGGCGTCTCGGCCGAGTCGCTCGGCGCGCCCGGATGGGTCTGGGGCGGGTTTTCCATCGCGCGGCCGATGGAATTCTCGGCGCGCGAGAAGGGCGTGCGCTTCATGCTCAATCGCCATATGGACGACCTTATTCGTGTGCGACCGTTCTCGGGGCGCGTCATCGGGGTCAAGGCCCGCTACACGCCGCGAACCCATCCGGAGACCGGGGAGCGGCTCGAAAGCTTCTGGCAGAACGGCAACATCGATGAGCGCGCCGAGACGGTCTACATCCGCGCGCGCAAGGCCGTCATCATCGCGACCGGCGGCATGCAGGGCAGCATTCCGATGCGGATGATGACGGACCCGCGGATGTGCGAGCCCTCGATCGAATACGGGCCGAGCGCACTGATCGGGCCGCTCAACATGGACGGCAGCGGCATCTGCGCGGGCATGAAGATCGGCGCCTGCCTCGCCGGCATGATGATGAACTACCAGCACTCCTCCGGCTCGCCGACCCTCAGCAGCGTGCTCGGCACCCGCGACACGGTCGGCAGCACGTTCCCGGGAACGCCGGCCTTCCTGTTCGCGCGCGCCAAGGGATTCAATATCGGCAACGCCGGATGGGAGCACGCGGTCGCGGTCAACCAGGTGGGTCAGCGCTTCTACAACGAGCGATCCATCAACAACAACTCCAGCGACGCCAAATATCCTCCGGGGACCGATGGCACCCGCAAGGAGTTCGTGCCGCTCGATTGGCGCAACGCCAGCCCGCAGCAAGTCAATGCGCAGAACCGGCGTTCGGCGGCCGTGGACGCCGCGCTTGCCATCAACGAGGGCTCGCGCGCGCCCGACTTCGCGTCGGGCCCGGTCTGGGCGATCTTCGATGCCGCGGCGGTTGCGCGCGGCGGCTGGAGGATCCGCTATCCATACATCGCCGATCCGCCTGACGGCTACTTTCATAAGGCCGACACGATTGCCGAGCTTGCCAAGAAGGTCATGGGACATCCGCATCAGAAGATGCCGCTCAAATACTTGGAGAAAACGGTGGCGCGCTACAACGAGATGGCGGGCCGAAGCAAGGACGAGGACTTCGAGAAGCCGGTCCTGCACAGGATCGAAACGCCGCCCTTCTACGCTGCCGCGGCGACAATTCGGGTGCTGGATTCTTACGGCGGCCTTCGCATCAACGGAAAGGGACAGGTGCTGGATACGCAAGGTCAAGTCATCCCCGGTCTCTATTCAGGCGGTGAGGCGAGCGGCGGCGGTGCCCAGCATGGCATCGGCCGCGCCACCGTGCACGGCTATATCGCCGGCACCAACGCGGCGCAGGAGCCGGTGGCCTGACCGGCCAAGCGTGTCGCCATGGCTGCAAAGCGAGTGAGCACGCACGGTGATCGCACGTGCACGGTCGAGGTCGCCCCGAGCGAAGTCGATGCCGGGGCCGAGCTGACCGTGACCGTGCGCGCCTCTTGCCCGCACGGATGCGACCTGACCGGACAGAGCGTGTCGATCCGCGATCGCGACGACACGGAGCTGGCATGCGCCGAGCTTACGACGCTCGAGGATGGGGCATTCGGGACGGCGCTCACCTTGCGAGCGCCGCTCGAGGTCGGAGAGCACGTCCTCCGCGCTGTCCTTGCCGCACAGGAGAAAGATGGCCTCCGGCATGCGGAGAGCGCGACCGCGTTCTCCTTCACCGCGATGCCTCATGCGGCGAACGTCAACGTCTGGGGCCTGCCGTCCACGATTTCGGCAGGCGAGCGCTTCAGCTTCAAGGTCGGCATCAGATGCTCGGCTGGCTGCAAGCTCGCCGGCAGGGCGCTGAGCATCACCGACCACGACGGCGCGCAGGTCGCAGCCGCGAAGCTTTGCGACGATGTCTGGCCGGGCACCAGCGCGCTCTATTTCGCTGAAGTGGAAGCGCAGGCGCCGCGCACTCCGGGCGACTTCACGTGGCAGGTTACGACTCCAGCGTCTAAGCAGAGCGTGCCGCACGCGGCGGGCTCAAACGGCTTCGCGGTCAGGGTCGTCGCGCCGCCCGATCACGAGGTGACGGTTGAAGCCTTCGACGGCGACACGCAGGCGCCTATCAAGGGCGCGCACGTGCTGCTGCATCCCTATCGGGCGCTCACCGACGAGCGTGGTGTGGCAAAAGTCAAAGTGGCGAAGGGCCGCTATACGCTGTTCGTATCCGGCTTCAACTACATCGGCCACGAGCGCATCATCGACGTGACAAGCGATGTCACGGCTCGCGCCGAGCTTGCCGTGGAGCGCGAGGAGGACGTGGATATCCGGTAGCGAGTTTCCACATGCTCCGTTCGTCCCCACGGAAGTGGGGACCCAGTCTTGAATACTCACGCATGCTTGGCCGCTGGGCTCCCGCTTGCGCGGGAGCGAACGGAGACTCACTAGGCCGTATGCGTGGGCCGTGGGCTGCGCTCGGCCATGTCCATCATCTTTTGCACGAGCCGCTCCGTGAGTTCGTGCCGGATGCCGGCGCTTGCCGGCTCGTCCCAGAGGTTATGCAGCTCATGCGGATCGGCGGCGAGGTCATAAAGCTCGCCCCACGGCACGTTGCGATAGACGCTGATGCGCCAGCGCTCGTCAACGAGGGTGCGCATGGTGAATTCCGGCGGCAGTGCCGGCACCGGCCGCTGCGAGCCGTATTCGATCAGGATGCCGTCATGGCCTGCGCCATCGGCGCCGTTGAGCGTCGGCAGCAGGCTCTTGCCCTGGATGCCGTTGTAGGGCGCAAGCCTGGCGCGATCGAGGAACGTCGCCGCAAGATCGAGAGTGCTATAGAGCGCGCCGGTGCGGCCTGGCGCCTGCCCATCGGGCTCGACCCAGATGAATGGCACCCGGATCAGGCCCTGATAGGCGTAGGCGCCTTTGAGCATCAATTGATGGTCGCCCATCAGGTCGCCGTGATCGCTGGTGAACACGATCACGGTGTTCTTGGCGAGGCCCAGCTCGTCGAGGCGCTTCAGGATCCGCGTCATGCCATCATCGATCATCGCGATCATCCCGAAGGTGAGCGCGATGGCCTCGCGCGTCTCCTGCTCGTTGACCGCGAAGGCGGCCGGCGATTTGCCGTTGCGGGTGCCGTCATCGCGTGCGGCATGCAGTGCGAGTGCATGCGGGGGCAGCTTGCGGTTGCCGATGCGGAAGGAGGGTGGCAGCTCCATATCCTGCGGCTTGTAGAGATCCCAGTAGCGGCCCGGCGGCGTGAACGGATGGTGCGGGTCGGGAAACGAGCACTGCAGAAAGAATGGCGCGTCGCTTTTCGCCTGCGCTTCGAGGTAGGCGATAGTGCGGTCGATCACGTAGCTGGTCGGATAGAGCTCCTCAGGCAGGCTGGTGCGCCAAGCCTGCGGCAGCACATAGCCCGACGGCAGCGCCTTTTGCGGGCCGCGCAATGAATCGGCATCGGGCCTGCGCTCGCGCAGCCAGCGCGTGTAGGTGCCGTGCACGTCGACGGCGTGGCCCGAGCACAGCTCGACATGGTCGAAGCCGTAATAGGGCAGGCGGAACGAGCGCATCGGGTTCTTGTCCCAGGCGCGGCCGTTTTCCTGCTCATAGGCCTCGCCGGCGTAGTCGTCTTTCTTGGCCTCGTCGAAGCCCGCGGGCGGCGGCCGATAGCCAGCGGGCGCCTTGGGCTTTTCCACCACCGTCGGCATGCCGGTCATGTTCTGCAGGTGGCTCTTGCCGATGAGTGCCGTACGCCAGCCGGCGGCGCGAAACAGGTCGACAAACGTATTGGCGGCAAGCGACAGCGAGATGCCGTTGTAGCGCACGCCGTGCAGCGAGGGCATGCGGCCGGTCATGAGGGTAGCGCGGTTGGGCTGGCAGACCGGACTCGCCACATAGAAGCGATCGAACGTGGTGCCGCGCGCCGCCAGACTGTCGATGGCGGGCGTGCGGATGATGCGGTTGCCGTAGCAGCCGAGATGGTCGGAGCGCAGTTGGTCGGTGATGAAGAACAGGACGTTGGGGCGATCGGCCATTATCCACACTTACACGTTCCGCACATGCGACAAGAAACTCTCATGGCGACTGCGTATACTTGGCCCCACATGGTTGCAATGACCCCGACCGAGGATGCCCGTTTCATGGCGCTTGCGCTTGCGCTCGGACAGCGCGGGCTGGGCCGCACCTGGCCCAACCCGGCGGTCGGTGCGGTGATTGTGCGCAATGATGGGGCAGGGCCGATCATCGTTGGCCGCGGTTGGACCCAACCCAGCGGCCGCCCGCATGCCGAGACCGAGGCGCTGCAACGCGCGGGCGAGGCCGCACGGGGCGCGACCCTCTACGTCACGCTCGAGCCTTGCTCGCATCACGGCAAGACGCCGCCCTGCGCGGATGCCATCGTGGCGTCTGGCGTGGCGCGGGTCGTGTCTGCCATGGTCGATCCCAATCCCGAGGTCTCCGGCGCGGGGCATTGGCGACTCGCGGAGGCAGGCATCGTGGTCGAGGTCGGTGTCGGCGCCGACGAGGCGGCCCGCGCGCATGCCGGCCACATCCGCCGCCTGCGGGACGGACGTCCGCACGTGCTGCTGAAGCTCGCAGTGTCGGCCGATGGCAAGGCCGGCTTGGCGGGCCGACGCCCGGCTGTGATCACCGGCGAGGCCGCGCGTGCCCGGGTCCATGGCCTGCGAGCGATCAGCGATGCGGTCCTGACCGGCATTGGCACAGCGCTGGCCGACGATCCGCTGCTCACCTGCCGGCTGCCTGGGATGACGGAGCGCTCGCCAATCCGGATCGTGCTCGACAGCGCCTTGCGGCTGCGGCCCGAGAGCCGCCTGGCAGCGACGGCGCGCGAGGTGCCGTTGTGGATTGTAGCGGGGGAGGGCGCCCCCACGAAGCGTTCGGAGGCTCTCCAGCAGCTTGGCGCCGAGGTCCTGCGGGGAGCGTCGTCGGCCGGCACGCTCGACCTTGCGGCCGTGCTGCGTGACCTCGCCGAGCGCGGCATCACGCGGCTGATGGTCGAGGCCGGGCCGATCCTTGCCACTGCATTCCTAGCCGCCGACTTGGTGGACGAAGCCGTTCTGCTGCGCGCGCCGAGCTTGATCGGTGCGGACGGCATCGACGCCCTGGAGGGCCGACCGCTCGAGGCGCTGACCCGCTCGGGCCGGCTCGTCCTCACTGACTCCGAGACCATTGGTGCGGACACGATCGAGCGTTACGAGCGCCGGTGAGGATTGACCTGCAGCGTGCCGCAGTGGTGAATGCAGCAAACGGAGCAGCTGATGGCCCACAAGCCGCACGACCATTCGCACGACCACGGTCACCACCATCATGATCATGATCAACATCATCATGACCACGATCATCATCACCACCACCACCACGGCGATGACCATCACCATCATTGGGACTCGGCCGACTACGTACGCGGTTGGATCGCGCGCGATGCCGGGCGCCAAGGCCAGCGGGCGCCGATCATCGCGCGCGTGGTGGCGGCTGTGTCGTTTGCCCGCGATGCCGCAATTGAGGTCCTTGATGTGGGTGGCGGCGCTGGCGTGATCGCGGAGGCGATCCTCGATGCATTTCCCAACGCCACGGTGACGGTGCAGGATTTCTCGCCGCACATGCTCGCGGCCGCGCGCGAGCGCCTGTCGCGCCATTCGACACGGCTGCGCACCGTGCTGAGCGATCTCGCCGATCCGGCGTGGACCAAGACGGCGGCCGGGCCTTTCGATCTCGCGGTCTCGGGCATCGCGATTCACAATCTGCACGGCATGGGCGTGATCGCCGCCTGCTACGACGGCGTGCGTTCGCTACTCAAGAGTGGTGGAGCCTTCATCGACTACGACCATTTCGATCGCGTCGGCGGCGTGCCGCTGCATCAGCACATGCTCAAAGTCGCGGGCTTCGCGAGCGCGGACGTGCTCTGGCACGAGCACCCGACCGCCGTCATCAAGGCGAGCGTCTGATGCCCTACAGCAACGCCAACGGAGTGGACATCTGGTACGAGGTGAAGGGCGATGGGCCCGCCATGGTGCTCATCCACGCCAACCCGTTCGACCATGATCTTTGGCTTTACCAGGCGGCGCATTTCTCAACTTGGTTCAAGGTCGTCGGCATCGACATCCGCGGCTATGGGCGCTCCTCCAAGGTGACGCAGCCCTATGCGCTGATCGACATGGTCGAAGATGTCGTCGGCGTCATGAACGATCTCAAGATCGCGCGCGCTGTGCTTATGGGCTGCAGCGTCGGCTCGGGCACCGCGATCCTGCTCGGCCTCGAGCACCCGGAGTTGTTCAGTGCCATCATCCTGGTCGGCGGCAATTCAGGTTCGAGCAACCGCTACCAGGGCCGCATCGACGGCTATCGGGCGAACCTTGCCGACTATCACATAAAGCACTTGCGCGAGCTGGTGGCGCCGTCTTTCGCAGACAGCCGGCTCGGCCGCCATCTTCTCAACATGTGGGTCGAGCGCGAGCCGCGGCTCTCGGGCGAAGCGATCGCGCAGGTGTTCATGGCCGGCAATCACACCGACACCACCGAGCGCTTGCCGACCATGACGGTGCCGACGCTGGTCATCAACGGCGAATACGACCACTCGCTGCCGGCTGGCCAGCACACCGCAAGCCTCATTCCGGGCGCGGTGCACAAGGTGCTGCCCGCCACCGGGCACGCCTGCTGCATCGAGGACCCGGCGGGCTTCGATCGCCTGGTCATCGACTTCCTGCGCGAGCACCATCTCATGCCAAAGTTGTGACGCCCATGTTCACCGGCATCGTGACCGACATCGGGGAAATCCTGGCCGTGCGTCCGCGCGGCGAAGGGCTGCACCGGCTGAAGATTGCCTGCAGCTACGAGCGCGCCTCGATCGTCGAAGGTGCCTCGATTGCCTGCTCGGGCGTGTGCATGACAGTGGTCGGCATTGGCGAGGAGAATGGCCGCACCTGGTTCGCGGTCGATGCCGCGGCTGAAACGCTGCGCATCACCACGGTCGGCCGCTGGCGCCATGGCACGCGCATCAATCTCGAGCGGGCACTCAAGGTCGGCGACGAGCTTGGTGGACATATTGTCGCCGGGCACGTCGATGGGCTCGCGGCTCTGATCGAGCGCGAGGATCGTTCCGAGATGGCGCGCATGGTCTGGCGGGCGCCGCAGGAATTGGCTCGCTTCATCGCCCCCAAGGGCTCGGTGGCGCTCGATGGCGTCTCGCTTACCGTCAATGAGGTCGAGGGCGACACCTTCTCGGTGCTGATCATCCCGCACACGCTCAAGGTTACAACGCTCGGAGACCCCGCTGTCGGCGACACAATCAATCTCGAGGTCGATTTGATGGCGCGCTATGCGGCGCGCCTGCTCGAAAGCTCGACCTGACCGGCGCGGCTGGCGATCAGGTCCGCTTGCCGCATCTTCTCCAGATGACTACGCGGTGCAGCCGACCTATGGCTATATGAACTGGTACGTCAACACGGATCGGAAATTGCTACCGAGCGCACCCGCGGCCGCATTCATGCACGTCGGCGCCGGCACCAACGCCGTCTCTGTTGACCGCGACAACGATATCGTGGCGGTGGTGCGTTGGATCGAGGGCGGGGCGATGGACGGCTTTGTCAAGCGCCTGATCGCGGCGGCGAGCAAATCGTGATCCGGCGCGGCTTGCTTCGGAGGGGCTGGGCTTGGTACTGACCCTGCCAACCAGGGTCCAGAATCGAATGGCCGAGCCGCGACGAACCAAAACCACCGATCCGGGCGACCTCAAGGGCGTGCGCATCCTACTTGTGGAAGCGCGCTTCTATGACGATATCGCCGAGGAACTCCTGAAAGGCGCAACAGCGGTGCTTGACGCCGCTGGCGCGGTCTACGACCGCCTTACCGTCCCGGGCTCGCTCGAGATCCCGCCCGCGATCACCATCGCGCTCGACGCCGCCGAGCGCGCCGGCAAGCCCTACGAGGGCGCGGTGGCGCTCGGCTGCGTCATTCGCGGTGATACGATCCATTTCGAGATCGTGTCGTTCGAGTCCTCGCGGGGGCTCATGGAAATCTCCCGCACTCGCGGTGTGCCGATCGGCAACGGCATTCTCACCGTCGACACTGACGCGCAGGCCTGGATGCGGGCCAAGGTCGAAGAGGCGGACAAGGGCGGCGATGCCGCCCGCGCGGCGCTCGCGCTTGTGCGCCTCAAGCGCCGCCTGGCGGCGGGCTAAGGCCATGGCTCGTGAACCCACGCCGGAGGATGCGCGCAAGGCCAACCGGCGCGGCGCGGCGCGGCTCGCAGCCGTGCAGGCGCTCTACCAGATGGATATCGCGGGCACCGGCGTGAACGACATCCTGGCGCAGTTCGAGAGCCATTGGATCGGACGCGAGGTCGAGGGCGATCAGTATCTGCCGGCGGAAGCGGCGTTCTTTCGCGACGTCGTCGTCGGCGTGCTGCGCGAGCAGCGTACGCTCGACCCCTTGATCGACGAGATCCTGTCGCAAGGCTGGCCGCTCAAGCGCATCGAGGCGATCCTGCGCGCGGTGCTGCGCGCCGGCGCCTATGAGCTTGACCACCGGCGCGATGTGCCTGCGCGCGTTGTCGTCTCCGAATATGTCGACGTGGCGCACGCCTTCGTCGATCGCGAGGAGGTCGGCATGGTCAACGCTGTGCTCGACCGCATCGCGCGCAGGCTGCGCGCGGCCGAATTCGATCGCGCGACAGGATAGTTCGGCGCTAAAGACTGCGCCCTCTCCCACAGAGGGCCCTCTCCCAAGAAAAGGGCGTTTACGCCCGTCTTCGCGGGCTATGGGGGAGAGGGCGCAGTAACAACCGCCGTGGTCAGTCCTGCGGTTCGAGCTTGATCAGCGCGGCGCCGTGGTTGTTGCCGACCCAGAACGTGGGCGGTGTCGTGTTGTTGTCGACGAACACGCGGCGCACGTTGGTCTGATGCGGCAGCGGGTACTCGGTGATCTTGCCGGTCGCCAGGTTGAGCCGCAGGATGCGGTCGGCATTCATGCCGGCAGTCCAGAGGTGCCCATCCTTGGCGGGTGCGGCGTCATAGGGCGCGAAGAACCTGCCCGGCACCTCCCATTCCTGGAACTTCTCCGACTTGGTGTCGAACATACCAACGCGCTCGCCGAAGAACTCGGCGAACCAGAGCCGGCCCTGATCGTCGAGCCGGCCGCGCCGCGGACGCGAATTCCGCGTCGGCGTTGGGTAGAGCGCCATCTGCCCCGATTTGGCGTCGATCTTGCCGATATGCGTGCCGCCGAAATTGAGGAACCAGAGATTGTTCTCTTTGTCGGCCTGGATCGTGTAGGGCGAGCCTGGCCCGTTCGCGAACGGCTCGAACAGCTCGGTCTCGCCGCTCGATACGTTGATCCGGTAGACGCCGCGCCGGGCCGGATCCTGAATCCAGATCCTGTTGTCGACGGTCCAGTTCTGAATGCCGATCAGGGCCGTCTGCGAGTCCGGCTTGATCATATTCGACGGAATGCTGAACATCTGGAACTGTTCGGTCTTCACGTCGAACTTGGCGGTGCCGGACTGGAACATCAGGCCGAGCCAGAGATTGCCCTGCGGATCGGTCTCGAGGTCGAGCGCGCCGGTCGGCCAGCCGTCGCGTTGCAGCGGCACCTTGAAGCTCTTGTGCTCGAGCGTCTTGGTGTCGAAGCGGCCGAGTATCTGTCCGCTGAAGTCGCTGTGCCAGACGATGCCGTCCTTGTCGGTGATGACGTCGTGCGGCTGGATCATTTGATCCGGCAGGTCGTACTCGGTGATCACCACGCGCGTGCCGTCGCCGCTGACCCGCGGCACGGTCTTGAGCTCGTAGCTCTGCTCGCCCTTGCTGCGGTTGATACTGGCGAAATAGGCCGCGACCTTGTCGGCGTTGGGCACGAAGCGGTTGATGTCGCGCGCCTCGGCGCGGATCTGCGGCTTCTTGTGAAAGCTGTTGTTCGAATACTGCGCCATGCGCTTGATGACGTCGAGCATCTCCTCGGCAGTGTATTTCGAGGTCAGGATGCGCTCGACGGTGTGGCAATTGGTGCAGCCGGTGAGCGCGCGCTTCTCCGCGTCGGTGCCGGGAACGCTGAGGATCCACTCGAGGTTCGAGAGTTGCGCGGCGAGATTCTTGGTCTTGGTAAGCTTGAGGTCGAGGGAGGCGGGCTTGTCACCCGCGATCGTGACCGTCGTCGGCGCTTCGAGGTCGTAGCCCGCCGCGCGGATCGAGAGCGCATAGTCGCCTGCGCCAAGCTTGCCGGCCGGGAAGCTGAACTCGCCCTGGGCGTTGCTGACCACGCTGACGGTGACGATGCCCTTCTTGGCGCTGATCACCACGCCTTCCATCACGCCTTCGGTGGCGGAAGTGACCTTGCCGGTCAGGCTCTGCGCCAGCGCCGGCGCATAGCCAATGACAGCGAGCGCGGCGGCCGCCATCAGGCTCATCAGTCTAGTTTTCATTGAGAGTTTCTCCTTGGGTGAGTAAGGTGCGAGCGGCGTTGCAGCCGCTCACACGAGGCGCGCTGCAATCGTTGGGTACCAGGATAGCCCTTTCGAGTGCCGGTTCAACGGGCATTTGCCGGTGCGGGAAGAGCGCGTGAGGAGCCATCGCCCGCGCGATTCCACTGGTGGGATATGTGGATAGGGTGGCCAGCGCGCTCCATCGTCACGGGGGCCAAATCGGTATTTCGGTACTCCAATTCGGCCTTACTATCGCGCGAAAAGTTTGGAAGTCTCACGACAGGGGCGTGTATCCAGGCCTTGCACGTATCCAGGCCTTGCACGTATCCAGGGCTTACACAGGGGAAGATTTCCGATGCGACTGAACTTGTTGGTGTCGGCGTTCATAGGAGTGGCGTCAGTGCTCGCCGCTGCCGAGGCGATGGCTCAGTGCACGACAAAATCAATCCCGCTGCCGAATGCAGCATTGCTTACACCGCCGCCGGAGTCCGGCTGCGCATTCCAGATCGCAAGTCCCAATGCTGCACCTAGCCAGCTCGACTATGAGCGGCAATGCCATCGGGACGCCGGAGTGATCTTGCGCGACCGCCTGCTGCAATTGCAGGCTTCGGTCAGTGAGACCGTAAAGGCGATCAACCGCGCGTGTCCCGCCGCCGTCAGCACGGCCCAGCCGGGCTCGAGACCGTCCATTCCGCTGCCTCGCCGCACACTGCTGACGCCGCCGCCGGACCTCGACTGCACGTTCAAGGACAGCTCCGATGCCGCGGACAGTGCGCCGAAACCGACGCCCGCCGAAGCGATTGCTGCTGTGCGGATGAAGCTTGACTACGAGCGCCAATGCTATCGGCACAATGAGATCATTCTGCTCACCGGCTTGGAGCAGTTGCAGGCGGCAGTGGGCGAGACGATCAAGGCAGTCGCCGCCAATGATCGGTCCGCTGCGTCCGCTGCCAAGCAGCAACCCGTTGCCAAGCAGCAACCCGCTACCACGCAGCAACCCGGTGGCAAGCAGCAATCCGCCGCTGCCACGCAGCAGCCTCTTGCCACGCAGCAACCCGCTGCCATGGAGGAACAGACCAATGCTCGGGCGTCCAGGACCCAGGAGGCGCCCTGCGCTGCATTTTCGCAGGGCAGATGCATTGGTCGGGATCCTGATCCCCGTATTCGCTCCATGATGTCGCACGACAATGCTCCATGATGTCGCACGACAGTGAGTGACTGACTGCGCCCAAACCCGGCCAATGCCCGAGTGCATGACTTTGGAACTGCACGTCGCTACGCCTGCGTTTTCGCCGAGGGTGGTCACGTGCCGCAACGGGCGCCGGTCAGGCTCATCGGTCCAGTTTTCGTTGAGAGCTTCTGCTTGGTCGTAAAATAAAGGGTGCGAGCGGTGTCGAAGCCGCCCGCACCCACGCATTCAGTCCAGCCAAGCGTTCAGTCCAGCGTTTCCAGCTTGATGATATTGGCGCCGTGGTTGCTGCCGACCCAGAACGTAGGCGGCGTCGTATTGTTGTCGACGAACACGCGACGAATGTTGGTGGTCTTGGGCAGCAGATACTCGGTGAACTGGCCGGTCTTGGTGTCGAGCCGCACGACGCGGTCGTTGATCATCGAGCCGGTCCAGGCGTTCTCGTTCTTGTCGAGCATGACGTCATAGGGATTCGACCACGGCGTCGGCAGCTCCCATTCCTTGAACGTCTCGGTCTTGGTGTCGAACATGCCGATGCGGTTGCCGCGATACTCGCCGAACCAGATGCGGTCCTGCTCGTCCATCATGCCGCGGCGCGGGCCGGCCGGCTTCTTCGGCATCTGGAACAGCGTCACCTTCATCGTATCCTTGTCGACCTTGCCGATGTATTCGGCGGCGATGTCGGTGAAGTAGGCGTTGTTTTTGGAGTCGGGGATGATGTCGTAGATGTTGTGGGTCTCGCCGACGCCCGCAGCTTTGAACGGCTCGAGCGATTCAATCTGGCCGGTCTTGAGGTCGAGCCGGTGGATCGCCGCAAAGCCGTTGTTCTGCGACCAGACCTTGCCGTCGACATGCGACTTCTCAGCCCGCACCATGTTGACCTGGGTCTGATCCTTTTGCATCTCCGGAGGCATGCTCCAGGTGGTGACCTTCTTGTCCTTGAGGTCGACCTTGGCGATCGCGCCCTGATACATCATGCCAAGCCACATGTTGCCGTCCTTGTCGGGACGCAGTCCAAGCATGCCGGTCGGCCAGCCCTTCTTGAGGTCCGGCATCGCAACTTCGCTGTGGGCACCCGTCTTCGGGTCGATGGAGCCGAAGGTCTGCTCGCCGAAGTTGGAATAGTAGGCGTTGCCGTCGACGCCGACGATCACGTCATGCGGCTCGATGGTCGGGCGTGGCAGGTCGTACTCGGTGTAGATGACCTTGGTGCCGCTGCCCTTGGGGCGCGGCAGGGTCTTGAGCTCGTATTCCCAGGCCGAGTTGCTCAAATTGATCGAGCTTAGGAATTCCGCCTGCCGCTTGCGGGCTTGCGCAAGCGTGTCACCGCGTTCCTCCAGCAGCCGCGTGGCGATGCGCTTCTGCGCGTGCATCGGGATGCTCTGGTTGGCGTAGCTGCCCATCCGCGGCAGGATCTGCGTCGCGAAACCCTCAACGTCGTAGCTCGACTTCACAATCCGCTCGAGGGTGTGGCAGCTCACGCAATTGAGCAGCGACAGCTTCTGCTGCTGGTTGCCCGGCACGCTCATGATCCATTCGCCATTGCTGAGCTGGCGGGTGATGTTCTTGGTCTTGACCAGCTTGATGTCCGCGGTCGCGCCCTTGTCGCCTGCGAGCTCGACCGATTGCGAATCCTGCAGGTCATAGCCGATCGCCCGGATCGATAGCGCGTATTTCCCCGCGGCAAGCTTCGAAGCCGGGAAGCTGAACTGGCCGCTTGCGTCACTGACCACCGTGATGGTGATGGTGCCGCCATCTTTTTTGGCGCTGACCAGCACGCCCTCCATCGCACCTTCCTCCGCCGAGCTCACTTTGCCGGAGAGGGCAACCTGGGCGAGAAGGCTTGTAGACGACGTCACGGCGACGGTGGCACCGAGTGCGACCGCGTGCAGCAGGCTCCGCTTGTGCATGATGGGCTTTCTCCCTCGAAGTGTCGCCGCCAACAATATGGAGGCCACCTGGCCTCCGTAGCGGCGATCGCAATTATTGCCGCAGAATAGCCGTTTCGCTGCCCCGTTCAATGGGCAGCAGGGCGATGGGGGGTGGCTGTGGAGGAGGCCCAGAGGGCTCCTGGGCACGGCCGATTTGCTGCCTATTTCATGGAACTTGGGATCATTTTTCAGCATATATGGCTGGCGCGATTGGAACCAACTTCCTACGCCGTTGGTTTACTCGTCTACTACTATCGTCCAACAAGTGAGAGGGTATCATGCAGAAACCCCTTCGCGTCATTGCGGGCGCCGCCATCCTGGCGTCGGCGGGACTTTTCGTTCAGCCCGCCAGTGCCATCGGGCTTCCCGGTGCGCAGTCCATGCAGGGCGCCGTCGCTGACACCGACGTCATCGACAAGGTGCACTGCCGACCTGGCTGGTGGCACCACGGCTATCGGCCGCACGACGGCTGCTTCCGGCGCTACTACAACAACTACAACTACTACGACCCGGGCTACTACGATCGCGGCTACTACGGCCCTGGCGTTGGCATCTATGGACCGGGCGTCGGATTTCGCTTTGGCATCGGCCCGCGCCATCGGCGTTGGTAGGGTCGCTTGTCCAGCCCCAAGACGTGAAGCCGGCGCGTCGACAATGAACATGTAACCTAACCGGCAGCATCACTCCTATGTGCCTTCATGCCCGATTGGCGCTCCGGCGCCGATCGGGCTCTTTCTTTTATGAGCTTTGCAGGCACGTTGAGGCGTCACGTGGGTGGATGCGCCCGACCCAGCACCGCGATAATCAGAGCGCTCATCGCCAGGAGTTGAAACGCGGCCCCGATCGCGTGCGAGTATTCCCATTGCGTACGCAAGCCCTCCCACTCCGCCGGGATCGCTGTCCAGTTGTCGGTCGCGACATTGGCCGGATAAGTGTAAATCCAAAACACGGCCTGGGCGCACAGCAGACAAACAGCCGCAGCCAGGATCGGCCACAACACGCGCGGCTCGTGCCGGGACAGTCCGGCAATCGTTAGAATCGATATGAGCTCGATCACCAGCAGATAGGCAAGCTGGTTCCAGCCGCGGTACGCCTGCTGGATGATGAAATACTCGCGTCCCGGCAGGTTGATCTTGTTGGGAAGCTCGAGCGCATGCGCGAGTGCCGCGCCGAGCGCCAGTGCCGTGGACAGAAGGGCGATGAAGAAAATGATGTCGTAGGCGATCGAATGGCGCACGGTCATCGGTGGCTGTCCCGAACTGGCGCGTTGAGACCCCGACGCTTCCTCCGTAACGTGGCAGGAATCGCTTCGTTCCATCCCGGTGCGGACTTGCGGCACTTTGCAAGGCGTGAATAATTGAGCCTTCAGACAGACCATGCGAGCAGATCCCGAAAACGGGGCTCGTAAGCGGCGGCAACCAAGATATTGATATTAAGGGGGGAACCCGTGCTCAGGTTCGCAACGCTTGCCACTCTTGTCCTCGCCGCTGGCGCAACGGTGCTTGCACCGGTCGAGGACGCAAAAGCCCAGCCTTCCGTCACCGCGAAGCCTGGCGAGTGGCGCCACCTCAACAGCGATCCAGGTGCGACGCGCTATTCGCCGCTCGACCAGATCACCAAGGACAATTTCAAGGACCTGAAGCTGGCGTGGCGCTGGAAGCCAGCGATCGGACCGGCGCCCTCGTCGCTCGGCGGCACCGCGCAAGGCAATGGCGATCCTACGTTTGCGATCTATCGCAGCGAGTCGACGCCGGTCATGGCGAACGGCGTGCTTTACACCGCGGCCGGCGGCCAGCGTGTCGTGGCTGCGATTGACGCTGCGAGCGGCAAGCAGTTGTGGATGTGGACGGGCATGGACGAAGGCGGCCGCGACCGCAGGGCGCCGCGGCGCAACGCCGGGCGCGGCGTCGGCTATTGGACCGATGGCGTGGAGGAGCGCATCTTCGTCATCACCACAGGCTTCTTCCTGGTCGCGCTCGATGCCAAGACCGGCACCATGGTGACCTCGTTCGGGGTGAACGGCGCCGTCGACCTGATGAAGGAGCTCAACGTCGACTACGATCACGTTACTCGCATTGGCAACTCGTCGCCGCCGATGGTCTACGGCAACACGGTGATGATCCCGCCCGCGCTCGAGGAAGGCTTCGTCCCCGACAACATGCGCAACACGCCGGGCTACGTGATGGCGTTCGATGCACGCAGTGGCAAGCAGAAATGGGCGTTCCACACGGTGCCGAAGGCGGGCGAGCTCGGCGCCGACAGCTGGGAGGAGAATTCCAACGGCTATACCGGCAACACCGGCGTGTGGGCGCCGATCTCGGTCGACCCCGAGCTCGGCTACGCCTATCTCCCGGTGGAGTCGCCGACCAACGACTACTATGGCGGACATCGGCGTGGCAGCAACCTGTTCGCCAACTCGGTCGTCTGCGTTGACATCGAGACCGGCAAGCGCATCTGGCATTATCAGATCACGCATCACGACATCTGGAACTACGACCTCTCCTCGGCGCCGACGCTCGTCAACATGACCGTCGACGGCCGGCCGGTGAAGGCCTTGGTGCAACTCTCCAAGCAGGGCTACGCCTATGTGCTCGATCGCGTCACCGGACAGCCGGTGTGGCCGTTCGAGGAGCGTCCGGTGCCGGCGAGCGACGCGCCCGGCGAGCGCGCCTGGCCGACGCAGCCGCATCCGACCAAGCCCGCGCCTTACGAATACCAAGGCTACAACGAGAATGATCTGATCGACTTCACGCCCGAGCTGCGCGCCGAAGCCATCACGATTGCCAAGCAGTATCGGCTGGGCCCGGTTGTTCACGCCGCCGTCCGAGATCAAGCCGGATGGCACCAAGGGCACCTGGTACAATCCGGGCGGCACCGGCGGCTCGCTCTGGCAGTCGGGCGGGTTCGATCCGGAGACGAGCCTCTACTACATTCCGACCAAGGCGGGGCCGGGCGTGGCGTCGCTGCGCAACGACCCGAAGTCAAACATGCGGCTGTCGCGCGGACCGGGGGCGCAGCTCGCGGTGCAGGGCTTGCCGATCCTCAAGCCGCCCTACAGCAAGATCGTGGCGCTCGATCTCAACAAGGGCGAGTATGCGTGGTCGGTGCCGCTCGGTAACACGCCGAAGAGCGTATCCGAGCATGCGGCGCTCAAGGGCAAGGCCATCCCGAACACCGGCGGCATCGGCCTGCAGGCGACCATGCTCATCACCAAGACCTTGTTGATCGCGGGCGAGGGCTGGAACGGGGACCATGTCGTGCGCGCCTATGACAAGAAGACCGGCGCGGTGCTGGGCGAGGTGAGCATCCCCGGCATGATGGGCAGCATGCCGATGACCTACATGCACGGCGGCAAGCAGTACGTGGCATTCACAGTGGGCACGCGCACAGAGCCGGCGGAGCTGGTGGCGTTCGCATTGGAGAAGTGAGCGAGTCACCCGCGCTGCCTGGACTCAGTGGGATGGGTTGAGCGGCAGCGAAACCCATCATGCACCCGAGAACAGGGCGTTTCGCCATAGCGCGTCGAAAGTCGCGCGTAAACGCGCTTGTGGCTCAGCACGCTTTACGAGCTGCTGTTGATGTGCTCCTGCCATCGCATGGGAGCCATGCAGATGGTGCTTTGGTTGATTGCTGCATTCACGGCCCTGGACATCGCACTGCAATATTCATATCGGATTCCAGGCCGAGCTGACTGCACGCGGAGGCATCTCGCGCTCAAGGGCCTCGGGGCAGGGGGACAGCGATGGGGGATGAAGCCGTGGGCGCTCCGGGGCGGGCGCACATCGAGAGAGGATCGTGTCATGACATTCGGAATTCCGACCGAGTTGTTTCTGCAATTCCATGTTGTCATCAGCCTGATCGGCATCGCCTCGGGCCTCATTGTTCTTTACGGGCTGGTGACCAGCAGGCAGTTTGCGGGCTGGACCGCGCTCTTTCTCGCTACCACGATCCTGACCAGCCTCACTGGCTTTCCGCTGCCGCCGTTGGGCTTCGATCCACCGCGTGCCATCGGTGTGCTCTCGCTTGTGCTGCTCGCCATTGCGGTTGCGGGGCTGTATGTGTTCCACCTTGCCGGAGCCTGGCGCAAGATCTACATCGCAACCGCCGTTGCCGCGCTCTACCTGAACACATTTGTCGCGGTCGTTCAGTCATTCCAGAAGCTGTCGTTCCTGCAGCCGCTGGCGCCGACCCAGTCGGAGCCGCCGTTCGTCATCGCGCAGCTTGTGGTGCTGGTGGCCTTCATTGCGCTTGGTGTGCTCGCCGTCCTCAGGTTTCGCCCGGCGGTCAGCGCAAGCGCTTGAGTCCTGATCGCGCGATTGGGCTCACTGGGCCGGCTCAGGCCGCGGTGACGAACCGCCCGACCTCGGCTAGAACCGCGGTCCTGGACCAAGCGTGGTTAGCCGTTGACCGCAGCGTCAATGATGCCCAGTCCCCATAGCGGATGGCGGAGAAGCCAAGAGATCACAAGCACGAGAACGATCAGGCTCAGCACGAACATGCCGGTCGCCACTGTCAGATTCCAGAGCGAGAACGTCACGGCCAGGTTATTCTGTTCGATGGCCACATCGACCAGCGCGGCCTTGAGCACTACGCCCTTGAAGTCGTCCCTGAAGCGATAGACCGGCCGTGTCGCCAGGTAGGCCTTGATCCCGCTCTCGGCCACGCCTTGCAAGGTGGAGCGGACTGTGTTGCCGAGCCGTCCGCCTTCTTCGCCGACCACGGTCCGGCCGGCAATTGCAAGCCGTTCGATCTTGATCTCGTCGGCGTCGAAATACATCGCAGCCTCGTGCGCCTCGTAGCGCGGAACGCCGCGTGCCGAAACGGTGGCGGAGACCGGCTGTTGCAGGACGCGCGCCTGCGTCGCGATGCGCAGCGCCAGCCGGTTGTCGGCAAGCGCTACGTCCACGCGCTCGATCGTCACGTCGCGGGCCGTGCGAGGAAGCTGTTGGTTCAGCCGGGACTGCAGCTCCGCCGCAGTGAAGGTGAGCCTGTCGGTGCCGAACATGCTCCAAACGAGGCCGGCGGCCGACAAGAGCCCAACGAGCGCAATGACAATCCAGGCGATCCTGCGTCTTGACATGACCAAACCTTCAGATGGGGGGACTGAGCAAGCTGCGCGATCGAGCGTGCGAATCGTAGCGGCCCAATGGCTCAGAGCGCCGCGGCGAGCCGCCCGACCTCGGCCAGAACCGCGTTGCGCTCGTCGCCGGTCGCGCGCGCCTCGGCATAGTAGGCCGTCGCGATGATCGGCGCGCGCCCGGGCGGCCAGATCACCGCGATGTCGTTGGTGGCGCCATTGGAGCCGGAGCCGGTCTTGTCGCCGACCCGCCAGCCTTGCGGGATGCCGGCGCGCAGCCGCTTGTCGCCGGTCCGGTTGGCAACGAGCCAGGCAGTGAGTTGCTCGCGTGAGGATGGAGACAACGTGTTCCCGAGCAAGGTCTTGCGCAGCATGTCGAGCATGGCCAGCGGCGTTGTGGTGTCGCGCGGATCGCCCGGCGTCGCCTCGTTGAGCTCGGTCTCCCGGCGGTCGAGCCGGGTCACGGCATCCCCGAGCGACCGCATGAATGATGTCAGCCCCACGGACCCGCCGAAACTGTCGAGCAGCAGGTTCCCGGCGGTGTTGTCGCTGAGAATCATCGCGGCTTCGCAGATCTCGCCGATGGTCAGGCCGCTCTCGACATGCTTCTCCGTCGTCGGGGAATAGGTGACGAGGTCGCTCTTGGAATAGACGACGCGGCGGCTGAGGCTTTCCTCCCCGCGGTCAACGCGCACCAGCACGAAGGCGGCTGCGAGGAACTTGAACGTGCTGCAGAGCGCGAAGCGCTCATCGCCGCGCTGGCTGACGAGCCTGTCACTTGCGCTGTCGAGGATGGCGACGCCGAGCCGACCGCCATGCCTGCGCTCCAGCGCCGCGAGCTCTCGCTTTGGTGCGCTCTCGGCATCATCGGCGGCGGCGCGCAGGCTCAAAAGGGCAGGGGCCGCCAGCAGCGAGCCGGTCAGCATGGTTCGGCGTGACAGCATGGACAAACTCTCCTGCGGGATGAAATCAGCATCCGATCAGAAAGTGCTGCCGGTGCGCGGCGGCAATTCTGCGGCAGGCGCAACATCGTGCTGTCCCCACACGCTTCCACACCAGCGCACCTCTAGTGTGGCGTCGCTACAACATGTTTCGCGCAAAGTCACGAATCGTACCTGCATCAGCCGCGTATAAACATGAATTTATTTGTTCAGTACAAATTGCAGTCACAAACTGTCGCTGTGGAAATGCGTGAGCCTAAGTGTGCGGGCACGCTCCACTGAAATCGAAATCGCAAGCAAGAGCTGAAGCGCGAGAGGGCCATCTCGGCTCTCCGTGACACACATTCGGGGGAAACGCCATGACTAAGAAGCGCATGCTTCTTGGCTCTGCCGCTGCATTGACTGCAATCAGCAGCGCGCAAGCAGCCGATCTGCCGGTGAAAGCCAAGCCGGTCGAATACGTGAAAATCTGCTCTCTTTACGGCGAAGGCTTCTACTACATTCCGGGCACCGACATCTGTCTCAAGGTCGGCGGCTACGTTCAATCCGACTACGGCTGGAACGTCAGTGGCGCTCGCACACCGTTTTACACTGGTGCCGGTGGCGCGCAGGATCGCTCGGTGAGCCCGTACTCGACGCGGCATCGCGCGCACTTCAACTTCGACAGTCGCACGCAGACTGCCTATGGCACGTTGCGCACCTATGTTGCGGTCCACATCGACAACGAGAACCAGGGCACCGTCACGGTCAACCCGACCCGCGCCTTCATCCAGTGGGCGGGCTTCACGTTCGGCCACACCAAGTCGTTCACCGATGTGCCCGGCACGCCACAGGCGGACACCTTCAGGTCCCTCATGGCGGCGCAGAACTGGAGCGACACCGGCGGCAACGGCACCAACCAGATCGCCTACACCTGGGAGCTCGGCAATGGCATGACGCTCAATGTCGGTGCCGACGAGCGGCGCACCAAGGGCATCGCCAACCTGTCGAACAACGTGACCACGGTTGGCACCAACCCGGCCACGGCGTATGGCCCCTTTCAGCATCCGACCCCGTGGGTGAACTTCGCGGTCAACCAGGCCTGGGGCCGGTTTGCTGTGTCGGGGATTTTCAACAAGGTCAACGCGACCTACTACAATGACGCGGCGGCCATCGCGGCGACCTTGGATAGCGGTGGCACGCAAGGCGTCAATGCGGTCGCGGCCGTTCCGGGCACCGGCTGCAATGGCGGGCAAGCGGGCACGTCGCAATGCGGCCATCCGGACGACAAGTGGGGCTGGGCGGTGCTGTCGGGCATCGACATCAAGGCGCCCTGGGCTGGCCCCGGCGATCACTTCGGTGGCTACTTC
>Ga0209488_10001011_pt1 | contig 23876 bp, 16 predicted proteins | sample Rivendell_Oct201_8_FD_188349 | JGI IMG/M metagenome (GOLD analysis project Ga0209488, IMG submission 188349) | Vadose zone soil microbial communities from the Eel River Critical Zone Observatory, Northern California, USA -... | ecosystem: Environmental > Terrestrial > Soil > Vadose zone >...
CATCGGCAATGACGCTGCAAAGGTTGCTGCCAAGTTTGCAGCAACCACCGAGGTTGTCCAAGTGCGCCATCCAAGCTATGGCGGCCAGACCGAATTCAAAGAGCAGATTCGTTCTGTCTACGGATTGAAGGGCCGTGCCAAGCAGCTTAAACTTTTGTAGTGGCGAAGAATTTTTTCTGGCGGGTCGTGCAACGATTCCAGAGCTTGCATGGGTGACCTTGGTCGAATATTTTTGAATTCACGTTAACATTGCAGTTCCAAAAACCTCATGCCTACAGCGGCACCGCTTCAAGTTCTTCTCTTTCGACACCTCGATGATCGCGATGTCTTGCCCTATCAAAAGGCTATCGTTCGAGCGTTTCAGGGAGGCGAAGAAGCTGGAAACTATCTGGCGACAGGCGAGGACCTTGGCATCCAACTGGAACTTTTCTCGGGCGCACCGCCACTTGCCCCGAAGGCAACGCTTGAGGCTTTCTGTCAGACGGTGACGGTGGTATTTGTCGATCGCTCACTGTTGGACAATGGTGGCGATGCTCTTTGGAATTGGCTAGAGGAGTGTTGGAAGCTCACAGCTGCATCTAATGGGCGTCACGCCATGCTTGCGGTAGCTATGGAGGAGCGGGTAGGGCGGGAATATTCCTCGAAACGCCCGGCATTCTCCAATCATCAACTGCTAGAGGTCCACGATCTCGGAGAGAGCGCAATACGTCCTGCGATGCTCGCCCTCCGTGTACTCCATGAGTGCCGGCTCCGACTAGCGGAGGCTCTGCCCAAAGTGCCGGGAGAAACTCCTGGCTACCTTCGGCTTTTTATCAGCCACGCAAAGATTGACGGCTTGCCGTTGGCTCATGCGCTGAAACACCAGATCGCTTCTATTGCTTGGTTGAGGGCCTTCTATGACGCCGACGATCTGCCTTCGGGATGTGACTGGCAGAAGGAGCTAGAACGCGGCGTTGGTTCGTCCCTCATTGTGATGCTCCGCACAGAGATCTACGAAAGCCGCCACTGGTGCAAACAAGAAGTTCTCTGGGCTGACGAGTATGCAACACCCGCTGTTCTGGTCGAGGCTCGCACCGGCTTGGATCATCCGGCGGGCGCCCTTCCTTTTGATCGTGTGCCCACCGTCCGGATACCAGATGGAAACTTGCTACGGATATTGTTTCTGGCCTTGAGAGAGGGCCTTCGCTTCCTTCTGTTCATGCGCCGGGTCGAACAGATGAAGGATAATGGAACTCTCCCAAAGCCAGTGGAGTTGCGGGTTTTCTCCTTTGCACCTAGTATGTCTGCTCTTTTGCGTGCATGCCGTGTCCTGACGGATTCCAAGCAGCCATCCAGCACTCCCCGCATGATCCTTTACCCCGATCCTCCCCTGCGGGCAGGCAACTACGAAGCCGCAGCAACACTAGTCGATTCATATGGGCCTAAGGGCACTCGGCTTGTCACTCCAAACACACTCGCCGCCACCAAAGGAGCAACCCCTTGACCCTTCCACAACGTCCCCTGGCAGGCTGCATTGTTAACCTCTCGATTTCCGAGAGTGAAGACAGCGCAGAACGGGGTTTCCCCGCGTGGCAAGTAAACCGGATCACTCTGCAAGTCGTATCCGCGCTCTTCGGACAGGGTGCGAGTATTGTATTTGGACATGACTGGCGGGAAGATGGAGTTATGGAGGCCGTGTACGGGTTTGCCAGGCAAGTGCAGGCCCCCATCCCCCTTCCTCCCGCGCGGTCCGATGCAGAGAAAGAGCCGATACTCCGTAATCTCCTCGCATGGCCGGATAGGCCGTACCTGCCCGAGAAAGATCTTGAGCAACTGAGCTCCACCCTGCGCGTCGAACAAGTGGGTTTGCCTCGGGAATTGCAGTCTGTGGATAATGATGCGCGCCGGTCAGACCCCAATGGCGGTCTCTACCGGTACGTCCGCGCCCGCGGCCTCACTTTTCTTCGCCATCGCCTCACTGAAACGTGCCATGTGCGTTTGTGTCTCGGCGGACGCCGTTCGGGATCGGCCGGACGTTATCCGGGCATTGTTGAAGAAGCGTTTCTTGCCGTCGCAAATAACAAGCCGCTTTACCTTGCCAGTTTCCTTGGCGGCGCATCGCAACAAGTCGCAGACGCCATCGAGGGAAAAGACATGACACAGAATTTTTGTCCGCGTACGTCAATTGATGACATCTACGCCGCTCCTCCCGTCCGGGAATCCGACGGTGCCACGCGCAGTGATCGTGTGATTGACCGAGCGGCCGTCTGGCGCGTCTTTGCGCAAGCTGGCCGCAGGAGGCTGCCGGACGCCAACGGTTTGACAGACGAGGAGAACTCGGAATTGCTGCACACTCCCGTCATCGAACGCGCCATTGAATTGATGCTTATTGGATTGTCACGCGTCTGGCCTACCTTGGCCGCACTGAGTGAATTCCGGGGATAGATAGATGGCAGGAATCAACCGAGCATTAGTTGAAAACCGCTACCTCGCCAAAACGTCGGCATCGTCAGGAAATCCTTGTATTTTCCTCTCTCACATCTCCGTAGATAAGCCCGCCGTTCAAGAAATCGCCACGTACATTACTTCGCGAGGCGGTATCGACATATATCTCGACGCCAATGACGACGGTCTGCAGCGGGCCGCAAATTCCGGCGACGCCGTTGCTATCACAGAATTCATAGAGCGGGGCCTCTCTAATTCCACACACGTCATGTGTTTGGTATCCGCGAACACAGTTAAATCATGGTGGGTCCCTTACGAACTTGGGTTCGGAAAGAGGTCGGGCAAACCTCTCGCGACGCTGAAATTAAAAGACACCGACCTACCAGCCTACCTTGAAATAAGTGAAATCATCAGAGGCACTAAAAGCCTCAATCTATATCTCTCGTCCATAAAACGTGGCCTTACCAAGACCGCTGCAGTTGATTTGACCGAATCCCTCGTCCGGCACAGCGCTTCACCACATCCCTTGGATCGCTTTCTCGACTGGCAGGGTTAGCCTCACAACGGTCTCACGAACTTCTGCTGCAAACCAGCCTCTATCGCCAAATTCGTGCAACATCGATCAGGCACACCATTGGCACACTGGAATTTTGAAACAAGCTGATTTCATGCCGCTTTCAGACTGCGTCCGACTGATGGGCCGTAAGTGGAGAAATCTCCGCCCGCTCGAATGCGGTAATGAACTTTGTCCGCCAGACCCGTACGGTCACCTTCGGTATGGCCTGACGATCGTAACCAGCACGACGCGTACCATTTATTGTGTATCCCGTTTGGTTGAAGTACGATTCTGAGGCCCCCAGTCCGTGGTTTGTGACTAACGGCGATTGGGTGATGCCGTGGATCTAACGATCATTTTGTCGCTATTTCAGCATGCCAACTGAGTCGCAAGTCGATGCACGACAAGCATCTTCTATTGAGGAGTATTTCCCGTTTGCTGGCAGTATCCGGTCTGCCCAGGAGAAAGGTCTTGCCGCGATTCAACAAGCGCGGGACGCACACAAGAAATTCGTTTTGTTAGAGCTGCCGACCGGAATCGGCAAAAGCGCCGTAGGCATTGCTGCAGCGAAATGGGCTTCAACCTGGGGGACTGGCGGCTACATACTGTCCACACAAAAGGCTCTAACTGCGCAGTATATGCGCGACTTTGCAAGCATGGGATTGGTTGAGTTGCGTGGCCGATCCAGCTACAACTGCCAAGATTTCGGTGCCAATTGTGAAGTCGGGGCGAGCCTACGTGGAAAAAGCACTAGCGTGTGTCTCCAATGTCCGTACAAGGCCGCAAAAGATAGGTTTGTATCTCAAAAGATCGGCGTCACGAACTTTGACTATTTTCTTTCGGAAACGCTCTATTCTGGTCAACTTCCTAAACGCTCAATGCTGGTAATTGATGAAGGCCATATCCTAGAGCAAAAGCTGTTGGGCTTCACGGACTTCGAAATTTTGCCTTTCAGCCTTCAGAAATACTCTGTCGCAATTCCCACCATTGAGGACGGTGACGTTGTAGCTGCGACCGAATGGATTCACGATCAAATGATTCCCGCGATTGAAACGTTCATCAAAGCGATTCCAGAAGATGACGTCGAGCAATCAGAGGACCGGCGCCAAGCGGAAAACCTTGTGAGAAGAATGCGCCGCTTCGTTGCGGGCAATCAGCAGGAATGGGCTTTCTGGACAGATGGCAAAAGGCTTGTTTTTCGTCCGCTTGGTGCGGCGCGCTATGCTCAAGAGTATTTGTTCTCGAGGGCTGAAGTGGTCGTGATCATGTCAGCTACGATCCTCGACTTCAATGTATTTCGTAATACTCTCGGAATTGATGAAGATGATTGTGTGTGCCTGGCAGTTCCGTCCGAATTTCTAGTCAGGAATCGGCCTATCTTCTACCGGCCACTCGGATCGATGAATTTCCAGAATAAAGCTTCAACTCTCCCCAAAATTGCCGATGCGCTCGACAAATTACTGCGTGCGCGGCCTAATGTGAAGGGTCTGATACATACAAACTCATACGAGATGAATCGGCTTCTGACGCAGGCAATGGTCGCTGCTGGACACGGACCTCGCATCATCACCCACGGATCCGGAGGCGCTGAATCAGCGATCGAGCGCCACATCATGAGTGATGCGCCAACAGTTCTTTGTTCGCCGGCGATGACAGAGGGGCTTGACCTGCGAGATGACCTGTCTCGGTTTCAAGTGGTAGTGAAAGTTCCGTATCCGCCTTTCCGAGATCCGTACGTTGCTGCCAGAAAAAGCTTGGATAAAGGTTGGTATTCTTGGCAAACAGCTATGCGATTGATCCAGGCGACAGGACGTTCCGTGCGTTCGGAAACCGATTTTGCGGAGACCTACATCGTCGACTCCAATTTTGGGGATTTTCGGCGGCTGAATCAGCGCCTTCTTCCTGCCTGGTGGCGGGCCGCGGTAGTCGACGTGAGCGAGCGCAAACCTGTTTCCAGTGCGAAACCAAAGCAACAAGTACGTGACCGCGGGCTCTTCTGAAACTGAGGACCTACAGCGATGCAGGCATGTTCGAAGTGAAAGTTAGCGGCCGTACCGGAGAAGATTCATTTCGGTCGAAGCTGGCACCTACGTTTGACTCAGCCTATGCCATAGAGTTACGGTGCCAGCTGGATGTTTCGAGTTATTCAATCTCCATCGGCAGCTGAACGTATCGCCGCCGCGACTGAATTCATCGGGTCGTTCCCAGCAGCGACTGAACTGCTCCTGGTCGGTCCTTCCCGTGAGGCGGTCGATGATCTGGTCCGCGGATTTGCTCATAAAGCTGGCGCCACTTTCGGATTGCATCGTTTCAGTGTGACCCAACTTGCAGGTCGGCTGGCGGTCGGAAAACTTGCAGGAGATGGAATCGCTCCTATCTCCGCAGTTGGGGCCGAGGCGCTGGCGGCACGCGCCGCCTTCGAAGCAAGCACTCGCCACGAGCTACGCTACTTCGCCCCTATTGCAGAATTTCCTGGTTTCGCACGTGCGACCGCTGTCACGATCGGCGACTTGCGTTCGGCCCGTATTTCCGCTGAGAAGCTCAAGGGCTTAGACGAATCGAGCGCCGATAATGCCGCGCTTCTCGATTCTTTCGAGGAGCAAATGGGCGAAGTTCTGCTCGCTGATCGTACACTTCTCTTCGAGTCCGCTCGTGAGGCAGTTCTCTCTGGCGCGGAACTCGCGAAACACCCGATGCTCTTCCTGGATGTCCCGGTCCACTCCGCAATCGAGCGAGCCTTCCTCATCGCATTAGCATCCAGCACAAAAGAAACGCTCTTTACCTGTCCCGCTGGAGACCTTCGCACACTGCAGAATCTCAGGGCTATTCCTGGGCTAGTAGAAGAAGGTCCGATTCAGAAAGCGTGCCATGGTTCGAGCCTGGCGAGGCTTGGTTCTTACCTATTCACCGAACCGGTTCCTCCCCAGTCCACAGCTGACAATTCGGTTGTCTTTTTCTCCGCTCCAGGCGAAGAGCGGGAATCGCTCGAGATAGCGCGCCGCATTCTCACCGAAGCCGAAAATGGTATTCCCTTCGACCGCATGGCCGTGCTTTTGCGGGCGCCGCAGAATTATTCGAGCCTCATGGAGGCGGCACTCAGACGGGCGGGCGTGCCTGCTTACTTCGCGCGCGGAAACCGCCGTCCTGATCCCAGCGGTCGGGCACTGCTCGCATTGCTTGCGTGCGCTGCCGAGGATCTGTCAGCGCGCCGGTTCGCCGAGTACCTCTCATTCGCGCGGGTTCCAGAGCTGGCGCAGGACGGCAGTCCTCTCAAAAGCGGCGCTGATTTTGTTCCGCCCGAAGATGATGCCCTGTCCTTGGCTGCGTCCACCGTCAACGCTGGAATGCAAGATGACAAACAGACTGATGATGGTCAGCGAGGGGATGACTCCGAAGCTCCGGAGCTGGCCGGTGCTCTTCGCGCGCCGTGGAAATGGGAACGATTACTGGTCGATGCCGCCGTCATCGGCGGCAAGGAGCGCTGGGAGCGGAGACTCAGAGGGCTCGAGAACCAGTTCAAACAGGAGCTCGAAGAATACGCCAGAGAAGACCCCGACTCACCCCGCGTCTCTGGCGTGCAGCGCAAACTTCGCAACCTCGAGCATCTGCGCGCATTTGCCCTCATTGTCATCGAGCGACTAGCGGCATTACCGAAATCGGCAACATGGGGGGAATGGATCACGGCGCTTGAAACGCTAATTCCCCACGCGCTGCGCCAGCCCGAACGAGTACTGGCGGTCCTGGCTGATATGAAGCCCATGGCGCCGGTTGCCTCGGTAACTCTGGATGAAGTCCGCAACGTGCTGCAGCACTGGCTGGCCAACCTGCAGCCGCATCCTGCCGGGAGCCGCTATGGCCTGGTGCTGGTGGCAAGTCCGGAACAGGCGCGCGGGCGCTCGTTTGACATTGTTTTTGTTCCCGGACTGGCTGAACGCATGTTCCCGCAGAAGCTCCGCGAGGATCCCCTGCTTCTCGACAAACTGCGGCGTCAACTTTCTCCCGACTTGTCCGTTTTGCCAGACCGCAGCCAGCAGGAACGTCTCCTGCTGCACATCGCGGTTGGAGCCGCGAGCCGGCGTTTGTATCTTTCGTATCCTCGTCTCGAAGTTGCGGAGGCGAGGGCTCGGGTACCGTCCTTCTATGCCTTGGATGTAGCACGCTCGATCACCGGGCAGGTGCCCGACTACGAAGTGTTGGCCAGAGATGCCGAACTGGCGGGCGCGAGCAGGCTGGCGTGGCCTGCGCCTCGCGATCCTCTCGCAGCCATAGATGACGCGGAGTACGATTTATCAACAGTATGGCCGCTCCTGACTACCGACCAGCCGCGCGCGGGACGCTTGGCTTATGTCATGAAGCTGAATCCGTTCTTAGCCAGATCACTTCGGGGGCGGTGGGCACGCTGGCAGGAAAAGTGGTCCGAATATGACGGTCTGTTCACCAATCGCCCGTCGATCCTCAAGCTTCTGGAGGCACAGCGCCTCACCGCACGCCCTTACTCGGCGACCGCGTTGCAGAATTTCGCGGTGTGTCCCTACCGCTTCTTGTTGTCCTCCATTTACAGGCTCGAACCTCGAGAGGAACCGGCGGCGCTCGAAGAAATGGATCCGCGGACAAAAGGTGCGCTCTTCCATCGCATGCAGGCGGCTCTGCAGCGGCAGTTGAAAGATAAGGGGCTGCTGCCGGTTAAGGAGGCGCATCTCCCGCAAGCGCTCAAGACGCTCGATGAAACCGTGAATCGGATCGCCGAACAAGCCTACGAGGATCTTGCTCCCGCAATCGACCGCGTTTGGCTCGACGCGGTCGAGGCCGTGCGCTCGGATCTGCGCACCTGGCTGGAGAAGGTTGCGGAGCAAGACGGCTGGGTCCCGATCCATTTCGAGTTCGGTTTCGGTTTCGAAGCCGCCAGGGAACGTGACCCGGCGAGCTGTCCGGAGCCGGTGACGCTCGCCAGCGGCGCGATGGTTCACGGCGTAGTGGACTTGATCGAACGCAGCGAGGACGGACAGAGGCTGCGCGTAACCGACCACAAGACCGGCCGGGACCGCGTCACCAAGGGAATCGTGGTCGGCCATGGGGAATACCTGCAGCCTGTACTTTACGGCTTGGCAATCGAACGAGGATTGAAGCGAGCTGTTTCGGAAGGCAGATTGTTTTACTGCACCGCCGATGGCGGCTTCAACGAACATCAAATTCCACTTGGTCCTATTGCGCGTGAAAGCGCAGAGATTGTACTGCAAACCATTGACGCTGGGGTTGCAACTCCCTTTCTGGTGCCTGCGCCTCGCGAGGACGCTTGTATCTTTTGCGACTTCCAGGAAGTGTGTGGCCCTTATGAGGAGATTCGCCTGGCCAGGAAGAAGGAGAACATGCCGCTTGTGCAGTTGAAAGCCATGAGGGATCTGGCTTAATGAGACTCATCGACCAAGACGCGCGGAATACCATCCGCACTAGCCTGGATAAGACCCTGGTGGTGGAGGCCGCAGCAGGCACGGGCAAAACAACTGAGTTAGTCCAGCGGATTATCGCAGTGGTCGCAGCCGGAAAAGCGACGATCGATCGCATCGTTGGTGTGACTTTCACCGAAAAGGCAGCTGGCGAGCTCAAGCTTCGCCTTCGCTCCGAACTCGAAAATGCTCGTGGCGCCGAAAAGGATCCTCAAATCCGCAATAACCTTGAGCAGGCTCTCGTGCACCTGGAAGAGGCTCGACTGAGTACGATTCACTCATTCTGCGGTGACTTGCTCAAAGAACGTCCTGTCGAGGCTTCGATCGATCCCCAGTTCGAACTCCTGACCGAGGCACAGAGTTTGAGCCTTTACAGGTCTGCGTTTCAGTCCTGGTTTGAGCAGAAACTGGAACATCTACCGGAAGGAACACGCCGAGTTCTACGTCGCAAGTCCGGAAGAGGGCCGACGGAAACACTGGTTTCTGCCGGATGGGAATTAGCCAAGTGGCGTGACTTTTCTGCGAAGTGGCGCCGCCCGGATTTCGACCGCACGGCATCAATCGATGCCATTATCGAGAAGATCCACGAGCTGGCCGCGCTCACCTTCGAGCCTTCGGATACGACCAACAACCTTTTTCGTGACACTGCCGCGGTGCGAGCTCTTAGCGAGAACATTCGCACTGCCGAACGGGCAAGGCCGCGAGACTACGACAGCCTCGAGGCGACCTTGGTTCAAATTGCAACCGATAGCCGGTATGACCGGGTTCGTTCCCCACGCAAAGGGAGGGCCCAGTACAACCCGCAAGTGAAGCGTGACGACATCTTGGCTCTGCACGCCGAACTGATTGCCGGGCTCGACGCATTCGTTAGGGACTCCGGATCGGACCTTGCCGCCCTGCTGCAGGTCGAACTCGGAGAGACGGTCGCCCAATATCAATCACTCAAGGATCGCACCGGCAAACTTGATTTTCTCGATCTCCTGATCCGGGCTCGTGACCTGCTCGTTCAGTCTTCGAGTGTCCGCGCTCATTTCCAGGAACATTTCACCCATCTCTTCGTTGACGAGTTCCAGGATACGGACCCATTGCAGGCGGAGATCGTTGTCCTGCTCTCCGCGAGCGACCCTGATACGAACGACTGGCGCAAGGTCAAGCCAGTTGCGGGCAAGCTGTTCATCGTGGGCGATCCGAAACAAGCCATCTACCGCTTCCGCCGTGCCGATGTTGGCACCTATGAAGAAGTAAAGCACTTACTGCTTAAGAACGGCGCCGAGATGTTGCGGTTGACGACCAGTTTCCGATCGCTGCCGTCTATCCAGGCAATGATCAACCGGGCGTTCAAGCCTCACATGGACGGTGATGCGGAGAAGCTGCAAGCCACCTTTGTCCCTCTTTCTCCGTTCCGCAACGAATATGGCGATCAACCTTCGGTCGTTGCGCTGCCAGTGCCTCGGCCGTATCGGAAGAATTTCTCCATGCAGGCGGTAGATGAATCACTACCCGATGCGATCGCCGCCTTTATCGCGTGGCTCATCGAAAAGAGCGGGTGGACGGTTCCGAAGCGGGGAAGGCCCGGCGAGCGAATTGCCATCGGACCCAACGATGTTTGTCTTCTGTTCCGGAGGTTTGTCAGTCGCGACGATGACATGGCGCGCCCCTACGTTAGAGCACTCGAAGCGCGAAACCTACCGCACTTGCTGGTTGGAGGAAAGTCTTTTCACGATCGCGAGGAAGTGCAAACCGTTCGTTCGGCGCTCACCGCGATCGAGTGGCCCGACGACGAGCTCTCTGTATTTGCGACCTTGAAGGGCTCGCTCTTCGCGCTCCGCGATGATGTCTTGCTCGAGTATCGTCAACAGGTTGGACGGTTCCACCCCTTTCGGCTTCCCTCTGAACGACCGGGCGGAGAGCTACAGGATGTGGTGGACAGCCTTCGCATCCTGCAGATGCTGCATCGGAATCGAAACTACCGGCCGGTGCCGGAAACTTTAGAAATGCTTTTGAGAGAAACAAGGGCGCACCTCGCCTTCGCGCTCCGCCCGTCCGGTGAGCAGGTTCTTGCCAACGTTCTTCACATCGCGGAGCTGGCGAGAAAATATGAGGCGTCGGGCGGCCTGTCTTTCCGTGGGTTCGTGGAAGAACTTCGCGCTGGCGGAGATGCCGTGGAAACGGGAGAAGCGCCGATTTTCGAAGAGGGCAGCGAAGGAATTCGGATGATGTCGGTTCACAAGGCCAAGGGCCTGGAGTTCCCGATCGTTATCCTCGCGGACATCACCGCCAAACTGTGCTCGTCTCGTCCGAACCGGCACATCGATTCTTCATCCTCGCTTTGCGCGGTCCCACTCGCCGGCTGCGCCCCGCTTGATCTCCAAGAGCACAAGGAACTCGAACTAGGGCGTGATAGGGGTGAGGGGATCCGGTTGGCTTATGTGGCAGCCACCAGGGCACGTGAACTCCTGGTCGTTCCCACCGTTGGCGACGACCCACGTCAGTCCTGGGACTCGGTAGAGAACTGGTGGGTGCGCCCCCTCTACGACGCCATCTATCCTGAAGCCGGCAAGCGCCAGCAACCGACAACACCTCCGAAATGTCCGAAGTTCGGAAATGACAGCGTTCTCGTCCGTCCACCCGACCTCACAGTAGACCAGAAAGACACTGTTTGGCCTGGGCTGCATCGGTTCGACGAATTAGAGAACATGAACGATAGCTACGGGGTGACGTGGTGGGATCCGCGTGCACTCACGCTTGGTGCGCCGCAGTCGTTTGGTATCCGCCAAGAGGAATTATTGAAGGAATCGAAAGATCCCGAGATCTTGAAGAAAGACCTTGGGACCTATCAAAACTGGCGGACACGGTGGGACACTGTAAGGCAGCGGGCCTCGCTGGCAAGTGTCAACTTCCGCACTGCCAGGGATCAGGCGCGAATCGAGTCCGCTCCCGGTCAGCTCGAACCCGAGGTGCAGGTAATCGAGGTATCTCGGCACGTCGAGCGTCCGGCTGGCATGCGTTTTGGAGCACTCGTGCACGCCGCGCTCGCAGCGGTTCCCTTAGGCGCGAATGATGTTCAAGTGAGTGAGATCACTTCCCTATATGCCCGGATACTTGGCAACGATGAGCGGGAAGCCGTTGCAGCCGTGACTGCCGTTCAATCTGTCTTGGCACATCCGTTCATGACGCGCGCCCGTGAAGCGGTATTAAGGGGACAATGCCGGCGCGAGACGCCCGTGACGTTCACGCTTGCCAATGGAATGCTGGTCGAGGGAGTGCTTGACCTAGCATTTCTCGAAAACGATGAATGGACGGTGGTGGACTTTAAGACCGACCGGGAGCTCGAGAAGGATCTTGAGCGGTACAAGCGGCAGGTGGGGTTGTACGCGCTATCGATCAGCCGGGCAACGGGCCAAGCGTGTACCGGAAGACTAATGAAGATATGATCGAGAGGACCATGCGCGAGACACATGGGATTAGCCCGTGCTCGTCCCTGAAACTCTTGACAATCTTCGTTCTGTTATTAACGCGATAATAGAAGGGATCTGCTTTGCTTCGGACCAAGGCGCAGATTTTTTGGAGGAGGTAAGTAAATGTCGGGATCGGGGGGTGGTTCTTGGCCTACGCCGACTGGCGATTCATGCGAACGGCTGACGAGTGAGACGACGCTCACATCACCTGACCGTGCCGTAATCTCTCAGTTGACCGACGGAACGTTACTTAACGTAGAGGTTGATACGAGCGGAGCGCGGCCGGTTGTGCGCGCCATGTTGCAGGGGCAGGTTGCCGGCAGCATAACTTCCAGCATCATCCAGCGGCTGGTTGAATGCATTGACGACGGACATGAGTACGTTGCTGAGGTACTCAGCGTTCAGGGAGGCACGTGCCGCGTGCGAGTGAGATCGCGGTGAATTCCGAACTAACTGTTGTCGGGGGCTTTTACCGCGAGAGCTGCCGGTTTCCGACCAGCGATGAGTTCTGGGGAAGCGGCGGAAGAGGCGCAGCCGCGGTCGCTGAACTGCCTATCCAGGTAACGTTCATCACTGCCGCAGACAAAAATGCCGAGATCGTGCTCGCCAGCATTGCTCAGGCAGTCGGCTTCGAATACTCGGTCACCTCGGTCGCTCAGACGATCGCTTTCCGCTACGATCATGGCTTATCTACGCCAATAATATGGCCGCCGCTAAACGAGCTTGAGCGCATTCACTTGTCCGCGAAAGGCAGTTGCATTCTCCAGTTCGGGATGCTCGAGGCAGAAGTGGAAGTTGAAGGCCATACGGTCATCTATGACCCGCAAGAGCCATTTTCACCCAAGCACTTCCGCTCCTCCACCCGGCCGTCGAGATTGGCATACGTGCTGAACGGAACGGAAGCGACGCGGTTGGGAATGAATGATGATGTTCAAAGAGCGATGCTCAAGATTTCCGAGGACTCTCGATCGGATGTTGTGATCGTGAAGCGAGGTGCCCGGGGCGCATTGGTGTTGGCTAAAGGCGAATTTACGACCGTGCCAGCATATGAGAGCAAGAGAGTTTGGCCCATCGGCTCTGGCGACGTTTTCGCGGCTGTTTTCGCAGCGCGTTGGGGAGTGCAGGAAATGTCTCCACCCGAGGCGGCGGACAGTGCGTCTCGTGCCGCTGCTGAGTATGTGGGTAACCGAACACTCCCGATTGCCCTTTCGGCAATGGATTCAAGGAGCGCGGCAGTACCTCTCAAAACGACAATCAAAACGCTTGGCGAGGACGAGTACGATGTCTATTTGGCTGGGCCATTCTTTAATATGCCCCAAGCGTGGCTTGTGGATGAGGCTCGTCTGGCGCTCAAAGGGATGGGGCTGAAGGTGTTTTCTCCATATCACGACATCGGGATCGGGTCCGGAAAAGATGTTGCACCGAAAGATATAGATGCGCTAGAAAAAAGTCTAGCGGTCTTTGCAATTCTAGATGGGGTGGACACTGGAACAGTGTTTGAAGCGGGCTATGCGCGAGCGCGGCAGAAGCCCGTGGTTGCATTTGCGCAATGCACGCCGGAAGAACCCCTGAAGATGATCAGCGGCACTGGTTGCGAGGTAGTGAACGATTTCGTGTCGGCTATCTACAGAGTGGCTTGGGCTGCATGGCGTTAAAACGACTATTGCTGCTTTCCGGCGGCATGGATTCGATTGCTTTGGCTTGGGCATTACGCCCGGACCTGTCTCTTACGATTGACTACGGACAACTTGCCGCGGCGGGCGAGAGTCGCGCTGCGAGTGCTGCGTGCACCGAGCTAGGCCTGCGTCATCGACTGCTAAGAATCGATTGTTCTGCCCTTGGATCGGGGGATATGGCGGGGACTCCTCCCTCAGGGATTGCCCCTGTGTCCGAGTGGTGGCCTTTTCGCAATCAGCTTCTGATCACAATGGGAGCTGCGTTAGCGGTGAAGGAAGGGCTGGATGCAATAATTATCGGAACCGTTTCGAACGATGCGTCTCATGGGGACGGAAGAGCCGAGTTTGTCCAGGTGTTGAGTCAACTCCTGAAGTTGCAGGAAGGCCGAATCGCACTTGAAGCCCCCAGCATCGAAGAGACAACAGTGGACCTCTGTCGACGTGTCGCAATACCTCACTCTGTCCTTGGCTGGGCGCATTCATGCCACGTTGGCTCTTTCGCTTGCGGCATGTGCCGAGGCTGCTGCAAACATCGCGAAAGCATGCGGGAGCTTGGATTCGGTGAATACTGAGGATGCCATCCGGCGCGGCCAGCCCGGCGACTATAGGCGGTTGAGTTTGCCGATTCTTTCGTCAACCGCTTTGCCTGTAGCGCATTCGGCGACGTGTACCTTTGCCACCGCTCTTAACAGAAGAGTTTCCGGAGACTCGTTTGGTTCGCCGACGAATGAAGAATTATCAGACTTCCTGAACGATGTGTTTGGTGTTCGCTTCATTGATCAAAAGGATCGTAATCGCCAGAAGCGGTGCGTGGCATCAATGGGCGCGCTTCATCCTACGCATTGTCTGCTGCACCGGCGAGGTAATGGTTGGCACGTATACCTTGCGGAAGAACATTCGCTGGGCCAGCTCCTAGTTGATGAGGCGAACTCGGACCGGCTACTCGGTCTAATCGATGAACATCTCCCAGCACAACAGGCCGTCGTGATTTGCCTCCTGAGCGATTGTGATCTGGCCGCTAACTACTACGAAAACTATGTTCCCTTGCTGTTTCGCGATGCAGGAGTGCTGCTGGGGCATGCAGGTTTGGTTGCTGCAGCCCACGGATTGTCGTTTCGCATCCTTGGCCGGACAGGAACCGCGGTTGCTGAATCGTTGGTGAAAGGACTGAGTTTCAGGGCCCTGGCGACTGGATTGGCGTTGCTGGGGTCGAAGATCGCGCCTGCGCCGCCACAGCCGTGCGGTTCAGTAAACGTCTGACCAGTTTAGGAGTTGTTCTCATCATTTTCCAGATCAGGGCATCGAGGCCGGAAGTTGGAACACCCAGGGCTCGTGAGAAGGTAATAAACTTGGCTTCCATGCAGGGATAGTTCTTTCGCACATCATCCTGTGGCGAAAACAGGTTCATCAGAAGGCCAGCCCTGACGACATGAACGTCTAATATCGCCACCTGGTCGGATCCTAGCCAGTTCCGGACGATCCACGAGGCGGTTTTTGGTCCGACGCCAGGCAAAGCCATCAATTTGGTCCTTAGCATGAGTGCGTCATCTGTTGGGAATTCTTGCGTTTTTATCGCACTGTAGGCGACCGACAGATACTTCGCTTTTTGACGCCAGAAGCGATATTTGACAGACCGACCCATCACGCACAACGGTGCTTGCAACCTGCGTTCAAGCAGTTGCTGGTCCGTACATAGATCGGATATCAGCGATTCTTCTCTTAATCTGCAAAACGCCGCCAGGCCGATTTCCGCCGGAATCCCATAGCCACCAAGAATGCATGCCGTCATCTCCTCTGCGAAAGTTTGCCCGATCCGGTGCTCGCCTGACGTGGTGTTTGCAGCGCCACGCATCAAATATTGGGCGTACCAGTAGGCCGGGGTGAACAACGCACAGGGAGTCCCCCAATTAACCCCCGGCACTAGTTCCGTATCCGGAGCCGGAAGTTGCACGCTAAGTTCAATGCCGTTCTTCAGAAACGTGAAAAACTGCATGAGAGCCTCCGGCTTCATTCCGTTGGTTGGAAAGCCATGTTGCCAGCGCGTATTGTTCCTGCTTACTCAGGCGTGAAATTTTGTTTTGAAGACGATTCATTCGACGCTTCACATCTTGCCGCTGGCGGAAATTCGCGCCAAGAAAGCGTGTATCGTGCAGTTTGTCCGGGATCGCGTAATTTGTCCAAACGCTCTCGGCGTGAATTCCGTCGTGGCCCTTGGCCGAAAAATTAAGCTGGTTCCATTGGCGAAGCTCAGTCTCATATAGCCGGGAAGGGTATCCGGAAACTGCAACGCGGCACGGAAGCTGTTTCAGAATCGAGAGTAGTTCGACATGATCTCTTTCAGTCAGGTCGTGGCGATACACGCGCGATCGTTTGCGTGTTGAAGGAAGGTACGGGGGGTCACAGTAGATTACCTCGGAACCCGTAAAGCGGTAATTTTGCAGAAAAGCGAGAGCGTTTCCAGCAATAAAGGTTGCGAGTGTTGGATGCTGTTTCCGCCACCATGCAATCACGGCAAGGTCTATGTCGATACCAATTGACTCATTGGCTGGAATTTTATTTCGTAGAACAGCTCCCCCACCTAAATGTGTCTCTATATAAACTGTGTGCTTCGGCAGAACATTTATGATGTGCTGAAAGCATTTGCCCTTTCCGCCTGGGTAACGCATAACAGATCATCGGTAGATTTGCCGATGATGTCAAGGAAATTCGCAAATCAGCATCGATCGGCCATCAGTCAATTTCTCCTTGTAGATCCTTTTTCTCCGTTACACCACCAGTGTGTTGCCTGGATGTTCTCCGGATGATCGTCTCTCCAAGCTCCTCCCATCCCTTTGGGATTCTTATGATCGGGAACGATGTCGTTGTAGTCGGTGAACTCTTCGTGGCAGATCGCACATATTCCAGCTTGTTGGCGCACCTTGCGGTTTAGGAGTTTCCGCATCTCGGCGGGTGATCGCAGCTCCCGATATCCTCGCGGGTGATGGGGATCCTCCACACGCTGAACTCCGAGTTTTATGAGGTGGGGCTTGGGAAGGGTCTCCCGCCCACAGCAGGAAAGGGATCTGTGGAGTGGGCAGAATTCGTTGTGACGGAGTCTCATGCGATTTTCTCCTAAGCTTTCTTGTGGAAACCGGAGTCTTCGGCGGGAGTGGGCCGGTCGAGGTGGACGGATTAACTAAGAAGGGCTAGCCGGTTACGAGGAATTCGAACTTAGTGACAGGGCTCACTGGTTGACACCTACCAAGACCTAACGTAGAGTTCCTTAATTCAGCGAGTTGGCCTGTCCGAGAGCTGGGAACTCTTGGTCTGAGGGGGCTCCTCCTCGCTGCTTCCCCGGAAAATCACGCCGTCAACGGCTGCACGCGTCAACGCGCTTGTCTCGCGCGCATCGTGTTGCTCGGAAGACGATCGACCAGGAGAGGTAGTGGCTCTTGAGGAGGAGTACTGCGTCATTGGATACCGCCGCAAGGAACCAGAAAAAGCAGCAGCCGTCCGCGCGTAACCCAGCGCTCCCAACTGGCCGCGACACACGTCTGCAGGTGCTCCAAACGATCGGCCTAGCAGCGGACTGGTCGCTCGCCCAGCGCACCCAGGGGAATTATTGGCGCGCACCCATGCCGGCGGGTCGCGCGCAAGCAGCTCTGTACCTCGCTGCTTCGGCAGTTTGGCGCAATCTTGACGCCTTCGATCTCGAACTTCTGAACTGGTTACGGCTGAACGTCGATACCGCGCAATCGAGGGGGGAACGCGATCTGGCACTGGCATGCCTTGCGATCGCGGACAGCGATACTCACACGCCTGTATCTTCCTCAAAGACTCGCCGCGCGGGCACCTTTTACCTCTTCCTTGCGCGCATGCTTAAACTTGCATTCGGTCAAAGTTCGGGATTCTTTGGCTTTCCCTGGTATCCAACTCTTTTCGATCTTGCCGTCCATCACTGGACGTTTGCCCCGTTCCGCCGCATCCTGGGTCGAGCCGCTCTCGACCAGTTGCCTGCAATCGGACTTCTGCGGGAGGCAGGTGCCAGCCGCTCGGCCCTCGTCCGATTGTGGCGTGCCCTTCCGGGCAGGTTCGGCGCTCCGCGTCGAGCACGAAGAACCGAGTCGCTTCATCTTGCCCTAAAGCAAAACCAGCAGCCGAACGGGTGTTGGTCGTGGACGTTAATGGGCACCGCGTGCAGCCTGTTCGCTCTTCGCACCGTGGAAGCGAATAGTACTGCAGAAGTGGAACGTGCACTACGGTACCTCGATGACTTGCGAGCGAAGAACGAAGATGGACAATGCGCTGTAAGCTGGGCGGTAGCGGCGGTTTGGGATTCCGCCCGCGCCGCAGAACTCCTCCTGCTGACCCGGAAGTGGACTTCCGAACAGTCCCTCGCCTTTTCTCAGATACTAGTCGAACAAATTCACGATGACGGATTAACGGGCTTCGATACCGGTATTAGTCTCGGGGATCATGACAGTTCAGCTGCCGTGCTTGCATTTCTCTCGAAGACCTGCACGGCTCTCGAAAGCGCTGCTCCTTCCTGGCTCGCGTCTGGGATCGAGAGCATTGTTGAAGGTCTTCTTTTCGGCCAACACTCGGATGGTGGCTGGGGATTTGCTCTCGGGAAACCTCTCTATGGCGCCGGCATAATGCCCCCAGGCGAACTTCGAGCGCTTGCGTTCGATGCGTCTTCTCCCGATCTCACCGCGCGAGTTGTCCTGGGACTTGCCAGCGCAGTTCGATCGGGTTGTCTTGACGTCCTCGTCGCTGATCGAGTCGCGGCTGCACTTCGACAAGCATTGAAATATTTCGAGGCGACTCAAGACGACGATGGCTCGTGGTGGGCTCGCTGGTCGAAAGGCCGCATCCTTTCAACATGCTCGGTTTTAAGTGCTGCGTGTGCCGCAGCTGCCGACCCTGCCAGTGACTTCATTGTGAAAGGCAGGTGTTGGCTCGCTAGCGAAAGCGCAAGTCTCTCCGGAGCTGTTGAGGCTAGTTCGTGCCTCGGAGCTTTAATCGCGACTAGCACCCAGGGACGAATTGAAAGCGACCCTGTCATCGCAAAACTGGCACAACAGTTGATCGCCACGCAAGTGAGTGGGACATGGACCCCGAGTGATGAATACCCGCTCGTGTACGGCGTTGACACATTCACCGCACCATTATCGGAGCACTACACAGTCCTATTCGGTCTGCTGTTTGCAGAAAGGGCGTTTCTCAAAGGGTCGAATCAGGCCCGGCGCGAGATTCTGTGGGCCCGTTCCCGCCCGAAGCCACTGCCAAGGCAACCCGTAGACTCCATTGAAATGGCACGCATTCAACAGGCGTTCCTTACGCTCGGGCAGCGCCTGGCTGGAACTCCGAGTTCGATTGGCCAGAGAGTGGTCGTTCACCATTCTGCATACCGTGATTCGCGCCGGAATCTAACCTTCCCTATGCTGGCCCTCCACGGCGCCGGTTGGGCGCATGGTTACTTCAATTTTCTCGTTTCGATGTTGCCTTATTACGCCAGCCTGCGTTTTCCCTTTAGCTGGCAAAAGCGTGATGATTTCAAGAAGAAAATGTCTGTGGCGATGACCGGATTCAAGGTCGCCAACCAGCGGGTTCTGCGCGACACGTTCGCAAACTACCATTTTACAAAGCAATACGGCACTACACCAGGAGCTGACAAGATCCTGCCTCCAACCCTCATCACCACTCTCAACCAGCTGCATGCTGCCACAGCCGTGCGCGAGCCGCTGACCGATTTGGCCAAGAGTTCTATTTATTCGGAATGCTTTCAGTGGGAGCAACACAATAGCGTCTGGCCGATGGTCGAAAAGGCGATAAAGAACGTCGACGATCCCATCGTAAAAGCTATCGCGTTCCGGCCGATCGTTCACTTCGCGTTCTTTCCACCGCTCAAGTTCCTGTTCTTCCATGACTTCACTGACACCAATGAACGGATCGCCCAGGGGTGGAAAGCGTACGGCATTGCTGAAGACGTGGGCTGGGCGGTGACGGAGAGGGCTATTGGGAGATTCAACTTCGTGCCTCTCGACATGGCCGAGTACTACCACCACTTGCTCGATCGACTGGACCCGCCCCCTGAGTTCAAGAGATGAAGAGGCTCGGGCTCAGCGTTGCAAAGGGGAAGTCGAGCAAGCTGCACAAAACAAGCTAGAGAAGGTCGCGTGAAGAAGAAAATTGCAATCCTCGGCGGTGGAATCGCCTCTCTGACGGCGGCATTTGAAATCACCCGGGCTCCCAATTGGCAAGACGATTACGAGATCACCGTTTATCAACTGGGGTGGAGGCTCGGCGGAAAAGGTGCGAGTTCACGGAATCCCGCCATCAGCAACCGGATCGAAGAGCACGGTCTGCACATCTGGCTCGGGTTTTACGAGAACGCATTCGCCTTGATGCGAGAGTGCTACAACGAACTGGACCTGCCCGCAACCGCACCCTTCCATCAGTGGAGTGATGCCTTCAAACCACATACGTTCATCACGGTCGAGGAATATATCGATGGGAAATGGTTGCATTGGCCGGTTACGTTTCCGACCAACACCTGTGAACCGGGAGACGGACGCGAGTTCCCGAGTCTGTGGGACTACCTGTCGATGGCGCTGCAGTGGGTCGAACAGCAAGTGCGCTCGATAAGCAATTTACCGCCAGCGCCGGTGCACACATTCGATACCCGTACAAAGCCTCCGTGGTGGAGCGTCGCGGAATCAAACGCGCTTGCCGCAGCCACCGGTGCCGGTTTCAGCCTTGGTTCCTCATTGGCTCAAATGGCATTGCAGCGAGTGCGTGCCCTGCGGCCGGATCCCACTACTCACTCCGCGCAGGACCATCAGGCAATTCACTGGCTGGTGCAGCAACTGAGTGCCTGGCTTCATTCGTTTATCCCGCACGTTTGCAAGAACACCCAGTTGCGCAGAATCTGGATTCCAGTCGATCTGTTCACGTCCGTGATCCGCGGAGTTCTGGCCGACGGCCTCATCTACAACGGACTTGACGTGATCGATGCTTACGATTACCGCGCCTGGCTACAAAAACACGGGGCTGCGGATCTCACCTTGCAATCGGCGTGGCTCCGAGGCGGGTATGACTTGGCGTTCAGTTTTGTTGGAGGGAATACCGATACTCCAAACGTTGCAGCTGGAGCCGGGCTGCGCGCGATGTTCCGCATGGTCTTCGCATACAAGGGAGCACCATTATGGAAGATGCAGGCTGGAATGGGGGAGACGGTTTTTACGCCTCTTTATAAGGTACTGAAATCGAGAGGGGTGAATTTCAAGTTCTTCCACAAAGTCCAAAACCTGAAACTCTCGCCCGACAGGACCGAGATCGCCGAAATCGAGATTGCCCGTCAGGCCACCCTCAAGCCTGGCCTCACCGAGTACGCTCCGCTCGTCACGATTGGCGACTTGGAGTGCTGGCCGATCCGCCCGCTCTACGAACAACTGCAGGAAGGGAGCAAGCTGCAGCAGCGCGAGTATAACCTCGAATCCTTTTGGACTGATTGGGTCGATACCGACACGATCTCTCTCAAAGCCGGCCAGGACTTCGACGAGATCGTGTTGGGAATTCCCATAGCGGCACTGAAATACGTTTGCCGCGAGTTGATCGCCTCGAACGCTCGCTGGCAGGCGATGATCGACCACGTTTTGACCATTCAGACCCAAGGCTTCCAGGTTTGGCTGAAGCCGACCTTGGCAGAAGCAGGCTGGACACTGGAGAGTCCGATCTTGGGCGGTTACGTCGAACCGATCGACACCTGGGCTGACATGACCCACTTGCTCAAGATGGAAGGCTGGCTTGCGAACGATGCGCCAGGACAGTTGGCATATTTCTGTGGCGTGATGCCGGATGCCCCAACGATTCCAGGTCCTACAGATCACGACTTTCCCGCGCGCGAATATCAGCGGGCAAAGGCGACCGCGCTCGATTACGTCACGGCGAAGGTCGCGTATCTGTTGCCACGAACAGTAGATCCGAACGGCGCCATTGATTGGAACCTGTTGGTAGCGCCCGCCACAAGCACCGGTTCTGATCGTTTTGATGCGCAGTATTGGCGCCCAAATATCGATCCCTCGGAGCGCTATGTCTTGGCCGTCGCGGGATCCACACAGTCTCGCTTGCGAACCAGTGAATCCGGTTTCAATAACTTGACGTTGACGGGCGACTGGATTCGAAACGGACTCAATACGTCGGGGTGCATTGAGTCGGCTGTTATGTCCGGCAGGCAGGCAGGAAGAGCAGTGATTGGGGGCAACTACAGAATCTTTGGAGAAACGGATTTCGTCTGACCTTCTTTTGAATTGTGTTATTTGTTCCAAAATCCGAAACCTGAGTCCGAGTAGGAGAGAGCCAGGGTGACAAAGTGTTAGACTTCACGCCCAAAGGAGGGAGACAGTCATGGCGCTTGCTAAAATTCATAAAAACTGCCGATGCGAACCGACAGTTCATACAGTGATTCTCGTCGCGCTCGCTCTGCTTGTATCTGCACAAGCCTTTGCTGCCAATAACTGTGGTTCGGCGCTTTCGCGGTCCGCAGTTGATTCGGGTGGGCAGGTCCCTGCAGGTCCGAGGCCCTTGAGAGTCGTACTCTATCCATTCCTGCCAAATTTCGTTGCGTATAAGAATTGGGTCGTCACTCAGTTCAAGAGCGCACATCCCGACATTCAGCTCGAGATTGTGGACCTGAGCAACAATTACTACGGCTCGTTTACCGACGATTACGTTGGCTGCGCCAATGCGGATGTGTATGAATTGGACTCGGTGTTTCTCCACGATTTTGCCCTGAACAAGAAAATTCAGCCCCTGCCCGGAAGCGCGGCGATACCGGATGAGCAATTTTTGAAGAATGCCGTCGCCGGGGTTGCGGTGAACGGGATCCGCTATGGATCTCCTCACTGGGTATGCGGAAATTTCCTGTTCTTTGCGGCTTCCGATGATGCGCTACGCGGCGTAGACACGCTGGACAAGTTGAAGACCATAATCGGCTCGCACCTTGCTTCACAGCGCGGCATCGCGGTTGATCTGAAGGGAAAGTCGACGTTGGGCGAGTTTTATCTTAATGCTGCCGTCGACCGGTATGCGGATTGGAGCAACATCTTGGTGCACATCGCAGTCTTCGACCCTTCCCTGGAGAGTGATCTTCGAGCATTGAGCGACATGTGCGAGGGAGGCTGTCGAGACTCGAGTCACCATGGCACCACCTTTTTCGCCGAACAGTTTGATGCTCGGAAGGCTCGCACCCTCATTGGGTATTCGGAAAGTCTGAACGGTGCTCTGAAGCTGGCTTCGGATCAGTCCAAATGTTCGTACGCAGACCGTTGCCTCCATGACGCCGACATTGACGTCGAAGAACTTCCTCTCGATCCCAAAGGAAGCAAGACCATGTCCTGGGTTGATTCTTTTACAGTAGACAGCAAGTGCAAGGATCAATGCATCAGCGATGCTTCCGCCTTCATCCAGTTCATGAATGAAGATGCTACTTACATGTCTATTCTTCTCGGCAGTGATGGTATTCCTGCGTATCTGCTGCCGGCCAAGAAAAGTCTCTATTCGAGGACCGACCTGCTGGCTAAGGCTCATCTTTATCCCTCATTGCAGAAAATCATTGAGAATTCTTTTGTTCCTTCGGACCTCGGGCTGAATGACGAGTTGCGCAATACTGGTCGTCGCATCGACGCAGACTTACCAAAACGGTAGATCGATTCGCTCCGGAGCCTATTCGTTCATAGTGTTTTTGTATGGAGCCGTTTTCATGGCAGAAGTAGAAATCGCGAAGCCTGATTCCGCCAATAGTTCCCAACGCGAGTCTACGGCCCAGTCCATTCCTCCCCAGTCCGGCACTTCACGCTCCTCGCCGCCACCGGCCAATGCTCCAGCGAAGCGTGATTTTCTTGAAGTCGCGTCGAAAATCATGGGTATGATCGTGCCATTAGTCATAGGCTGGGCAACGTACAACTTATCCAACCAGCAGTGGCAAACGCAGCAGCGGCAGTACCAAAACACAATACAAGAGCAGGACCGCAGCCGCGTGATGGATCGTTTGCTCGCACTTGGCAGTGCGTCTTCGACGGATCGACTGACCGCCGCCAAGGCGCTACGCTCCTATGCTGATTTGAATAGACTCGATGCCGCTTCCTTGCCTGGTTTATTGCCATACCTCAAATCGGAATGTGACGAGGCCGTATTCTCCAACGAGAAGCAAGCGGCGCTACAGGCTGCGCGCAACGCAAGACCTCCGAATTCCCAACAACAGCAAGAGCTGCTGGCAGGATTGAACGCGATCGAACGCAGCGCTCAATGCCCAGCCCAGCCGCCGCCTAACTCTTCA
>Ga0209488_10001012_pt1 | contig 23864 bp, 18 predicted proteins | sample Rivendell_Oct201_8_FD_188349 | JGI IMG/M metagenome (GOLD analysis project Ga0209488, IMG submission 188349) | Vadose zone soil microbial communities from the Eel River Critical Zone Observatory, Northern California, USA -... | ecosystem: Environmental > Terrestrial > Soil > Vadose zone >...
TTCGAAAGCTCTAGGCGGAATGGGCAAAAAAAATTCCCCTCCTGAGTCGCGAGCGGCTGCGAGCGCAAGCCCGACAGGGCGCAGCCATCAAGAGACTTCGGGTGGCGCGAAGCGCCGGGGTGGTTCCAGAAGCGTCCATCATTCGGGGTTGTCGCTGATGGAACCACCCCTCGCGGGATCGCTTCGCGATCCCGCTGCCCTCCTGACTCAGGAGGGCAATGGCTCCTCACACATATTTCAGTGCACCAGCTAAATCTTCATCCCGATGCGTTCCATTTCCTCTTTCGCAGCCTGAGTGATTCGCGGATCATTCTTCACATCGTCGAAACGGACGCTGGTGGGTTTCTTCGCGATCGTCATGCGGTCGATCTTGTCCTGAAGTCGCATCAATCCATAAAGCAGAGCTTCGGGCCGAGGAGGGCATCCTGGAACATACACATCGACGGGAATCACGTGATCGACGCCCTGCAGCGTGGCGTAGGTATCGAACGGTCCGCCGACGTTGGAGCAGGCGCCCATGGAGATGACCCATTTCGGATCCGGCATCTGGTCATAGACGCGGCGCACAATCGGCGCCATCTTGAGCGTGACCGTTCCCGCAACGATGATCAGATCGGATTGCCGCGGGCTCGGCCGGAAAATGCCGGCGCCAAAGCGATCCATGTCGAAACGCGACGCACCGGTCGCCATCATTTCAATGGCGCAGCAGGCCAGGCCGAATGTCATCGGCCAGAGTGCGGACTTGCGCGCCCAGTTGAACAGGGAGTCGACAGTGGTTGTGATGATGTTCTTTTCGAATCGGTCTTCGATCCACGCTGGCATAGTGTCTCCAGTAAACTAGCGGGCTACGCCCAATCCAGGGCGCCCTTCTTGATAATCCAAATATAGCCGACGATCAGAATTCCCAGAAAAACGAGCATTTCGATGAGGCCGAAAAACGCAAGCTGCCTGTAAATGATCGCCCATGGAAAAAGGAATACGGTTTCGACGTCGAAGATGACGAACAGGATGGCGACAACGTAATACCGGATCGCGTAACGCTGACGCGCATCGGAATCCGGATCGACACCGCATTCGTAGGGAGAAAGTTTCCCTACCCCGCCCGTGTTCGGACGGACCAGCTTGGCGAAAAGCAACGTGACAATGGGAAACAGAAAGGCGAGTCCGATAAACAGAAAGATCGGAATGTAGTTGGTCAATACGGTTTTTTCCATCAGCGTATTACTCTCCGCAGCCCAGGGATGATTGCTTCAGTGTCTCAACGGCATGGCCAAGCACAGGCCGCACCGCGCCGAAACATTCTCGCACGCCTTTTACACTTCCGGGCAAGTTGATTATCAGGGTTGAACCCCGGATTCCGCAAGCTGCCCGGGAGAGCGCCGAGCGCGGAGTGCTCTTCGCGCCTTCAGTTCGCATGAGCTCGGGAATTCCCGGAACAATCTTCTCGACAACGGCGAGGGTGGCTTCCGGTGTGACATCGCGCGGGGACAGGCCCGTGCCGCCGGTGGTGACAACGATCTGGAATCCTTCGTCACTGGCGCGGCGGAGTCGGGATTCGATGGAAGGACGATCGTCGGGAAGAATCTCGACTGCGCGGACGTCGAAGCCGGCTTCTTCGAGCAGGCGGCGGGCTTCAGGACCGGAAAGGTCTTCGCGTTTGCCGACCGATGCGGTGTCGCTGATGGTGAGAACCAATGCGGTGCCTAGTGACATGGTGAAGAAATTTCGTGGGAATCCTTCTCCCTCAGGGAGAAGGTGGCGCGAAGCGCCGGATGAGGGAATCCGTATTGGCCACGATTGATTCCCTCACCCGCCGCTTCGCGGCACCCTCTCCCTGAGGGAGAGGGATTTGTTGCTCGCGACCTAGTCATTTCGCTTCCAATGCCCACTCTTTCCGCCGGACTTTTCCAGCAACCGAATGGGTCCGATCGAAATTCCCTTCTCGACCGCCTTGCACATATCGTACAGCGTCAGTGCGGCCAGCGATGCGGCCATCAAGGCTTCCATTTCGACTCCGGTCTCCGCCTTGGTCGTAGCCGTCGCTTCAATGCGCGCTCCCGTCGGGACGATCGAAATCGAAACATCCACATGCGTCAGAGGAAGCGGATGGCAGAGCGGAATAAGCCCGGAAGTCTGCTTCGCCGCCTGAATACCGGCAATCCTCGCAACCTCCAATGCATTCCCCTTTGGAAGTCGATTGCTTCGCAACAGCTTCACGGTCGACGGCGACATCTCCACCAGCGCCTCGGCGCGAGCCACGCGCTGGGTCTGCAGCTTTTCGGTTACATCGACCATGCGGGCGCGTCCCTTGGAATCGACGTGAGTCAGCTTCTGCGATCGCATGGTGTGATTCGTTGCTCCTATTGGATCGGAAGGAACTTTGCCCATCCGCCGATCTCGATCGTGCCTTCGCCTTGAGGAATGACGACCAGTCCGTTGGCGCGCGACAACCCCGCAAGATCCGACGAACCTTTCCAGGGCGCTGTCCGAATTCGATAACGCCCGGATTCGAAGCGAACCAGCGCCGGCACCACGGCGGTGCGCGCGGGATCCCGCTTTGCAGGCGCTTCAAGTTCCGCCTCCAGAATTGCCGATCCGGAATCCTCCGCCTTCAGCAGGTTCTGGATCAGGGGCCGCACAAACATATGGAACGCCACCATCGTCGAGACCGGATTTCCCGGCAAGCCAAAAACATAAGTCTCACCGCGATGCCCAAACACCGTGGGTTTGCCGGGCTTCATGGCGACCTGGTCAAACAGCACCTTGACGCCGAACTCGGCGAAAATATCCTCGACGAAATCGTACTTCCCCATGGACACGCCGCCGGAGACCAGAAGAATGTCGTGCTCCAGTCCCAGCCGGATCCTGTCCCGCAAATCGGGGAGGTTGTCGCGCGCGATGCCGAGCATCACGGGTTCGGCTCCCGCCTCGCTCACCTGGGAATGCAGCGTGTAGCTGTTGCTGTTGCGAATGCAGCCGGGATCCGGAGTGCGGCTCACTTCAACGAGTTCATCGCCGGTGGCAAGAATGGCCACGCGCGGCCGCTTCGAAACCGCCACATCGGACTTTCCCACACTGGCCAGCGTTCCGATATTGGGAAGTTGAATGCGTTTTCCAGCCGGCACCAGCAACTCGCCCTTCCTCGCCTCCGCGCCCTGTTTCAGGAGGCCTTCACTTTCGCGCGCGTTTCGAAGCATGCGAACCCGATCGGGAGAGATGCGTTCGGTATGCTCCACCATGACCACCGAGTCGGCGCCTGCGGGCATCTCGGCTCCCGTCATGATTTCGCAGCAGGTCCCCGCATCGACCACAACACTGGAAGGAGCCGAATGTCCCGCGCGGGACTCGCCGATAATCCGGAGTTCGGAAGGAACGGTGGAGACGCCCTCGTGCCGCACGGCGAATCCGTCGCGAATCGCCTTGTCAAAGGGAGGCCAATCCGAATCGGCAACAATGTCTTCGCGAAGGATTCGGTGAAGGGACGCGGTCAGGGGGACTTTCTCGATCACCATCCGATCCGGTCTGGAATTTTGAGAAGCCAGGGCGAGAACGATTTCCACGCCCCGCTCAATTGCGATCATTTTCAAATATCTCGCCGGACTCGGTCACATGAAAGCTCATGTTTGTCTCGTACACTCGCAAATTCACCGGCAGTTGGTAATTGATTTCCACGGTGAACGCGGGACCGCGGCGGGTGATATGAATGTCTTTTGGGCCGACCGGTATATCGAACTGCTTGGCCAGTTCCACAATTTCGGAGCGGACTTTCTCGGCGGACTTTCTGGTGCTGACGGCGAACTTCACCGATTGATGCACGTTGTCGGAAAACTGGTACGCACGAAAAAACACCGGGATGAACTGCGACGCGGCAAATATTGCCAGCACCAACAGGAAAAGCAGAAAGAGCTGTCGTCCTTTAAGGCCAAACATCGTGCGCGATTATAACATGTGGTAAATTCAACTGTTTATGGAAGAGATACGATGAACCGCATTAACACACCGCTCGAGCAGCTCGATCCGGAAATCCACTCTGCAATTCAAAACGAAAAGCACCGCCAGGAAACCGGCCTGGAAATGATCGCATCCGAAAATTTCACCTACGAAGGCGTTCTGGAGGCGACAGGCTCCGTTTTTACCAACAAATATGCGGAAGGCTATCCGGGCCGCCGCTATTACGGCGGCTGCGAGTTCGCCGATGTCGTGGAGACTCTGGCGATCGAACGCGCCAAAAAGCTCTTTGGCGCCGAACACGCGAATGTGCAGCCTCATTCCGGCAGCCAGGCCAACATGTCGGTATACCTGACCGTTCTCAAACCGGGAGACACGATTCTCGGCATGAACCTTGCCCACGGTGGACATCTGACTCACGGTCATCCGCTCAATTTTTCGGGCAAGTATTACCGCATCGTGCCTTACGGCGTGCGGAAGGACACCGAGACTATCGACTATGACGAAGTCGAAACTCTTGCCCGCCGCGAAAAACCGCGGCTGATTGTTGTCGGCGCCAGCGCCTACCCGCGCACCATCGATTTCGACCGGATCGGCCGAGTCGCACGCGAAGTCGGAGCGCTCATGATGGTCGACATGGCGCACATCGCCGGGCTGATCGCCACCGGAGTCCATCCTTCACCAGTACCTCATGCGGAATTCGTCACGAGCACGACGCATAAGACGTTGCGCGGACCGCGCAGCGGCATCGTGCTCTGTCGCGAGCCGTTTGCAAAGGATCTGAACCGTTCCGTGTTTCCGGAAATGCAGGGAGGACCGCTGGTCCACGTGATTGCAGCCAAGGCGGTGTGCTTCAAGGAAGCCTCAACGGAGGGATTCCGAAGCTACATTCAGCAGGTGGTGCGCAACGCCAACGCGCTCGCAAAGAAGATTGCCTCGCGCGGATTCCGGATCGTGTCCGGCGGAACCGACACGCACCTGATGCTGGTCGACGTCTTTTCAAAAGGGATCAATGGAAAACAGGCCGAGCAGGCTCTGGATAAATCCGGGATCACGGTGAACAAGAACGCGATACCGTTTGACCAGAATCCGCCGCTGACTCCAAGCGGCATCCGAGTGGGTACTCCCGCTCTCACCACGCGCGGCATGAGAGAGGGAGAAATGGAAGCGATCGGAGATTGGATCGCCGACGTACTGGATCGAATCAGCGACGAAAGCGTTCAGAAGCGGGTGAAGAAGAGCGTGGAAGAACTGTGCGGGAAGTTTCCGTTGTATCCGGATTCAGGGAACCCGCGCTGAAATTGCTTTCCGCGCCGATCCCCTGAATCCGGATTGACGGTTTACGGTTTCTCAGTCGCCAACCGTTTGTAGTATTCCGCCACCACCTTGGACGAACCTTCCGGTGCCGCGTCCTCCTGAGGCGAACGTGCATTGTCTTTGGCGACGATGATCTCGAGCTGACGGCTGATCGCCACTTCCGCGTTGCCGACTGCTTCCTGCGCCTTGGTCAATGCCGCTGGATCGATATTGACTCCCTTCAACGCCTGACTTGCGGCGCCGTTTAGTGCCCCGATCGCCTGTTCGAGTTCGGGTCTGGCCGGATTGTTGCGTTCCAGCCGATTCAGCGCATTCTGAATATCCTGCGCAGTATTCCGCAACTCTCCGGCGATCTGCCGCGGATCCTGCGGAACCGCGTTGTCATTACCGGCGTACTGATAGCCACCACCATTAGGACCGTTGCGAGGGCCGCCACCCAGGGATCCACCCTGGATTTGCTGGCCGTTCCGTGGACTGCCTTGACCACCCTGCTGGCCCGGTTGTTGGCCTTGACCCGGCTGCTGGCCCTGCGCCTGCCCCTGACCTTGCCCCTGACCTTGCCCCTGTCCTTGTCCCTGACCGGGTTGCTGACCTTGGGCCTGGCCCTGTCCTTGCCCCTGACCTGGCTGCTGACCTTGCCCCTGTCCCTGTCCGGGCTGCTTACCTTGTCCCTGACCCGGCCGCTGTCCCTGCGCTTGCCCCTGACCTTGTCCGGGTTGCTGACCTTGTCCGGGCTGCTGACCTTGACCCTGTCCTTGCCCAGGTTGCTGGCCCTGTCCCTGACCCGGCCGCTGCCCTTGCGCCTGGCCTTGTCCGGGTTGTTGGCCCTGTCCCTGTTGCTGACCCGGTTGTTGGCCTTGACCTGGCTGCTGGCCCTGCTGATTTTGCTGGTTCTGCTGCTCCTGCAAACGTCGTTGGAGAGCATTCAACTCCCGATTCGCGTCTGCCGTCGCATTCAACGCGGCCTGCAATTGCTGCTGCGGCGCGTTATTCGCCGCGGCTGCAGACTGGCCCAGCTGTTTCGCGATTTGCCCCAGATAGTCTGCGGCTTCTTGTTCGCGAATCGCGGAGCCCCTGGGGTTCGTTTCAATATGATCCGCGGCGACCTGCATGCGGTCCACCACCTGATTGGTTTGAAGCGAATTTGCCGCCGCGCGCGCCGCGGACGCGGCCTTGGGATCCTGAGTGTTTCTACCGGCGCTCTGAAGATTCTGCTGTGCAGCTCTGGTCTGATCCGCGAGAGTCTGTTCACGCTTGCTCAAATCCGTGAGGGCCTGCTGCCGCTGCGGGGTATTCGGACTGTCGGCCAACTTGTTGGTCTCGTCGACATTCTGTTTCTGCTGGTTCTGCAAATTCTGCAGCTGCTGTTGCGCCTGCGCCAGATTGGCTGCCGGGTTCCCCTGACCGGGTTGATTCCCCGTCTGACCCAACGCCTGCTGTGCGTTTCGAATTGCATTCGTGGCCTGTTGCTGGGCCTGCTGCTGTTGCTGGGGCGTGCCGCTGCTTCGAGCCTGCTGCAGGTTTTGAACCGCCTGATTCAACTGGCGAGACGCTTCCGCAACTTTCGGATCCTGAGTATCCCGCGTCAGCTTCTGCAACTGACGCGCAAGGTCCTGTGCTTCACGTTCCAGGTCGCGCTGCGCGGCCTGGTCCGCAGCGCCGCCACCGCCATTGCCGGCCTGTGCCGCGCGCTGCCGCGCTGCCGCTTCCGAGCGTTTGGCAAGATCGGCGAGCTTCTTCGCCAGCTCATCGATTTCCTGCTGTGCCTGCTGATCCTGCTGACCCCCGGAAGCCTGGCCGCGTTGAACCGTTTCATACTGGTTCTTGCTTTGATCCAGTTCCAGAGCAAACAAGTCGGCGAGATCCTGAGCGCTGCGCGCACCCTGACCGCCTCCTCCGCCGCCACCGCCTCCGCCTTGCTGCACCTGAATCTTCGTGTACAGCGCGGCGGCCTGCGACAGGAACTGGAGCGCGGTGCTCTCATATTCCTTCGCGGCATCGGTCTTTTCCTTGTTCAATTGATCCTGGGCCGGCTTCATCTGCTCAATGGATTTCTTGAACAGCTCGGTGATGTCCTTCACCTGCTGGTCGTCGGTCAACTGGCGACGTTCCAGACGCTGCACCACGTTGTCGACATCCACCGCCAGCTTTGCCTGATTTTCGGCAATGGCGTGGAGGTTGTCGGTGTATTCCTTCGGAGCGAATCGCTCCTTGTCGCGGCTCACATTGAACGTCGCCGCAAGAATGTCTTTTTCGCGCTTGACCAGGGCCTGGGCAGAATCGTCCTGCGGCTGGCCCCTCTGGCCGCCTCCTCCTCCTCCACCGCGCTGCCCCTGTTGCTGCTGGCTCTGGGTGAATTCGCGTCCGAACGGGCGAACCTCGATGAAATAGATGTCGCTGGTTGCGGTGTTCGCCGGGTTATTCGTGTCGCTGGCCTTGGCGTAATAGGAAACGAAGTCTCCCGGCTTCAGGTTGTACTCTTCCATGAAGAAGGTATGGCCGCCGGACATTTCCTTGGGAGCGACGGCACTGTTCTTGAAGATCTCAATCTTCTTTTCGGATTTGCCGTTCACCGAATAATAAATATCGAGATTGTTCAATCCGAAATCGTCTTCCGCCCGAACCTCGACAAACACTTCTTCAAGATTTGTCGCGGGAACATCGCGGCCGGGCTTGGTGAACTTGATCGTAGGCTTCTGGTCTTCCAGAGCTTCCATGTTGAATTCATCGAGGCCCTTGTACGACTGCTTGTTGGCATTGGTGAGTTCAATCTGAAACGTTGTTTTGCGATCGATCGTGACCGATGCCATCACCTGTTTCGGATTGGAAGAGGAAAGCTTCAACGGAATGATCTTCCCATCCTTAAACACAATGCGCCCGCCGGACAGCGGCTGGCTGCCGGTGGCAACGACTTCCACGGTCGTCCCCTTCAGCGCGATCAAGTCGAACCCGTTCTCTTCCTTCTTGTCGGGCATTCCCGTGTACGAGGGGAAGTGATACGTGTAATCCAGTTTCTCGAGCTTCGGAAGATCCGCCACCTTGATGGTGAATTCCGCGGACTTCCGGTTTCCGGCATCGACAAAGTAGTGCACCGGATCCTGAATGTTGAAAATTCGGAAGCGGTAGGTCGGCTGCTTGTCGGGAACCACCTGCATCGAGGAGGTCTCCCAGTTCGCGCCATTGTCGTATCGCATGTTGATGTCGGCGCGCTCCGGATCAAAACCCGAAAGCACCGCATCGATAGTGACATCCTCGCCCTTTGGAACCGTCACGTTTCCGGGCTTCACCGTGATTACCAGGTCGTCGACCTTGGGTGCCTTCAGGGGGTTTGCCATGAATCGTGTCATGCTATAGGGCAGATACAGAGTCGACAGGTACAAACCAACCAGAAGCAGAGCCGCCAGAGCTCCGGTGGATACCGCAAACGTGGTGATCTTCCGCTTGTTGATCTGTTCACCGAAATGAACATTGCGGGTGCGCTCGAGAGCGTCTTTGACCACCAGAAGACTGAACAATCCCTGCTCGGGCTTCGGCTTGTGAATCGCTTCCACCGCGCTGACCAGACGGTCCTCCAGTCCCGGATTCCGTTCCTGGACAAAGCGAGCCAGTTGTTCGTCGGATGGCACACGCCGGAGCGGCAGCACCAGAGTGCGCACCACAGCCATGATCAGTGCGAAGACGCCGGCAAACTTCAGGACATTGAGCAGCCAGAATGGCACCTTGGGTGTGCTGGCCAGATACAGCCCCACCGCGATCGATACCACCAGAACTCCCAACACCCAGGCCAACCCGCGCGCCCAGAGGAGCGTCTTCCACTTCTTACGAACCTGCCCGATTTTTTGGAGTAACTCTTCGTTTGGTTTCATCGATTTCTCCCGAAGCCGAATAGGCTGGAACCGGGACGTTTCCCTGGAATGGGAGCCCCGGAGGCTGCTCTCTGGCTTCTGTTCGCAATATATATCTCCACGACAGCCGCCAAAATAGCGATTAATAGAAGGTACCACCATGACAGCTGACGCCTGGCATGGTCGAGTTGGTCGTCTGAAGTAAACAGACCGGCTTGCCGAGCTTCCGCCGCCGTACTTTGAACACTGGCCAGAAGCTCATCCGGAGGGATCAGATCCAGATTGCCTTCCTTCGAAGGCGGGTTGACTGCAACGACGCGGACGTCCCGTCCCACTTGAATACTGTGAAAACCGGGAACCGTCGGAGTATAGAAACGCTGTTCCCCGGCGGCGAGCTCTCCCAGAGCCTCGCGCGAGCCGCTGGGATTGATGACCGCGGCCACTCCTCCGACGAGGCTCCCCACGATGGGAATGCCTTCTCCCAGTGCATACCATTCTCGAACTTCACTGGAATGCGAGAGGTACCGCGCCACTTCAATAAACATGGGCGCAAACGACGCCTTCAACGGGAAATCATTCCACCCGGCCGGGAGCGCGTTGTCCACTGACGAAGCGAACACCACCAGGCCGCGATCGGCACCCGTGAATTCCGCCAGCGCCGGTGAACCATCTTCGAATTTTGCCAGAGCCGTGGCGCCCGACTTCAGGTCCATTTGCGTATAGGCGAAGAACTGGGCCGTGCTCAGAGTAAACGTCACACTGCTCTGAAACTTCTTGAAGATGCCGCTGTTCTTGTCGAAGCTCGTCATCGATACGGAGGGTTTGCCCAGATTGCGATTGGCAATCACCTTCTGCGTTGGTTTCACCGGGAATCCGGGGAAGTTTCCCCACCAGCTGAGATCCGCATACTGTCCCAGAATGACCAGCTGCCCCTGTCCGGTCTTGCGATTGGCCACGAGCTGATCGCGCACGCGATCGCTGAGTCTGGGCACATCGCTGATCATGACGACGTTGTACATCGGCAAATCTTCGGCGCGAAGACTGTCGGCATTGGTAACCGTCACATCCATGGGCAGGTCCGTGGAGGAGGCGAGCCCATTGCGAAGATAAAATGTTTGACGCGGTTTGCCGCCGTCCACCAGCAGCACTTTCAACTTCTCTCGGCGTTCCATCGAGAACATGAATTCGTTGTCGACCATTAAAGGATCGTCCGCCTCGATACGCACCTTCCCTTTGGAGGCGCCGACCGGCAAATCGAATCCGGTGAAATCCGCCAACGCGGTGGAGTTTGCCGAAATCGTGACCGTACGGCGGGGCGGCACTTCCTTGCCATTCAGTGTCAGGGACACCGGAACCGTTGCCGGCAGATCCTTGCGGTAATTGTGAATCCGAGCGGTGACGTGTCCGCCGAACGTGCGGGTGAAACTCGTGGCGTCGACGCTGACGTTGTCGATTCCCAGATTGGTGGAATTCTCCACACCCAGATTCACCATCTCAGCCTTGACGTCCCTTGAAATGACATTCTCGCGGCTGGAACGATTCCATCCGGCACGCTGAAAATCCGAAATCATGATCAGATTCTTCTGTTCTTTCGCGTACTGCTGCAGGACACGGTCCGCGGTGGTAAACGCCTCATAGTAGCGGGTTCCATGAAAGGTCGGTTCGAGGGCGGCCACCGATGCGCGAAGCTGGCCTCTGTCGGCTGTCGGGCGCGCAAGCACGGTCGCACTGTCGTTGAAGGCGACAATCGACATCCGGTCGTTGCCTCCCATGGCGTCGATTCGTTTCACCGCCTCCCGCTTCATCTTGTCCATGTTGGTGCCGTAACGCATGCTGTACGAGTTATCCAGCAGCATCACGATCCCATGATCGTTGCTCGTCGCGGCGGCCGGAGTGTTGCTGTCCGACAGATACGGGCGCATGAACGCCACGACCAGCAGAGCCAGAATCAAAAGCCGGAGCAGCATCAGCAGCAGGTTCTTCAAAATCTGCTGGCGCACCGCGCGTTTGGGAACCTTCAGCAGGAACATCAGAGAACTGAAGCGGATCACCTCGGACTTCTCCCGGCGAACGAGATGAATCAGAACCGGCACCGCCAGTACCAGCGAACCGATCAGGAAAAATGGATTCAAAAAAGACATATATAAAACAACTTCAGACGCTGTGGGCCCGCGCCGCCAGATACGAAAACAATCCGGCATCCAGCGGCTTGGAAGTGTTCATCAACGTGTAATCGATCTGCGACCCTGTGAGTCCTTTCTTGAGCTCCGCCATGTGGTCGTTCAGGATCGACAGGTAGTTCGGCCTCAGGTACTCGGGAATCACATGCAGTTTCTTCTGCGTCTCCAGGTCCTCGAACTGCGCCATATCCTCAAAAGGAAAGGTCAATTCGTAATCGTCCATGATATGGAACGCCATGATGTCGTTCCCCTTGGATTTGAGCGCCTTCAATCCGGCAATGATATTGGCCGGCTCATCATAAAAGTCCGAGATCACGACGATGATTCCCCGCCGATTCAGCACCTCCGCCAGATAACGCAGCGGTTTCTTGAACGCCGTTTCCTTGGCGGCTTCCGAGTTTGTAATCTCTTTCAGAATGGTGGGCAGCTGTCCCGTCTTCCGGGCCGCCGGAATGTGAGCACGGATTTCCGAGTCGAACGTCACCAGCCCCACACCATCGCGCTGATGGTAGGCAAAGTAAGTCAGGCAGGCGGCGAGAATCTTCGCGTAGTCGATTTTTCGCACTTCCGCGGAACCGTAGGACATGGATCCGCTCATATCGAGCAGGATCAGTACTCGGGTATTTGTCTCGCCTTCGTATAACTTGATGTAGAGCTTGTCCGAACGCGCATACACATTCCAGTCGATCCGCTTGAGTTCGTCACCTTTCTGGTACGGCCGGTATTCGGCAAAATCCACACTGAATCCCAGGTACGGGGACTGGTGCAATCCGGAAACAAATCCTTCCACAACAGTGCGAGCCGTCAGCTCCAGATTCTGAATTCGCATCAGAACCTTGGGATCGATAAACCGGTTTTTTGGCCCTTCGACGATTGGAGTGCTCAAGTTCGAGTCCTTTTAATCCTATTAATCTTTCACGCCCGATTTTGGAACCGGGACTGTTTCCAGCAACTTTTTAACGATGACTTCGGAATTGATCCCTTCGGACTCCGCATGGAAGTTCGTCAGGATGCGATGCCGGAATACCGGATACGCCAGCTTCTGAATGTCCTCGACGGCGACGTTGTACCGCCCCTTCATCAATGCACATGCCTTGGCTCCAAGAATCAGGAACTGCGATGCACGCAGGCTGGCCCCGTAGTTGACATACTGTTTGATGAATTCCGGCGGATTCTCGCCCGATGGCCGGCTCGTACGCGCCAGTTGCACGGCATACCGCGTCACCGACTCGGCAACAGGCATCCTGCGGACCAGCTTCTGGAATTCGATGATTTCCGTACCGCCGATCGTCTTCTGGAATTCGACATTGCGGATTGACGTGGTCTGGTTCACCACCTGGATTTCTTCATTCTCGGACAGATATCCAATGACGATGTTGAACATGAAACGGTCGAGTTGGGCTTCCGGCAATGGATACGTTCCTTCCAACTCAATGGGGTTCTGAGTCGCCAGCACGTAAAAAGGCGGATCGAGAGGGTACGTATGACCTTCGATGGTCACGGACCGTTCCTGCATGGCTTCCAGAAGCGCCGACTGTGTTTTGGGAGGAGTGCGGTTGATTTCGTCGGCAAGAACAATGTTCGAGAAAATCGGACCCTTCACGAAAGTACGTTCCCGTTTTCCCGTGACTTTGCTTTCCTCGATGATTTCCGTTCCGGTGATATCGGCCGGCATCAGGTCGGGAGTGAACTGAATGCGCTTGAAATCCAGATGCAGCACTTTGGCAATCGTTGAAATCAACAGCGTCTTTGCCAAACCCGGCACGCCGGTAATAATGGAGTTTCCGCCACTGAGTATCGACATCATGACCTGATCGACGACTTCATTCTGCCCGACAATTATTTTGCGTATCTCATCGTCGATCCGTTTGATTTCGACATGGAAACGTTCAACGGTCTCGAGATCCTTCTTCTGCTCTACGGTTAATTCCACGATTACCTCACTTGGTTTTTAATAGGAGTGCCAGGGCTGGATCGTATGAAGGTGCAATCTTCAGGGATTCCATCACGTTCTTGTAAGCCTCGGCCTTCTTGCCATCTCCGTAAAACGCTTCCGCCAGATGAAAGAAGGCGCCGGCGCGATCGGTCGTATTCAATGCGAGCATGACTTCATATTCCCGTTCGGCCGCGGGATACTGCTTCTGCTGCAACAGCAGCTTGCCGAGCTTGTCATGGCCGGATAGATCCATCGGCCGGACATACATGGAGGCTTCCATGGATTTCACTGCTCCGGCAAAATCGCCGGATTCCTCCTGCAGTGTGCTCAACAGCGTGTACGAGCGGTAGCTGGTTTCCGAGTACGTCAAAAACTTTTTCAGCGCATCGATGGCCGCGGGTTTGTCGCCCTTCTTCATGTAGGAAAGAATCAGGGGCTCGTACGCATTGGCGTCGTCGGAGTATTCCGGATACATCGCGACGGCAGCCTTGAGAGACGAAATGGCCTTATCCGCATCGCCGTCGTCGAGCGCCTGCTGACCGTCGACAAACAATTTGTGATACTGCTCCGGGCTGATTGCGGCGGCCTTGGCGTCGACCCATTTCAGGAATTCCGCATCGAATCCTTCGAGGCTGATGTTCAAGCCCTCTTTGAAAACATCGGCAGTTCCCTTTCCCGCCTTGTAGAGCAGAAGCATTTTTCGGATCGCCGGGAAACCCCACTTGCCCTCGATGTAATCGGCGACCAGCGATGCCTGGTAGTACGAGACGAGAACACGGGAATCGAAGAAGCCCTTGTTGAGGTCCGCGATCGGCAGAAGTTTCTTGCCCTTGATGGCCTGGAGATTGCGAAGATTCATATCGTCTCCCCATCCGGGGTACGCCTTGCGTTCTTCGTAAACCGACAAACCTTCCGAGAACCATCGGGGAATTTTGTGGTCCGTCATCTGCAACGTGATCACGTGAGTGAATTCGTGCCACAGCGTGCTTCCCCAGTTGAACACCTCATCGGGCTTGCGTGCGGTGGGAGAATCCATAACCACCAGCTTGCCAAAACAGACTCCGAGGGCGCCGAGGCCGGGCAATCCCAGAGTGCGCACCGCAAAGTCATCGTGATTGGGATACATTTCGAAACCAATCGGACCTTCCGGCGTGAATTCGTACTTGGCCGAAAGCGTCGTGTAGGCTTTCTCGAGCAGTTCGGTCACGTAGGGCTTCAGCGCGCCGCTTTCCTTCTTGCTGAGCTTGATTTTGAAATGCTTTGTTTCCAGTAAATCAAAATCCTTCCAGCTGTCCGTCAACCGGAGCGAGTTCACGGTTGGCCGGTCGTAAGGGTCTGCCGCATACACGCGTTCCAGCATTGCCTTGCCTTCATCCTCCTGCCCGATTCGAAGCAGATTGACGGCAAGCACGCTCATCGACTGCCAGTCCCGGGGATTCAACCGCACGGCCTCGCGCGCAAAATCCACTGCCTGTTTGTACAGGCGCAGCGATACGCAACTGTCGGCAAGCGTGTAGTACAGACCGTTGGCTTGCGAATTGATCGCCAGAACGTTCTGGACGGTGCGGTTGAATTCAGCGGTCTCTCCGCGAACGTAGTGCGCGGCCGCCAAATAACCCATGGCATCGGTGGATTGGGGGTTTATCGCGAGTACCTTGTTGATGGCGGCAGTTGCCGCCGGGTAATCTTCCGATTCCAGTTGATGTGAGGCATCCAGGAGATGACCCTCAATCGAGTTGGGGTTGACCTCCATTGCACGCTTGAACGCCTTCTCCGCACTGTTTTCCTCATCCTCTTCCAGATTGCGCGCCATGCCCAGCAGAGCTTCCGGCATGTTCGGATCGATCGCCAGGGCATCTTCATAGCTCTCGACGGCGAGGTCCGGCGCCGTGCTGTACGCCAGCAGGTCGCCCCAGGCGACAAAGGCTTCGGCGTTTTGGGGGTCCGTCCTCTTGATGAGCTTGAAGGTTTCGTTGGCGTCGAAGAAATTGTCGGTTCCCCACAGCGCAAGCGCGATGAATAACTGATCCTGTTTCCGGTTCAGCTGTCCTTTCTGGTAGTCGTCGATGACCTTCTTATAGATGACGTCCGCTTCGCTGCGCTTTCCGGTGGCGATCAGTACCTGAGCTTTTTCCATTCGAGCAGCCAGGCCGACATCGATATTATTCTGTACCGCATCCAGATGGGTGAGAGCGTCGGCGTATTTTCCTGTGAGGTGATCCACGCGAGCCGCTGCCAGACGAATCGGCGCTGCGTTTGGAGTGGCTTTGGCCCAGGCGTCAAAGCGGTCCCGGGCTTTGACGTACTCTCCCTTTCGGATCCACGAATAATACAGGCTCTCGACGACTGCAGGCGTTACCGTCCCCGCAGTGACCAGGCGTTCCAACGCCGTCGCTGCGGATGCGTATTCCCCCTTACGGGCCAGGGAGACCGCCTCTGCAGCAGTGCCCTGTTGTCCCAGAGCAGCATCGCTGAAAAGCACCAGGGGAAGGATGACGAGAGTCAGTATTGCATTGCTCTTCTTCATTTCTTCTTCAGCTCTTCGATTTGCTGACCCTTCAATGCGAGCTGGAGGATCAGATCCTCAATCTGTTTGTTGAAGTCCTCGATCAACATAGACGCCTTATTGATCTGGAGCGTCTCGATCTTCTGCTGGATTTCTTTCTGCTCGTTCAGCAAAACCTGGAGTTTGGCATCGGCCACCGCGACCGGACGGTCCACGTTCAACGACGTCAGGCCGGCCAACACCGGAACCTGAGGCACCACGCCGGTCATGGGCGCGCCGTTATCGGAGATCTGGGGGTGTTCGGTGGCGATGCGTCCCGCATCCTTATAGAAACGTTCCACACCATCGACGGCAAACTTGAAAGCCTCCCAGACCGAAACCTTGTGATCCTTGTTTTCGTCGGCCGCCGCCTTCTGGAGGCCATTCAGGAAGTATTCGTAGAAAACCGTGTCGTTGCCTTCGAAACCGGTCTTTGTCGCCGCGATGATCATTCGGTTCTTGCCGGCCATGGCTTCGGTCGCCCCGCCGCTGCTGCTGGTGCTGTTGACGACAACGATTCGGCCCGCATTCAAGGTCGCGAGGAGTTTATTGAAGTCCGAGCCCGAAAGGTCCGGTCCGACGTTGTTGAATTTGTATTCTTCTCCGTCGAAGCTTCCGTGTCCGATCAGAACCAACAGGAGGGTGTCTGCCGGCTTGAGCTGTTCCTTTAATTTCGCAAAAGAGTCTTTGATTTCCGCCTGCGTGGATTTCTCACCCGACAACACCATGATGCGGCCCGGATTGAATCCCATCTCTCCAACAAGGACAAGCCGCGTCGACTCCGTCCAGGCGGTGTACTTCTTCACATGCTCATCATCGCCGGGAGCGCCGCTGATGATCAACGCGCTCGACTCGGCATGCGCGAGCATGGGAAAAAGCAGGATGGCAATCAGGATTCGCAGTCTCACGCCAGCCCCTTCATCTTTCTCAGGAGCCATTCACCGCCGAGTGAAACGCACAGAATCATGAACAGCGCCGGCACGTCCCAGAGTTCTTTCTGTTCGACGAAAGACGATTCTCCCTCGACGTAAATGGCATCGTCGGGAACATCGCCCATCTTGGACAGGGGGTAGTACCGCCCGCCGGTCTGGCCTGCAATGGACTTCAAGGCGTTGGCATCCAACGATGCGTTGTAGTACTCCACCGGACGATTCTTGACCTGGAAAGCGCTCTTATAAGTGCCGAGGTTTTGTTCGCCCTGCGCCGCCTCCACCTGGATCTGATAGACGCCTTCGACGCCGGCATGAACCTGGGCACGATAGGTGCCGTCTTCGGAGCCACTCCAGTCCATCGGGAGAGCCTGAACAACGCCCATCGGATCGGTGACCTTCACAATGGCGCGGGCATTGATCAGACGATTGAAACTCTTGTCGGCCACATCCGCGGTGAGGTTGACGCTCTCGCCGGGCAGGTAAGTGTCTTTATCCGACGTCACCGTCACCGAATCCGGAGACGCGTTCACCATCCAGCGCAGAACCTGCTTCCAGAACAGTTCATGCGTCTGATCGTTGTGATCGAGCTCCATCTGCCAGTGCCAGCTGGTGCCGCTGGTAAATGCCATCGACCGGCCGCGCCCGTAGCGCTGATAGGCGAGAAGAATGGGATTCACACCGCCTTCGGCCTGTCCTCTTGCCAGAATGACCGCACCGGCTTTTCCATCGAGCGTCTTGTTAAAGTCACCCAGCGAGGGCAGGTCCGACCAGGCCTTGGTATTCGCGGCCGCATCCGGAGAGAGCTTGGTCAGCGTGTTGGTCTTCCCGATGTCCGTCAGCATCACTTTCACAATCTGGAAGATGTTGAGCTTGTCGGAGGGCAGCTCCACGGGAAGGATTTCAGCGATCGAACTGGACTGGTACTTGCCGCCGGAGAACGAGTTCTTCCCACCTAGCATCAGGAAACCGCCGCCTCGGTTGTTGACGAAGTCGACAATCATGTCCTGCTGATCCTGAGTAAAGAACGTCGACTCGATGCTTCCGATAATCAGACCTTTATATTGATAGAGGTCTTCCTTCTTCTTTGGGAAGCCATTCTCAATCAGTTTCTTGCGGTCTTCGGCTCCCTGCGTCATCCACTTGTTCTGGGATTCGCGCAGCATGGAGTCCAGCTGGATATTCTTGTCGTCTTCGATGGCGCGCCTCAGGAATTTGAATTCCCAGCGCGGCTCCCCTTCGATATAGAGAATCTTCGGATGATCGTTACGAACAGTAATCAACGAATCCAGCGTGTTGTTCTCGGCAATTCGATCGTCCTTGATTTCAATCGAGAACGAAAACACCCGCGAGCCCTCGTTCTTGACCGGCAGGTCCACCGACTTCTCGGCGATCTCTCCATCAGCGGCGAAAGTGATGTCTTCGGTCTTCGCCAGTTTCGAAACGCCGTCCGGTCCCGTTTCCCGAACCTTCAGCAATCCCTTCTGCCCGGAAAACCCATGACTGCGGAACGACACATTCACGACGGCGGTGGATTCCTTCAGCATCTCGCGCGGGGCGGTAACCTTCAGGATTTCGGCATCCTTTGTAATCTGGTCTGTACCGACACCAACGGCATAGAAGGGAATCTTGCGGCTCTCCAGCCTCGCGAGCGATTCGGAAAACTGCTGAGATCCGTTGTCGGCGCCATCGGTGATCAGGACGACGCCTGAGAGCGGCACCGTTCCCAGTTCCTCATGGAGGAGTTCGGTAACCGACTCCAATCGAGTGCTGTCTCCCGCAAAATTCAATTTATCGAGCGAATCCATGCGCGCGGCTTCCTTGTCGAACCGGTAGACGCGCACCTTGAATTTTTCCGACAACCTCTTGATCAGACTCGTCTCGGCAAGCTTCTTCTGAAGTTCCTCGGATCGAGGCGTCTTCCCGTCGTCCTTGATCGTCATGCTCTTCGAATTGTCGATGACCACGGCGAGGTAGCTGTCCTGAGGCAGTACCGTCGAGATGTTCATGACCGGACGGAAGAATATGAAGAGAAGTACCGCAAGCGTCACGCCGCGGAGGACGATCAGCCAGGGCGATCGTTTTTCACCCGTAACGGCCCGGTAAAACACATAGGCCGCCGCTGCGGCGAGGATTGCCGCGGGTATGAACCACCATTTCGACCCCAGGAGCAGAAAGGCCAGATGGCCCTTCTCGTAGACGATGGGCTTGTACTTGAAAAAGAACTCAAAAATGCTCATTAAACCTAAGATCCACTGTTGCGATCAACAGCAAGAATTTCATCATTTTCGGATTTCCGGCGACATTCTACCTGAGAAAAATCCAAGCCGATACACTGAAGATCCAATCCTGGACGTTACCCGGATGCGGTTCACCCTCGATATACGATTTCTCACAGTTTTGGTTTCAACATTGCAAAATAATGTAAAACCCCTACGCCAGAGCCCCATTCACTTCCACTCCGTGCGCGCAGCGCCTCGACCAGATTCTCCACCGTGGTGAACTGATGCGCTCGGATTCCCAGATCCCGAGCGCCCTTCACGTTTTCCTCGCGATCATCGGTAAAAAAGAGCGCCTGCGGAGGATGGCCGGACGCCGCGATTGCGGCCTCATAAATCTTCCTCTCCGGCTTCAGGGAACCGACAATGTGAGAAAAAATCTTCACGTCGAAATGCTGGAAGACGCTGTATTTCCGTGCGATGAAATCCACGTGCGATTCATTGGTGTTGGAAACCAGGATCAGCGGGTACCTCCGGTGGAGATCGGCGATGAGTTTTTCAGGAACCAGCAGGTCCGGTAGAAATACCGCGGACCAGGATTCGTTAAACTCCGCCAGATCCATGCGCAACTGCCCTGCGTCACACAGGTACCGGTGGTATTCGGCTGTCGAGATCTCACCCCTTTCGTAGGGCTGTATCCATGCCTCATCGAAAATCACCCGCTTGAATTCTTCCGCCGGTAAACCACAACGATGCACCAGGCGCTGCATGCCGAGTTCAAAGTTAAAGTCGACGACCACTTTCCCAAGATCAAAGAGCAGTGCTTCGATTTTCACCCGTCAAGTTTAGCATCCGGGAGAGGCTTGCCTCGCCGGGTCAAATTCCCCATACTCAGAAGCATGGTCACACGTACACCGAATGAATTCACCAGCCGGCGCGATCGCTGGCAGGCAGCTCCGGAAACGACATTCCGCGAAACCGAATACATCGACAAACTCTCGAAAAACAAGACCCCGGTGGTGGTGAAGTTGATCGATGGCGAAGAGGTGCGCGGATGGATTGAGTACTACGACAAGGACATCATCCGCATCACCCGCAGCGTTCAACCCAATCTGTTCATCTACAAGAGCCGAGTGAAATATCTTTTCGAAGATACCGAAGGCACCCGGAAGAACAGAAGCTAACCCGCCTCAATACTCGCGAAAGGCAATCGGTACGAACGGGAATTTCTGATCCGCCAGGTCCTCACTCGCGGCCCCGGGGTTGTTCAGTTGAAAACGGCTGCCCGATCCGCGGAGGTCGAGCGTCACCGGACCGCGCAAGGCGCGCGGCGTCCCCAATTCATTTCCGGGACTACGATCATTGTCCCGGGTGCGGGCCACAAATACGCTTCCGGCAACCACGGCGTTGCCTGGGCCGGACCATCCAATCGTTCCCTGGCCGATGACCAGGATCCGTCCATTCCAGACAAAATCGCCGTTCATTCGAAGATTGCCGCGTACCAGAAGAACTCCATAACCGACTCCGGCCCCCAATTCACAGTCCCCATTCACCACAACCACTCGATAGTCACCGGCACTTCCAGTATTCCCCAGCATGGTCGATCCGCTCCAGCCGGGGGAAGCAACGTCCGTCGCATATGCGGAAATCTCGTCGACGATTCGCTCCAGCCCGGACACCGAGCGCAGCTGCGGATCCAGCAGGCTGTCGACCACGCTGACATCCGCAGGCGGAGGAGTCCGACTATCGACACCCGGATACTGGATTTCATCCGCATCTGGAATGCTTGCAAGCACGGAGCTGCGATCCGAATCGGCCAGGACTCCGATAGCATGCCGGTCCCCGCCGCGAAAGGTGGTGTCCAGTCCACGAATCCCGGAACCGGAAATTGCGGGAGTGAATGCGATCGGGGATCCGTCCAGAACCAGTGAAGCCGGTAATTCCGGAAATCTCCATTTCACCACGGTCGCCTCGAGGACTTTTCGCGCATTTCCGATCACAGAGATACTCAACAAAGTCAGAACCTGATTCGAATCGGCAAGCCGGGTCATTCCATCGGCGGAGTCGTTACGAATGAAAACAAAGTAGCGGCCAGCCGGTCTGCCGATGGCATCGAGCATGAGTCTGCCGGTGCTTCGATCGCCACCATCAAGAAGCGGAACATCGTCGGTGGAATTCAAAAGCGTCTCGAGATCCCGCGAAGCGGAAAGAACCCCGTCTTCTCCCGCGGCGCCAGCCAGCATTTGCGATGGAGTGCGGGACGATGTTTGGAGAAATTCCCGGGCTTCGTCAATGCCGGATTCGGCGAGATAGAGCAGCTGCGCTTCCGAGCGAAAGTTATCGCCAATCGCGACATCCAGCGTCACCGAAGTCAGCAATGCTCCGCCAAGGACCATCAGGAACGTCAACATGATCAGAGCCAGGACCAATGCGGAACCCCGTTCGGAAGTCATCGCGATTCCCCATGCAAGAATTCGGCCAGAACTCGCAACTATCCCTTGACTGTATAAATAGAATCTGAGACAATTCTCTAGTCACAAGGAGAATTCATATGCCGCCGGTAAATCGAAACAAGCCAGAACGAGCGAAGTCTTCCGAGTCTCAGTACTCACTCATGGAATTTATGAAGGAGTTTCCTGATGATGCTGCCTGCCTGAATTGGCTGTGGCGGTCTCGGTATTCGGAAGATGGGGAACACGCTCAATGCCCGAAATGCCAACAGGTTCGCGTGTTCACTCGTTATGAAACCAAACAACAACGCCAGTCGTGGACGTGCGGATCATGCGGATATCATCTGCACCCGACCGCGGGAACGATCTTCCACAAATCTTCGACATCGCTGCATCTATGGTTCTACGGAATGTATTTGATAACGAGCACTCGTTGCGGAATCTCGGCGAAGCAATTGGAGCGGGAACTGGGCGTTACCTATAAGACGGCATGGCGCATGTTTAACCTGATCCGCACGGAATTAATGTCCGAGAATTCCGCGAATAAGTTGGGCGCTGATGCTCCAGTGGAGATCGACGAAACCTATGTCGGAGGAAAGCCGCGATACCGAAATGCAACGAATCGTTTTACCGGACGTGGGACGAAGAAGGCTTGTGTGGTTGGTGCGGTAGAGCGGGGTGGACGTGTATTCGCGAGCACTATAAAGTCTGTGAGCATTCCAACTCTGACGAATTTCGTCGTGGAGCATGTGATTCCAGCATCCGAAGTTTTCACGGACGAATTATCATCTTACAACGATCTCTCTGCGCCCGTCGGCGGGAAGATGCGACATCGACGAATCAAGCATTCTGAGCGCGTCTATGTGAGCGGGGATGTGCATACAAACACAATCGAAGGATTCTGGTCTTTAGTGAAACGAGGAATCAACGGGGCCTACCACTCAGTGTCGAAGAAGTATCTCAATTCGTATCTGAACGAATACGTCTGGAGATACAACCAGCGGTTGAATCCCCGAGATCGTTTTCATTCGCTACTTCTTCGGTCGGCGAGGCCGCAGTGATTGCGGCTTCGCTTTCGCAATGGTCGTGAGATTCCGAAGGAATTCCCCTTTGGTGGGAATTGGAATCTCATGGCCTGTCGGCGTCTTTTGTATGGTCTTCATATTCAAATTCTAAATGAGTATAACTTCGTAAAGCATGGAATGTTCCAAGGATTATTAAGGGACGGCCGCCGCCGCCGCTGGCACCGCGAGTCCTGGTATCATCGGCGTCGCTAAATTAGCTTTTTGGATTTCCCGTGCGATTGAAACAATTGCGCTCGTGGCTATATCAAATAGAATTTTCGCATCAGAAATTGAGAGAAAATCCTCTGGATGCATGAGTGGGTTTCTATGTAACGCACGGATTTGATCCAAGATTCCAAGCGAGGCATTATCCGCGCCAGCCTTCCGTAGCTCGTTCACACACTGAGCCCAATCTGGCGGATTATTGGGCTTACAAATAATCTTATGCCACTCTCGCAGCGCTGATTCCACAGCCCGCATTGCATGAAATCCACAAGCCGTCCCAAGCTCAAAAGCCAAACTCCGCCCTGCTTCCCTGAAATCCTTCTTGACGCCTTCGGAAATAATATTTCGCGTCTGTTCATCAAAAGCCATTTCTGCATGTTCAATCAAGTCAGGCGTGGAATAAATACCATGCTGGGAAATGAAATAAGTATTTAAGGAAGATATCTCGGCTGCGAAAATAGTTTCGAAATTGCGCGCGGCGTTTGTAAGAGCAGCGACTTGTGATGCAGGAACATCGGCTTCCCAATTTATAGCCCCAACCTCATCATTGGAGTCTGGCAGAATAGAGTTCACCGCAGCCAATAAACGGCCACAGGCATCACGCGATACAACGATTGGAACCAATCCGCCACTCATTACATAGTCTAGCCATCCCTGAGCAGTGTATAGAGATACGAAATCCCTAACCTTTTCTCCTTTGAGAGTGGTTAGAGGATGAACTGCATTTGCCAATCGATAGAATTGGTAATCGTCAACGCGCTTCATGCGGCCCCCGAGTAAAGTCTGAGAGATTTTGGCCGGGACGAATAATAGCTCACTTCTCATTTTATTTCTACACTGATGGGATAGTTGCGCCAGAACTTGACTACCGTACGAATGTTCGGTATAAGGTCGGGCATGCTTACGGAAAAACAACAGGCCATTCTGGATTTCATTCAGAAATATCTGGAAGAGCACCAATACCCGCCATCGGTTCGGGAGATTGGCAAGCATTTCGGAATCTATCCGGCGACGGTGCAGGACCATTTGTCCGCACTTCAGCGGAAAGGTTGTCTGCAAAAACAGCGATTTCAGTCCCGCTCGATCTCGGTTCCCGAGGCGGCGCGGAGAGGCGGAATTCCCGTTGTCGGAAGCGTCGCCGCCGGAGTGCCGCTGCTCGCTCAGGAAAACATCGAAGAAGTCCTTCAGATGCCGGAGAAGTGGGCG
>Ga0209488_10001013_pt1 | contig 23833 bp, 29 predicted proteins | sample Rivendell_Oct201_8_FD_188349 | JGI IMG/M metagenome (GOLD analysis project Ga0209488, IMG submission 188349) | Vadose zone soil microbial communities from the Eel River Critical Zone Observatory, Northern California, USA -... | ecosystem: Environmental > Terrestrial > Soil > Vadose zone >...
TTCGTTCGGAGCAACCGAGCCCATTGCGCGGTGGACGAAGGCGGTCGTATAGCCAGAACATGGGCCAAAAGCAAAGTGACAAAGACAGGGTCACAATTTGCGGATCTCTGAGAGCTCTGCACTATGAGATGGTGCTAGCATGTTGGCTGGGGCTTCGCTGTTGCTAAGCATACTTGCAATTGTGGGGTAGGAAAGGAAGCTTCTGAGATGTGGTTCAAAATCTAACTTTATTAGGGAGGGTGGATGTCGCTTTATGCGAGAGAGGATTTCCGAGAAGGCCTGGGGGTCGAAACCTCTGATGGGGCCCGTGGGAAAATCGGACATGGTGGGAGTGTAAGCGGTGTCCTTGTTTGGTTTGTTTTTCGGCCGCTTCTCCCTTGTCCTGTCCCTTCCCCGTCCACCCACTCCTCAAGCTGCCGTCCCTTGGGTTCTCAGTGAGTCAAATATTTATCCTTTCACGCTGACATGTTCTGTGTGCAGGTTATAACACCATCTATGCCATGGGGATGTGCCGACATAAGCAGCGAAGCAACTTGGCGCACCTCTTCCTTTTCCTTAATGCACCATGTTTTCATCATTTTTCTCGTAAGTCTTTGGTGCACACAAGCCTGCTATACGTGACGATTGCTCAGCTCAGCACCCGCTGTTGATCCGCAAGCCCCCAACTTTCTACCAGTCTCCTCCCTCTTCTCTCCCGATGAGTTGTACGGTGAATTGGAACCGGCTGACATCGAATGGAAATGCGAAAGCGGATTTGTGACCGAGACACAGATATGGTATACGATCCTCGAAGATGGATCGTCCGTGATGTGCCAAGTCATTCATTCATCCATCGGGTGCGCATATTGTCCCTAACTCGGAAACCCGAAAAGGCTTACAACATTCAAGGGTGTGGTATCCTACTATCCAGTTCACCTTCAAGCTGTTCAACCCTAACACGGGGGAGAAGATCTGGCGCTCTGTTAATGTATCAAATTTCGCGACGCCACCTCCCGACTTGGACAAGCGGTCGAGCAAATCGGATGAATTCACGATCGTCCACGCGGATGCCCCTGGCACAGACTACCCAGAATCATACACCATCTCCGTCAACCTCGCGCAGGACTTGCAGATCTCTCTCGATGTTCGGCGACCAGTAGGTGCGCCTGGCTTCAAGGTCGGCAAGGGTCCCGACGGTGGCTACTCGTACTTTGGTCCCGATGCTGCGAAACCGGAGGGCTACGTCGTGCATCGTTTCTGGCCTCTCACGCGAACATCCGGGAAAATAACCTTTAATGGCAAGCCGCTTGCTGTTGAGGGTCCCGGGATGTTTGTGCACGCGATCCAGGGCATGCGGCCGAATCTCGTGGCGTCGCGCTGGAACTTTGCTCACTTTCAAAGCCCTGCGCACGGCGGTGTCTCGGCAGTCCAGATGGAGTTCACGACGACGAGTGCGTACGGGCGCAAGGGCGCAGGATCCGGCTATGTTGGCGTCAATGTTGGCGGGATCGTCATTGGTGGAAGGCTCGCTGCGGTAACTGCGGAAACGAAGTGGCCTGATGAGGATCCGCCAGAAAAGGCGGACCTCGTCTCTCGAGCACAGCATGTCAATTCGGTGCACGACCCAGACACTGGCTATCCGCAGCCCACCGAGGTAGTATATCGGTGGGCAGCGCCGTCCATTATCCCTGATGCCCCTGGCGCTGTCGAAGGCACCCTTACTATCGACGTAGGGGGTCTCAGTGAACCAAAGGGTTTGATTGAAAAGGTTGACGTTCTTGCGGAAATTCCGGCGGTGGTGAAGGCGGTGGTAAGTTACGTTGCAGGTACAAAACCGTACATATACCAGGTAAGTGCCGCAGCAATTTTGATGTCTTGCGTCTGAACAAGCGCTGCAGTGGATCAATCCGGCGAAACTCGTGCTTAAGGGACCGCTGCCTGGACTCGAAGGAGGGTTGGAAGTGGAGGGTTTCTTATATAACGAAGCCACATTCATCTCAGAGTAGCTGCAGAGATGTGAAATTGTATATGTTTCACCGGTGGATCCCTTTCCTTTTCCCATCGTGCTGTGCAGTGTGACTCAGGTGGGATGGTGACTCCTTTTGCCGAACGGACGCCGACAAGGACTTTACCCATTGGGCCAAGTGGAGTGAGGAACACGCATGGAACTGCCAACGTACGCAATAACTTTATTATCAATCACGCTCACTCATCGAGTCAGGGCGGAAGGACCGGAAACGGGACCGATATTGCTTTTATCTGATAAGATGGATCGACCCACGCTCCAGAATCCGTTTCCTCGGTATCCGTTCAATCATTCAAACAAAACGGGGCCGCCAACCTCGCCTTTTACTCTCACAAGCCATGCCCAATGTTCGCCAACTTCTTCGCCCTTCCCTTCGCTCCGTGTCGCGTTCGAGTTCCTCTAGACCGCAACATGCGGCGCGTGCATACCACAAGCACTTCTACACTGGCAGGCGTCCTCCGCGTCCGTCCCCTTACAAGATCTGTCTTTATGTCCCCATTCAGACATGCCCTGCGTTGCTCCAACTTGGCCAGTCATGCCATTCAACAAGCTGCAAACCTTCCTATTTCTCGTCCCATTCGTTCCACACTACACGGAGAGTACAAGGTCCATTTGTACCGTTCATTAGTATCTTAGCTGCCCTCAAGGTGCGTGCGTCTGCAGCTACGAGCTGCCCCATGAATCAATTTCACACTCCTTTCCCTCTCAGTCGTCTGCAATGCTTGAGATCATCCGCACAGCTGGTCGTGTCGCGCTTACGTTTATTCCCGTTCTTTTGGTAAAAAATCATGCGTCACGCAGGATTCTCAAGAAGATCGAACTCGTCAAGAAAGAGTCGGGAGACGGCACTCTCCCGCGCTCCGTAAAAGATTTTGTGTCAAAGCAGGGAAATCTCCTGCAGAGCATACGCAGACGTACCATCATTTTCCATGCCCTCATCTTTACGCCAGTCATCCTGTTCTGGGCGGCAGTTGTCGCGAGCTTAGAAAGGACGCCCTTAACTGGAAGGTAACGGCCTCTTCCTTCCTGCCCCTCTGCTGATTTGCTGAGCGTCCAACAGATGGCGATTGATTTTGCTCTCCCCAGAGGAAGAGGACGACATCGCGACCCAATTGGCTGGTTCAGGCTGGTATCGAGCCGTCGGGGAGATCATTTCTAGACACGGTCCACCAAAAATCGTACCACCCTCCGACTGGCGCTACGCGTGGGTAAGGGACACGCTTCGCACACTCGAGACGGTGATACCCAAGCTGGGTGACGAAAAATCTCTGGCGCCCGTCTGGCTCGAACGGGGCGACGGAGACGTCCCACTGCCCCCTCCGGCAGAGTACCCCCTGCGGCCACGACCCCGCGCGGCGGAATACGTACGCCAGCTGATGCAAACCAACTGGTCTGCCCCGTCGCACGTTATCGCCGGTCCGCCCTATTCTCTGATCATCGTCGATGACCCCAAAGCCTGCAACGCGTTCTCGTACGGTTTCGGACCCGACGGCGCGGGCGGCATCGTCGTCTTCTCGGGTTTTCTCGACGACATCCTTTCGCCGAATCGGAATGCGGCACCTGCCAGCAGCGAAAGCGAAAGCAGCAACGGCCAAAGTGCGGCGTCTGACCGCCGGGACGGCGCGTCCGAGTCACCGCAACCACCCGCCACTGATGGCACCACCTCAGTCTGGACCAGGCTCTTTGGCGGCCTCCCTCTCGCCGCGCCACCGACACCAGCGCAACACCGACCGACACCAGAGCAGACGGCAGATCTGGCGATCCTGCTCGCGCACGAGCTGTCGCATCTCGTGCTCTCGCACCACCTCGAGACGCTCTCGTCGATAACGATCTTCGTGCCTGGCGTGCTCTCCCTCCTCTCCGATTTCATCCGCGCCCTCGTCTTCCCAGTCACGATGCTCCTCGGGCCCTTTGTCAACGACGCCGTTGCAGACCTGGGCAAGGCGGGATCAGGAGAGCTCTCCAAGCTCGGCGAGTACTGCACGAGCATGAAACAGGAGGTCGAAGCAGACGTCGTCTCTGCGCGGTGAGCAGTTCTCTCCCCCCTTCCTTCGTTTATTTAAACATTAAACACACACACACACCCTCCCTCTTCCTTTCTCCTAGGTTGCTCGCCCATGCCGGCTTCGACCCGCGCAGGGCCGTGCAGTTCTGGGAGGGCCGCGCGGAGGTCTCACCCGTGACAGAGTGCGTCGCGTCGGCGGCGGCCTTTGACCGCGAGCACCGCGGCGAGGACCACCAATCCCAGCAGCAACGCACGTTCACCCTGAAGATCGTGGGCACGGGCCACCCGATGAACGAGGTCCGCGTCGAAAAATTACGCGAGGAACTCGACCGATGGCGCACTGAGCGCGAGCGCGCGCTCGCAGAGCTGCGGGCCGAGGCCGCCAAGCGGAGTGCTACTAAGGCCGATCCGGCACGGCCATAGCCCCCCCCTCGATTACTGGCGATTCTGGTAATAGGCCCTGTCGATCTTTGATTTGTTAGGGACTAATGGTGACCGCCTGATTGTGTATGTTACAGTAAAGTCTTTCCGAACGTGGTAATTTGCTGTACAGCTAGTGCTTTCCGAGCTCGTTCCTTCCTTTTAGACTGCTGCATTTCACCCATCTCATCTACCTGGATATCTCATTTCCCTATCTTTCAGTAAAGACATAGTAAACTCGATGCTCTTCCAATTTTATGTGCTTTCAACTCCATCGTGATATTATGCTCAAGTCTAATTACAGTTGATGTCCGAAACCCGTCATGGAACGAAATGTCGCTAGTGCCTGGCACTCTTTGGTGGTGGCGTTCCGCTCGCCTCATCCCCGGCCTTTCTCTTCGACGAGAACCCAAATGCCACTTTGGACCGCTCTGCAGCGACAGGAGTCCCACTTCTCGACACTGGTTCTGACACCACCGTAGACGCAATTCTGGAGAATCCAGGTCGTGGGGCAGGGGAGCCTGTCTCCGTCCCCGGAAGGGAAGGCGCGGGACTGTTGCCAGTGCTGTCATTGTACGAGACCTGGGGAGCGGGAACGGTCATGAAGCCGTTATCAAGGGGTTTGTTCGCGGCTTTGCTCGCGTCTTTCTTCTTGCTCTTTGTCTTTTCTGTCTTCCCCTTGGAAAGCGGTTGCGCATCAAGAAACTCTGCAGCTTGCGGGACAGCACTAAAGACCTTTGGTCAGAATTGTGGAAGGACGAAGAGTGGATCAAGTACCCTCTGTTTCCAACTGAAAGAACAAAGTGCGCCTGGCCAGTCTTTTCCTGGCGAATCTGGAACGCTTTATTCATGCTCAGAGGAGTGTCACCACTCGCCATCGCTTCCTTCTTTTTCTCCTCTGCGATTTTCTTCAGACGCTTCTCCGTCTTCATTTTACCCGAGCCTTTGCCGTGGAATTTGTGGGATAAGGCTTTCCAGGCCTCCTTCCAATCAAGTGCGCGGCCAAATTCATCGTGATACACGATATTGACATCTGGCTTGTAGTTCTTGAAGGCCTCGAGGTTAGCCCGCGCCTCCTGCTGATCTCGTAGGCGGTTCTCGTATTCGCGCTGTGCCTGATCCTTACTTGAACCGCGTGACTTGAGGCGTTCGATTTCTCGCTGTGACATACGTCTGCGTTGATCAGCAAGCCATAAATCGCGCTGCAGTTGAACGCCCTCGCGCTCAACCTGGTCGGCTGTCGGAGTTGCAAGAAGGCCTTGTTGCCGGAGGATGTTGAGCGTCGATGCCATGCCACTACTGAAAGTCTGCTCTGAAGACGTGCCAACATCAAGATTACCATCCTCTGCAGCGGCTTTCTCCTCTGCCTCGGTCACTCGGATGGCATTCTCGATGGCGTTCAACATGGCGTCGTCATCGTCATCTTCTTCCTTCACCACTACCTCGCCGGCTTCGAGTTCCTCGGCTTCCTCCATCGGGATGTCTTCATCAGGCGATGCCTGTTTCATTGGTGTTGACGAAGTAGGACCGTTAGCTGCAGGTGTTTCCTTCTTGACAGCGATGGGATTGTATGTGATTCCTCGCACAAACTCCGAAGTGTCATCGAACACTAGACCGCCAGAGGCCTCACCATCTGCTTCACCATCTTCTACCTTGACGATGTCAACGGCAGAAGGTTCCTCTGAGCGCGCACGTTCCTCGGCGACTGATGAAGTTATTAGTAGAATAGACATGCTACATCAAATGGAACCGACTTCGTTTGGCTATCTCTTCTGGGGTGAATTTTTTTGTCTTGATTTTGGCCCGGCGAGAGCTAGCAAGTGCAGCTTGCAGTTCATCGTCATCGACAAAATTCACGTCGAGATCGCGAACCCGAGGGACAATGGGCTTCATATCTATCTCCATTTGGTCGCCAATGGGGGTAATGTCAGAGTCTTCGACGAGCCTTCTTGTTTGGCGCTTTTTTTTGGTCTGATGAAGCCGGTCAAAGACGCTCGAACGCAGTGACGGGGAAGATCGTACCTTTGGCTTCTTGAAGCCAGCATCACCTTTTTGGAGGTAATCTGAAGACTCAAAGCTTTCTAGAAGGCTGGTAAGTGGTGATGCAGGGAGACTCGGAGGCGACATACTGGTATAATCTATTGAAAGTAACGCCTTGTTAACTGACGCCGCGGTTTGTTCCTCTATTCGTGTATCGGGAACACTCGAGGGGAGCGAACCACCAAGTCGAAAGCCCTAAAGCTCCAAGTAAATGAAACGAGAAGAAATGGGACACTCATTACTCACTGTCTCTTTAGGTCCTTCTAAAAGGTCATCGTACTTTGATAAAACGCTCTTCTTCATGCCCACACGACCCTCGACAAATTCCTCGTCGTCATAACCAGTGTAGTCCTGCCTCTTGACCTTGAGCTCGTTCCGCTCTTTCGTTCTCTCAGCCTCTGCCATCTCCACATTCTGAAGCTCGTCGTCTAAAACACAAGTGATAAGCGAGGAAGAATGGGGTAAGTGTGATAACACGTATTACCTTCGTTGTCAAGGATGCGGCTGTCTTTCAAGGTGAGTATATGGGATTCGCCGTCCTCCAATTGACTAATGTCGTGGCTGACTTTCAAACCCTCCAAGTCCTCTGGGGAAGGCCGATGTCAGCGGCATGGAGGAGAAAGTAAATGAGAATCAGACTCACTCTCCGTGTATTCTTCCTGAAAGACTTTGTCCATCCTCTCAAGCTCAGCCTGTCGCTTCTTCGCAAGCACCCTCTCCCTCTTCTTGCTCTTTTTTATCCATTTGAGCGCATCGTCTGTGTCCGCATCGGCGTCACCCAAAGTAGCTCCTTGGAGAGACGCATTGAGCTCTCGCTTGTTTCTCACCCTGCCAACATTGCATGAGCAAGCCCGTCATCAAATAGCAGGCCCCCTGAAAGCCCAAAGAAAGTAGAAGCAATGGTATGGTGATTCAGAGAAATAACACTCACTTGGCAATGCGATCCTGGATCCGCCTTGGGTAGAGAGTACGATCAATTCAGCGACGAGTTATAGGAGAACAAGGACATACTTTGTTTCGCGTTCTCTTGCCTCCGCCTCTCGTTGCTTCGCGTAGTTGGTCTCAGCCTGCTTCTCCTTATCGTCGGCAGGTTCAGGATCTTCTGTGAGAGGTTTGAGACCGAGCGAGATACGGATCTTATTGGTCTCCTCGAGGCTGATGCTTTCTTCCATGATGGTAAGACAGATGCAAAAGGACACTAGTGCTGCTGCTGTGTGTCACGACTCACGACTCAAAACCCGGAACCGCGATGTCTTATTTGGTCATATTTACATCAAAAGAAATAAAATAAAATAAAAATTGTAGCCACATCATGAAACTCCCGTCTACGTAGATAGCGTGACTAGAGCGATTAAAGAGGCGTGTCTATCTTGTACACATTTTCAACTGAAACATCAACCCCATGTTCAAGTTACTAGAAAGGGGGTCGCAATGATGTTGAAGTGCACGTAACGGTGAGAGATGCGTGTAACTGTTTAGCCAGCTTAAAACCTCTGTCGCGACGGCGGCTGCCGGCGGAGATTAAACCCGAGGTTGACCCGTCAGACAGAGCGGTTATTATGACGGGTCTTTTCAGTTGAGTTGAAGATGCTTTCGAAGATCGCGGCGTGGTTTCCAGTGGGCCGAGACATCCCCGGTGCTTTGACACGGATGTCTCTAGGCCCTGACAACAACACAAAAAATCCCCTCATGGTAAAGTTGTCAGATATTTGGAGCATATGTGCACTCTTACCTAACCTCCAAAGATCCAATTCTTCACATGGGAGAGTGCTCACCCCGACATGAGCTGGTGGAAGCATTTCGAAAGCGAGGTTCCGCTGCTCGCGGAGCTTGGCGTTACCCAGGTTTGGTTACCCCCGCCCAACAAAGGGACTGGCAACGTGTGTGCTTCTCATTATGCATCTTAGTACAAACTTCTAGCTTTAAGCGTTACCAGAGGTCACAGGGTTACGATGCTTATGACCTAGTAAAGTCTCCCCCGCCTTCACTTGACCCAGCTTTTCTTAGATTTTCATCGCAGTGGGATTTGGGTGAATTTCATCAGAAAGGGACAACTAGCACGCGGTGGGGTTCTAAGGACGAGCTCCTCAGAGCGATAGCTGTCGCAAAGCAACATGGCATCGATGTCTTGATTGATGCTGTAATGAACGTAGGTCTCTTTACAACGTGATGAGTACGGATCTCTTCAACACCTCCAAGCATAAAGCCGGCGCTGATAGGACCGAAACCGTTGATGTCATCCCCGTTGATAACTCCAACCGGCTGAAAGAAATCGGACCTGCCAAGAAAATTGAGGTGAACTCCGATTACATGATAAGGATTCAAGTGAATCTATATCATCGCAGGGTTGGACTGTCTTTGATTTCAGCCCTCGAGGCGGCAAAGTGAGTGCGTTTGGACCGAAAGACATACCTTCCTGGGTTTACATGTTCATAGTACAGCAAGTTTCGTTGGAATCAAGAACATTTTACGGGTGGATATCCTTACAGTTTCATCAAACGCATGAAACGATCGTCGCGCTTTCCCAGGTGTTGACTGGGACCATCGCACGCAGACACGAGAAGTGTACAAGATTGTAGGGAAGGGCCATAAGGGCTGGTCTCGCAACGTGGACAAGGAGCTCGGAAACTATGACTACTTGCTTGGTTCAGATGTGAGACCCCTGTCTTTCATGTCCTCAACTGCCCACCGCTGACACAGGCCGCAGGTTGACTTCCGGCACCTTGACGTCCAGGAAGACCTGTACAACTGGTCAGACTGGGTCTTGCGGGTATGGTGCTCCCGTTTTGTCCCACACGTCCTCGATCTGCTGACGGACAACTGCGCAGACTACAGGGGGTGCGGGCTTCCGCCTTGATGCCGTTAAGCATATGGACCGCAAGTTTCTTCTGCAATGGGTGAGTGCCTCGTTTGTGGCACCTGGCGAATTCATCACGATCTACTATGCAGATCAAGCAGCTCCGCATGCGGGACGGCATGTCGCGCGCGTTCATGGTGGCGGAATATTGGTCACCAGTGTCAGTACCGATTGGCACCGTTGTTTTCAGAACGTACTCACCTTCTGTACTCAGTCTTCCACGGGTTCTCTCGTGGGTCCATGCGTTTCAAGGGCAGGTATGTACTCCACGCACTGTCTACATTCCTGCCGCGCCTAGCGGTTCCTAGACAGCGTTTTTCGATGTCCCGCTTCACGACAACTTTTATCACGCCGGTAGAAGACGGTTCGATCTGCGACGTATCCTGGACAACACGCTGTTGAAAGCCCGTCCCGACGATGCCGTGACCTTTGTCGATAACCATGAGTGAGCGGATATTACCTTTATTCACCATCCTTTTACTCACCCGAGCAGCACGGTAAATTGCAATTACCCAATAAAAAAGGTGGCTGATCTGATTCTCGAATAGCAAATCGGACAATCCCTAGAGAGTTGGGTATGTAATTGTCACTCCCCCAACTTGCTGTTCATTAAATTCGGCTAGGTCGACAATTCCTTCAAGTTACAAGCTTATGCTTTAATCCTCTTACGCACGGGCGGTCACCCGTTCGTTACCCTACTCTGTCCCGAAAATAAACATGACATGCTAATGAACGCCGCAAACAGCTGCGTCTTTTACGGCGACCTGTATCTGAATCGCGAATGCTATCATGCACCGACCGCGCAGGGACTCCGATTACTTATTCGCGCCCGAAAAGATTACGCGCACGGGCCCTCGCGCGATTACTTTGCGCACCCGTCGTGCATCGGATTTGTCCGGATGGGCGACGATGCCAACCGTCGTGGTTGCGTCGTTCTCATTTCGAAGAGCGATGAAAGGGCCGGGTATGTCCGAATGGAATGACAATCGCGACCTTTTTGCTGAGTTCCTGGTAATACAGTGCTGCCGCCGCCGAACCAATGCGTTCCATACGGATGCGAGTCGGGCAGGTAAGAAACTTCTCAGCAGATGTCCAACGCCCCTGTATTGACGAGAAGCGTTCGAAGCGCCAGATCAACACGGAATACGTTGGATTGTTCGAAACCGACAAGCGCGTGAGAACTGGTGCCGATGGATGGGGAACCTTCACATGCAGGCCTGGCTCACTCGAAGTATGGGTTCCACGCATTACGGAGGCATAGAGAAACAGTTGTGATGCTGTGAAACGCAAGGATCCGACCTAAAGTTACATCGACATCCCTGTATGTTTACAGCAAGAATTGGTGTACCTTAGAACATCATATACATATATCACCTTCGCCCTCCCAATGGATGTATGTCACTTCTGCCCTTGGTGTGTCCCATCCGATCTCTCCCCAAGACGTGTTTCGGCTGTTGTAAGTCGTAGGGCTTGATTGGGTCTACCTCCTTTCCAGTGTAAGAGTAAACGGAGTCGTCATTGTGCCCACCACCCAACGGAGGCAGGTGCCGCAGTGAAATAATCGCAGAGTCCCCGCTCGACAGGATGTCGAGTTTCTCTTCACCGTCGAAGAGCGCTGCGGTTTCTTCCAGCGTCCGTCCTCGCGTCTCCACAATGTATACGATAACGAAAACCAATTCGAAGCCCAACCATGCACAGTACACGAGGTACTGTGAGCGATGAATCCAGGGATTTTCCGTCAAGAGGACTGAGACTCACATATTTCCAGCCAATCGTAGCTAGAGCCCAGGCATCCACGTACTGACTGAATGCCAGTCCGAATGATACGACCAAATTCTTTGGGGAAAGACAAGTCAGTGACGGCGCGAGAACCCCGGGGTCATAACGAACCATAAGTGCGAACCCCTTCGCGCGGATCGAATACGGGAGAATCTCCAACGTGTATGAGACCATCACGGGCGTATAGGCCAAGTCATAGAAAAGATAGAACGCGAAAATGAACGGTATGGTAGCTGTTGGGTACGGAAGTCGTCAGGAGCGAGCGAGTAGAAGGTAAATCCGGGCAAACCCGTGGCAGCCTGAGATTTCGGAATTGATTCCGTATTAACGAGAGAAGAAGTGAGAGCCCAGAGCGGAAGAGCTGTTCGGAGATATCATTTTCCTTATTGCCATGGAGAATATCTGAGAATACCAACTCATGAGCATCCCTGCATTAGAGGCTATGAATAACGTCCTGCGTCCCAATTTATCTACGAGAAGACCCCCCGTTAGAGCAGCGGCAAGATTCCAGATCTAGAAAAAGCAGCTTCATATTATGGCAGAAGTTGGATCGCATGGCACCACACCTGCAGGCAACCGCTGATCATCGCCTTCGTCCTTGTGTTTGTGATGTCGACGCCCTCCAGCACCAGATTAATATAGTACGATGCCAACCCATTTCCACTGTGTGGAATGCATTGATAAGTACGAGGGTCTTGAAGAACTGTGTCGGGACATTACCTCCACTGAGAAAAGAGTGCTATGCCAATGATAATCCGCATGCGCTTCCTGTTTCCTGGGGTGATGAATAGGGTAGCGTAAGAGGCACCGTCGTTCATTTCCTTTTCCATTCTCAGAGCGCGACGGATCTGCGCCAACTCGTATTGGACAAAAGGGTCACGTTCGTCAAATCCGGTGGCGTGGAAGCGGGCCAGTATTCGTGAAGCCTTTCCTTCCTACAGTTGAGTGTTGGTTAACCCTGCTGAGGCCTAAAGAGATGGAGGGGGAAAGTCTTACCAAACCTTTCGATATCAGCCACCGAGGGCTTTCAGGAACAAGCCTATTGTGATGGGCGCCGGTGAGGATGGTCAATGCATAGTCCAACTGAAAGGTGAAGGAAACCCCACCAAATAAAGAATAGTTGCAGAAGGGGACCTAAGGCTTGAACCAGTATCGGAGCTCGCCACGACCATTTTGAATCGGGAAAGGCATCGAAGGCTAGAAGGCAACTCCACGCAGCTAGACAACGTGAGGATGAATCCGGAGATAATATCAAACGTCACACACCAGCAATACTGCCCCCGTACCATAACGAATTATACAACGAAGTAATTTTACCACGCTAGATTCGACCTGCATAAGTTGCGCAACTATCAAGTCGTGGTAACTCACTTGGGTGGGATAAGCAAGTTCCGTAATCAATAAGGGTGCAGCGTTAGTGCCAAATATGAGCCCAGCACCGACTGAAGGGAGCATCGCTAAGAACTGCGGAACTACGAAACGTTCGTGATATGGTTTGTCTCACCCAGTGCCCGCGCTCCAACAAATTGGATGACCGAGGATGCAGTTGCTTGTAATGCCACTCCACCTAACATCAAGACCGCCCCAATGACCAGAGTCACTCGTCGACCATACTTGTCCGAGAAAAAGGGAGTGAAAGGAAGTCCCTTATAAATTTAAAAGCGTTAAAATGTTGCGGCCGGCGATACGAAAGTTGCTGTGACATACTACTAGGCTCCCTATCATTTGTGCCGATGTGATGATGCCTACTACAGTTAAGACCTTTGCATCGTTACGTACGAGAGATGGAGAATACCTAATTTCCCGCCACGTGGCTTGTGGAACTGCCCTTGCCATGCCGGGAGAATTTGCAACCCTGGGGGGGGGGAGAGGGGAGAGGGTTACATCAGGACACGTTGAACGGTTCGAACGGTTCCAATTCCTACCGTTAATGAGCGATGAGTCGAATCCATTGATACAAGCCGTGAGCAGAGGGAGGAGAAGATATAAATTCAATAGCAAGACATCTTCAGACGAAGCCACGTCAAGCCACAATCGACGACGACGGAGAAACTACGCACTACGGCGTCTTAACCATGTACTTGGGTGAATAGGACTATCCATATAGCGATTAGTAACAGGCGTGGCCATGTCTTCAACGGTAGCTCGGAAGGTTCAGGAGTTCGGGAAGGCGAGCAACCGGACGAGCGAGAGCGACAGACGGGGGAGCGAGTAGAGCAAGCTTAGGACGGTGTTCGTTAAATAGACACAACACTCCATATCGATGAGGGGAAAACAATGGAGTACTCGACGAAAACCCGGAAAAACGTTAGATAGAAGGTTAAACATGGCCCCTGGATACGACCTTCGTCCATTTGGGCTGTACCGTGAGGCACGTCTATACCGTGGTCACACGATCCCTTGATTGGGACTTGGAGATCATGATAGGCCCAGAAACAGAGACGTTGGAGCGTCATCTGCCCTGGGATTGAGTACGTCCGAAGGCTCTGGATCAAGCGACCACAGCCGTCCCAGTCGGATGGACGCGCCTACCCTTCGAGTTTTAAGTTTCAAGTTCTAAGATGCCTGCCAACGTGAATCTTGAATACGCGAGAACAGAAAGCAGTGATAAGACCACCACCGCCAGCGAAATTGAGGTGCCCCAGAACGGTTCCAAGAAAACAGCAGTGGAAGTGCCTAGGAAGCAACGAACCAGTGGGGGTAGAACTGTTAGAAAAGTCGGCCAGGAGCAAAAGCGAATGGTTGTCCACCACCGACTGCGCCTGATGCGAAACAGGACCAAATAGAAAGCGAGGCAAGTTCAGTTCGCGCTCGACCAACATCCCCCAATACCAGGACGACAATACCTATTTAAGCTATAAAATGACATATTAACACACCCAAATCGCTGGATTCTCCGCTTGTCCGTCCTAAGTGCTATTCTTCTAGCGAGTTACGGTATTTCCGAACTTCTGCCGGGTTGCCAGTGCCACTGGCAATGTCCGGTCTTGCGCTCAAGTTATATGTCTGCTGTGCAGCCGTACCGGCTCGGTTACCTTTCTCCGTGGTGTCGAGGAAGCTACAAAAGAAAAGGGTCGTAATGGTGGAGGGCTGGAGGTTGTTGCGGAAGCTAGGCCTACTGGTAGGCGGGTCACCGGTGATCGTACGGCACTTTGAGGTACGACCTCATGTAGTTACAAAATTAGGAAAACTCTTTGAAACGTGTACGCGTGTAAGGATCTAGTATCCGCGGGATTGCGTATATACAGATACAAGGACCGCACATCTGAGTTTAAATGGGTAAAAATGGACTAACAAGACATGGGGGGGCGGGACACCCAACCCATGTATAGTGGTATCGGACAATGCGAAGAAGGAAATTGTTAAATGTCTCATTGTCAATGAAAAGTAAGAGAAAATATGAAAGTCAGTGGAGCAAAAGCAACGTCCAAAAACAAATAAATTTAAAAACGCGAGCTATCCGAGACATGGTCCGACTCTGAGACCACTCGCATTGCTGTGTGCAATTTGGGTACCTCATAGGGTTCAGGCAAATACGGCGGCAACGACAGCCCCGAGGACACCAGCCGCACCATAGGAAACGCCAGTGGGCATTGCAGCATTTGAACTGGAGGTAGACGTAGAGGAAGATGTCCTCGATGTCCTGGCAGACGAATGAGTTATGGAGTCTCACACAGCACGGAAACGTACGAAGACACAGAGGTAGATATCGATCGAGCACTGGTAGTGGAACTTGTCGCCGTGGTGATAGAACTAGACGCGCTACCGCCACTGGATGTTGAAGAGGTAGAACCCGTACTGTTAGCTGAACAGTCCGTGCTGCCTAGAAGACCGAATGAGAAATCGAAACTGTTAAATCAGGTCAATACGAACCCGCTTGAACCTTAATCTGAGCACATTCGCCGGACAATCCAGTAGAATCAGTGATAGTCCAATAAATGCTATCGCCTAATCGATATGCATCGTAAGATGATGCGCTTGATTTAGCGCCTACTAACCTGCGGTTATGTTTCCTGGGATTGGGGGAGTTTGGTAGGAGCTCGTTTGGTTGGTAGTATAAGTCTCAATTACCTCGTTGCCGAGGGTGGCATCAATCAAACTGGTAAAGGATAAAAATGAGAACAGCAATTCCAAAGAAAGGAAACTTTGACAAACTTCTGTGGATAGTAAGGGCGTCGAAACGCGAATGTGAGCACTGTAAGTTGCGAGGAAAGGAACAAGAAGAATGCGTACGATGAGATAGGGAACTACAGATTCAAGGATCAATTGTCGAGTATCCGAGAGATGAAAAGAGGAAACAAACTAGTGCCACCGTTCCAGGTAATAGTAGCAGGGGCACATCGAACCACGGCCACGCTGAATAAGGAATGGTGAGGGGGCATGTATGGAGAAGGTGGGAGGGAGGACCGACAGTGTGTTGAGGGTTATACCCTGGGCAGAAACACCCGCCACGAAAAGAACGGCAGAGAGAATGGAGAGGACGTAGGACTTCATTGCAAAAGCGTTGAGACCCACGGAGGAATAGACAAGGAGCAAAGGCCAACGGGCAAGCGAGTTCAATGCTTTTTGAGAGAGAGAGAGAGGGATAGTGTCGGAGCCCAACCTGAAACACAATTTTGTAGACCCCAGGACATGTACGGCTCTCAGTATCGGTCATTTCGGTCTCAACTGAAGTCCGTGGAGAAACAAATCTCCGCCGAACCTGCGTTTGCCGGAGAACTGAGCTGAGTTGTGGTTGGTGAGGTGGCGGCCCGGTGATGCGGCAATCAGGATGTTGTGATAAGATTGGGGGCTGCACTTCGTGACTTCTAATCTGGTGACTGATTTTTTGACTTTCGGTTCAGTCTCCGACAACGAGTTTTCCCTGTGATGTCTGTCACAGAAAAATATATATAAAATTTGGCTCACCAAAAAAAGGGTTTCCTGGTGCACAGTCACAGCACCGTATATACATGACGAGGTACAATGGGAAAGTGGGTAAGAACTTTTCAACTTGATCAATGTAAAAAAAAGACCCTGTAGATTGTGGTAACTTAAAAATAAATGCTTCTTTCCTTTTCGAGATGAGTTTTATGACAATCACGTACATTCTGATGATCTTGAACCATTCATACTTATTTGCTAAGATGTAAATTCCTTTTCAACCCTTCAAGCTTCAAGCTTCAAGCTCACCTTTTTCACCTAGTCCAAGCTTCAGAATTGCTGATAGATTAGGCATCGAAGTTTAGATACCTTCACGCATCCAAGTCCCAGTTTGTTCACTCATAGGTTGCTTGCAAACAAAGTCTTTGAAAAGGGTGCCATTCTGAGTGTCAAGTATCCGCGGGACTCCGTACATACAGATACAAGGAACGCACACCTGGGTTCAAATGAGTAAAAAGGGACTAACGAGACACCGTAGGCGGAACATGCAAGCCATATATAGCGGTATCGGATGATGCGAAGAACTAAATCATTGAGGTAAATGTCTCACTGTCAACGAGAAAGTAAAAAAAGAAAAGATGAAAGTCGGTAGAGCAAAACAACGTTCAAAACACGGGGAGTAAGTAACGAGGTCCAAAACGCGTAGCTGTGTCCACTGTCATATTGGTCCAAGACAGGGTCCGAGACAGAACCAGTATTGCTGAGTGCAGTTTTGGGTACACGATAGGGCTCAGGCAAATACGGCGGCAATGACAGCCCCGAGGATACCAGCTGCACCATAGGGAACGCCTGCGGGCATGGCAGCATTCGCCGGACGCGAAGTAGAGGTAGAGGAAGCGGATGAGGCGGCAGCAGGTGCCCTCGATGCCCTGACAAATGAATTAGTAATGAAGTCTCACAAAACACGTGAACATACGAAGCCCCGGGAGAGCTCGATGTCGATCCACTCCCAGCACGGCTACTCGCCGCGGGGGTCGATACGGGGGTCGAAGCGACACTGGCAGGTGTTGAACCAGACGCGCTACTGTCACTGGGCGCTGCGGAGCTACTAGCACCCGCACTGGCAGAACCTGCACACGTGCCACCTAGACTGAATGAGAAAATTGAAAACATTAAAGCAGGTCAATCGGTACCAGGTTGGATGGTAACCGGAGCAGTTATGCCTTGGAGGCCATTCTTATCAGTGATGGTCCAACCAATGGTTCGGCCTAATGAATATTTGATTAACATGTCGAGTTTCATTCGTGCCATCGCGCCCACTAACCTACACCGGGTAAAGTGATTGGGTTGGGAGTTTGGAAAGGGTTCGTTGTTATGTTCGTGTAAGTATCAATTGGAGCTCCATATGGGTTGGCGCCATCATGCGAACTATTAAAATTGAAATATGAGAACACGAATAGCGGAGGGGAAAAAAATGTGACAGACCTCTGTGAATAGTAAAGGCGGTGGAACGCCAAGTGAACAAGTTGGGGAGAGAGCAACGGTAAGTAAACGTACGATGGTGACGGGAGCTACAATGCGAACGTCACTTCTCAATTATCCGAGAGAAAGAAAGGGGAAACGAACTAGCGCCCCCAGTCCAGGAAAGTTGAACAGGACTGCACTCAACCGCGGTCGCTCTGAATAAGAGATCGTGTGAAAGGGCTTAAAAGGGGAAAGCGGCGAGAAAACTGACGGTGTGTTGATAGTTATCTGGGCAGACACGCCTACCACGAAGAGAACAACAGAAAGCGTAGAGAGGACGCAAGATTTCATGACAAAGGTCAAGGGCTAGATGGTGCGACGCCTGGGGGAGAAAACACCAACGTTGGGCAGTGGGAATGTTCGAACCTTGGGATTTTATATGGTGGTATTTGTCCTCCCCATTACGAATTCGAAAGCAATTGAGTGCCTTGGCATTCGGTCGGGATCCACCCGACTAACGCCCACCCGGAGGTTGCAACAATTCCATATCGTGTCATGTAAACCTCGTAGCTTCAATCCTCCCCTCCCTCCTTTCCAGATAATTTTTTTTTCAATTTTTTGTTTTACTGAGACGTGGTGCATCCACAACCTCCTGAGCTCAGGAGGCGCGGCTGTTGGTGTGAAGTAAGTGAGGTGAGGTGGGAAAGATCGCCCCCCCGGGTATGCCTGTTTACGGCGCCGTAACTATAAATCAATCGAAGCCTTATTCGGCCGCATCGGCACACGATCGGGCCATGGCACTCCACTCCGGCACTTTTGCCGGCCGCGGCCGCGTGAACGACTGCTATGCGATAGAAAACTGTTGGGTTTTGAGAACTACCATCGAAACATAGGCGAAATCCTACCTGTGAAACGTAACTCGAACGTGTGGTGCATGGCATCCTGCAGGTAATGTTATCGTCCACCCGTCCACCAGTAATGTTGATTAACCATGTTTGGACATTGCATTGGAAATTAACCCACACTCATGTTCAAACCCCCTGTCACCGTGCTGCGCGCTGGTGCTTTCTAGATTTCCATTATTTCCATCGTGAGACCACGTGGCTAATCATTCCTTGCACCCTGTGTTTGAATATGCTCGTCCTACGCGTTGAGATCCAGACTCGGCGTTATGTTCCTACTTATAAAGTACTATTAACAAGCAAGGGGTACGCGTATATTGTACCTTTCCTTTTTGTTCCTGTGAAGCCGTCATATTTTGCGTCTCGTCTCCACAAGGCACATCAGCCCAGTGTGATCGCTGACCCAATTACCATCTGCCATCCTCAGCATGACCGCCACTCTCCGTACATCCTTGACGTCAAATGCGTCGCTCTTCGCGTACAATATGCGATCTAGCCTCCCGGGCGGGAACCTGCTCGTCGGCTGATACCCCCACGTCACCCCCTCCTCGTCCTCCCCCTCCCGCCGCTCGTGCTTCCAAGCGTCCGTCAGCCCGTTCTCCTCCGCGAGCGTCTCGTCCGACGGCGCGATCGCGTTCATATCGCCGCACACCACCCCGCCCACCAGCATTCCCGCCTCCTCGAGCAATTCCGCGATCACCCCCATCTGCACGATCCGCTGCGGCGTGCCCTGTGGCAGCGACTCGAGGTGCGTGTTAACCACCCGCAAGACACACGTGCGCGACCCCACCCCCGTTCCAAGCGCAATGTCCGTCACAAGCGCGTTCCTTTCCATCTGGCTCCGCTGAAAATGCACGCACGTCGTCCCAACGAGCGGCACGCTCCGCGCGACGAGCGTCACCGTCCCGTACGTGGCGTATTGCGGCCAGCCCGTCTCAGGAACACCAGGCACCACCATGAAATATGCCTGGACCCACGGGTGCGCGAGCAGTGCGTCAAATGCCTCGATTGCGACCTCCTGTAGCAGGATGAGGCAAGGCGGCGGTTGGCCCCCATTGAACTCCTGGAAAGCATTATATTGGAGGTAGTCCAGAGCGGCCGTAAGACGCCGATTGACGTGGCGATTAGCAAAGTCGACGTTCCATGTAATGAGTGATATGGAGGTAGGGGGGGGCTCGGTTGGGTGTAGATTCTTGACGTCGTAAGGAGGTTGCGGAGCGTACTCCCATTGGTTTGATAATGAAAACCATTTCGCTTGAATTGGCACGACTGTGTCCGCCATTGTGAGTCTACTAGTTCGTGTGAGAGTGTTGAGTGGTTGTGAAGGCGGAGAAGAGCGTAGAAGTCTCCTGACTTGGGCTTTAAGAGAGAAGCGGCGCGACATTGAGGGAACACCGAATTTGGTTCCCGTTGCTTTCGACGTCTCTTATAATAGTTGTGTTGTATTCGATCCTAGGGTGGCGCGCCACCACCACCGCTCTTTCCCCGGATTAGTATGGAAACAGAGGAACGAGGCTAATAATATAGGCTGTGTCCAAATATAAGCTACTACAACTCCTCGATCGCACGCTCAATCGTATCCCGTGCTTCCGCTACTTTCTCTGCGGCAAACGCTGCAACGACGTTCGCCTTGACCTTGATCTCATCAAGCTTTGCGGGTGACAGGACTCTCTTTTGTAGGATCGATGCGAGGCTATAGAACGGACAAAGTGACATAAGGTGCCACACGATAGGATGACAAAAGGAGAATGCGCATACCGCTTCGACTCTTTCGCGATATAACCTTCCGTCCCATTGACAACCTTCTCCATCACACGGAGGTAGTGAGCGGCAGCAGGGCCGACTTCCGAAGCAAGTGCGGATGCTTCCTTGTAAATGGCATCGCGAGCAGCACCGGTGGCAGTGAAGAATTTACTAGCCAGGGCATCAAATTGAGGATTACGGCCAGCCTGAGGGAACGAGTTACTCCGGGTTTGAATAGAGAGTCATCAAAGCCCACCTCCTCATTCAAGCTGCCACCCACGGCACGATAGGTGCCACACTTTTCATTCAAGAATTGGACGAAGTCGGCCTCCTGACGACCGCCTTCATAGTCGATGGGTTCACCACCTTTAGGGAAGAACTTGATCGTGGGGTATGACTGAATGCCATATTTGAGTGCGAGCGGACGATTGACCTCAGCGTCCGCGTCAACGTTCGCAACAATACACTGACGGTATATCAATATCGGAAAAAGGCGCACGGTGGGCGAATGTAACATACGTTGTTCTCATGAAGGAAGTCCTTGGCGACTGCAAAAAGGGATAAACGTCTTCAAGCCTACGTAAGGGAGAACCTCACCTTGCTCAAACGTAGGCTTCAGGGTCTTGCAGTGACCACACCAAGGTGCAGTGAAGGTAACAATTGTATCGTGACCTTTGTTCTGTCATGGCGCTGAGTCGGATTGGAGGCACATAAGAGAACACCAAGCTGCTTACGAGGACAACTTCATCGAAAGTGTGAGTATTGAGGATGAGCGTCGCGGGAGGGGGAGGAGGCTTGATATTCGACTTGACACCTGACTTCTTCGCGACACTTTCAACATCGTCGTCACAACGCATATGAGACTCCATCATGTTGACGAAAGAAGGTAGCGCACAAATCCACCAAAGTCTCAAGGTCCCGACCTCCATCATAATCTGAAACTGTCCCTGTAGAGTCGAACCACTTCAAAGCTATTATTATCAGTAGTGAAACCGAGATACGAGTAAGGAGCTACTTACTAGGGAAGCCAGTAACGCCGTATTTTTGACCCAGCGGCTTGCCAACGCCGTCAGCATCAACTTTTGCCACGACGACCTTGTCCGTCGCGTGGCTGAAGGCATCTCCTAATTGCTCATAGACTGGGGCAAGGTTCTGTGTGATATCTGCCTGAGCAACTGGGACGTAAAGTCTCGTCACAAATCTTACCTTGCAGTGCCCGCTGATTCAGAACCGAGAATTAAGGATGTGACTTTGCGACGAAGGGAAAGGGACATACCACCAAGGCGCAAAGCTGAAGCGAGATCAACAAATGCACGACGTTAAGCTAAAGCTACGTACAATTCAACTAGACCGGGTTTCCCTTGACCTATGATGGTGTCAAAGTTTGTTGGATCTAAATCAAGGACATTAGAGGCAAGTGCCCCCGCGAGGAGTGATAACGAAAATATATAATTTTTCATTGGAAAATGTTCGGGTTCAGTGGGTGGAGATGCAGCGGCGGCGGGAAAGAAGGAAGATGATGTCTACGTGGAGTTACGACGGGCGCCTTCTTAAGAAAATGTCAGGGAATTCATATTACATCAGCCAGCCCGTAAGCAATCACATCGGCAATACATTCATTACATCTCTTGCGAGAACTTTCGAGAACCTGGCAGAACAAGTTAGTACGGTGATAAAGATCATATCGTTGACTCAGCAGTGACGCAGCTCTTCTACAAAAACCCTTTCTTGTTACTCATCCGCTAGAGCAGATAGCAGCACACTTACCGTCACCCACTTCGACACATGTCCCCCGCCGACCAGCCAACATATGAAGAGGAAGAAGATGAGGAGGAGTACATACAACAAGATGATATATATGACGAAGTCAATCAAGGTGAGGAACCCATGGACGAGGACGGCGATGGCGACGTCGATGTCGAAGGGGAGGTCGTCTGGGAAGACAACTCTATTCGGCATTTCTCCGGCCATGAGGGACCCGTCTACACCGTCGCCACACACCCCACTGCACCACTAGCCGTATCTGGCGGCGGAGATGATGCTGGCTACATTTGGGACGTCACGAACGGCGAGATTGTCGTAAAACTCACGGGCCATACCGACAGTGTGACCACGGCGGCATTCAGTTCGGATGGCGAGTTGGTCTCTACAGGCGGTATGGATGGTCGTGTCCGGGTGTGGAGGAGAGTCGGAAAGGAGGATCACAGGACTTGGGAGTTTCTAACCGAGCTACAAGGTCCTGATGAAGTGATCGTACGCTCTCTCATTGTTGGCGCCTGGCGCATCTACGAACCCTGACTGTTACAACCCTCTGTAGTGGTTACGTTGGCACCCGAAAGGCCCAGTCTTGCTCGCTGGCTCCAATGACAGTACACTCTGGTTATGGCAGCGTAAGTAATAAAGTCACCTCTTTTTCAAACCGCCCAGTGAAGACCCAAGTCATATTGCAGTGCCATCCGGTAATACCATGCAGGTTTTCGCAGGCCACACGGGGCCAGTCCAGTGCGGAGACTTCACGCCGGACGGTAAGCAGGTTGCACTCGCGTGCTGAGCGCAGCGCCAATAATGTCTCTAGGCAAACGCATCGTAACCGCATGCGGTGATAATACCCTCATCTATTGGGACCCTCGGTCGCCCACCCCACTCTTCAAGTTAACAGCGCAAGATGCAAGGTTCGACTTGGGCGGCATCACCTCGCTTGCCATCAACCCCGCTTCGACCATTGCCGTTGTCGGCGGCACAGAAGGCGGTGTCCGCGTCGTCAGCCTAAGTAAGGGTGAGGTGATCTCGGCGCTGGGAGGCCATACCGCGGGCGAGAGTGTGGAAGCTATCATCTTCGTCAACATCATTGGCGCCACTGATGGCTCCAGTGCATCCGTTGGGTCGGCCGGCGCAGGCACAGTCATCACCGGCGCGACGGACGGCAAGGTGTGCATTTGGGACCTCAACACCAGTCGGTTGCGCACCACGCTTGAGCACAAGGTAAGTTTCCCTGTCGTTTTTCGACTTCCCCTTCGCTGCCTCCCAGTCTATTTTGCTTTCCCGAGGCTGATCAAGCGATATTGGTCCGCAGGATGCCGTTACCAGCCTGTTGGTGCACCCGACAAAACCACACTTTGTCATCTCGTCATCTGCAGATCATACCCTTCGGACATGGGATGCGCGTGCTGGCACCCTCATTCGGGAGCACAAAGGCCACCAAGAGCTAATCAATGGTGCTGCACTGGGACACGGTGGAGATATTGTCATCAGTACCAGTGACGACGCCACTTGTTTGGTGTTCGGTACGGGTGCAGGAACGGAATAACTGAAGTCGATGGCTGTGTAAGACACGTTGAATGGTATTTTATAATGCCCTAGAATAGGATGGGAATTGTGAACTCACTAACCTGTACTACTGTAATCGCTTTCCGAACGGAAGCACCAGAATTAATTAATTAATTATCATCCGTACTTCTCTAAGTTACTTGTGCAGTCGCCGTCACCGTCGGCTCCAACAGTCATTACCGACAGATTCCGTGCCCTCACGCGCCGTCATGTAAAATGGCTAAGATCTCTCGTTCTCCTGCTCCTGCTCCACAAACACCACCCCATCCCACGCCACTGGCAGGTTGAATCTTGAATACCCTCCTCGAACAAAGGGGTTTTGTTCTTGTCCTTTCCACTGAGTCCTGACCTGGACCTGTCCGGAAAGTTCGGTCATGATGTTTCTTCGTCGTCGTCGCGAGGCACGGTCGCGATCCGCGCTGTCCCCG